>Ga0209311_1000348_pt1 | contig 45416 bp, 29 predicted proteins | sample AD_UKC045_MetaG_FD_184417 | JGI IMG/M metagenome (GOLD analysis project Ga0209311, IMG submission 184417) | Active sludge microbial communities of municipal wastewater-treating anaerobic digesters from USA - AD_UKC045_MetaG (SPAdes) (version 2) | ecosystem: Engineered > Bioreactor > Anaerobic >...
GCCGTACCGCTTCCATTTTGAATTGAGCGTCAAATTTTCTTCGTTGTAAGGGTTCCATGACACACCTCCATTGGTTTGATGTAATATACAAACTTTTTGGTGTGTCCACAATACTGGGTACAGTCTAGATGATCATGCGAGGATTCAAGCGCATTAGATGGTGACATCCAAATCGACCTTTTAGGCATCAGTTGGGGTTTGGGTGGAATTCATGCAACAGCCTTCGTGCAAGGTCTAGTCCGAAGGGAAAAACCTAAAAGCGAAAGACATGAGAAAAAGGACAGTCAAAACACAAACGCGGGTTGCCCTGCTCGCCCTGGCCGGCCTGTTTGCATGGCCGATCGGCTTTGCGCAGGGCAACCCCGCGGTCAAGCAAAACCGGCCCAAAATTGTAAACATCATCAACTTTATCCGCCTTCTCGAGCCGAGGGACCCGCTGATAACGGAGGATGTGTTGTATCAGACGGTGGTCAAGCAGATTGAACTGATGAAAACGTATCATCTGCCGGGCACCTTTCTGCTGCAGTACGATGCCTTGATGGACCCGCGCTATCAGCGGCTGCTCAAAAGCCTGCCGCCCGGGTCTTTCGAAATCGGCGCCTGGTGGGAGATTCCCCAGCCCCTGGCAGAAAAAGCCGGACTGAAATGGCGGGGCCGTTATCCCTGGGACTGGCACGCCGACGTCGGTTTTACGACAGGATATACTCCGGACGAACGCGAACGGCTGGCCGATGTATACATGAACGATTTTGAAAACATCTTTGGCTATTATGCCAAGTCAGTTGCCTCGTGGTTCATCGATGCCCATACCCTCGACTATCTGCAGCGGAAATACAACATAACCGCCTCGGCAAATTGCAAGGATCAGTATGGCACGGACGGCTACACCCTCTGGGGCGGTTATTGGAACCAGGCTTACTACCCGAGCAAGCTCAACTCGTACATGCCTGCCCAGAACGCTGAAAACCAGATCCCGGTGCCCATCTTCAGGATGCTGGGAAGCGATCCCATTCGCCAGTACGACAGCGGGCTGGGCAGCAACGGCCAGGGCGTCGTCACCCTTGAACCTGTTTACAAATATGGCGGAGGCGATTCCGCCTGGGTGAACTGGTATTTCGAAGAATTTGTAAACGGAGAGTGCCTGGAATTTGCCTACACCCAGGCCGGCCAGGAAAATTCCTTTACCTGGGAGGCCATGAAAAAAGGGCTGGAACTGCAAATGCCGCTACTGGCCCGGCTTCGCGATGAGAATAAAATCCGAGTTGAAACTTTGGCAGAGTCCGGAGACTGGTTCAGAAAGAATTACAAAACAACTCCGGCCACATCGGTAACGGTAAACAAGGACTTGCCGCCGGGTAACCTGAAAACCGTATGGTTCAACAGCAGGCACTACCGGGTGAATATCCTATGGGAAAACAACACGCTGAGGATACGGGATATTCATATTTTCAATGAGAATGTTCCGTCGGTCTATGAGAAGGAGCCGACCACCTCCAACGAATGCAAATTTCTTACTCTGCCCTTCGTCGACGGGTTTCTGTGGAGTGATGCGCAGCAACTGGCGGGACTGCGGCTAAAAGTCGTGGTGGATGGAAAAGAAGGCCCATTGACAGGCGGTGATCCGGCCATCACGAGTGTCCGCAAAGGAACTCTGCATATCGTATGGCCTCTCAAATCGATCGAAGGAACGTTTATCATGGACCTGAATGAGCGCGAAATGAAGATGTCGCTGAATAGCGAAAAAGAGGTGAACTGGTTTCTGGAGCTGGCCATCGCTGAAAAGAAAAAGCTGCCTTTCACAAACATCACCCGTGGGAAAATAGATTGTCAGTTCGAAGGTTTCAACTATGCGGTCAAGGCGGCAAAAGGCGCGTTTGCCGCTGTGTCCGCAGAGTCTGGTTTTAGAATTTATCCGCGGCACAATGGGATTGGTTTGAGGTTGGCGCAATAAGCACAAGCATTCTTATTCGGCGGCAAAACAAAGAACAAGCGAGTTCATTCGAACTCGCTCGCTCTGTTTCAATATCCGAAGCTGGTTCAATCGACTGATCACGGACGCAGTCGGTTGGGCAGGGAATCCGAACAATTGAAAGTCCGAAACGGGATTGAAATCCGATCAGGCCTTGCAGCGACAGATCGACGCCGGTGTGTCGAGTCCTGCGCCCCCAAGGGGGAATGCCTTGATCCAGGCAGCCATTATTCAATTTTATCGGTCATCCAGAGGCTGCAGATCATTGCAGTGGAGAGCGCTATAAGCCATTAAATCATAAAAAGCAATGCTTCGCTTTCTCCGATAACCATGACGCCGGTTGATACACCGCATCAAAAGATTATAACACAAGCGGCCGCATCACACAAATCAGATGCCTTATCGGAATGAGCCGTGATGCGCTAATAAATTGGATCAAAGATCCTTAAAAGTTGCGGGAAATTTTGTACGATACTGTCATGAAATCTATCTGTGATAACCTCTTTTACAAAAATTCGCCAAGGCTTGAGGCAACCAATAATGAAAAATAAGCATTCGGGCACCGTCCATGCACTCCTATATACGCTGATTGCGACGCTTGGGGGACTTTTATTCGGATACGATACAGCCGTAATATCCGGCACTGTCCGAGCCCTCGAAGTATTTTTCATTCAACCGTACGGTTTATCGGAAAATGCGGCCAACTCTTTATTGGGACGCGTAGTCTCGAGCGCCCTGTTAGGATGCATTTTCGGCGGGTTTCTCGGAGGTTTTCTGAGTACAAAATTCGGTCGGAAAAAAGGATTGATCTTTGCAGCCGTCTTGTTTTTAATATCCGCAATCGGTTCCGCCATACCGGAGCTCTTTTTTCTGCCGCCGGGCAAAGGGAATCATTTATTCTTAAATGCCTTTGTGATCTATCGGGTCATCGGAGGCATCGGCGTTGGAATGGCCTCTTTGCTCTCACCGATGTATATTGCAGAGATTTCTCCCGCCCACCTCAGAGGAAGGCTGGTGACGTTGAACAACTTTGCAGTCATTTGGGGAGTCCTGGTGGTCTATTTCGTCAACTATGGGATTGCCCTGCAGGGGGATGATGCGTGGCTAAACCAAGTAGGCTGGCGATGGATGTTTGCCTCGGAGATCATTCCCGCCGGCCTGTTCCTGATCTGTCTGATTTTCATTCCGGAGACGCCCCGGTATTTAGTGATGAGCGGAAATCCGGAAAAAGCATTCAACATACTCGCCAAAATCAATGGTCCTAACGCCGCCGGCCGGATTCTGAATGAGATCAACAGTACCATCGCGCAGAAATCCGGCCGTCTTTTTTCTTATGGATACAAGGTCATTATCACCGGAACTTTGGTTGCGGTATTTCAACAAATAACCGGCATCAATGTGGTGGTGTATTATGCTCCGGAAATATTCAGAAATATGGGGGCTAAAACGGACACGGCTTTTCTACAAACGGTGGTCATCGGAATCATCAATGTTCTGGCCTCTATCGCCGCACTGTTTGTGGTGGATAAAATTAAAAGAAAAACCATGTTGATGATCGGAACTCTGGGAATCACCTTCTTCATGTTCGCCCTGGGATTTTCTTTCTATTTTCAGAAACTTGGCTTGCCGGCCATTATTTTTGTAATAGGCTATGCATTCTTTTTCCAGGGAACCTGGGGCTGTGTAGCCTGGATTCTTATCTCCGAAATGTATCCCAACATCATCCGTGGACGGGCCATGGGGGTGTCGGTTGCGATATTGTGGATTTCCAACTATATCGTCAGTTGGACGTTCCCGATAATGGATAAAAGCACTTTTCTCACGAATCTGTTCAACAAGGCGTTCTCCTATTGGATTTACGGAGCGATGGGACTCTTGGCTTTCTTGTTTATCTGGAAAATGGTTCCGGAGACAAAAGGTAAAACATTGGAGGAAATCGAGAATTATTGGAAGAAATAATTTCTTCTGTCAACGCAGTCGGAAGGACAGGCCCACAGGGTTGCCGCGTTGCTGTTTGGCCGGCAAAGCAGTTCGCTATTTCAAGTTAGTATCTGGGCAAACAGCAGAGCGGCCTGGCCAGTATCCGATGTGGAAAAAGGCGGCTTGCGTTTTTCGTCTGAGGCATCCTAATTTCGAATTTTACTGAAATATCGTTTTTAAAACTGATTGTTGGGGGTTCAAGAAAAGCTCGCCCATTGAGCAAAAAAGCAACCAGTGCTGGGGAGCATATGAAATCCGCTCGAATTCTACTGCTGATCTCAGCGGTCTTTGCGCTTCGTTCGGCGCACGCTGCCGAGCGCCTTACAGCAAATTACTTCTATCAGCAGGCTGATTCAATGGCACAGAAAAATTTCAATGCGCCTTTTGATTTGGTGGTCCTCCAGACCGATACCATCGACCATTGCGGTAAATCGGAATACTGGAAAGCGATTTTTCAGAACGAGGAAAAATCCTTGATCATATATTTTCAAAAAGGCCATACTTCGGTTGCCGTTCAGCCCTGTTGTCTAACAGGGCCTGCCTCCATACGATCAGGATGGATTGACAGCGATTCAGCGTTGGCTATCGCGGAAAAAAATGGCGGCGAAAAATTTCGCGTTCATTTCCCTCATTTTTCTATCAGCGCGGATCTGGGAGGGGATTCCGGTCTGCCTGTTATTGAATGGATAATAACTTACCAATCCCTGCTCTTTTCCGCAGCCCGATTGACGATATCCGTCAAAGCCTATACCGGCGATATTTATTACAAATGGGATCCAAAACCTGTCTGTTATTTTCCTCTTCGCGTCGGCGACCAATGGAGCTATTACAGCACAGAGACCGGCAGCTCCAGAGAACCCATTGAATTCAACGCGGTTTCTGACAGTGTTCTTATTCAAGGCAGAACTTATTTCCGCTATAATGGCAATTATTTTCGCTCGGATTCTTTTGGCCATGTCTATAAATATTATGAGAATAGGGAAATTTTGTGGTTTGATTTTACCAAGGCCGAAGGCGAAAGCTATGAGGTGAATTACGGCGGATATCATTACAAGGTCACCATGACCAGTCGCCACGCGACGGTACAAAATTGGGCGGGTAAATTTACAGATTGTCTGAGTCTGTATTTCGACGATCCCACCCTTTTCGATGATCAATTTGAATATGTTTTTGCAGAAAACATGGGCATCGTTCAACAAAATCTGGCGCATGCCATCTGGCTAGAGCTGTATGAAGCGACCATCCACGGCACCCACTATCCGGATTTAAAAAATTATTTTCCATTAGAATTCGGCAACTATTGGCTTTACAGGGAAGAGGGTATCGATGCTTTAATTCGTGTGAGGATTCTCGACACCCTCACGGTGGACGGAAATGTATGTGCGTATTATGGATCAAACAAGGGGACGGCTGATTTGATTTTTGCGGATGACCTTGGCCGGGTTTGGCAGTATCAAAACAATAAGCCAGTCTTGTGGTTCGATTTCACTACAGCAGACGCCGACAGCTATTTCTATCGTCCGGATTCAACGAGTCTAAATTATACCGTCAAAGTGCATAAACACAAAACCATCACAACAAAATGCGGCATTTTAAAAGAATGTGTTACCTTTATTTTTAATGATCCCCATGCGGTCGACGAGGAGATGGTTTATACTTTTGCCCCCAATCTCGGCATCGTAGAAATTTGGAACGGCATAGGCATTCACCATGTATTAGAATCCGCCGGTATACGCGGTAAAATGATCACCAGCCTTTCATCAAACAAGACTGCCTTTCCGCAAAAAGTCATCCTAGAACAAAACTACCCAAACCCCTTTAATCCAAGTACGACGATTGTATACGAAGTAGCGACGGCCGGGGAGGTCGAGTTCAACTTGTATAACATGCTGGGGCAGCGCATCCGTACATTTAAAGTCTTTAATACTCCTGGTGTGCATCGATTTGACCTATCAGCAAATAACTTGACTTCAGGCGTTTATCTGTATGAAATCAAGTCCGGTCAATATATAGAACGGAAAAAACTAATCGTTCAGAAATAACCTATCCATTCAAACCCGGTTATAACAGCCGATGCGCAGCAAATCATGCGGACGAAAACCACCGCCCCGCACGAGCAAAGGCGTTCGCACGATGTTGGATCCGGGCGTACGGACAAGCGTACAGGTGTACGGCAAAAAATCATAATCCATTAAATGCTTATAAACGCTTCAAAGACCGGTGGCAGAGCCACAAAAGAGAATCCATGGAACCAAAAAAATTCTGGGATAAAATGGCCGCAAGGTACGACCAACAAGCGCTGGGAAAGTACCGGACCGCCTACGAGGAGACCATCAAAATAAGCAAGAAATATCTAAAACCGACGGACAGGTTGCTTGACTTTGCCTGCGGCACAGGCATCGCCACCATTGAACTAGCGGGCTCCGTCCAGCAGGTTATGGCCATCGATCTATCCGATGAAATGGTGAGAATCGCTGAAGAAAAGGCCCTTGGCCGGGGAATCGACAATATTGCCTTCAAAACGGCCACGCTGGAAGACGACGGTTTACTCAAGAACTCCTTTGATGTCATCACAGCGTTCAATATTCTTCACGGACTCCAAGACCCCGGAACCGCTCTTGCTCGAATCGGGACCCTTCTCAAAACAGGGGGACTCTTCCTTTCCGTAACGGATTGCCTGGGAGAAAAAATCACCGCGACGAGTCTGCTATACCGTTGCCTGGCAAAAATGGATTTCATTCCAGCTGTGAACTTTGTTAAAAAAGCCGAGCTCATAAAAATGATCACCGCCCATGGCTTTGTTGTAATGGAACAAAAAAATCTTTATCCTTCTCCACCGAATTACTACATTGCCGCCAGAAAGAACGGCGTATAAGCAGAATTTAAAAGGCTGCATCCTTTGGAAATGGACCTGGATTGGAGAAAGTTTGGATGAATCCCAGGCGGCATCGCTTTCATCCGCTCGGCTGCTTTGCTTAAAAAGACATTCAAAAAGAGACATGACGGATGAAATCTCCCACGCTGCAAACACGAGAGTAAACGATTGGCTTTGTCGGCCGGGCATGCTCTTCGCGGCAGTTAACCGAAGAACAGCTGTAAGGATACAAGACGCCGGTGTATATGACTCCCATCCATCGTTGTATACCAGCTGATGAAAAATGCAAGGGGGCACTCCATTTTCAGAAGGAAGAATCATGAAAATTTTCTTGCGAATTTTACTCCTCGCGGCCTTGTGTGCAGCGGACGAAACGCCGGTTTTCGTTTTAGAAAACAATCAGTTAAGGCTGATGGTTGAACCAGCGGCCGGCAGCATCAGCTCGTTTTTCGTCAAAGCCAATCAGTGCGAATTGATCAGCGAAAAAAGATTGCAGGCCAACTTTCGCATCTGTCTGCCGCTGCCGGACTATCAGGCCAATTATCTGGAGGGCATGATGCAGAAACCGGTTGAGGTGCGGCAGGATGGCCGGACCATCACCGTACGGTTTGACGGCATGTCCTCAACAAAAGGCGTCTTCCCCATCGAGCTGAGCTACACCATCACTCTGCACGACGATTATGTCGCCTTTAAGGCCAGACTGATCAACCATCATTCGCAGCCGATTTCGGAATTCTGGTTTCCCAGGGTGGGAGGATGGACGCAGTTCGGCGATCGAACAGCCAAGCTGGCGACGCCGAATTACACCTCCATGTCGCGACACACTACGTCCCTGTTTAAAAACTATCCCGGCAGCCGGGGCCTGGGCGCTGAAGCGGCGGAATGGGCCTGCACCTACCCTGGCATGGTGATGCCGTGGTGGGACCTGTATGATGAAAAATCCAATGTCGGACTTTATCTCGGCTATCATGATCCCATCTTTCGCTTCAGCAGCTGGCATACTTATCTCATGCCGGACCACAGCGGCCAGCCGGATGCCTGGCTGACCGATCAGAGCAGCGGCGGGTTGCCCGTGGGTTTGGTATTTTCCCATATCCGTTTTCCTTTTATTCACTCCGGCGAGACTCTGGATTCCGGCGAATTTATCATCCGCGTGCATCAGGGCGACTGGCACCAGGGCGTTCAATTCTATCGCGACTGGTTTTTAAAGCATTTCCCCCTGAATCATGCGAACAACTGGCTGCGACACAAACGCGCCTGGTTCAGCTCCATTATTTATCAGCCGGAGGACAAGATCATTGCGGACTATCAAACCTATGATCGCTGGTGCGGCGAGGCTGCCGAATATGGCATCAGCTGCTGCGAGTTGATCGGTTGGCACCGAGGCGGATTGGAGCGCAATTATCCCGATTACCGGCCGGAAGAAAAATTGGGCGGTCGCGACGGTTTTCGCGCGCTGATGAAAGAGATCGATGCCCGTCAGGGTAAATGCCTCGCATTTATCAACTACAACATTCTCGATCAGAACACCGATTGGTATAAAAAAGAGCTGTTCAAATACAAACAGCAGGACCAATTCGGCCAGCAGCCCATCTGGATGGGCTGGGGAGAAAGCACCTTTCTGGCTCGCAGCGGTATGAACGTGCGCTATCATGTACGTGGTTCCATCACCCCGGAGTTTGAAAAATTGCTCGCCGACCAATTCATCGAGCGGATCCAGGATGGTGCGCACGGTTTTCAAATCGACAAGCTGTGCGTGGGGGCTGCTTTGGATTTCAATCCATTGAACGCTCTCAAACCGGATGTGGCCCTGTGCGAAGGCCTGGTGCAGGCAATCGATAGGCTGTATCGACGATGCCGGGCGGTGAATCCCGCTGTCTCTATGGCTTCAGAGTTCTCCTTTGACCGCTTGCTGCCTTATTTTGCCGTCGGTTATCGAGGGTCAGGGCCTAGAGATATCTCTACTTTTCGATTTGTCTTTCCTGAATGGACCTCGTGTCAGCACATTTCGCGGCCGCAGGATTTTAACGGGATTAATTATGCCGTACTGTCCGGCCAGGTCATTTGCGTCGAGCCGGAATGCTATCAAGGCTCCCTGAAACAGCCGTTGTATCACGATCTAGCCGAGTATATCAAAGAAGTCGAGCGATTGCGTGACGAACTTCACCCTCTCATTTTTTATGCACGCTATTTCGACAACCAGGAAGGTCGGATCACGCCGGTTGATCCGGAAGCCATGAACAAGCTGCAATACCGCATGCATGGGCATTTCCACAACGGACAGAGAGCGCTCGTCGTCATCAATACCTCTGCTGATCCAGTGCAGTATTCCTGGACGTTCACCCATCAAAAGGTGGCGCAGGCCGTCTTGTATCAGCCCTTTGTCTCTCAGCGCACCATCAGCGGTGATGAACTTGTTGAAATAAAACCGTACGGACTACAGATCCTGGTGGAAAAAATTTCCAGGTGAACGGCTCCATTGCAGATGATCAATCCATAGGAGCGAATGGCGCTCTTCCACCCCACCCTATAGTGAACGGCTCGAAGAATCGACATGCTGACCAGACCCGCGCACAGATCCTTTATCTCTCTCAAGGCGGAGGCCCTTTGATGATTCTCGGTGATGCCAGCCGCCATGCCATGGCGGATTTCATGCACCGGCTTTTCGGCCGGCCCAGAAAACCGGATGCCGTCCTGGTCACCCGTGCCCATTGGGAAGAAAAAGCCGCGACGGTTTTAGGCGCGCCCATACCGCCGCTGTTTTATGATTATTAGGGCTTTATGAAAAAGCCTATGCAATCACCTGTCCGGCGCCGGGCAATTCTGTGCTTGCACAGCGCATCAGTACTTTGCTGAACCTCCATGGGATTCCGGCGGGCGTCGCTAGGCAACGGAGCTTTGACCATGAGGAGTTTATTCCCCTGAAATGGATCTATTTCCATGCGGATATTCCGGTTCTGCAATGGTCGCTGCCGGCCGGGCTGAATCCAGCCATGTATATTGACCTCGAACATGAAAAGCCATCCCGGCACTGCAGGCAATCGGATCGTCGTTCGCCGCCTTGGCCGGCGAAACAGGAAAAGCAATTTGCGCTTAATTCAAGTGGCCGAAAGTGAGACCGAGACGACCCTCAAAGAAAAAAGGACAAAACCGGTTGTAAAAATTACCAGGAAACAGCGCCCGATGAAAAAAATATACTGCTGAAATCCGGCGCCCTTTTACTTATGCTATGGGGAGCCGTAAATTTGGTTGGGGGAGTAGTCGGAGCTATGGGCCATCCGTCTAAATTGGTTTTACCCCTGTTTGCAACAGCAGGACTCTTAATCCTTGTTGCAGGGATCGGATTTTGTGCCGCGAAGAGAGGGGCGACCTGGATATCCCTACCTAATAGGGCTTCTTGGATGGAGTATGACTGCGCTATTCAGTGTTTCCCTCTTGCGCGGATGGTCTGAAATGCATCTTTCCCATCATGTGTCACGATTGATCATTTCGTCCGTAATCTTTATTATTGCATTCGTCGGCAAGAAAAAAATGAAATCACCTCCGTAATTAATAGAACCAACACAGCAGCGCTTACAGATGAGAAGCGTTCATTTCAGCATTCACCAAAGCCAGTTTATGAACAGATCATCCATGGAGGCTTTATGGTAAAAAATGACCTCAAAACCAGAGTGAACAAGGCCAGTGCGACGAAATTCCTCAACAGCCTCACTGACGAACAAAGGCGGCGCGACTGCTTTGAAATCCTCGAAATGATGAAAAAGATCACCAAGGAGGAGGCGAAAATGTGGGGAACGAGCATCGTCGGCTTTGGCAGCTATCACTACAAGGGAAAAGGCGGGCGCGAAGGCGACTGGATGCTGACCGGTTTTTCCCCTCGCAAGCAAAACCTAGTGCTGTACCTTATGGGCGGTTTTGACGCGCACGCCGATCTGCTGAAAAAGCTCGGCAAGTTCACCACCGGCGTGGGCTGTCTCTACATCAAAAAGCTGGAGGATGTGGATAAAAAGATCCTCAAAGAGCTGGTGCAGGCCTGTTTCAAAAAAATGAAACAGCAATACAAATAATCCAGTCATTGACAAAAGACTCTGCCGCGATTGCCAGATTCAGCCGGTCTGTTTAACGATCCAGGGAAGATTCGATGTCATTGAATTGTGCAGCACCGTTTCCCTTGCCCGGCAACCATAGTGTCGCTGGGATTCAAATCGAGTTCAGGCCTTTTTGCGCCGGATGATCATCCGAAGGGCGATCCAGAAAGACAGCAGAATGAGAAGGGCCATGACGATGGGCAGGATGATGGACAAGATCGGCGTCACGATGGCGGCGATGTTCTCTCCCGAGGCCAGTAAAAAGTTGGCGGCTCCCCCGGTGGTCCCGCTCGATCCCAGCCGCAGGGCAGCGGTGGCCCCCTGCACCAGGGCTGCCGAGCCGCCGCCGAGAATAAAACTGCTGAGCCATTTCGCCATCTCGCTATCGATCGGCAGCACCGAGGCGGAGATCAGGGCGCCGGCGCCGATGGAGAGGGGCATGGAGAGGTGGTCAAGCAGATTGTCGACAAAGGGGATGTAATAGGCGGCGATTTCCACGATTGTGGCCACGCCGAGGCTGCCGAGCGCCGCGTCGCTCGAGAGCCAGGCAAAGCTCTCGTTCATCGGCAGAATGCCGAACCGTGCGGCGATCCCGGCGATGAGCAGCGGGACAAAGACGCGAAAGCCGGTGCTGGCGCTCAGGCCGATGCCCAGAGCCGCCGCAGTGATGATCTCTTTGTCCATCATTTGTTTGATTCCTTTGGTTATCATTCATCAAGGACATTAACTTCAACCAGGGTTCTCGGTTCAATGCAGATACTTTTCTTCCGGCTTATTTTCTTTGTAATAGGGGAATCGCAATTATTATAATAATAAAAAGAATCTCCTGCTCTACACACAAGTATATTATCGTAAATGCCATCCAGCGGTTCTGACAGCTGCTCCCATGGTCCTTTGTCCGTAAGGATTGCTTTGCTGAGCATGTATTTATAAGAATCCCATTTCTCCGGCCATACTACCGTATATCCCTTTCCAAGCTTATTCGCTATTTTTGCATATGCTTTCTGTTCATCAAAGGATACCTGTGGAAAGACGGTTTCTGCAGAAACAAGTTTCGATGGTTTTGCTCCTTTTGACATGAGCTGAACCATGTAAACTTTAATGCCGACCTCCTGCTTCGGTGAATGTGAATTTTCTACCTGCTGAATGAATGTGTTACTTTCAAAAGTTATTGTCATTATCTCTGATGTCTCAGACTCTGTCTCAGGAATCGAGATGTTAATCCACATAAGGTTACCGGCATCCAGCTTCGCAACCTCTATGCCGTTCGCCGATATCCGTGCGCTGGAGCTGATCACGTCAGGTACACTGAGCAAAACCTTTAGTATGACAGGTTTCTTACTGGGAATTGGAAGTGAGATAGATGCCTTGCCGGTTGTCCAACGATAGGTAGGATCAGGCAACTCCTCTGTTGGCTCACCCCGTATTCCTAAAGGTTGACCCCAGTCGCCTGTAATGAGTGTTCCATCAGCCCCGCCAATATCCGCTTTAACCCCGGCAAGCTTTCCATCGAAATAGCTGACCTTAAGCGGAATCTTTTCCGCATTAGGCGCCTGAAGCCATGTTGCCTTCCATCCCTCAATTGAGTGAAGCGGGTAGGAATCCATGGAGATAAATAAAACTCCTCCGTCTTTAATCCATTTTTTCAACATTTCCAGTACGGAGGCTTCGAGAGTATTGCCGCTCAAAATGACAATTGCCTTAAAGTTTTGAAGCAGACCATCAGAAATCATATTTTCATCAATAAATTCAAAATCGAGTATATCTCGGAGTTTTGTTGTGCGGTCCAGAAACTGGTAGAGTGTTCGCTCTTTGAGAATGATAGAAGAATTTGGCATAAGAGCTGCGACGGTGAGTTTGGGAGTATTGGGTTTTAAATATTCGGCAAAATCTGTAAACAGGAGTCCTGCCAAAGTGACTTTCGGCTGATTAAGATATAAGCTCTTGAAATACACTCCTCTGCCGCCTCCGGAAACAACATCAAACACTCTCCCGGCTATGCCCTTGTGGGTATTATCACCGGCTGGTTCATTAGAATAATAACCCCCGTAAAGGCGTGCGGCAGATGACACCATCCTTGTTAATGCGAAGCCTCTCATCATATCATCATTCATGTTGGTAATACGGATGCCGGCATTGTATTTTGCACACATTCTTGCCTGAGCGCTGAAATCCGCGCCTAATGCGGCTGTTCCGCTGCCGCCGGTGCACAAGTAAATCGGCAAAGAAGGAAACAATTCCCGGGCAGTTTTAATCCAGTATTCAGCATAATCAGTCATAGCTCCCATATACCAGCGGCCCATGTCAACGGCTGCACGGGGGGATGGTGCGTGCTGAGGCATGAACGGTTTTATAACGTCGAAGCTGTGATAATCTGATTTCCATGCTCTGTTTAGATCCCCAATGGTTGTGTACTTATTTCTTACCCAGCGCTGAAGATCAATGCCGGCATACCTGTCGCCACACCACCACCCCATATGAGTATGGACCCCTTCCATATCGAAACCGCCGTCTGCTGGATATATGGATTCACCCCAATTGCCGGAAATTCCGAGTTCGAGAGCCTCAATGACCGCGGGATCATAGTGTGTCTTGAACAACTCTAGAAATCTGCGTACCCCAGGTTTCAGATCGGAATTCCATATTGACTGTATGCGAATCGGCTTGTTGTGCTCAAGGCATACCGCATCCACTCCCCGCTCTTCCCGAAACCATTTAGGAGTAGCTATGTATGGACCCATTATGATAAACGGCAACCATTTAAGGTTATGCTTACGGATCTGATTTACAACCGGATCGTAAATATCATAGGTGATCCTGTTGCGTTCGGGTTCAAGCTGAGCCCACCCCACATAACTCTGAAGGCTGGTGATGCCGATTTTTTTGCACAAGATATACGCTGAATCCGCCAGTAGTCCCACAGGAACCGGACTATGAATTTGCCATTGCTGGATTACTTGTATATCCGGATGAACTTTTATTGCATTCCTTTCAGCGATTATTCGGTTCGCCTCAATCGACGGATCATACCTCTTTGTTTGTAAACCCCGCCTGCTTGCAGATGGAGTTCCCCGGTTGCACAAAATAGCAGAGGTCACCAATCCGCAAAACAGAATGCACAAAATAAGTTTATTCATCGTGAAGCGCTTTTCATGATTGCGGTTAAGCATAAATCCCTGTTCGACAGCGATAGGCGCATTGGGGGCTTTTCGCATAGGATAATTGCTTCATGAACCAAAAACGACTCTGAAAAACACGAAAAAGTGCAGGCATACCTTTCAGTAAATATATCTTTATAAGCGGTGTAATAGATGCTATATTGTAAGCATGTATATGCGAACGATCACTCGATAGAACAAGGATGGCTCCTCTGCCGCCTATGTTCAACTCGTACACAATGAGCGCGACCCTGAAAAGCAAACAAATTTGCAAAGTAGGCAGCCAGGCGAAACCATGCGGGATCATCCTTTACAGGAATCAAGCAAGAAATCGTTAAAGGCCCATTCGCTCGATCAGGCAGCAAGCAACTTTTATCTCATCAGCAACATCTTGCCGGTTTGTGCTCGATTTCCGCAATGCAGGCGATAGACATATACGCCGCTGGGCGCATCCGCTGCATTCCAGACAACACAATGTTCTCCCGCCGGCCGTCGGCCATTCACCAAAACTGCAATCTCCTGCCCCAAAGGATTGTACACCGCCAATTCGACCTTTGCGGTCTGAGAAAGCGAAAAAGAGATCGTTGTCCGGGGATTGAAAGGATTGGGGTAATTGGCAAAGAGGGTAAAATCCACAGGGTTTCCTGATCCCCTTTCTGTCACCACGCCGGTAGTTCGACCGATTTGGTAGAGATTCGCGCCACCGGGAAGGAATTCCGCGTTAAAAGCCACAAGCTCGCCGTCGGGATTGATCGGAATGGACTGCCAGGCCTGGTTTTCAAGATCATAGAGCGATATTTCATTGACACTGGGATCGACCTGAATGCGCGCTGTCTTGCCCGCATTATAATCCTTGTTCATCACCATTACATAATCAGCGCCGCTGCTGTCGCGGAACATTCCGAGCAGCAGGTCAATGGCTGGAGAGGCAGCGCGCACTACAGCATCCGTCGGAAGGGCCCTGGTACCAATCGGCCGGCTGTTGAGATGATAAACGCTCGTGGATTCGAGTCGCATCAGGATTGGAGCGAAGGCCATGATTTCTGAATTGACCTGTCGAATCGCTGAATAGACTTGCTGGCGCTCCGGGCAATTCATAAAACCAAACGGGCCGCTTCCCCAGGAAAAATACAACAGGCAGGTAGCGCCATAGGCTAAAGAGGAATGAGCCAGCCAGCGAAACTCACCTTCATGAAGCGTCCGCCACACCTGGCCACCCTCTGCCAGACTGCCGATAGCCTGAATGATATTGCAAAAAGGAACATCATATAAAAGCGCATATTTTCGAATAACTTCCAGATTCATAAAATAGTCATCGCCATCCCGATGGTTGACAAAAAAATTGTAATGGTCATAGGAAAGCAACTCTGGCTTGACCGTCTCCATAAACAATCGTACATGCTCGTCATAACGAGCCTGCAGATCGGTTCCGGAAACGCCCAGTTGATCCTCATTAGCATAGGTAGGAAAAAGGTTGATATAGGCGACGCGTTGCGGATCCCGCTGCCGCAGATAATCGACCACCTTTGCCAGGTTGGAAAAAGCTTTGGCATTGGGCTCGTCCGTGATATAATAGCCGATAATCGAAGGAAAAGATCGAAAAGAATCGATAATCGGATCCAGTCCTGATAAATCGTCATCGGTGATCAATGGTGGAATTCTGTCCTCCGGTGCGCGAATATCCCCCTTGATCGCGTGACTCACATCTAAAAATGAAAACAGATCATGGCGGCCGACAAAATGTACCGCCTCAGTCGATGGGTAGACGCTGGCGATGGTGTTGAAATGCGCATCTAAATATTCGCCATACGCCGCTTCGATTTGTTCAGGGGGGCCCCAGGCGGATAGGATAAAGCGATCCTGCGTCCAAAAGCGGTCGACAAACCTGGCCCGAAGCCTGACGGTGGCACTATCCGTGGCGTCCGAAAAGACAAGCGTTTGAATATCAAACTCTCCCGTAACAGCAGATCGCATGACCCAGCGCAGAGTATCCACTTGCTGCGCAGCCAATCCACCGCGCAGTTGAATAAGGGACCCCGCCGCCAACTCGACAGGATCCGGCAGTTCCAGTTCAACCTGATAGCTGCCGCTGGGCCTGTCGCCGCTGTTCTGCACGACAGCAATGAGCGGAATCAGCTCGTTTTGTTTGAGAACGGTGCGCAGCGGAAGGATTTTCAAGTTGAAACGGGCGCCGATGGCGACGATACGGAGATAATCGATACAAAAGGACGACGAGGGAGGGGCATTGAGCACAAATTTGTTGATCGCTACGATACGGCCGCGCCAGCTCTCCCGGTTCAAAACCGCTATTTGATACTCGTGAAAAAGAGTATCGCCCTGGATGGGCACGGAAATCCAGCCGGATTCATTCTGTTCAGTGATCCAGTGGATCTGAAGAATGGAGGAGCCTGGAGACTTGAGACGCAAAGCGATAAAGCCGAATTCCGCCGCATCGATGGATATGGCTGGGCCTGCCAGAATGGGATTGTAACCACTGGCAACGGCGCAGAGCCTGCCGTTGTCGCATGTCATCTCGGCGATGGAGCGTTGCGCCTGCCACCCCAGAGCATCTCCGTCCTGGTTGAATTCCCAGGCAACGCCGATTCGCTGCGCCGCAAGCGGAAGAACGGGGAAAAGAACGAGCAGACCTGCCACAAACAGCTTGAACAGTACCTTCATCAGAACACACCTCCACTCAAATCATTACCCCCGAGTTTTACAGAACTGGTCAATACGTTTTTGATGCCATCAGTCCCATCGAACCGCTGTCGTTGATGCCGCCCGCCTTTGCCAGGGCGTCCTGGTTGGAGGTATTTGAATGGTCACACTCGATTACTGGGAATCCGATCCCTGGGGCATGAAGATGTCCTGTCCCCTCACGGGAACGAAATATTAAAATTGTGCGACTATCGCATCACTATAAGGTAAATAGACTATCAAGGAGCACAGCGCGATCAAAAGAGAAAGGATAGTAATTTTCACTGCGAGGCAACGCAACGGATGTCAAAAGATTGAAAATTTGCTTTTAAGAAAAGACAAAAAACATGAAAGCACGGCAGGATAAAAACATCGATGCCATTGCACCACCATTTCCCGGGATACCCCCTATTAAGAGCGTCAAGCCATTTCACTCAACCTTTTTACCGTTGCTCATTCAGCGTAAAATTATCCAATACCGGCGTGAAAAGCAAACAAATTTGCTATAAGGCGCAAAGGCAGGCTAACACTCTGCGGGATTATTTCATAAATAAAGCAAGGAGTTGATAAAAGATATATTCCCCCTGCGGCATCTGTGGATCGCCGACAGAACAGCAATAGAGTATTAGAATAATTCATTTTCACAAGAACCGGCTGGTCGTTTTGAGGCGCAAGTCAATATGATGCAGCGTCTGTGTGCGGATTCCGAGCGCCGAAGGATCTTGACCGACCAAACCTGTGAAACGAACGGCCGGTCGCTCAAGCTGGTCATCGTTTTCCAGCCTCAGGCCATATGAGTGAAATATCCCGGCGATGGCGATTTTATTATTTTCTTACCTGCTGAATAAAAAAGGGTTGCTTTTACGGCCATGAGCCGACCCCGGTTTCTGCAACAGACGCCGAATTTCCGTTCGTTTGAAAACAAAGGCCGCAGCGAATTGTTTGCCGGGCTCTTTCCTGGGATTGAAAGCAGCCATTTCAACATTGCGAAGATGATCTGAAAACCATGCCTTCCGGTCCTATGTACAACTAGGATGTGATGTTTTTTCTTGCTTTTTATTATTCTCTTCTTTATACTCATCAACGATGAAAATGATCACTGCACATGCCGGACCCAGGCCCCTGTATCAAATCCTCACCGAACAGTACAAACAGGCGATTCTCACCCAGATCTACCCGCCCGGCGGTCGGATTGATTCAACCCATAAAATGATCCGGCGCCACAGGGTCTCCCGTGAAACCGTAAAAAAAGTGCTGCAATCTTTGCGGCAACAAGGTCTTATCATGAAAAAACCTGGCAAGGGCTCGTTTGTCGCCGACCTCGGGCCGCTGCAAAACGTCCTGGGCGTCATCGTCCCCTTCTTCGCTTCCCAAATCGAACAGCTCCTCCGCCACTTGCGCCGACGAATAGCCCCTCTCGGATGCTGCCTCGAAGCATTCCTCGATTACAACAACTGGCAGGAGGAGATCCGCCTGGTTGCACAGCTGATCACTCAACGCTATGAAGCGGCGATCGTGGTCCTCACCTTTAACGAATCCAAAACCGCGCAGTTTTACCGACGCCTGCAAACCAGCAAGCCCATCGTCAGCCTGCTCAACCACGCCACGCCGGTTCGTCCTTTTCTTATGTTATTCAGAGCGACGATCTGGGCGCGCACCAGGCGGTGCAATATCTGTTGCAGCGCTGTCGCGGCTCGATCGGCTATATCAAAAACCAGACCTGGCCCGGACAAAATATGGTGCAGCAGGTGATGCAGGAGACCTTTTGCGCCCATCTGCACCAGGCCGATGCAGCAAGAGTTTGCGCCATTATCGACAACGTTGATTCGCTCGATCGCGAGGCTTTTCTTGCGCTGCGGTTGAGCGGTCCTTTTTGCTGTGATGATATCGATGCGGTGCGCATCCTCGGCCGGCTGAAAGAGTGGAATGCCTATTCAAGTGAAAAGATCGCCCTCGTCAGCTATAGCCACACCGATTTGGCGCGTTTTTTCGCCCACGCCATCACTTCGATCGATTCCTATTACGCCGAGATGGCCGCCCTGACCGCTGAAATCATTCAAGCCTCCCGCCAGGGGAGCGATATATTTTTCAATATGTCTTACAACCGGACCTGGTGGTTCGGGAAACATGAATAAAAGGAGCGCATGAAATGGCCAAAATGTCGATTGTTGACGCGGTCAAGAGCGGCCGCATTCTCATCTCCGACGGCGCCTGGGGCACTTTTTTACAGGCCAAGGGGCTGCACTCCGGCGAATGCCCGGAATGGTGGTGCATCGCGCGGCCGGACGATGTTTTTGATATCGCCAAAAGCTACATCGACGCCGGCAGCGATATGATCGAGACCAACAGCTTTGGCGGATCGCGGTTCAAGTTGAGCCATTACGGCCTGGCGGATCGCGCCGTCGAGCTCAACCGCGCGGCCGCGCAGATTTCCCGGCGCGCCGCCGGACCGGACCACTGGGTGATCGCCTCGATCGGGCCGACCGGCAAAATGCTGCTGATGGGCGATGTCAGCGAAGAGGAGCTGTATGACGGTTTCAAGGAACAGGCGATGGCGCTGGAGGAGGGCGGAGCAGACGCCATCTGCATCGAAACCATGAGTGCGCTCGACGAGGCCTCTTTGGCGGTGCGCGCCGCGCGGGAGAATACCGGCTGTGAAGTGATCTGTACGTTTACCCTGGAACGCACCCAGAAAGGCGCCTACCGCTCGATGATGGGCGTATCGCCTTCCAGCGCCGCACAAGCCGCATTGGATGCCGGCGCTCACATCATCGGCACCAACTGCGGCAACGGCCTGAAGCGCATGGTCGATATTGTCCGGGAAATGAAGCCCATCGCCGGCGAGGTTCCGATCCTGGTGCATGCCAATGCCGGTTTGCCGCAAAATATCAACGGCAAGGATGTTTTTCCCGACACGCCGGAGGATATGGCCGCATTGGTGCCGGCGATCATCGAGGCCGGGGCGCGCATTATCGGCGGTTGCTGCGGCACCACGCCGGCGCATATCCGCGCCATCAAACAAGCCGTCTTTGCCTGACCCTTGACCGATAACTCGAGGGAGAATCACCATATCCTTGCCTATACCCTGTTTTCTCGCCGCCGGTTTCAATCAACCGGTCAAAAAGGCGGACCTTTGGATCCGATCCGCGGAATTCGCCAGGGAGGGCGATGAAGAATTCTCACCCACGGCCGATCTTTTCTTCCCAGCGGCCATTCGCCATGCTCCGTAGCCCGAAAATGCAGCCGTGCTGGCCGGTCGCCTCTGCCATGAGCTGGGCCAAGCCACGACAAAGGAAACGCAATACACGCAGAAGTATTGCATTAAGGGCTTGACCACAGCTCGATAATAAGCTATATTTAAACATAGGAAGAATCAAAACCATTCACAATGCCGCAAAGCAATTTGTCATCTCTGAAAAAAGGTTTATATGAAACAGATTGCAACGAACGAAACAGCGCCGGCCTTCGCAAGGCAGGAAGCCCACATTAACGCGCCGATCCAAGTCGTTTGGAGCATTTTGACCGATTTTGAAAAATGGCCGGAGTGGAATGAGAGCGTCAAGGAAATGCGGTTTCAAGGCCCAGTCGAGGCCGGCGCCGAGTTCCGCTGGAAGGCTGGAGGCATGAGGATTCGTTCGCGAATTGAACAATTCACCTCGCCGTTTACTATTGTCTGGTCCGGGCGTACCATGGGCATACGCGCGATCCATTCATGGACGTTGACAGAAGAAACAAATGGCACCCACGTCAGAACCGAAGAGTCCTTTGAAGGATGGTTGGCATGGCTTTTCGCCGGGCAAATGCGAAAAGCATTGGCCAATGCACTGCACCAAGGACTCGCTGCGCTGAAAAACGAAGCAGAAAAAAAGCATTGCGCAACTCGGAACTAATCCCGCAGCCGCGACAGGTCGCGGTGGGGGCTGGTCTGTTGGATAACGTCAATGAGGTCGCTGTAAATATGGTGAATCGACGAGGAGAGAAAATCGGTTGGCTGGCAGGTTGGATCGGAGGATTCAGCTGGGTCGCCATTCTGTCCATTCTCTTTATGGCAAGAGGTCAATGGGCTTCCGGCTTAATCGGTATTCTGTTGGTGATGATCGCCTGGATAACCGTTGTTTATCTATCTCCCTGGAGGCATCCCAAGACCCCATATTGGAAACTGATGCTGGGGCCGTACGCGCTTTTAGTGCCGGCGGCAATCTGGGCCATATGGGCTTTTGGCGGGATCCAAAGAGGCGATTGGAATGGATGGTCTTTCTTGTGGCTATTGCCGCTTTTTATTCCCGTTGGGGTTATAGGCAACCGATGTTGGGACGATTATCAATCCTGTTCAGACAAGAAAAGCAAGCCATAATCCTTCACATTAGATTGCATACTAAAGGCGCCAGGCTTTTATTCTAGAGGCTGCAACCACCGAATTCAACCGGAAACCCGGCTTTCGGCTCCGGGGGCGATCCCATGGTCTAAAGGTCGGTTAAGGAAAATGGACAAGGAGGTCCTGATCATGTTGCCAGTCGAAGAAACGAATGAGGTAAATCCGATCTGCCCGCATTGCGGCAAAGTGCTTTTTAAAGTTTTGTGCCGCGGGCTGGAGAGCGTCTTTGGCAAAAGATATATCTACTTTTACCCTGAATGCCATAAAGTCCTGGGAGTATCCTAGCGTAAAGGGTTCTGGATGGGATAGGATCCGTTTATGGTAAAACGTTTTTTCATCAGCACCGAACCCAAAGAAACGCCGCCATTCGCCACGTCTCGAGATTTTACTTCTCGCTGTTGATAGCCTGAGAGCAGATTATCCATCTCATGGCCTTCCCGCTGTCCGGCCGGACGTGACTGCGTGAACGCCGCACCCCTCAGTCATGGGAGAGAGGAATTGTTCACAGCTCTCTGTTTAAAAAAATCTTCGCGAAAGCGGACGCTCCTTCCCTTTGCCATAGGCTTACTGCTCATTGGGCCATCCTTTTCCCAGGAATTGCGGTTTCTCAAAGAAAAGATCACGGTAAACGTTCACGACGGTTATTGCAGAGTGCGGGGAACCTATTTCTTGAAAAATGCCGCCGCCACTCCGGTTACGAGGATTTTTTATTATCCGGTTGCCGTCAATGCAACAATGCCTTTTCCCCACTTTTGGCGGGTTGAAAACCCCCCGTCCACCAGCCTCCCTTTTGCCGTCGGCGACAGCGGGATTTCTTTCTCAAAAAAAATTGCCCCTCATTCTATGGACTCTTTTCAAGTTGAATATCAGCAAAAAACAGCCCGGAGAGCGTTTGAATATGTTTTGACCTCTACCAGCTCCTGGAAGGCGCCCATAGATTCTGCTGAAATAGTCGTGTTAGTCCCGAAAAAATTCAAATTACAATCCATCTCAATTCCCTATGACCGGGTGATCCAACGCAGGGATAGGTTGGAATATATCATCACTAGAAGTCATTTTTTTCCAAACAAAAACTTGTTCATCAATTGGGAGGACAGAGCGGATGAGACGGTGCATTAAGCGTTTACTGCCATTACTCCTTTTGTTCAGCGTCCGCCTAATCGATGCAAATCCCGTCGTTCTTCATTTCTTTAATGAGTTAGCATTCGATTCCAGCAAATGGTTTTTAGAACTAACCAAAGACGGAAGATCTGGCAACATGGAGCCGATGAGCTTGGATGGATGCTATTTGACCTCCTGCACGGATACTTCATTTTTTTTACAGGGACTAACGCTAGACAGTACCTATTTGGTGATTACAGCAGACAGTCTGCAGACTCTTTTTCGCATCAATCCCGCTGGGGATGTCATACGATTATTACTTCTATGGTAGACAAGCACGGACAGACGACCAGGGGGATTATCGCGTAACCATTTTAACGGCTTGGGTCGACTTGCATCATTTTAAAGCGGGCCATCAGAACAAAGACTTGTGTGTTCAAGTATATCCTGAAACCACGATCACAGCCGAGGTATCGCTTGACTTGGTTCAATCGGTAACGGAAAAGAATGCTTCTCCCCTCTTGAACGATTATGCATTGCATTTCAACTATCCCAATCCGTTTAATCAGGCGACCACGTTCACCTATAAAATTCCAATCGACGATTATCTGGAAATCTCGATTTACAACCTGGAAGGACAGCGGGGCGAAAATTTATACTCAGGATTTCAGCAAGCGGGCCAGCATACCTTGAGCTGGAATGCGCAACACGCTCCATCCGGCATATACCTCTATCGATTGAAATCCGCCAATATAACTTTAACGCAAAAATGCTTATTGCTCAAGTAATCCGTTCATTCACCAATGAAAAAGGATGATCCAATGAACGGCTAATCGAAAAATCGCCGCAATTTTATCAGATCGGCGCAGGAACAAAAGAGAGAGTTCGCCCGGCGTAATCCCTGGCAGAAGAAACTCCTCTTCAAGACTATCTATTCATTACAAAGGGATCGCCGGCAATAAATTCCTCCGCCGGCTAACGCGTAGTGAAAATGGCTATGGCTCCTGCGGCGGATTGCCAACGGGGCTCTTTCAGCCAAAAGACCATAAACATCGATCGCTGTAACCACGCTACATTTTTATTTCAGCAACAACATGGTATGCGTCGCCGTGGCATCATCCACTTGCAAGCGGCACAGATAGGCTCCTGAAGCCACTGGATGGCGATCATCATCGCGCCCATCCCAGCGAACCTGTTGCCGGCCGCTCAACAGCCGGTCATCCACCAAGGTGCGCACCTTCCGTCCGCTCATATCCACGATCGTCAATCTCACCTTGCTCAATCCCGGCACCGTATAATCGATCACAGTTTGCGAATTGAACGGATTGGGGTAATTGCCTGCAAGGCTCAGGTTCGTTGGCGTCGCGTATCGGCCTTTAACACCGGTCGTGCTGCCCTCGGTGATATTGATGATCTGATTCACCGGCACGCCCAGCAATCGATCGACCTTGCCGCTGGGCCAGCTAACAATGACGGAATCGACCAGGGTGCGTTGCTGAAAACCAAAATGCTGGGTAAACGGGTTCATGCTGTTGTACCCATTGCCGCCTTGTACCTCGCGGATTTGCGACAGATCGCCAGCGACACAGCGAATCCGGGCGCCGATGGCGGACCGATTGCTTTGCACTCCGGTCAAGCGAAACTCCAGCCAATTGTTTTGGTTGCCGATCAGGTTTTCTAACAGCAAATCCATGCCGCCGCCGAGACCAGGCGGGATGAGTGTTGGACCGGCTTGAACATATAAATCCAAATCGCCGTCATTATCCACGTCCCCAAACGCGGCGGCGTAATGTTTCTGCCCCTGATCCGTGATCGCCATGGTATGGCCGACCTCGACAAAACCCGTTGCCCCATCATTGCGATACAATTTGTTTTCGGATTTGCCGTTATATTGGCCTTCCTGGGAGCTGACGAACAAATCCAGGTCCGCATCGTTGTCATAGTCGCCCCACACCGCGGTGGCGGAGGCATGAAAAACGCCCCAGCCGGCCGGATCGTAATTATCGACATGCAACTCGGCCGCAACATTGGGCCACTCCCCCGCGCCCTCGTTGCGAAACAGCCGGTTGGCCTTTTCGTCATCGCAGACGTACAGATCCAAACGTCCATCGTTATTATAATCGCCCCATGCGCCGCTGCGAGAGTGGCCGATCGCACCCACTCCACTGGTCTTGGTAATGTTGGTGATATCGACAAATCGATCGCCATCATTGCGGAATAGCATGTCCCCATTGCGACCGCCGGCGATGAAAAAATCCGGATCGCGGTCGTCATCGATGTCAGCCCAAACCATTCCATGCCACATGCCGGAAACGTTTGCCTGCATCTGCGTGGCCACGTTGACAAAATGGGTACCCCCTTCATTTTTCCAGAGAAAAATTCCCGATCCGGGGCCGCCTTCGATACACATGCCGACCAGCAAATCCACCCAGCCATCGGTGTTATAGTCCGCCCAACCGCAAGCGAGGCTGAATTTATTATCCGTATAGTCAATACCCATTGATTCACCGACCTCGGTGAATTTCATATTGCCATTATTCTTGAAGAGAAAATCCTTCAGACTCACCTGCATGGTGGCATAGGCGTCCAGCAAGCCGTCGTTGTTATAATCCGCAAACCGGCATTCCGCGTAGACGCCCGTTGAATCCGCTTGGATAAACGGCTTGAGGCTTCCATCCGCCACTCCGCTGTTCAGGCAAAAGTTAGAACCTGGAAAGATATCGATCCACCCATCCTGGTCGATATCGATCAGCCCGCCGGCGTCTGAGATAACCCCTTCGGGATCGACGTTCAAATCCAAACCAACGGAGCGAAACACCTCGTCGGTCTGCGCCCAAACAGCCTGGGAAAGCAACACCAGCCCCAGGATGAACACGCACCATCGAACACCCTGAGCGCTTTTACAGCCGTTACGATGAGACATGACGGGCCTCCCTGTGATTTTTAAAAGACACCCTGCATCAAATCAAGCACTGGAATCTTGTGCCGCCACATCCATCGCCAACTTGGCTGACGCGCTAATCCCTTTGCCCTTTTAGCCGGCACTAGCCTAAATATAGATGGTAACAGTTTTGCGGTCAAGTCCTTTGTAAAGAATTTTTGCCTTAGCAAGTCTCGGCAGAGTTTTTGAAGGTTCATGTGCTTGCCGAGGTTTCTTGTATTATCTGGGACGCTGATTTATTGGCTTTAGATAATTTGCTTGTTTTTCAAAACCCGCCTGTCTACATTAGCGCTCAACCGAGCAAAAAAATTTATCCATCCATCACACCAACCTGGACCGGCAAAATTCTATGAAAATTCAAGTCGCACTGATTTTCGTTTTTTGGGCAATGGCCTCTTGGGCGCAGCCCGAAAAAGGCGCCGCAGAGGTGCTGCAGGATAAGATGATTTGGAGCGGAATCGATACTGGCAAAGCCGAGTATACCGTCTTTAGGAAAACTTTTACCATCCAGGACGTTTCCAACGCCATGATCCACCTTTTTGCAGATGCCAGATATATCTTGTGGCTGAATGGTGTGGAAGTGTCAAGAGGTCCCTGCCGCTTTGATCCCAAATCCCCATCATTCGATTCGATCGATATTACCCCTTTTTTGCAGCAAGGGCTCAATGCGGTTGCGGTCATGGTCATGTCGCACGGCAGCAACGGGAAAATGATGAATCATGCTCCTGGACTGTGCGCAAAAATCAACCTCTGTGATCAATCGCAACAAATCCACACCATATGGACGGATGAATCCTGGAAGTGGAATAGCCACACCCGGTTCATGCCGCCGGTGCAAGACTGGGGTGTCGTTTGCGACCGGGTGGATGCCCGGATGGACGACGGCGACTGGAGCTTGGCAAAGTACGATGACCACCATTGGCAATCAGCGGTCTCCATAGATGGCCGGCAATGGGGAAAACTCGTGCCTCGCCCTATTCCGCTTTTAAAAGAAAGCGAAATGGGGTGGACGGCGTTAAATAAAAGCGCTCTGCCGGCCAAACTCAAACAAGGCCAATCCTATATCATCCAGGCCCGTGAGATGCTGCAGGGCTTTCCCATTATCCGCTTTACCGCTGAGGAAGGCGCGGTCATCCAATTTGAGTTTGGCTATACCGGCGACAGCCTGACCATCGGGAACACCTATGGTTCGGCCTGCTTTTATACCGCGCGTGCCGGCGATCAGACCTATGTGCCTACCGATTCCTATGGATTCAGATACCTAAAAATCAGCGTGCTGAACGGCAGCATCTACTCTCCCTATAATGTGCTGCTGACGGATATTCAACTGGTTGACCGCAGGTTCCCCTATCTCGAGACCGGCGCTTTCATCTGCAATGATCCGTTTTTAAATGAGCTTTGGCAGAGGTCGATCCGGACGTTGAAATTAAACTGTGAAGACGGCTACATGGACTGTGCCCTGCGCGAGAAGGTCGAATGGATGGGCGATGCCGCTATAGTAGAATATCCGTTGAGCCTGGCGGCGTTTGCCATAGCCGATGGCGCCGGCATGCCCCGCAGCGACAGTGGATTGATGATCTCCATGTTGAGGCATATTGCGTTAAGCCAAAGCGACAGCGGCATGTTCAAAGCCCACCATCCATCCGACCGTTTCGATATTCATGCCTATATCGAAGATTACTCATGCCTTTGGGTTCAGGCGCTCCGGCAGGTTTATGAATTGACCGCTAACCTCGCCCTGGTCAATGAGCTTTGGCAACCTTTGAAAAAGCAAATGCAGTGGTTTGCCGATCATCGTTCGCCCAATGGACTGGTCTATGGCCGCGAATTCACTTTTATGGACAACCCTTTGGCTTACTGCTATTGCAATGGCGCGACCTTGAATGCATTTGTCTACAAAGCTTTCAATGACGCTGCTTTTCTGGCCTCGGTTAAAAAAGATTTTCAGGCTGAAAAAAGCTATCATAAGTTGGCTGAAGAAATCAAGCAGAGTTACAATAAGCATTTATGGAATCCAGCGAAAAAAACCTATTCTTCGGGAATTGCCGACCAAAAACAGATGATGCCCACAGCCCATGCAGCTTTGATGGCTCTCAACCGCGGCATTGTGCCTGCTAACCGCAAACAGTCGGTGAAAGAATATTTGTATCACCATTACCGGGACAGGGGGAAGAGCTATTCGCAAAATGGTCTTATCCCGGATCTCTTTTTCCATCCAGACCTGCCCGTTAACGGCATAGATTCTCCTTACACCTCCTTCTGGATGCTGGAGGAATTGTTCAAAGACAACCGCGACGTGGAGGCTTTATCCTTCATCAGAGAAAAATGGCAGTCCATGATGCAAGATTCCGTCACCGGGACTTTATCCGAGGGATTCGGTGGAGGTGATTTGTGCCACAACATGGGGGCGGTTCCCGCCTATTTCTTAAGCAGAAAGGTCCTTGGCGTCAGCGAAAGACTGCCTGTCGGTTCAAAAATAATTGAAATCAAACCGCAATTGGGCGATTTATCCCTCGCCCAGGGAACCGTACTGACCGTCCATGGGCCTGTTGCGGTAAAATGGGAAAGACAAAACGACCGTCTTTTATTTTCCATCGATATACCGGAAGGTACGACGGCTCAGATTACCATTGCGGCTAAAGAATCGGACCGGATGCTTTTGCTCAACAACCAGAAAAGCACGTTCCGCTTGGAAGAAGACCAGCTGATTTTCAATATTACAAAGGATATTCACTGTGGCGCATACTGATAAAAAACGTCTAGTTGGAATTGCGCTATCGGCACTCTGCCTGTGGGCTCTGGTATCCTGTGGTTCAGAAAAGCCGGTCTCAGCCGGCCGGTTGATTGCCAACTTTGATTGCACCGCAGAATACCCCGGCGATCGCTATTTTTCGTTTGGCGATGTACGGGTCGTGTCATCCGCCGCAGGATCATACCGCGAGGCTGAGGCAAAACCCCTATCCAGGTTTGGCTATCGGTTTTCGGTTGAACAGATTGGCAAACCCCACCTGGCGGTGGTCCGCTATCCCGACGATAAAAGAAGGTTTATGTGTATGATGGACGGGACCAGCTACGATCTGACCATCGGTACTTTTACCGGGGTTAATCAGCCGCTGACCCATAAAATGCAGGAGATTCGCCGGATTTTCTGGCCTCGATGGCGGGATTGCAGTATCGTCTTTATGACTTGGGGAAACGGCGAGCCGGCTGCGGTTAGCGATATCAAAATTTATCAACTGGACCAGCTGGAGCCTCTCCCTATCAGCAACCAGGATGCGACCATCGCAAAACGGGAAATCGGTCTGCAATTTGAAGATCCGTGCGGCGCGACCTTTAGCATGGGCGCCTATACCGAGCAGGAGTGGCTTGATCGTGCAGTCAGCTACATGCACCATAGCGGACAAAATGTATTGACGTACCCGCTGGTCTGGTATCATGACCCGCTCTACCCATCTGAGCGCGAGCCATCGGGATTGTTTGGGGCTGTGGCCGCACCTGACCGCAAAATTTATGCCCGCTGGACCGCTCATCCGGAGGACTGGGTTTCCATTCTGCTGAAAAAATTTGAGAAAGAAGGGCTCGAATTCAAGGCAGCCTTGACGCTTTTGCGGCTTGGCAGCCTGATGAAAGGCATGAACATCCAGCTCGATTCCATTAAAGCGGGCAAGGACACCTACAACAACATGCTTGCCAATAACCAGGTCCAGTCGTCAACCAACGATTGGACCATGGAATACAATGTGGCGAACTTTGACAAGCAGACCCACGGAACCTTGACCGAATGGGCCTATGGGGAACACGGCGGTCCTTTTGGCAGAGGTCCGATGTTCAATCCGCTCCATCCAACGGTTCAAAACGCCATTCTGGGCATTATCGCGGAAATCGTCGACCGCTATGGCCGGTCGCCCGCTTTCAAAGGCATTTCGATCAATATGTGGCACGCCACCATCCTCTGGTATTTTTCGCTCCAATCAGGGTATGACGATCATACCGTGAACCTTTTTGAAAAAGAGACTGGAATTAAATTGTTGGTCAAAGCGAATGACCCTGAACGCTTTGCAAAACGGTATGCACTATTGACCAAGGAATTTTCTGAACCCTGGATCAGCTGGCGGTGCATGAAAATAAAACAGCTTTTTTGCAAAATCCGTGATAAAATGACTGCTGCCCGTCCCGATCTGCGCTTAACCATTTCAACCTGGACGGAAACGACCGTTTATGGATGGTTCGGGATACCACATGATCCTTCGCAGCAGATATTTGCCCGGAAATCGCTGTATGAGCTCTTTCGCGAAGGCGGATTTGACATGAACCTTTTCCGCCATGAAGACAATATCGACATGGACTATGTGTTCGTGCCTTCGCGCGACCGGGATGCCTGGGGAACTGCCGGAGCAGATACGCCGTTGGAAAAGACCTGCTCCTTCCGTGACCATGATTTTCTGGATGCGCCGACCTTCGCGGTCCTGGGTCAACAAGAACACCCCGGGGCTTTTATTTTCGATTGCTGGGTCGAAGCCTGGGGAAAATATTACCATGCGCCCTGTGCCCCTGATGATCCGCAGGCAAAGAAATTTGCCATGCTCTGGGGCAAACCCGCTGAAGGCATCCGTCTAGACAATGCTGAATATCCTCAGGATGGCTTTTGGTGGAATTCACAATTGAGGATCACCCCGCACTTTCAAGGCGGCATTCATTACCTGGAATATTTTACTCATGCTCTGGCTGAATTGGATGCCTGCCGGATCACCCGGGGCGGTTTGTTTACCGACACCGGCCACACCGAGATGATCCGTGAATTTGCTGCGGCTTACCGGACCTTGCCAGCGGAAAAATTTACTACAATCGGCGCCTTCACCGATCCGGTGGCGGTCAGAACACTGGTCTGCCATGGAAAACGTTATGTATATCTGGTCAATCGCGAGTATTACCCGGTCCAGGTGAAATTGTATTTTAGCGCAAAAGACAATCGGCTCACGGACCTTGTTTCTGGAAAAATTTTTAAAGCAGCGGAGGAATTGGATCTAGAGCTTGGGCCCTATAAACTCTGTTCGCTGTGCACCTCACCCGAAACAGAAGTGAGGGATTTTTACGTCATTCCGCCTGCGGAGATTGTAGTAGAACTCAATAAAAAATTTATAGACGCGAAGGAAAGCATCAGCCGAGTGCGGAAAAATAAAGCAGAATGCCCCATAAGTCTGGCAAAAACAGTTGCTGAAATCGATGGGGCAATGAAGGATGGCCGATATGCCGCTGCGCGAAAATTATTGAACAGCTATGCCATATTAAAAGCGATCTCTGCACCTTGAGACAGTACAAATAGTTCAATCCCACTGAAACAGGCTGACCTCTTTGTCACCCATTTGGTTCCATAGTGAACGGATCAACCAAGAGGGCTTAAGAGCGTTCATCATCCGAACCAAATTCAAGCCGGAATTCCACTAGGACGTTTGCTCGGCTTATTTTTCTCCATACTGCTGCTTTCCCTGTCGGCCTGTCGTCAAGAGCCCCATGCACGACGCACGGCTGAGTCGCTGACCAATAGACTCGATCACAACAGCCCGGACAGGTCTGACGCTAGTGACCCTCAGCGCTCAAACCGTTGATATCTCTCCGCTCTCTATCCGCGAACGAACCCGATCCCACGATTTGGTCGTGAGAAAGCTCTCATCCGCATTGGCGATCATTTGAGCAAACCTCGGCCAGGGCACGGCCATGGTCAACCGGTCAGCCGGTACAAAAGGCCTGGCCGATACATCGAACAGGCCCAGCACGGATCGATGGCGACCGGATTGCCGCTCCAGATACGGGTACTTGACGATGGAGCCGCAGCCTGCGGAAAAGGGTGCGATCACGAAATCGTCGGCAGACTCGTCATAGCCGGAGAGGGTGAACAATCCTGACAGCACATCCGGTTTGGCAAAAAAGATAACAATCTCAGGTTCATCGTGATCATGTAGATGGTCCCAGCGTTTGAAAAGCAGGTGTTGCGCCGGCGCGGTAAAACCAGGATCCCTGGCCAGCAGCTCGCGGACAACCTCAGGACTTTTTTTATAGCGCTCGCCTTCCATTTTCCCCGGGATGCCGCAGGAGAGAAAAAACTCAAAATTCGGCCGCAAGCCGGGTGCAAATCCGAGGTAGCGCCTGCCGCCGCCACAGTGGATGTTATCCTTTTTGAAGGCAACTATTTGACCGCTGCGCACGGATTGCAGCTGGCTGATCAGGCAGTGCTCGGCGGCGGGTTTTTCAGCGGCAGCCAAGGAATTTTCATCGTCGGTGTAATAACAGACAATAGGCAGCTCGGCGCCGGGGAAATAGTTGGTCCACATTTTGTCAAACTGATCGATCCTCGCTGGATCCATGGTTCGCCTCCCTGTGGATTGCTTTCTTTTTTATCTGCTCCGCACGCACAAGCGGATCGCGAACATTTTGGAAAAATCAAAAAATATTTACCGTTTGAGATTCGCCCTCGCCGAGGCTTCGACGATGCAACCAATTCCAAAAGCGATACTTTGTCAAGTCCTGACCTTGGTACACCGCATCAGAATAGGCTTTGCAGCGTCTATGGATATCCTTTTTCATCGTATCGGTGAGAGCGTCGGCATCCAGATAGGCAAGGTGTTCAGCAAAGGATTCTCCCTCCGCCTCTGTGCCGAACACGGGGCCGAGCGTTTTGCGGCCGAACTGACGCAGGGAATCCTCCGGCCAATGGATAAAATGAGAAAACGCGAGATAGTTCAGCGCAGCAGGAATATGCATGCTGGACACTTCGCCGTGGATGCTCACCCCTTCAAGGCCGGAACGATAAGCACGCAAGCAAGCCTCTTTGATCGAACTGATAACTTGATGATATCGAGTCCGGCCGTACCATTGACTGCCCTGGTGAAGAAAACCCACACTGCGTTCGGACGGGGGTTTTACTTCAGTCGGCCAGGTATCGCCGAACAGCGCTTCATTGGGCGCGCCGTTATCCAGATAAAGAGTCAGCGCTAACGGCGATGGACGGACCATATGGGTGAGCGTCCACTGACACAGACTGTCATTTGCCAGCCGATCGAACATCGCCGGCCGACGACACTCCAAAAAAGCCGCTTGTTCCTCTTGATCAGACCCAGAACCCGGAACGAAACCCTTGTAGGTGGCCCAAGTGATGCTCTGTTCCCGGCACCGGCCGCGCAATGCTTGCAAAGCAGGTTCGTAGCCCAAATACTGGTGAAACCAGAAAGGAGGTTCATCCTGCGGCCATTGCCTGCGGCGCTCCACACAGCGGGGACAATGGCAGACAAGGAAATCGCCATTTTCAAGATTGACGCCGCCGATGGCAAACTCTTTGAACAACCAATACAGGCTTTCCTGCAGCCACTCGATAAAGCCCGGGTGCGTCGGACAGATGCCATGTTGGTCACGGTTTCCATTTTCATCGACTCGGCAGGCATCGGGATTGCGTTTGACAAAAGTCTCAAGATTAAAAGGATGGTCGCCTTCGTAAAAGACGCCGCCATACCAGGTCGTGCCCACGCCGGGCATAACCGCCACGCCGCGCGCAGCGGCGTAATCGGCCATCCGCTTTGCAGAATCGATGCCCCCATGCGAATCACGGAGAAATCCCCACACGACCAAACCGTGCACCCCCAGGCCGGCAGCCAAGTCGGTCAGACGGCGATAATCCTCGAGAAAGGTCTCCGGACGCTTCAAGTAGCGGTTTTTGCAGCCGAAATTCTGCATGCCCGGGTCGTCCCATGACCAGTTTGTGGAATGATCCCAAGTCCAGAAATAGGAACGGGCTAAAGCGGGAACAGGGCGCTCGAGTTTCCAGATCATACGCTCAGTCGCGGCAGAGCTTACCGCCGATCGCGTGATGGACGAGATCATGCCGGATGCGCGATGAACCGGCAAGGCAGCGCCAAGCGCACCTGCGGCGGCTGTTCGCAGCAGGTCGCGTCGATTGATGCCGTTATGGCCGATATTAGTAGGAATCACAGGGCACCTCTTCTTCTGGGAAATTAACAACCTGGACTTTGGTCCATGGAAAAATTAACCAACTGGTTTTCAAAACACAAGACAAAATAAAACAGACATCGGCCGGCGGCGTGGATTTTATCCATCTGGAACTGAATAGCACGAGAATGCGGCAGGCCTATCATTTGAACAAAGAAAAAATCTTGAATTTTAGGCTATTCCTTGGCATATTTAAGCTGGCAAAGCCTGCATCGCCGATTCATCGCAGGCCGCTGTTTCAGCCGTTATCACCTGCGCAGGACGGCGCTTTCAGGCTGCAGCCGGCTCCCAGGCTGTCATTTTTTCAATCCAACAGACAGCCGCAGGATCGCAGTGCTCCAGAGCGGATTGCATCAGCTGATCGGTGGACCTTTATGCGCCGAACGACGTTGTCTTTGCTTATTTTCGCAGCCTGCCTTTGCTCCTGTAGCGGCAAAGGGGGGCATCGGATTCTGGTGTGGCATTCCATGCGGGCGGTGGAAGCGGATTTGTTGCGCAAGGAGCTGGCTGAATTCGCGCAGCGCCATCCGGGATGGGAATTCGAAGAATTGTACTATCAGAACGAAACCGCCCGCACCAATTACATCATCTCAGCCCTGGGCGGATCAGGGCCGGAGCTTTTTTGGGGAGCCAACGACAACATCGGCCCCTTTGTGGAAATGGGCGTGATTCAGCCTTTGGATGGGCTGGTCAGTCAGGCCTTTTTGGACAGTTTTCTCACCGCACCTTTTGCCGCCAACACTCGGCTGGACGGCCGCCTCTGGCAAATTGCCGATCGCGTCGGCAATCACCTCTGCCTGGTCTATAACAAAAAACTCATCGCCGCACCGCCGCAAACCATGAGCGAATTGATCCGGATCGGACAAAAACTCACTGTCGATAAAAACGGCGACGGCAAGCCGGAACAATATGCCTTGGTTTGGAATTACACCGAGCCCTTTTTCGCCGTGCCTTTTATCGGCGGCTATGGCGGTTGGATCATCGACGAGGAAAGGCGCACGCCCACCCTGAATACGGATGCGGTCGTCAAGGCCTGTCAGCTGATCTATGACCTGGGACATCGCTACCACATCATTCCGCAGGAATGCGATTATGAAATCGCCAATGCCCTGTTCAAGGACGGCTACGCCGCCATGATCATCAACGGCAGCTGGTCCTGGGGCACCTATCTGGAAAACGGCATCGATATGGGCATCGCCCGAATCCCCATGATCGACGAGACCGGATTGTGGCCCGCCCCCATGGTTTCACCGCTGGGGTATTCGCTCAACGTCAACACCACGGGGGCCGAGCGCGATATGGCATTGCAGCTTCTGCATCATCTGACCAGCACCGCGGTGCAGTTGAAATTCACCAGGCTATCGGTATCCCTCCCGTCGCGCAGGGACGGATTCGCTTCACCCGAAGTCGCGGACAACCCGTTGGTCAGTGCCTCGATGGCGCAGATGCGCGTCGGCCGCCTGATGTCGCCGATCACCGAAATGCGCTGGATCTGGGATGCCATGCGTCCCAGCTATCAAGCCATCTTCACCGGTCGAACCAAACCACAAGCTGCGGCTCGCGATATGCAGACTCTCGCGGAAAAACTAATTCGAGAAAACAGGGAGTGATGCGGCGATGAGCGGCCCAGAACAACAAAAGAGTCGATTGGCCTATCTATTCACCATGCCCGCATTTTTCCTCATGGGCCTGATGATCGTCTATCCCTTTGTCTATAACGTTGTGATTTCTTTTTCCAACATGAACTTGAGTCATTTTCGTGATTGGCATTTGGTCGGCGGGCGCAATTATCTGCAGGTGTTCACCGATGCCTACTTTTGGTACTATTTGCGTAAAACCATCCTTTGGACCGCCATCAATGTTTTCTTTCATGTGAGCATCGGCGTTTCTCTGGCACTGATACTGAACAAAGACATCAAGGGTAAAACCATTTTTCGCACGCTGTTGATTCTCCCATGGGCGGTACCGCAATATATTACCGCGCTCACCTGGCGCGGTATGTTCAACGCCGAATACGGCTCGGTGAATCTGCTGTTGGGAAAGCTGTTTGGCGTCAGCGTACCCTGGTTGACGTCGGAATGGGGCGCGTTCACCGCCTGCCTGATCACCAACATCTGGCTGGGTTTTCCGTTTATGATGATCATCGCCCTTGGCGGGCTGCAAAGCATCCCCGCGGAATTGTATGAGGCGGCGGAAATCGACGGCTCCAGCTGGTACCACAAGCTGCGCCACATCACCCTGCCTCTGCTCAAACCGGTCATGGTGCCGGCCATCACGCTGGGGGTTATCTGGACTTTTAACAATTTTAATGTGGTCTGGCTGGTCAGCAACGGCGGCGAGCCTTCGGATCGCACCCATATCCTGGTGTCATGGATTTACAAGAGCGCGTTCACCTATTTTCGCATCGGCCATGCCGCCGCTTTTTCCATGATCATTTTCGCGCTCCTGCTGCTGTTCAGCTGGAATTTTATCCGCCGCACCAAAGCGTCGGAGACGGTTTATTGAAAAAAGCAGGCAATAGCTCAGGCATCGAGCGCCCTTGACCAAAAGGCCTGTCAGAGGGTTGCCGACACGCCGCACTGTGTGATGTCGCTAGAGCCTTGAGAAAGAGCCAATCGAACGATCGTTCACGCCGGGATGTTGAATATGCGCAAGCCTCGTGATTTATCTGTAACAGGAAAATTCGGCGCCTATGCCGTGCTGGCCGTCTTTACCCTGTTCGCGATTTACCCGATTTTACAGGTGATCTCCATCTCGTTGCGCCCCGGCGACCGACTGCTTAGCAAATCCCTGGCCATCATTCCGCCGGATGCGACGCTTTCCACCTATGTACGCCTCTTCACCCAGGAGCCGTTTCTGCGCTGGCTGGCCAACAGCATGGTGGTGTCCCTGACTGTGACCGTCATCGGCACCGGATTGGCGGCCATGGCCGGGTATGCGTTTTCGCGTTATAAATTCCGCGGGCGCGACGCCGCCATGATCGGCCTCATCACGACGCAGATGTTTCCCGTGACCATGCTGCTCTTGCCGTTGTTCATTCTGATCATCAAGATCAAGGCCTATGACAACTATCTCGGGTTGATCATCGCCTATTCCGCCACCGCCCTGCCGTTCACCATCTGGCAAATGAAGGGATTCTACGACACCATACCCTACAGCCTGGAAGAAGCCGCGAGCATCGACGGCTGCTCGCCGCAGGTCACTTTCTGGCGTATCGTTCTGCCGCTGGCAGCGCCGGCCCTGGTAATCACCGCTCTGTTTTCCTTCATGACCGCCTGGAGCGAATATCTGGTCGCTGCCGTGCTCATTCAGGACAAGACCATGTTCACGCTGCCGCTTGGGCTCAAAATGTTCCAGTCGAATATGGAAGTGGCGTGGGGTTTGTACTCGGCCGGCGCCGTGCTTGTAAGCCTTCCGGTCGTACTGCTGTTTTTGTTTCTCAGTCGCTGGCTTGTTTCGGGTCTTACGCTGGGAAGCGTCAAAGGGTGATGCCGCCTCGCCGGATTCAGCCCCGGCTACATGCATAATGAGGCCATCCCCTGCTCTCAGCTAATTTCTGCTTGTTTTTCGCACCCTATTTAGCTAATATGAAGGTGTCAAGTTGTGCAAAGAGGGCGTCAAGCATGGACCCGCTGCTGATCGGGGATATGCACGGGTGGATCTCGCCTTCATGATCCCTAAAAACAAGGATGAAATACTCCTTTTCTCGACATTGGGATTTATCACACTTCCCATCCCTTCCCGCTTGTGCGAGATTCGAAGGATGTCAAAGCCATGCAAAAGCCTCATTGCAAAATGTCCATCACAATTTAGTATTTGATGACGGACCATGGTTTGGGTTTGCTCAATGGAGTGGACTGGCTTCAGGGCGGCATACAAAATACACCGCTCCGGCAAAGGCTGTTTGCAGCATCTTTTGTTTCTTTCTCTACGAAAATCCTCAAGACCATTCGGGCGGCCATGGAGTGCAGACTAAGAACGCCTGACGTGGACGCCGTTACCTGTCGGGAGGGCGTCAATGATGAATACATGCGCGTGTCAGTATTCTCTGCCTGAGCCCGGGCATAGCCCTCGATGTTTGCATCGTTTCTAAATTGCGGAGACTCTCTATGAGACGCTTGCTGAACCGGATCCCTCTGATGTTCTTCCTTTGCGCCCTGCACCCTCTCGCCCTGCCGGCCGGAACCACCGGCAAGATCGCCGGCCAAGTGGTGGATGCCGCCAGCAAGGAGGCTTTGCCGGGCGCGAACATTGTCATCGAGGGAACCATGATGGGCGCGGTCACAGATATCGACGGCCATTACGTGATTCTCAATCTTCCCCCCGGCGCCTATGTCGTGACAGCCAAGATGATCGGATACACCGCCATGCGCATGGAGAACGTCAATGTCTCTATCGATCTGACAACGACTCTGGACTTTAAGCTCTCCAGCACGGTGCTGAATCTCGGCGAATCGATCACGGTGCTGGCCGAGCGGCCGATGGTGGTCAAAGACCAGACCGCGACCACCGCGGTGATGGGCGCTGAAAATATTCAAGCCCTGCCGGTCACCGAGGTCGCCGAAGCCATCGAACTGCAGGCCGGGCTTATCAGAGACGCAGGCGGCGGCCTGCACGTGCGTGGCGGTCGAAGCGGTGAGATGAGCTATTGGATCGACGGCATCCCGGTCACCGACGTCTATGACGGCTCCAGCGTGGTGGATGTCAACAAAAACATGGTGCAGGAGCTGCAGGTCGTTTCCGGCGCCTTTAACGCGGAATACGGTCAGGCCATGTCCGGCATCGTCAATATCGCCACCAAGGAGGGCAGCAACAAATGGGGCGGCAGCCTCAGCGCTTATTTTGGCGATTTCCTCAGCCAACATGACAATATCTTTATGAACATCAAAGATATCAATCCAGCCGCAATCCGCAATATCGACGCGAGCGTCCAGGGCCCGCTCCTAAAGGACAAGCTGTTCGTCTATGTGAACGGCCGTGCCATCCATTTCGACGGCTATCAATACGGACAACGCCGCTACACGCCAAGCGCGGTGACTGTGGCTGCGGAGGGCATCCCCGGCGCCTACCTGCGTCAATATATGCCGGAGTATCTGCCGCTGGCGAGAGAAGGTCGCAATGATACTTACGGCATCCCCTACGTGTTGGGCTCCAATGTGCACGCGGATTCGCAAGTGGTCGCGCAAAATTTTCCACAAAATTTTATCGGCAATGAGGATTCATTGTTTGCGGTGCTGTACAATCAATATCGTCAGGCTCATCAGGGCGGACGCGGCGATGATGCCTATGTCGCCATGAACTGGAACCGCAAGTATTACGCGCAGGGCAAAGTGATTTATAAATTGACGCCGAATGTCAAGATCGCCTATAACTTGATCTACGACGATGTTCACTATCAAGACTACAATCGCGACTACAAGTATAATCCCGATGGGCAGGCGCAGCAATACCGCATCGGCCAGACGCATATCGCGCAGGTGACTCACACGCTGTCGCAGCGCACTTTCTATACCATGGGGATCTCTTATTTCGGCAAAGAATACCGCCGGCATGTCTACGAAGATGCCCATGACGCGCGTTATGTGCATCCGGATTTGAGCATTCAGAATCCGTTCAGCTTTAAAAGCGGCGGCACTGATAACAGCCGTTTCCAGCGCAACACGACGACCGGCCTCTTCAAGTTCGATATCACCAGTCAGGTGACCAACACCCACCAGTTCAAGGCAGGGTTGGAATTCCGCCAGCACAAGCTTTATCAGCGCGATATCACGCTGCGACCCATAGAAACGCAGACGCAGATGGATTTTATCTTCAACAGCCCGTTTATCCAGACGCGCATCCTGCCCGACAGCACCATCTACGCCAGTGAATACACCCACAAGCCGACGGAATTTTCCGCCTATCTTCAGGACAAGATGGAATTTAAAAATTTCATCGTCAACCTCGGCGTACGCTTGGATTATTTCAAGCCGCAGGGGCGCATTCTCGCGGATGAGAGCGATCCCAGCATCTACAATCCCATCAAGCCGGAAAATCGATTCAAGGATTATGGCAGCGATGGCGTGGACAATACGTTTGATTCGAACGGCACAGAAGGCAACGGCATCTGGGATGTAGGCGAAGCAGCCGTCAGTCTGGCTGAACGGGAATCGTACTGGTACAAAGAAACCAGCACCAAGCTTAACATCAGTCCGCGCCTGGGCGTCTCCTTTCCCATCACCGATCGGGGTGTAATCCACTTTTCTTACGGTCATTTCTTTCAGGTGCCGCGTTTTGAATTGCTCTATCAGAATCCGGATTTCGAACTGGGCACAGGCACAGGCAACATCGGCGTCATCGGCAATGCCGACCTGGAGCCGGAACAGACCATCAGCGGCGAAATCGGCTTGCAGCAGCAGCTTTCAGATGATATCGCCATGGGCTTAACCGGCTATTTTCGCGATATTCGCAATCTGGCCGGCACCCGCGCCGATGAAATCGTGTTGTTCGGCGGTTCAGCCCGGTACAATAAGCTGGTCAACAGTGATTTCGGCTTTGTCAAAGGAGTCGTGTTTTCCCTCAGCAAGCGCTTTTCCGGCGGCCTGTCCGCCTCTATGGACTATACGTTGCAGCAGGCCAAAGGCAGCAATTCCGATCCGGAACAGGCGCGCAACGCGCTGGCGGGCGGGTCTCTGCCGGAGGTGCAATTGACGCCGTTGGATTGGGATCAGCATCACACCGTCAATGCCTCGGTCTCCTATGCCGGTCGTTCCTGGGGGGGCAGTCTGATCGGCCAGTGGGGCAGCGGCCTGCCGTTCACGCCGCGCAGCTCCGAAGATATCACCTCGTTGTTGACCAACAGCCAACGCAAAATCGCCAGTCTCAACATCGACGCGCGCGCTTATAAGGATTTCCGCTTCGGTCCCGGCATGCTGAGCTTTTTCGTACGCATCCAGAACCTGCTGGATGCCCTCAATGAGATCAATGTCTACAACGATACCGGCCGGGCGGGCTATACCACGGATCTACAAACGGCGCAGAAATCCAATCCTCCGGAAATATACAACAGCCTGGTAGAATGGTACACCAATGCGACGCATTACTCCGAACCGAGAAGAATCGAGGTGGGGGTGAATTATGTATTTTAACTTGGAGCCTTCGATCATGCGCATCAAGAGGCGAACAGTAGTAACGACTTGCTTGCTTTTCATGCTGGCCGGCTCGCTGAGCGCGCAAAGCGGCCGCGAAAATCGCCGTGCTTCGATCATGCGGGGCAATCTGGTCAAAACGGTGTTTGGCAACTGGGGCGTCATCGGTCAGCCGGCCAACAAAGGGGCGCGCGGCGCCTGGATCTATGAAAATAACGGCTATATCGGCGATGTCAGTCTGCTCGTGGGCGCGGAGGTGGAAAGCGGCGGCAAGACGTTTCATTCGGTCGTGGTCTGCCCGGTGGATCGCCCTACCCGCCAGCATGAGACTTCGCCTTCCGGCAAGTACTGGAGCTTTGAACCGATGACCGGCTATTTCAATCCCAACCAGGAAGGGATCGCGCTCTACAGCGATCCGAATTCCTGGCCATCCCAGTGGCCGGACAAACTCCAGGATCCGGATGATCCGGGCTGGGGCGGTTCCTGGAACGGCTTTTTCGGCAAAACCACCACGGCGAGCGAGGAATGCTTTTTTATTATGGACGACAATAATGATGAAGAATTCAATGTTGCCACCAATAACAAGTGGGGCGTAGCGTTCAAACCGGATGCCGCCAATCCACTGCGCAACGGCCTGGGATTGCAGGTGAAGGTGCGCGGCATGCAGTGGTCCGATTTTCTCGCCCAGGATTGCATCTTCTGGCTGTACGAAATCACCAACACCAGTACGACGGACTATTCCAAAGTGGCTTTCGGCATGTTGGTGGGAACCTATGTCGGCGTCACCGGCAGCGAAGGCACCCATCACGAGTATGACGACGACTATTCGTTTTTTGATGTTGAAAAGGATCTCACTTATACGGGCGATTTCGACGACAATGCCACCAGCAACCCCCGCTGGACGGGGGATGTCGGCATCGTCGGTTATGCTTTCTTGGAAAGCCCGGGGAATTTGGTGGACGGCATCGACAACGACGGTGATTCGCGGGAAACCTTTGGCGTCGTCAGCACCGCGCCCCTCTTTGTCGCTGAGGATTTTAATCCGCGCATCATCGCCGCGGGCAGTTCCATCGTGCTCATCGATGAAAAATACAACCGCAGCGTTATGACGGCGCCGGCCAATGATTTTACCGTCACCACGCGCGGGGCCACCCTCACCATCAAACCGGGCGTCACCGAACTGGCGGAGGGCAACGTCATTCTCCGCGACGGCCGGGAAACGGTCAATCCCAACGCTTATGACGGCATCGATAACGATCTAGATGGATTGATCGATGAAAATTTCTATTTGCATTATCGCCAGCTGCGCCGCGATCAAACCGGCAAGGTCTTGATCGACAAGCTGGCGCCGGTGGCTTATAAGGACTATGTGCGCGGCATCGGTTTAAACGATCCGATGATCGATGAAGGCCGCAGCGACGGCATCGATAACGACCATGACTGGAATGCGGAATTCGATGATGTCGGCGCCGATGGCGTCGAAGGCACCAACGATCGCGGCGAGAGCGATGGCATGCCCACGGCGGGCGAACCCAACTTTGACCAGACCGACGTGGACGAATCGGATCAGATCGGCTTGACCAGCTTTGAATATTTCACCCCGGCCAACGAGTTTTCCATGGCCGATGACGAGGAGCTGTGGCAAAGGATGGCGCCCGGCTTTTTCAAGGTCCCGGCCTCCATCGTCAACAACAAACCGGAGCGCGGCGAAGACGGCGATTTCATCTACGGCTCCGGCTATTTCCCCCTGCGCGCCGGCGAAACTCAACGCTTCTCCTTGGCCTTGGTCTACGGCGAAGGCGGCGGCCCCCAGGTCGACACCGTCGACCTGTTGCGCAATCGCGAAACCGTGCAAAAAATCTACGACAGCGATTATCGCTTCCCGCCGGCGCCGCTCAAGCCGACTCTCAAGGCGGTGGCAGGAGACCGTCAGGTCACGCTGTACTGGGACCGTCGTGCCGAATCCTCCTTTGATCCCGTGCTGAAGGAATACGATTTCGAAGGCTATAAAATTTATAAAGCCACCGATCAAAACTTTAATGATGTCTTCAGCATCACCGATGCCAGCGGGAACCCCATCTATTACAAACCCTTGGCCCAATTTGACCTTAAAAACGACCGCAAGGGTTATTTCCGCGCTCAGCAGGATCTCTATCAACAAAGCCGAGGCGCCTCCTTCTATCTGGGCGATGACACCGGTCTGCAGCACAGCTTTGTCGATCGGGATGTGGAAAACGGCAAAAGGTACTTTTATGCGGTGGTGGCCTATGATCGGGGCAACGAAGGCAGCGATATTTTCCCCAAAGAGAACGATAAGCGCATCGATCTTTTGCCCAGCGGCGAAGTCAATGTCTTTCAAAATACGGTCGTCGTCATTCCCAATGCGGAAGTGGCCGGCTTTGTGCCGCCGCCGAACAGCGTCAAGCTGGAAGGTCCGCCTACTATCGGCACCGGCGACGTTTATTACACAGTGGTGGACCACAGCGCTGTCAAAGGCCATACCTACGAGGTAGAGTTCTGGGACACTTCCAACGACGGCATCGACAACGATGACAGCAAAAAAGCGGATGCCGAGGACATCAACGAGTGGTTGGCGCCGGTAACCACCTCCTATTCCGTTCTCGATGTCACAGGCGTAACCGAATCTTTTATCGCCCATGACACGGTCTTTGTCCGGCTGCCGCATCAGCATGTGGCAGCCGCTACGGTCGTGGTCAGCGATCAGAGCGGCCAGACCATCCCGGCCGGCAAATATGTCGTGGAAGCCTTTGCGGGCAAGATACGCGGCGCCGCGCCCGGCGATCTGCGCTACGGGGAACGCTACACAATCCGATACCAATACTATCCCGTTTATAAAAGCACACATATTCTCGGCAGTCCCTTTGCCGCGGAAACCAAGGACAGCGATATTTTCGATGGAGTGCAATTATCCTTCAACAACCAATGGGCGGTTAAGCTCGATAATCAGAAAAGCCGCTGGTCCAATGCGGATAAAGCGCTGGCCCTCAATCTGTATCTGTATGAAGGCGTCATCGGCTCGGACAAACTCAAAGGCCTGGCTAAGCCGAGCGATTACCGGGTAGAGTTCGCCGACATGGTGGTGGACACCACCTTGCAGGTCCCACGCTGGGGTCTGGTCGGCGTGCCGGTGAAATTCAGAGTCTGGAACAGCACGGACCGCCGCTATATTGATTTTGTTTTTCTCGATCTCAACGCCGACGATCAGCTGAGCCCAGCCGATGAAATATACTTTTTCGAGCCCGATGCCCACGGCGCGGTAACGCTGACCTGGTCGCTGAATGTCATCGGCGAACAATCTTATACCTATGGCAAAGGGGACACCCTTTTTCTCTACACCTCCAAGCCGTTCCGCCGCGGAGATGGGTACACCTTTCAAACGCAGCTGGCTTCGGTGGATCAGGTTGTGGCGGCTACAGATCTGGACCGGGTCAAAGTCGTGCCGAATCCCTACGTCTCGGCCACAGCGCACGAATTGCCGTTGCCGCCGGCCATCACCAGCGGCCGAGGCGAGCGTAAAATCGATTTTATTCACCTGCCGACCAATGCGCAAATCCATATCTTCACCACCCGCGGAGAACACGTGGTGACGTTGCAGCATGATGATAATCCTTTTGACGGCTCGGTATCCTGGAACCTGAAGACCAAGGAAAATCTGGATGTGGCCGCCGGCGTCTACTTTTATGTTATTGACTCCAGCGTTGGACAGAAAAAGGGCAAAATTGCCATTATCAAATAAGGAAAAGTCATGGACAATAAAATGATCCGCTGCCAAGGATTTTATTCGTTCCTTGTTCTTGTACTGCTGAACATGGCCGGCCTCTTTTCCCCCCTGACGGCGCAAACTAAGGTGGGCACCACGGCTGTGCCGTTTCTGGGCGTCAGCGTAGGACCGCGTGCAACAGCCATGGGCGGAGCCTTTGCGGCCGTCTCGACAGATGCCTCGTCATTGTATTACAACCCCGGCGGCATCGCCCAATTGCCCAACTCGCAAATCCAACTTGTCCATACGAATTGGTTGGTGGACAGCAAGTTGAACTGGTTTGGCTTTGTACTCAACTTGGATGGCTCCAACGCCATCGGCATCAGCTATACGCAGCTGGGCTATGGAGAGGAACAGGTGACCACTGTGCTGCAGCCGGAAGGAACGGGTGAAATCTGGCAGGCCAGCGATCTGGCGGTCGGCCTTTCATACGCCCGCCGGTTGACGGATCGCTTCTCTATCGGCGGCAGCGGTAAATATATCCAGCAAAAGCTGTGGAACGAATCTGCCAGCGCGTTTGCTCTGGATATCGGCCTGCTTTTCATCACGCCCTTCAAGGATATGCGGCTCGGCATGAGCATCAGCAATTTCGGCTCCGATGTTCGACATGAAGGCCGGGATTTGCTGCAGAGGGTGGATTTGGATCCGAATTCCCTGGGCAATAACCAGAATATCGTCGCCAACCTCAAGACCGAAAGCTGGCCGTTGCCGCTTTTTTTCCGCGTCGGACTGGCGTTGGACGCGATCAAAGCGCAACACTATCGCCTGACTCTGGCCGCGGATGCCCTGCGCCCCAGCGATAACGATGAAATCATCAATGCGGGAGCCGAATTCGCCTTCAGCGAGCTGGCCTTTTTCCGCGCCGGCTACAAATCCCTGTTCAGAGAGGACAGCGAAGAAGGCCCCACCTTTGGCGTCGGCGTGATGTACAAGGTCAGCGGCGTCGGCTATCATTTTGATTATACTTTTGCCGATTTTGGGCTGTTCGAAAACATTCAAATGTTTTCATTAGGAATCAGTTTTTAAAGGATCGTTTTAAGAGATGGAAGGAGGTGCTTCCGCAAAGAGGTACACGCACTTTTTCAAATCCATTTAATTATCCATTCAATTTGGAGGAAGGTATGAAAAAGTCTCTATCGTTTTTGCTGTTTATTCTGCTGTTGGTCGCAGCAGTGCAAGCTCAGACGGTTAAAGTCACATTTCACGTGAACACCGCGGCGGTGCCCGACACGTTGGGGGCTTTGTCGACGGTTCAGGTGCGCGGTTCGGGAGGACCGTTGACCTGGGGCGGCGACTCGCCGGTATTTTTGCACCATGTATCAGGCG
>Ga0209311_1000351_pt1 | contig 45202 bp, 44 predicted proteins | sample AD_UKC045_MetaG_FD_184417 | JGI IMG/M metagenome (GOLD analysis project Ga0209311, IMG submission 184417) | Active sludge microbial communities of municipal wastewater-treating anaerobic digesters from USA - AD_UKC045_MetaG (SPAdes) (version 2) | ecosystem: Engineered > Bioreactor > Anaerobic >...
GCATCAATTGATTCGTATATTCAGTCATAGCTGTTTCTCTAATTTAGTTTTGGTTTATACTGATCGTCAAATCAATATAAATCAAAAACTTGTTAGACGAAACAGCTTTTTTTATGAATAATGCAGGTTAGCACATCCAACTTATAATCATTATTAGCCATTCCGTAGATTGGAATTGATGTAAATGCAATCGCGAGTATACCATCCATCATTTTCTTTTTCTTAAATTGAACCAAACCAGGGACCAGGAAGCTTGGGGCAAAGTCATTAATTTTATTTGCATAGTCAGAAGGAGGATCATACAATTTACCGCCTATTGGGATATATTGACTATCTTTTTCAAATATTCTGCTCGGATTGCATCTTATTAACCTGTTGGCAGAAACTTGTATACCTTTAAATGGACCATACATTTGGATTGATTCAATGGCAAAGTTTGAGCACGATGGCTCAAATACACACATCTCAACTGGTATTAAGCGGCCAATTTTTTGATACAATTTTATCAGGTTTATGCATGTAGCTTCAATCGGCTTCTCAATTTTTGAACCACTGCTGGCAGAAAAACTCAATCCAGTTGTTGTGATGACCATAAAAACTGTTGTTGTAATTATTTTCATCAATCACTCAGAAGCTGCTGCTAACATGTCTAAAAGAAGAACCAATCCACAGCAAATGGCCATTCCAGCAACTATTCCGCTGTTATGAGAATCTTCAACTTTTTCTTCCTGTATCTGATTCTCTAAAAGTCTGACATATTTATCATCTTGATAGTAGTTTTCTGGCTTTTGTGTATCATCTAAAATAGAAAGGATATCTTCAACCTCTCTTTGTACCAATATATCACCAATTTTTGCCTGTTCACCAGAAACTAAATATATTATTCTCAATCCGGATTTTGTACTTCTGGTTAAAGCAACTTCGGCAGCCCCTATTTTTATTTCTCGTTCGTTTACAACTCTAACAATATAGAATGTCATTTTCTCTGAAATGCCATGTTGTACACCTTTATTGGCAACGATATTATTATCCTTGATTGCCAATATCGTCATGGACAAATTAGTATCAGGATTTGAGAAGGATATGGAAGGAAGCATTAGATACAAACAATTAAAGAATACCAGTATTGTTGATACATACTTTTTCATGGCAGGGTCCCCTTGGCGAATTATTGTAATCGTGTTATCTTTGCATGAAAAGTTGTACTCCCAATTTTACTGCTGTTTTTCTTTAGAGATTTTATAAAGACAACATAGAAAAAGTCTTTAACATAGTCAATATGTTTCCGATAAAAACCAGAAAATTCGGACCTACCCAACTTGCCATTTCCTTGGACGCGGGTTGCTGAAATTATCGCAAGTCGTTATCAAACAGACAAGCACCTCACCTGCCCGTTTGGGCCAATCAATCAATTATTCTGTTGACAATCGTATAGTCATAGAATTACATTATCACAGCAACAGGGAATTCCCGGTTCAGAGAAGAGCAAAGCAGACAACACCCCTGAGTGGACTGTCTGCGCGGATCTGAACCCCTTATCAGCAACATCAGTCAGGCATCCATGACGCACCCCCATCGGGTAGACGTGCGGTGAGAAAGACCATCTGAACCCCTGAGACTCGGCCGGTTTCAGGGGGCTCGGGTGGAGGCCAGAATATCAGCATGCTGAACACATTCCCTCACTCATAGCCGGGTTGGCCCCCTGGTTATGGGTGAAGGGTAATGAAGGGCAGGGAAGCGACCTGCCTACCACAGTGATCCCTCTATAAATTGTTGCAGATCTCAAGTCCCCAATCTACCCCTGGTTTTATTGCTTGATTCACTACCTCTAAATGCACTATCCTTGTAATTTCTATTTGCTTCGTGTTGCTGATTTGCTTATGTTAAAGTGTGCTAAAATAGCACAGTTTGTTTCTTAACAACAAGCAAATCAATCGGATGGTATCAGCACAGGGGCATCACACAAAACACCTAAGTCGTTGATAATGCTGGGAGAGCGCTTGACTGGCAGTCAAGAGGTCAGGAGTTCGATCCTCCTTAGCTCCACAATGAATTTGCTTGCAAGGGCTTGCGCGATGATGCACAAGCCCTTTTTTTTTCGCTGATGCTCCAAAGTCGACCGGTCTCCCGCCAATATTGCCATTTTGCATCCATTCTGCCAAAAAACACAGCCTCTTTTTCTTCTCCTGTTTTGTGCACAAACCTTTCTGCCAATTCCTTCTCTTTTCGTGAAAAGCGGTAAAACTGCAACAAAACAGCAAATAAATGACACAAATACGCAATTTGTCCTATTCCGGTTTGACTATCTTTCAGTACAACAGTCTGCTTTCCAGGATAGGCCTTTTATTTTGAACGAAAAATTTCAACACCAACAAATGCCGGAGATTGCCATGAATCGCCTGTCAAAATCCTTTATCGCACCTTTGTTCGCCATCATCTTTATCGGGATGGGACAAATGAACAATACGATGAGTATGGAGGTTTGAGATGCAAGAGAACAAAAGTCTTTTACTGGTCTTGTTAGCAGCTTTTCTCATGGGATTTCATTTCTTGTTTGCCCTGCCCAATCAACCAATGATTGCACCTGGAATTTTTGCCGAGAACACAGAAAGTATGATCAATGATCTCAAGATCTCCGATGACACCGGTGATGCCGAACAAAGTGCTCCAGCCCTGGCCCTCAACCGCTATGGCTCTGGCATCATTGCCTGGGAAGATCAGCGCGGCGGTGAATCCCGAATCCTGTATCAGCTTGTCGGCAACACCGGATTTTTAAAAGGAAGCAACAGGGAGGTCTGGCCGGCGCTCGAAGGTGTGGTACAGAGAGACCCGGACGTGGCCATCGATGATTTCGGCACCTTTGTCGTGGTTTGGGCGGAGGATCAGACCGGCGATATGGACATCTATTTCCAAATTTTCAAAGCCAATTTGATGCCATTTAATTTTTACAACCCTTTTCGAGTCAATGATGATGGGTCAGGCAGAGAACAATATTATCCATCCATTGCCATGGATTCACAAGGCAATTTTGTGATCTGCTGGACCGACTATCGCAATTTCACCCCAGCGATTTATGCGCAGCGCTACCAGGCCGATGGCAGAAAAATTGGCGAAAATTTCCTGGTGAACTCGGATCCTTCTGGAGTCAGCTACTTGCCCGATATCGTTTCTGATGAAGAGGGAGGATTTGTCATTGCCTGGGAACAGGAGCGCACATCACCTAACTATTACATTTATGCTCGTCAATATGACAGCGATGGCAACGCCCTCGGCGATGATTTTGTGGTCAACCTGGACCCCATAACCAGCAAAACTCACAAATTCGCGTCGATCGCGCTGCAAAAAGACGGCAAAATGATGATAGCCTATACCGTTCGTGACACGAAAGATGTCCTCTATGCACATCTCTATGACAGCGACGGCTCCTCTTTGATCGATTATTTGGAAATACCAGAGTGGGGGGGAGCCTGTAACAACAACCGGCCGGCCTTAGCCGCCCATCCCAATGGCGGTTTTACCGCAGTTTGGAGTTCAGATCGAAATGGAACTTTTGATATCTTTGCGCGAAATTTTACCAATACAGGGACACCGGTTGCGGCCAGTTTTCGGGTAAGCGATATGCCCGGCGATCAGACCGCTCCTGCCCTGGCGATCGACGATCGCAGGGTGGCAGTGGCGGTCTGGGAAGATAGTCGCGGAACCGATAAAGATATTTACGCATATGCAGTGGTGCCACTGGCGCCGCTCAATCCGACTGCCGGATCAGGCTATCGCGACCTCGTGCCGCTTTCCTGGGATCCCATCTATGCCTATTCAAACATTGATGTCTATAAAATATATCGCAGCCTGACAGCTGACGGTCCATACAACCTGCTGGCCACTGTCGATCTTTCGGCACGCGGCACCAATGGAAGACAAATGCGGGATTTTATCGACACCGATGTCGTTAACGGGACCACTTATTTCTACCAGATCAGCGCTGTCGTTTCCTCAGTTGAGGGACAGCGTTCAACCGCGGTAAGTGCCACTCCTTCGAGTGCCGGACATGCAATCGTATCGGGCTGGAGCTCGACGATGGTCAGAATCGACGGCGAATTCTCGGCTGGCGAATGGGATGATGCGACTGTGCTGGATATCGCCAATCCTGGTGCCGGTTCGCCGATCACGCTGTATGTCAAAAACGATGCTGACTATCTCTATTTTGCGATCGATAATCCTAACGATGAGATACTCGAAACAGAAGATCGAATGACATGGATTTTTGATAAGGACAACAACAAGAGTTGGGACGCTGACCACCCCAGCGACGAGGGGCTTATCGAGATCAATTCAGGTGAGTTGTTTTGCGGCTATTGGGGCGATTATCCAAATGACTTGCATTTTGACGAACCAATCTCGGCCTCTGGGGTCGCCCAATATGCGAAAAGGGATGAAGAAAGTTATCGTTGGGAGGCGGCATTCGATTTGGAAACCAGTCCTCTGAATGTTTTACCTGGCAGCACCATCGGTTTGGCGATCGTGCTCATCGATCCAAGCACTTTTTACAGTTATCACTATGGTTATGCCGCTGAATGGCCCTTGGGCTCGCTTTGGAGCAGCGCCGCGTCGCTAGGTGAATTGACCTTGGCGACTTGCGAAACCCCTCCAACTCTACTGGTTCCTGAAGATTACGCAACCATTGTCGAAGCAATGACTGCAGCAGATTCCGGGTACACGATCTCTGTTGCCGCTGGAACCTATCATGAATACTTTTTAATGAAACCAGGTGTCAAATTGCTTAGCCGAACAGGTCCACTGGAAACCATTATCTCATCCAATGGCGTCAACACCTTGATCAAAACGGCAAAAGATGCGGTGATCAACGGTTTTACCATTGCGGACAACTACAACGGCGAAAACAAAGCCGGCAACGGGATCCTGTCTGACGGCGATAATGCAATCATCTCGAATTGCATCGTGCAGAACAATCGAATAGGCATCTATTTGGACAACAGCTCGCAAGCGGTCATTTCCAACAACACCATCGTTGCCAACCACGGCGGCATTTATATGCAGATCAATCCGGCACCGAAGATTTTCAACAACATCATCTGCATGAATACAGAGTCAGGAATCAATCGAAACACCGCCCATTCTTTGGGCAGCCCCTTCCTGCAGTACAACGATTACTTCAACAATGTGATCGATTTCAATTTCTATGGAACCGCCTGGACACCTGAACCAGGCACGGGCGATCTATACAGCGATCCGCTTTTCGTCGGTGGCACGCCGGCCGATTATCACCTGGCTGCGGGATCGCCCTGTATCGATGCCGGTGATCCAAGCTCGCCGCTCGATCCAGATGGAACATTAGCTGACATGGGCGCTTTGTTCACGGAACAAGCGGTTGCCGTTGAGTCGGAGAAGGCGGATACACCTGGGGCATTATTTCTTGATCCGGCCTATCCCAATCCGTTCAATCCGCAGACGACCCTCGGTTTTCACCTTGAGCGGGCGGGTGTTGTTATGCTCTCGGTTTTTGATTTGCTCGGACGGCAGGTTGCCCAGTTGGCCGATCGCCATTTTGAACCCGGCTATCATCAGATCGAGTTCGACGGGAGTGGATTGCCAAGCGGGATTTATCTTTACCGGATTAAAACTGCGGACTATTGCGCTGTGAAAAAGATGATATTGGTAGAATAAGCAAAATTTTACTCAGCGAGACCAAAGTTGCTCCGCTGTTTTCTTGCATGAATCATTCCAACCGCTGATCCCATTTCTTCTTTGCCATCCCAGCGGATTTGATGCTTGCAAGATTTCATTGCCGGAAATTGCATTAATCTGATTTGCCAGCGGCTTCTTGTTAATCGAGGTTGAGTTTGCCGATGATGATGTAACTGCGGAATTCCGCTTTGCAATTGTTTTTGCAGTGATGTGAACGCAAGATGGTTTCGATTTCTTCGTCGCATTCGATCTTCATGTGGATGACTTCACCACAGCTTTCGCAGGTGAAAATGATCTCCTGCTGTTGTACGAGTTTTTCGTCCGGGAAATTCGTATAGACCTCCGCAGCAGCTGAATGGTGAGAGTTGATATTGTTTTTAGATGAACACACTTAACTATACCGTATAAGATCGTGGTTGCGGAAGGAAAAGACAGCAAAAGTGTCCGAATCGGTTAAAAAAAAGTCAATCAAATAAAAAAATGCTTGCATAACTTTAATTTAGTTGATATATTATATAACCAAAAAGCGGGAGTAGTTCAGTGGTAGAACACAACCTTGCCAAGGTTGGGGTCGCGAGTTCAAGTCTCGTCTCCCGCTCACATCCGTAAGGGCGGCGTAGCCAAGTGGCCAAGGCGGAGGTCTGCAAAACCTCTATTCATCGGTTCGATTCCGATCGCCGCCTCTACAGGCCATAGAGCTACGCCGGGGTGGCGGAAATGGTAGACGCAAGGGACTTAAAATCCCTCGGATCCAAGGATCCGTGCCGGTTCGATTCCGGCCCTCGGCACGTGAGCGAAATGAAAGAAGCGTAATTTGATTGCGCTTTTTTTATAATGTGGCAATGTTACCGGGCGGTTAGCTCAGCTGGTTAGAGTACTTGCTTGACATGCAAGGGGTCACTGGTTCAATTCCAGTACCGCCCACTCCGAAGGTCAGTTCGTGTCGCTTGTGATCTTTCAACAGCAATGAAAAACCGCCTCCCGAACAGGCGGTTTTCTTTTTACAGGATCCGAAGAGCAGGGGACGGCGCCGGATCGCAAAAATCAGAGGCAAAATGGCGGCAAAAATTAAAATAGAATTTCCGAACGGCGAGCAGAAAAGCTATCCCATTGGCACGGTGCCACAACAGATTTTACAGGAAATCGGCGGCCGCATCGCCAAGGAAGCTCTTATTGCGCGCTTTAACGATCAGTTCATCGACCTGAGCCGTCCATTGAGCGTGGACGGGAAATTGGTATTCCTGACTTTTGCTGATGAAGACGGCCGGGATGCTTTTTGGCACAGTTCCGCCCATATCCTGGCGCATGCCATTAAAGCGCTTTATCCGGAAGCCAAGTTTGCCTTTGGCCCACCAGTCGAGAACGGCTTTTATTACGACTTTGAGCTGACCACACCATTGACGGTCGGCGATCTCGAAAAAATCGAAGCTAAAATGCAGGAGATTGTCTCTGCCGACCTCTCTTTTGTTCGTCAGGAAATGACCACGGAAAAAGCGCTGGCGCTATTTCGCGCCCGCAATGAAAGCTACAAGGTCGAGCAGATCGAAAGACTCGGCGAACCGCCGAGCATCTATACCGATGGCGACTTTGTCGATCTCTGTCGCGGTCCGCACCTGGCTTCAACCGGTCTGGTGCGGCATTTCAAACTGCTGAGTATAGCGGGTGCCTATTGGCTTGGCGATGAGAAAAACGCCATGCTGCAAAGGGTATATGGGATCTCGTTTCCTAAAAAATCACAATTGGATGATTATCTCATTCGTCTGGAAGAAGCCAAAAAGCGCGACCACCGCAAGCTCGGTCGCGAACTGGATCTTTTTTCCATAAACGACGAGATCGGCCCGGGACTGGTTTTGTGGCACCCGAAAGGCGCATTTATCCGCCATAAAATTGAAGAATTCTGGAAAGAGCAACATCTTAAAGGCGGTTACCAATTTGTCAACACACCGCACGTGGCCAAACTCGATTTATGGAAAACCAGCGGCCATGTCGACTTTTTTAAGGAAAACATGTTTTCGCCGATGAAAGTGGAAGAGATGCAGTACCAGATCAAACCGATGAACTGCCCCTTTCACCTTCACATCTACAAGAGCGCGACGCGGAGCTACCGAGACTTGCCGATTCGCTGGGCTGAACTCGGAACCGTCTACCGATATGAGCGTTCCGGTGTCATGCATGGCCTCATGCGGGTACGAGGTTTCACCCAAGACGACGCCCACATCTTTTGCCGACCAGACCAACTGGATGCTGAGACCGAACGCACGGTTAAATTTTCCATGAGCATGTTGGACAGCTTTGGTTTCAGCGGCTATGATGTCTATGTCTCCACGCGCCCCCAAAATGCCGTGGGCAGCGTGGAAAACTGGGAGACGGCTACCCAGGCGTTGAAAAACAGCCTGGAACGATTGTCCATTCCCTATCAGGTCGATCCAGGTGAAGGCGTCTTTTATGGACCCAAAATTGATATTAAAATCCGCGACGCCATCGGCCGCAGTTGGCAGTGTTCCACGATTCAAGTGGATTTCAACGAACCGGAGCGTTTTGATCTCAGTTTCATCGGCCAGGATGGCGAGCGCCATCGGCCGATCATGATCCACCGGGCTTTGCTCGGCTCTTTGGAGCGCTTTTTTGGCGTTTTGATCGAACACTATAGCGGCGCTTTTCCACTTTGGCTCGCCCCGGTGCAGGTGTGCGTGATCCCGATCACCGAAAAAGAACAGAGTTATGCGGCAGAAGTCTTTCACCAACTGGAAGAAGCTGGAATTCGCGCCGAACTGGACGACCGCAACGAAAAAGTCGGTTATAAAATCCGCGAAGCATCGACGCAAAAAATACCAATCATGCTGGTGATCGGGCCCAGAGAAGTGCAGGAACAAACGGTTGCAATCCGCAAGCGTGGGGTAGGGGATGTTGGCAGCGGATCTCTTGCTGAAGTCATCAAAGAGATCGAACTGCAGGTTGCGGAAAAAAAGAATTGATAATCAGCAATAAAATTGTTAAGTTATTGCGCTTTTAGCGCAAAAGAAGTGCTGGGCTCTGGAAAGGGCGATGGCGTTTGGTGGATTAGGCAAAAGGAGGCTGCCATTAAACAAGAAACTGTTCGGATCAACAGCGAAATCCGAGTCCCACAAGTGCGGCTCATCGGCGCGGACGGTCAACAGATAGGAGTTGTCACAATACAAGAGGCTCTGGAAAACGCCGAAAAAGCGGGATTGGACCTGGTGGAAATCGCTCCGACATCAAAACCGCCAGTCTGCAAAATCATGGATTTTGGCAAATTCAAATACGAACAGAGCAAGAAAGAGAAAGAAACCAAGAAAAAGCAGCACGTTGTCGTCACAAAAGAAGTGCGATTACGGCCAAAAATAGAGGAGCACGACTTTCAATTCAAGGTGCGCAATGCGCGCAAATTTTTAGAAAGCGGCTGCCGTGTGAAAGTATCGCTTTTTTTCCGCGGCCGCGAGATGGTTCATCGCGATCTCGGGTTCGCTATTATGAACCGTTTTATGGAAGATACCATTGAGGTCGCCAAGATCGAACGCGAGCCCAAATTAGAAGGCAATCAAATTATCATGTTTTTAACTAAAAAATAACTGTGCGAGGAAGTGCAATGCCAAAGATGAAATCAAATCGTGCCGCAGCAAAGCGTTTTCACGTCACCGGCAGCGGGCGTATACGGCGCTACAAGTCACATGGACGACATATTTTGACCAAAAAATCACAAAAACGGAAACGCAATTTGCGCAAGAGCGCGATTGTTGCCGATAGTGACGCCAGACGCGTCAATCGCATGATCCTGAGTTGAGCGGTTCCGCAACAATTCGCGTGATGTCCAAATATGAATGCATTGGAGGTTTCATATGCCCAGAGCCCATTCGTCGGTGCCGACCCGACACCGACGAAATAAATATCTTAAAGCCGCAAAAGGTTACTTCGGCGGCAAACACAGTCAATTCAAGGCGGCAAAAGAACAGGTTGAAACAGGCTGGCAATACGCCTATCGCGACCGCCGCAACGGCCGAAGAGCGATTCGCGCTCTGTGGATCGCCAGAATCAATGCAGCGGCGCGTTTGCACGGTATGAACTATTCGACCTTGATCGACGCGATGAACAAGAAAAACATCGCCATCGATCGCAAGATGCTTGCTGACCTCGCCGTCAAAGACAACAAAGCTTTCGGCGAACTGGTCGCGAATGTCCAGAATTAAACCTGTACAAAAAGCTCTTGCTATTGTAAAAAGTCGGCTGCCTTTTTCCATCGCAACCGACTTTTTTAGTTCACAAGAACCCGTTGGCATACAGTGGATTTCATTATTCACTTAAAGCTGATTGCTAAGTCATGTCAGGCCTGACGAGAAGCAGAGGATAGACATGCTTGTTCATGGCTTCGCTGATAAAGTTATTCTCACGGCTAAAGTTGCAGCGTTTTACCGAAAGGGTTGGAACATTTATATTGCTCTTTTGTCTAAAAGGTATTACATTTACTGTCAAAGAGCCATTTGGTAATGGGTTAGCACGATTGGGCCGAAAATGACAGATAGCGATGAGGATATCATCGGCCGCCTCGACGATCTGATTGGTCGAGCGATAGATCGCTATGCAGAGCTTAAGAGAAAGTATAGCCTAATTTTGGAGGAGAAAGAAGAACGCGAGGCGTTTTGTTCTGAACTGGAGTACCGCATTGCGGGGTTGCAAAAAAATATTGAAGAATTGCAGACAAGTACGGATCTAAGCGAATTAAAACGATATCGACAAAAAGTCGAACAGATAAAGCAGCGTATCCAGAGCATGCTTTCTCGTTTGAATGATCTCGACCAGCTTGATTAGCATCAGGTCTGATGATGACAAGTGACGACAATATACTCAAGGTGCAGATATTTGGTTACGAATATCCGCTCAAGTCAAATGCCAACGCGCATTACATACGCAAGGTAGCGGATTATGTGGACGCCAAAATGCATGAAGTCCAACGCAGCAAACCGAATCGTCCTTTGCATCAAATCGCCATTTTGGCGGCGATGAATATCACTGATGAGTTGTTGCAACAGCGCGAGATCGAGAGAAAGCGGGTCGCTCAACTACAAGAAAAAGTTAACGAGCTGACCAGAAGACTCGAAAAAGGGTTCAACGATTTGACGGAGGAGCGCCAGCTCTAGATCCTGTCGGCACATTAGTTTCATTTTTTTGCAACCCGGAATGCCGGAATTGTCTGGTTGCCAAACAAAGGCAGTCGATCGCGCAACGGTCACAGCAGCGCGCGGCGATCTTTGTTTGGACCAATTCATTGCATGAACCGGGTTTTTTAGTTATGGAGGGCACATGAATCTTCTTGTCGCCATTCCTTTGGCGGTGGTTGTTGCCATATGTTCTTTTGTTATTGGATGGTTTGTTTCCAAGAGTGTTGCCAAGAAAAAAATTGGCCATGCAGAAAAATCAGCCGAGGTCATTCTCGCAGAAGCGGAGAAAAAAGCCGAAACTCTGAAAAAAGAAAAGCTTTTGGAGGCAAAGGACGAGTGGCTGCACCTGAAGCAGAATCTCGATAATGAAATCAAATCACGGCGCAACGAATTGAGCAAGCTGGAAAACAAGCTCAATGCCCGTGATCTGAACCTCGATCGACGTCATGATTTTATCACCAAAAAAGAAAACGAACTCAATGAAACCGAAAAGAAGTTTCGTTCCCAGCAAGAAGAGCTCAAGAAATTGAGCGACGAGCTGCAGCAGTCGATGGAAGAACAGAACAGCCGCCTGGAAAAGCTGAGCGGCATGACCAGCGAGGACGCCAAACGACTTCTCCTGCAAAATATGACCGAAAAAGCCAAGCAAGAGGCTGCACAAATCGTCAAAGAGATCAAAGACCGCGCACGACAAACAGCCAACCGGGAGGCCAAAGAGATCATCATTCAGGCCATACAGCGGACCGCGGCCGACCATTCAACTGAAACCACCGTATCGGTGGTTAACTTGCCAAACGACGAAATGAAAGGTCGAATTATCGGACGCGAAGGGCGCAATATTCGTTCCTTTGAACAGGCGACCGGAGTCGAAGTGATTGTCGATGATACCCCTGAAGCCGTGGTGTTGTCCGGATTCGATCCTTTGCGCCGCGAAATCGCGCGCATCTCGTTGGAAAGATTGATCGCCGACGGCCGAATTCATCCAAGTCGCATCGAGGAGGTCGTCACCAAAGTCCAGCAAGAGATGGAAGAAAAAGTGGTCGAAGAAGGGGAGAGGGCTCTTTTGGAAACCGGCATCGCCAGCCTTCATCCTGAATTGGTCAAACTACTGGGCAAACTCAAATACCGAACCAGCTATGGACAAAATGTCCTGCTGCATGCCATCGAAGTCAGTTATCTGACAGGCCTCATGGCCGCCAGTTTGGGACTGGATGGCAATCTGGCCAAGCGCGCCGGATTGTTGCACGATATCGGCAAAGCGATAGACCGCTACGCCGATGGCACCCACACACAGATCGGCGCAGAAATGGCACAAAAATACGGTGAACATCCCATTGTCGTCAATTCTATCCTGGCACACCATGAGGATGTGGAGCCGATTTCACCGATTGCCATTCTGGTGCAGGCAGCCGATGCGGTGAGCGGATCCAGGCCGGGAGCGCGGCGCGAAACCTTGGAAAGTTATATCAAGCGGCTGTCCAATCTGGAGACTATAGCCACTTCTTTTGCCGGCGTCGGAAAAGCCTTTGCGATTCAGGCCGGCAGAGAGATCCGGGTGATCGTTGAACATGAAAAGATAGACGACGCCATGTCTGAGACTCTAGCCAATGAGATTGCCGAAAAAATTCAGGGCACCATGGAATATCCTGGGCAAATCAAAGTGACTGTAATCCGGGAGTATCGGGCAATCGAGTATGCTCGTTAAAAAAGTGTTTGAATTGATCTATTTTTTATGTAGAATGGAAATTGTGTGAGCGATTTAATCAATGTTTTATTTATCGCCGACATCATCGGACGCCCGGGTTTGGAGTTGGTGCAGTTTTTTCTTCCTGGGCTGCGTAAAAAACATGATATCGATTTTTGCATCGCCAATGGTGAAAACGGATACAATGGTCTGGGACTGACCGAACAATTGGCAACCCAATATCGCAATCTCGGCATCGATGTCATAACTGGCGGCAATCACACATGGAATCAACCTGAGTTTCGCAACTATCTGCGCAATGAGAGCCGGGTTTTGCGCCCTCTGAATTATCCCGAAGCAGTTCCGGGAAAAGGCTCAATTGTGGTGGAGACCCGCAAAGGAAAAATAGCGGTTCTCAATGCGCAGGGGCGAACATTTATGTATGCGATTGACTGCCCGTTTTTACGCACCAAACACGAAATCGAAAAGCTCAAACAAGAGACTCCTATCCTGCTCATCGACTTTCACGCCGAAGCGACGGCGGAAAAAATGGCATTTGCCTGGTTTCTCGATGGACAGGTCAGTGCCGTCATCGGCACCCATACACATGTGCAAACTGCAGATGAACGAATTCTGCCAGGCGGAACCGCCTATATCACCGATGCAGGCATGACCGGTCCGCATGATTCGGTCATCGGCATGGATACCGACGTGGCAATTAAAAGATTTATCACTCAATTGCCTGAGCGGTACCGTGTGGGGCATGGCAACAACCGGTTATGCGGTGTGGTGGTGCGAATCGAGAAGGAAAGCGGCCGAGCTCGGGAGATCGAGCGTTTATTTCTACCTTGAGGTGAACTTTATGCAGGCAAAATTGATCGACGGAAAAGAAATTGCTGCGCAGATCTATACCGAATTGCAAATGCGCCTTGCAGCCCTCAGTGCCAAAGGAATCATTCCGCATTTGTCGGTTGTTTTGGTTGGAGATGATCCGGCATCGCAAGTCTACGTCCGCACCAAACAGAAAACCTGTGAAAAGTACGGACTCGGTTCGGAAACGCTCAGGTTGCCGGCTGAAACCCCAGAAAAACAAGTGCTTGATCTGCTCGACAAGCTCAACAAAAATCCGCAGGTGCACGGCATACTCGTGCAATTGCCATTGCCAAAAGGAATTTCCACACAGCGCGTAATCGAACAGATTCTGCCGGAAAAAGACGTCGATGGGTTTCATCCGATCAATCGCGGCCGTTTGGTCGCCGGCCAGGATTGTTTTTTGCCTTGTACACCGGCTGGCATGCAACAGCTGCTGGCGCGATATGGGTATTCACCGGAAAACAAGCATGTGGTCGTGGTTGGCCGAAGTTTGATTGTCGGTCTGCCATTTGCCATTATGATGGTGTTAAAAAAAGAGCATGCCAACGCCACGGTGACAATTTGCCATACCGGCACCAAGAATTTGGCTGATCACACCCGCAGCGCGGATATCTTGGTGGCAGCTTCCGGCCGACCCAATACGATCACTGCCGATATGGTTCGCGAAGGGGTTGTGGTCATTGATGTTGGAGTCAATCGTGTTGAAGATCCATCTGCCGAACGCGGCTATCGTTTAATCGGCGACGTCGATTTTGCCGGAGTTTCGCAAAAAGCGGCGGCGATCACCCCGGTCCCCGGCGGTGTGGGCCCAATGACAATAGCCATGCTGTTGATGAATACCGTGCGGGCGGCAGAAAATTCGCTTACCTGATCACCAAGCGCGCCAGTAGCTCAATAGGATAGAGCGTTGGCCTCCGGAGCCAAAGGTTGTGGGTTCGATTCCCGCCTGGCGCACAAACTGATTATGCCAATGGAACTGCGGTGGTGCTTGAATGACTGCAGAACAAATGCTGCACAAGTCGATACAGGTCGATATCGATCTGGCTGATCTCATTGGCGAACTATCTCCAACCGATGCAATTGATGAACGGGAGAAGCAAACACGGTTGCGGCAGCTGCTGACGGAGCGTTACCGCGGCGCTGCAACCGATTTTCAGATCGTTTTTTCCGGCCCTCAAGTTCGTCTCACCTGGAATATCCCCTCAGCCGGTGTCGAGGCAGACACCGAAAATCGCGCTGCGCTGGTTCATCTCAAACGCAAAGAATATCGCCAGGCTATCGAAAGATGGCAGACGGCGCTCTCAATTTATAGCATCGATCCCGATATGCATTACAACCTAGGATTGACCTACCTGGAGTTGCGCGAAAGCCAAAAGGGGATCGAACAGTTGCTCGAAACCGTGCGCATTTGTCCTGTTTACAAGCGGGCCTATTTGGTACTGGGCAGCGTCTACAGCAAACTTCGCCAATTTGAGCAAGCGGAAAGCTATTTGAAGGCGTGTTTGCAGCTGGATCGAAACAACATCAATGCGCTGATCAATTTGGGCGCGGTGATGAGCATTATACGGCGTTATGAGGATGCAGTGCGCTGCTTCGAAAAGGCCATCAGCCAATCGCCAAAGGAAGCGCGCGCCTATTTTGGTCTGGGCAAGATTTATACTGCGCAAGGGGACAGCGACAACGCCAATCGATGTTTCAATGCGGTGGTGAAATTGGATCCGGACGGCAAACTGGGTCATCTGGCGAGGCAATCGATCCAAACCGAGACGACTGAAAGCAACACAACAAGTGCTGGCAGCGATTTCATCGCCGGGATTACTGACACTCAGGAGCTATATCGTATTGGTTATCAGTCATTTATCCATGGAGACCTGCAAGCAGCGCGCGTCGCATACAAAAAATATTTGGCGATTGACGGCAAAGATGCTGAAGTGTGGTCAACGCTATCGTCCTGTGAATTGCGGTTGGGGTTGTTGAATGAAGCGATGCAATCGATCAAGCGAGCGATCGCTCTGTCGCCGAATCAAGGCAGTCTATACAAGCAATTGTCGATGATCCACGACATACGAGAAAATCCACAGGAAGCGGCAGCCGCAGCGCAAAAGGCGATAGATTTGGGGAAATCGGACAGCATGACATTCTTTCTGCTGGGCAGGAATCTGGCTGCACAGGGCAAATCGCAGGAAGGTTTAAAATATTTGCAGGAGTCGATTCGGCAGAATCCGAACAATTTGAATGCGCGATATCATTTTGCAGAGTTGTTGATTGCGTTGGGTCAAGCGGACGCTGGCAAGCAGAATTTAGAAGAGATTTTGTGGAACAAGATCGATTCGCCGCTAAAGGAAAAGGCTCGGCAGGCGCTTGAGAAGCTGAGCAAGGATTAGCGGTAAATTTGCGCACTTATTTGTGCATAATATTAGTTATGTTAACATGAAGATCTAAAACGATGCTGCAATGATCCTTTTCGATGTTGCTGTTTTCCCCCCTCCCCATTTGATCTGTTTAACCATTCTGCTGCAAATCATGCTTGGTGCTGTTCTTTTTTCCCGTTCTTTTTTCCCGTTCTTTATCTCTTTATTGGTTAAAAAAAGCGGCTCTATTTTAATAGACGCCGCTCATTTTTTTTTCGCTCGATTGCCCACTTTGTGTTATTTGACAACCAAAACGATCAATTTCCTCTGAATGACAAACGATTTGACGATTTCTTTGCCGGTCAAATATCGGCTCATTTTTTCATCCTCAACCGCTTTCTGAATAATTTCTTCATCTGCAGCGTCGACCTGAATCACAATTTGTCCGCGAATTTTACCGTTGATTTGTATGCCCAACTGCACGGTTTCCAGACCCAGCTGTGATTCGTCGTATAATGGCCATGTTTCATTGCAAACGCTGTTGCGATGCCCCAATTCATGCCATAATTCCTCGGCAAAATGCGGCGTAAACGGCGCCAATAAACGCACCAGATTTTCGACGACCATCGTCAATTCTTTTTGATTTTGTGAGGTGGCCGGAACATTCTGGATGTAAAGATACATCTCATTGACCAATTCCATCAGGCGGCTTATACAGGTATTGAAATGAAATCGCTCGATATCCAGGCTGATCATCTTTATGGCATGGTGCATTTGCTTTGAAACTTTTTTAATTTCATTTTTTTCATTGCCTTGAGGGGGATTATCCTTGATCTGATAGATCAAGCGCCAAACTCGCTTGAGCCATTTGGAAACCCCAACGATACCCTCGTCGTTCCAGTCGCCTCCATCTGCATACGATCCCATAAACATCATATAAACGCGAAATGTGTCGGCACCATATTTTTGCACATAAGAATCCGGATTGACAACATTGCCGTGCGATTTGGACATTTTTGCGCCTGAATGAGTGATAATTCCTTGATGCACCAGGCGTTTAAATGGCTCGTCAAACTCGATCAATCCGAAATCATGCAGAGCTTTGGTGAAAAACCGCGCATAGAGCAAATGCATATTCGTGTGTTCAGAGCCGCCGACGTATTGATCGACTGGCAGCCATTTTTGGACGATATCGGCATCGAAGGGGCGATCGCTGAGGTGCGGGTTGGGAAATCGCAAGAAATACCAGGATGAACAGACAAAGGTGTCCATTGTATCGACTTCGCGCCGGGCAGGTGCGCCGCATTTTGGACAGGCGGCGTTGACAAATCCAGGACTGTTGGCCAACGGCGATTGACCTTTACCGCTAAATTCAACGTTTTCCGGCAATAAAACCGGCAGGTCCTTTTCTGGTACCGGTACCTGGCCGCACCGGTCGCAATAGACGATCGGAATCGGCGCTCCCCAATAGCGCTGCCGCGAAATCAACCAGTCGCGCAGACGATAATTGACTTTTGCCTCTCCCCAGCCCTTTTCAGTGAGAAAATCGATCACCGCCTGGATACCTTCTGTCGACGGCGTGCCGTTGAAGGGCCCGGAATGGATCATGATACCAGGATCTTCATAAGCGCGATCCATTTCGTGCTGCGCCGATTGACCATCGGCCGCGATCACCTCCAGGATTTCCAGTCCATAGCGCTTGGCAAATTCAAAATCGCGCTGATCATGAGCCGGAACTGCCATCACGGCACCTGTTCCATAGGTCACCAATACATAATCGGCGATCCAGATTTGAATTTCCTTGTTGTTGACCGGGTTGATGCAGGTGCTCCCGGTAAAGACACCGGTTTTTTCCCGTTCCAGGGACATTCGATCGATCTCTTTCATGCGCCGGGTCTGGTCGATATAGGCCTCTACCTGTTGCCGGTGATCCGGCGTGGTCAGGCTGTCGACCAACGGGTGTTCGGGTGCCAACACCATATAGGTCACCCCGTAGACCGTATCCGGGCGGGTTGTAAAAACTTCAATGGTCTCCCCACCCTTGCTCAGAGGAAACCGAATCGCGGCACCGATGCTTTTGCCAATCCAGTACTTTTGTTGCACAATGGTTTTTTCCGGCCAATCGATGCGGTCATGCCCTTCCAGCAACCGTTCCGCATAATCGGTGATCTTGAAAAACCACTGTTCTAGGTCGCGGGTGCTCACCTCAGTGTCACATCGTTCACAATGGCCGTTGATCACTTGTTCTCTGGCCAAAACGGTAGCGCAGGACGGACACCAGTTGACGGCTGCTTTTTTGCGATAAGCCAGATTGTTTTTGTACATCTGCAAGAACATCCACTGCGTCCATTTATAGTACTCGGGATCGCTGGTATCGATCTCTTTTTCCCAGTCATACATGGCGCCGATTTTCTTCAGCTGTTCGCGGATCACACGGATATTGTTCTGCGTGCTGATTCTCGGGTGCAATCCCTTTTTTATGGCATAGTTTTCCGCTGGCAGCCCAAAGGCATCATACCCCATGGGTTCAAAGACGGTGTATCCCTGCATGCGTTTAAAACGAGCCCAGGTGTCGGTTGGAGCGTAATTGTACCAATGGCCGATATGCATTTTATCGCCAGATGGATAGATAAACATCACCAGACAATATAGTTTGCGCTCGCTGTTGCGGATATCGACCCGGTAGAGACCGGATTCATCCCACTGCTTTTGCCATTTGGCTTCGACTGGCGCGGCTTGATATTCTTTCTCCATGCAGATCCTTGTACAGGTTTGCGATCAAAAACATTGCATTGTATTAACAGGAAATGTATCAAAACCAATGCACTAAAACAAGCTAAAATTGTAGCCAGATTCGGTGTTAACCGAATCAAAAAACATTCAATCGCTTATTCTTGATGCGGTTGAGAAAAGTGCCTTTTTCGCAACCCAACTCAAACGTCGGCTCTGAAATCAAAAAACACCCTGAATGCTTCTGACCGCTGCTCACCTTTTTTATTGCGTTTTATCCACAAGTCGGTTACTTTACTTGGAAAGTCTTTTCGCTTGGAGGATGGTTGGTGCACGAGTTGAAACTGGCCAGAGAAATTTTCGATCTTGTCGATGCTGCGCTGCAGGAACATGCCATGAAATCGCTTAAAATCGTGCATTGCAAAATCGGCGAATTGCAGCCTTTGATCGAAGAACAATTGCAAAGCTGTTATCAAATCCTCATCGAAAACACCCGGCTGGCCGGGTCTTGCCTTCACATCGAACGTGTTCCGGCACAAGCGCGTTGCCGAAAATGTGGTAGGGAATTCGATCTCGATGAGCTCCATCTGTTCTGTCCGCACTGTCAATCCACCCAATTGGTTATCCTGAGCGGCGATGAGCTGTTGATTTCTGATCTGGAGACGGACACATGTCAGTGATCACAATCGAAAAACGAATATTGGAAAAAAATGACGAGATTGCGGCACAGAATCGCCGATTATTGCAAACAAACCATACATTTACCGTCAATCTGCTCAGTTCGCCAGGTGCTGGAAAAACCACTTTGCTCGAAAAAACCTTGCTGCATCTGGATCCGCTTCATGTTGCGGTGATTGAAGGCGATGTGCAAACCGACCGCGACGCGCAGCGCATTTCGGCGATCGGATTTCAGGCGGTGCAGATCATCACTCAGGGCGGCTGCCATCTGGATGCCGCCCTGGTTCGCGATGCTTTGAATTCTCTTCTATTGCCAGAGTGCCGCCTCCTGTTCATCGAAAATGTCGGCAATCTGGTTTGTCCCGCGGCCTTTGATTTGGGCGAGGACTGCAAAGTGGTGATCGCCAGCACCACCGAAGGCGAGGATAAACCGATCAAATACCCCCGCGTTTTTCGCGAAGCATCGCTTTGCCTGCTCAATAAAATCGATCTTGTCTCTGTGCTTGACTTTGACCGCCGTGCTTTTTACTCGCATATTCAGTCCGTGCATGCCGATCTGAAGGTAATCGAGATTTCTGCCAAAACCGGAGAGGGCATGAACGATTGGCTGAGCTGGATCCAACAAACAGCGATGCAAACAAACAAGACCCAACCATGCTGAACCAGAGCAAAAAGCGGATGATCGTCACGGTGCAAGGCGCTGTACAGGGAGTGGGATTTCGCCCTTTTCTCTTCCGGCTGGCCAACCGGCTGCAGCTTGCCGGATGGGTTCGCAACACTGCCCAGGGGGTCCACATCGAAGTTGAAGGTCAAGCCGATAAACTTGAGCAGTTTTTGCACGCCATGCAGACGCAAAAACCGTCGCACGCAACAATCTATACCCTGGAAATTTCCTGGCGCCCGCCTGCAGGAGCTGCAACGTTTGAAATTCTCCGCAGTCTGTCGAATATGAAATCACAGGCCTGGATTCTCCCCGATTTATCCATTTGCAGTGATTGTTTAAAAGAACTGTTTGATCCACAGAATAGAAGGTATTTATACCCGTTTATCAACTGCACTCACTGTGGTCCGCGTTTTTCCATTCTCACTGCATTGCCGTATGACCGGGAAAACACTTCGATGGCGGATTTTTCCCTTTGCCCTGAATGCCATCGCGAGTTCAATGATCCGGGTGACCGGCGTTTTCATGCCCAGCCAAACGCTTGTCCTGTCTGCGGTCCGCATCTCTCTTTCTACAGTCCAAATACGACTTGCAGCAAATCGGATCAACTGGTTTTGGATAAAACTGCGGAAGCGTTGCGGGAAGGCGCAATCATCGCAGTCAAAGGGATCGGTGGTTTTCACCTGATGACTGATGCCCGAAATGACGAGAGCGTCAAACGTTTGCGATTTCGCAAACAACGTGAAAACAAACCTTTGGCTGTCATGTTTTCGGAGATTGCACAGGTCAAGCGCTATTGTCGCGTGACAAACCTCGAAGCAGAGTGGCTACAATCGTCGCAAGCTCCTCTTTTATTGCTCGAAAAGAAACAAAAATCCTGCTTTGCCGATCAGCTGGCGCCTTCAATCGCACCGGATAATCCTTTTCTGGGGGTGCTGCTCCCCTATTCGCCTTTGCACCATTTGCTCATGCATTTTTGCGGCTTTCCGTTGATCGCCACCAGCGGAAATGTGGCAGAAGAGACCATTTGCATCGACAACGAGGAAGCGATTGAACGTCTCGGTACCATCGCTGATGCATTTTTGTTGCACAATCGCAGGATTGTGCGCCATGTAGACGATTCGATTGGCAGGATGATGGCCGGCCAACACATGCTCTTGCGTCGAGCCCGCGGCTATGTGCCGATGCCGATTTCTCTTGCCAAGGAACTCCCGGATGCATTGGCGGTCGGTGGACAACTCAAATCCACTTTGGCGGTCAGCAAAAAAAAACAGATATTCGTCAGTCAACACATTGGCGATCTCGATTCACTGCCGGCCTGGCAAACTTTTCAACGAATTGAACGAGACTTGAGCAAATTGTTGAGCACTGTCCCCAGGACCATAACTTGCGATTTCCACCCGGACTACCGCTCGACCCATTTTGCGCTGTCCAGGACAGCTCATCCTGTTCCTGTTCAACACCATCTCGCACATGTTTTTGCCTGCATGGCAGAAAACAATATCGCCCCTCCCGTTCTCGGTGTTGCCTGGGATGGTATTGGCTATGGCCTTGATGGCGCGCTTTGGGGTGGCGAATTTTTCAGCATTAAATCCAACCATTGGCTGCGTTTCGCTCATTTCCCGTCTTTTCCGCTGCTTGGCGGTGAACAAGCCATTAGAGAACCGCGGCGATGCGCCGCAGCGCTTCTCTTCCAAATGGAAGGTGAAAAAGCGTTACAGCGGGATTTTTTCGCAAGCACGGGGTTAACCAAAGCACAAGCCAACAATCTTTTTAAACTCTATTGCAGCGGCAGGCATCAATTCCACTGCACCAGCGTCGGCCGTCTATTCGACGCCATCGCCTCATTGACCGATCTGCAGCAAATCAATCTCTTTGAAGGCCAAGCTGCCCAAAAGGTCGAATTTTGTGCCATGCAAAGAACAACCGATAACCAGTCATTCCCCTTTTCTCTTGCAAATCATACCCCTATAAAAATCGAAATTGAATCCATAATTAAAGCAATACTTGATATAAAACATTCAAAGCACTATAAAGAAATCATTTGTAAAAGATTCCACAATACTTTAATAGAAATTTTGCTGGCAATTGCCACGCGGGCGGCATGTCAGCAAGTGGTATTGAGCGGGGGTTGTTTTCAGAACAAGCTGTTGGTGGAAGCCGCAATCGCGCGGCTTGCGCAGGCGGGCTTTACGCCAATTGTTCATCACTGCATTCCGCCCAATGACGGTGGCATCAGTGTCGGCCAACTGGCGGCGCTTTCCTATCTGCCATTCCACAAGGATTGCGACACCATAAAAAAGCATGTCCACTCAGACCAAAGGTAAAAAAACAATGTGCCTGGCTGTACCTGGAAAAATCATCGAACTCACCCATTTGGATCCTGAAAACCGCCTGGGAATTGTCGATTTTGGCGGTATCCGCAAATCCATTAACTTGACTTTTCTTCCTGAAGCGCAAGTCGGCGACTATGTGACTGTGCATGTGGGCTTTGGTTTGTCGATCATGGATTCCGAAGAAGCCCGTCTTGTTCTTGAACACCTTGAGCAGATTGGACAACAAAATCAACAAAAACTCGATGAAAACGCAAGGCGATTTCCGCGATCCGGAAAAAGTTAGACACCTGCTCGATGCCATCGCCCAAAAAACCAGCAAAAACTGGTCGATCATGGAGATCTGCGGTGGTCAGACTCATGTTTTTCTCAAGTATGGTCTGGACAAGCTGTTGCCGTCGCAAATCGATTTGCTGCATGGGCCGGGCTGTCCGGTCTGCGTGACCGCCGCGGAATTCATCGATATGGCGATCCAAATCGCCCGACAGCCCGATACCCTGGTGGTGTCGTTCGGCGATATGCTGCGTGTACCTGGAAGCTGTTTGGATCTGCTGTCGGCCAGAGCAGAGGGCGCTGCAGTACAGATGGTCTATTCGCCTCTCGATGCGCTCGAAATTGCGCAAAAAGAGCCCAAACGCCAGGTGGTTTTCTTTGCCGTTGGCTTTGAAACAACCGCTCCGGCGATCGCCTTGACCATCGTCAATGCACAGAGAAACCAGATCAGCAACTTTTCTGTTCTATGTGCGCATGTCCGTGTTCCGCCGGCCATGACAGCGCTGCTCAGCAATCCTGCGCATCGCATCGATGGCTTTTTGGCCGCCGGACATGTGTGTACGGTAATGGGCAGCAATGAATATTATGAAATCGCGAAAAAATTCTCCGTTCCGATTGTGATCACGGGTTTTGAACCGCTCGATATTCTCTATGGTGTTTATCGCTGTATCGTTCGCCTGGAAGACAAGCAACCTGGAGTCGAGAACGCCTATGCGCGGGTTACCCGTGAGCAGGGCAACGCGACGGCGCAACAGATCTTGCAGCAGGTTTTCCAGGTGGTCGATCGCAATTGGCGCGGCTTGGGTCTGATTCCCCTGGGAGGTTTTCAAATTCGGGAAGAATACGGCCAATTCGACGCGTTGCGGCGTTTCAGCCACCTCTCCCCTGTTTCGGTTGCCGCCGATGATCTGTGCATGGGCGGCAAAGTGTTGCAGGGATTGATGAAACCGGATCAATGCCCATACTTTGCCACAAGGTGTTCGCCGGAACATCCGCTCGGTGCGCCAATGGTTTCCTCAGAAGGCGCCTGTGCGGCCTATTACCGCTATCGGAGGAATGAATGAGTGCTGAAAGTGAAGTGATGGATCTGAGTTGTCCGCTGCCTGCGGACCACTATACCCGGATTGTGACGGGGCATGGCGGCGGCGGCCGGTTGATGCGCGATCTTATCGACCAGATCATCCGCCCGGAGCTGCGCAATCCAATTCTCGATCAGCAACACGACAGCGCTGCCATCGAATTGTCAAGCAAAAAGCTGGCGTTCACCACCGACTCTTATGTGATCTGGCCGCTTTTTTTCCCCGGCGGAGACATCGGTTCTTTGGCGGTCTATGGGACCGTGAACGATTTGAGCATGGCTGGAGCATCAGCAAAATATCTGAGTCTGTCGTTCATTCTGCAGGAAGGTCTGGAAATGCAAACGCTGCAGCGGATTTTGCACAGCATCCGCCGTGCAGCAGAACAGGCCGACGTCTGCATCGTAACCGGCGACACCAAGGTCATCGAAGGAGGCGCAAATCCTGGCCTCTATATCAACACCAGCGGAATCGGCGAAATCACAATCGATCCGCCTTTGTCGCCTTTTGCCATAAGTACCGGCGATGCGGTATTGCTGAACGGCGATATCGGCCGCCACGGCACTTGCATCATGGCCTTGCGCGAAAATCTGCAATTTTCGCCGGAAATTGAAAGCGACTGCGCACCGCTGCACCGACAGACCGAAGCTCTTTTGCGGTCCGGCTGCCGGATCCATTGTATGCGCGATTTGACCCGCGGAGGCTTGACCTCAGCGATGGTCGAATTGGCGCAGTGCGCGCAAGTCGGAATCGATTTGCAGGAAGAGGCGATCGAGGTCATTCCTCCGGTGCAGAGCGCTTGTGATCTATTTGGCCTCGACCCGCTGTCGGTGGCCAATGAAGGACGATTTGTCGCATTTGTTCACCCGCAAGACACGGCACGGGCTCTGTCGATATTGGAACAGGAAAGCCCGGGTCCGGTCAGAAAGATCGGCACCGTGGGTGAGAAAAAAAGCCATGGACAAGTCCGTCTGTTGAACAGCTATGGTGGGCAACGGATTCTCGATCTGCTCAGCGGTGAACAGCTGCCGCGAATCTGTTGATTTTTCCGCCATCAGCGAACGTGCGTTTTTGTGCATTTCTGGCTGTTTGGACGAAAGTATCAGCGAGCGCCTGAACTCATTTCTCGATTTTGACGACTTCGGTGCTGGCGGTAAACGGTGCATGGACATCGAGGGGAAATTCAGCGGTAAAAGTCGAACCACGGCCGATGGCGCTGCGAACCCGGATATGGCCGCCGTTGCGGCGCATGATCTCTTTGACCAGTATCAAGCCCAGGCCTGTCCCGACCCGTTCCATTTCTTTGGCATTCGGGGCTCGATAAAACTCGTTGAATATTTTGTCGAGATCTTTTCTGGCGATGCCGATGCCGCTGTCACGCACTGAAAAACCATAGTGGGTACTCAACAAAAACGGCTCGACGACCACCTTGCCCCCTTCCGGTGTATAGCGCAAAGCGTTGTTGACCAGATTCCTGGCGACGCGTTCCATATCGATGCGATCGACGACCACATGAATTGACTCAAGTTTGCGCACCATCTGCAAATCGATGCGTTTGGTCAATGCGTAATCGCGCTGCAAGTCAACCACCTGCTGCAACCATTCCTGCAAGTCGATGGTTTCCAGAACGTGCTTTTCAGCCCCCTGATTATAACGGGTGATGGCGATCATTTCGTTGACCATTTCCAACACTTGCGAGGAACGGTTTTCCCCGCGTTCCACCATATCGGCAACTTCGGGTGGCAGGATATCACCGCTCAACACGCGCACCGCCTGCAAAGTGCTTTTAACCATGACCAGCGGCGATTTCAATTCATGCGCGGCATAGCGAAATATGGTCTTGCGCTGACGAATTGATTTGTGCAACAGACGGTTTTTATTATCGATCATCTCTTTGAGATGGCGATAACGAACCATAAAATTTTGAATGATATAGAGCCCGGTGAAATTGGTGACATAGAACGCGCATAATGCGGTAAAGATGTACGGCAAGCTGAGTCGTCCTGTTCCCAGAGTATAGCCGGGCACCACGCCATTGTACTCTGCAACTGTCCAGCCTGTAATCAACAAAGCGGCGAGCAAACCGTTGAACAAGGGGAGCTGATTTCCTGGCAGCATGATGGCTGAAAGGATCACCTGGACGATATAGAGAAAGAAAAATGGATTTTCGATGCCGCCGGAAAAATGAATCAACAGAGAAACCAGCAGCAAATCACCGACTATCTGAACTTGTGAAAAGACCAATTCCTGAACCATGCTCTTGATGGGCAAATAACGGCAAAGAATAAAATAGCACAAATTGAGCAGCAATAGAATTGAAGCTACCAGCACGATTTGCGGATAAGCGAGGGTAAAGTTTAAAACGCGCTGTCCCAACGGCACCGCAGCGAGAATGGCAAAGATCGCCAGCCAGCGCAAATTGACATACCAGCTCAATCGCGTGCGCAGTGTTTCCATGGTATGGAAGGGCATGACGATTTTCCACTGGGACAACATCTTTGGATATCCCCTGGTCCAGAGAGCAGGTCCAAATTTGGCGTTTAATTACCCGGATTCGGTGTTAATCGAATTAAAAAACATTCACTCGATTATTCTTTAAACGGTTGCGAAAAGGGCAATTTTCATCATTTGTGTATGGCTATCAGATTGATTTTCTGTGAGATCCGGCGCTGCGCACCGAATCCGGGAACTAGCTTGATGCAGTCGAACTGGCAAAAAATCGCTTAATCCCTTGGCGAACAGCGGCAGAAAGAGGGTGATGGAATTCCAGCGTTTGGGGTTGAATTCCCAGATAGTAAACGTCAACAGGTATGGTGCTCTGCAGGTATTTTTTGATCAGCGCCAAAGAATAGCCGTGGGTGCTGAGGCTGTTCTGCATGTGATGCGTGGGCAAAAAAGCAATTTCGCCTGGTTGCGCAGCAAATTCGGCTGCATCGATCAAAATCACCGCTTTTGGATGGCGGTCGAGAATTTGTTGCAGAACGTTTTCGGGATTCCTGCCCGCACTGATGTAATGAGCGGCAGCAAAAGGGTGTTGTTTTTTGAGTTTGTCGATAAAATGATAGGCAGAAGCATCATCGGCACGGTTTTCATTGCCCAGCGCGATAAACACGATGCTCCCCGGGTTGTACCCAGAGAGGTGATTGTAAAAATCTTCAAAATTCATCGATCGTGACTATCATTTGGCGACAACGAGCGCAGGTCCATTTAATCTGGTCTTCACGGCGCAGCTGCTCTTTAATCTTGCCGGGTTCCACTTCCCCGCGCTTGGTTTGCAGCAACAACAAAAAGTTTGGGTGCGCATAAGCCTTGGCACCCAGGCGCAGCTTGATCCATTCGAGATGGTCGACACACGCAATAGGCGCTCCGCAGCTCTCACAGCAAATCAGCGGTTTTTCCACTCTCTCAAATACCTGGGGTTCCGTGCGCTGGGCATAGAACAGGGAATGTTCGTTGGAAAGCTGGATGCCTTTTATGGTGATGCATTTCTCTTCACATTGTCCGCAATTCATACAGGAGGCAAGATCGACGGTCAGAACCCGCATGTTTCTTTTCAGGTCGTCCTGCATCGTAATCGCTTTTGCCGGGCAGACCTGTGCACAAGCTCCGCAGCCGATACAATATTCCGCATGGTATCGCGGTATGCCGCGATATTCTTTTACCGCCTCAAAAGGTTGGGAGGGAAATCGTGTGGTGTAGGGTGCGGAAAAAAGCGCGGTCAAAGCTTCTTTGATTTCCCGAATTTTCGGAAGAATCATGGCAACCTCCTGATAAAATCTGCAGCCATTCGCAGGGCAGATCACTGTTTAGCGCAGTTCCTTGTCCTCGGCATATTGATCGGTTTTGGTTCCCGGTGCCAGTGCGATTTTGCTTCGATGCGCAGCGCGTGCAATAACGTGCGCAGCGACCGGTGAAGCCATGAAAATAAATGCAATGCCGAGCAAAGCCTTGAATCCGAAGGTGTTGAAGCCTTGCAGGATAAACACACCGCACAAAATGCCGGCGGAGCCGAAAGTGACGCATTTGGTGGCAGCCTGCAATCGGTTATAGACATCTGGGAGACGAACCAGCCCCAGCACCCCCAAAAAATCGAACGCCGTTCCCACAAAAATGAGGATCAGGCCGATGGTTTCTCTAATCATCGAGCGATCTCCCTTCCAATATTTTGGCAAAAGCCAACGACGCGACAAAACTCAAGAGTGCCCAGATCAATCCGATATCCATAAAAAAGTCATTTTGATACGCCAAACCGATGATGCTGAGCATGCCGATAATCAAAATGCCGAAAATATCGACCGCAACCAAGCGGTCGGCGGCTGACGGGCCGGCCAAAACCCGGTATAGAACAAAGAGGCAGCTGAACAGATAGACATTGATCAATTTGGCATAGATGGCACCATCATAGACAAAAAAGTTGGCAATAAAGAATGCCATCAAAATGATCAGGCCGAGAATCCAACGGACGAGTTTCATTCAAACACCTCCAGCAATAGATTCTGGAAACGGCCGGCGATTTGCTCAGTCGACTCTTCCAGTGCCGTGCTTTTCATATCGATCCAGTGGATGTAGAGCAGTTGCTTTTGCGGATCGATGTCGACGGTCAACGTGCCGGGAGTCAAGGTGATGGAATTGGCCAGCACGGTTTGGGCGATTTCGCCTGTCAGTTTGGTTTTGATACGCACAATTCCAGGTTTAATCGGTGTCATGGGATGAATGACCAGATAGGCGACATGAAAATTGGCCTTGACCATTTCCCACAGGAAGTGGAAAAAATAAATCAGTGCATATTTCAGCCGTCGAAGCCAGCGGCCTGGTTTTTCGGCAGTGAGAAGAAACTTGCCGGCCAACAAACTGACAATCGCTGCTACGATGACTCCGATCAAAGCTTCCTCGATCTTGCCGATATCGGTCAAAGCCCACCACACCAGGGCAGACAACACAAAGACAATCAGACGGCTTTTGGTTTGCGTGGTCATAGCGCCCTCCCGTAAACCAACTCGATATAGTGGATCTTGTTGTTAATCACATCAACCACGGGATCCAATGTGTGTTCGCGAATACCCGGCACTATAAAAAGGCTCGACAAGAGACAGATCACCGCCAGGATCAGCATTGCAGCGTGAATCAGTTTGCCAGGCATGATGTTCGGCTTTTGGTGTTCGACTTCACCATAAAAACCGTAGCGCTGCACCTTCATAAACGAAGCCAGCGTCAACAGGCTGCCGAGAATCGCCCAAAAGGCATAGACCGGGTGGCCAGCTTGAATGGCCGCAATGATCAAGATCAATTTGCTGAAAAACCCATTGAATGGCGGAATGCCGGAAATCGACAGGGAAGCCACCATGTTGGTGCCGGCGGTGATTGGTAAAAGATGGGCAAGTTTGCCCATTTTTTTGAGATTGCGGGTTCCCAAAACCATTTCCACCGCTCCGGCGCCGTAAAAGAGCAACGATTTGAAAATCGCATGATTGAAAAGATGAAAAACAGCACCCAGGATTCCCAACGGAGTCGCCAACCCCAAACCGAGCAAAATATAGCCGATCTGACTGATGCTGTGATAAGCCAACAAGCGTTTGAGATCCCATTGGCCAATGGCCAGGAAGACACCCAGCATGATCGACACCGATCCGATGATCAGCAAAAGATTCATGAACAGGGGTGGTGCGTTGAAGACATTGTAAAATAACCTGATCAGCACATAAATGCCGAGAGCCTTGATCAACACACCCGAAAGCATCGACGAAATTGGCGCTGGCGCAGATGAATGGGCATCCGGCAACCAGGTGTGAAAAGGTATGGCCGCGGCTTTCAAGCCAAATCCAACCAGAAAAAGAGCCGCAATCCACATCACCAACCGCTGATCCAGGCCCGGCAACGCTTGAGCAATACCGGCAAGAGTTAAAGTTGAAGTGGAACTGTAGGTCAGGGCAATGGCTATCAGGATCACGGAAGATGAAAAGCCGCCCATAATGGCATACTTGAAGGAGGCTTCATATTCCTCGGCGCGGCAACCATAGGCCACCAGGGCAAAAGCGGCGATCAATGCGATCTCCATAAAAACGTAGAGATTAAAAAGATCACCGGTAACCACAACTCCGTTCATGCCGGTCAGCAAAAGCATAAAAAGAGCGTAATATTTCCAGTCCTGTGCCAGATGTCGGATATACTGCACCGAAAAACAGAGGGACGTCAGGGCGATCAAACTGATCATAAAGAGCATAAACAGGCTGAGAGCATCCTGGACAAGGCAGATACCAATTGGGATATTCCAGCCGCTCATGGCATAGGTGAAAGTCTGTTCGCGCATGGTTATAAAACCGAAAACCGAAAGCGCCAGGATCGACAGGGTTGCCATAAAAGAGAGTGCGATGGCCCAATCGTCTTTCTTTCCAGCGAGCAAAGCGATCAAGAATGCGGCGAGCAGCGGCAGAAGGACAAAATAAGGAAGAATCATCCTTTCAAGCTCCTCATTTTTGTGATATCAAAAGTGCCATACTTTTGATACAAGCGAATCGCCAGCGCGACCAGAAGCGCGGTAATTCCCAGTTCAATCACGATCGATGTCAGAACCAGAGCTTGCGGCAGTGGATCAACCATAGCTTGACCGCTGTTGTTCGGCGTCAGAATCGCATAGGTCGCATCGCGTCGGTAGCCGAAAAGCACCAAGAAAAGGTTGGTGGAATAGCCCATGATGGCGCTGGAGAGGATGATTTTGATCAGGTCTCGTTTCGTCAGCAAACCATACAGTCCGACCAAAAACAGTGCAAAACACATCAGGTAGAGAATCATAAATCCCCTCCTTTTGCTGAGTCGATATCGGCCAATACCCAGACGACCAGAAAAAGCGAAAGAGCCACTTTGATGCCGATAATAATATTGAAGAGAGGAATGGTGCCGGAGCTAAAGAGGGAGAACATTTCACCTTTGCCGAGAAAATTGGCCAGAAAGGCATTGCCAAAAGCGATGCCCAGCAAGCCCAGGACGAGAAAAAGGGTAATGCTGGCGGCTTCAATATCCTTGAGCAGCCGAATATTGAGCCATTCAGCCGTGAAAGATTTGCCGTAAGCGAGCATGACGTTCAAAAAGGCCAAGGCGATCACGACGCCGCCGGCAAAACCTCCGCCCGGCGTCAGATGGCCATGCAATATGATGTAACAACCATAGAGAAGAATCAGCCAAACGCTTACCCTGGTAACGGTTTTGACGATGGGTGTCATGCCATGTGAATCCTTCATTTTGGCTCCCTCCCCTTTTGGGTCTGGCGCGACATGCGCAAGACGGTCAGGGCCCCAAGAATGGCGGTAAACAGGACCGTCACCTCTCCCATCGTATCGTAAGCGCGGTAATCGAGGACGATCGATGCGACGATATTGGCTGCCCCTGTCTCCTGCGGGCCATGCGTGAGATAATGGCTGCTGGTGGTCAGCAGAGGTTCACCAAACGGCGGCAAAGATCGAAAAACGGGTGTGAAGAGGAAAAAAAACGCCACCAGCGCCAGAGCAACCAGAAAGGCATAAACCTTGTGAATCGATAAAGTATCGGCATGCGCCTTTTTGCCAATAAAGGCGCGCACCAGGATGACCAGGGCAAAGATTTCGAACAAGAATTGCACAATTGCCAGGTCAGGCGCCTGCAGGAAGAGAAAAGCGGCGGAAACCGCGAGTCCGACGATGCCAATGGCGATGATCGCCGAGAGAATATCGCGGATTTCCAGAGCCACAATCGAACCGAGCAACATGATTCCCAGTGTATAGATCAACCAGCTTTCTATCGGCATCTCACCCTCCGATATTGATCACGAGTCCCAAAATCAGCAGACCGAGGAAAATATATAAAATATAGAGCGGTAAAAGACCCGGATGCAACTTTTGCAGCCAACCGGAAAAAGCAAAGGTACCTTTGCTCCCCATTTCATAGACATCGCAGTATTTTTTATCTGCCGCGGCAAATATTTTGTTGAGCACCGGCATTTCCCGCACTTCGCGGTAAAAATCGCTGCCTGTGATGCGAAAACGCGGATCCGCCGGCTGACCGCCGAGATAAACATCGTCATAGCGTACTGTTCGTACCAGAAAATAGAGCAATATTCCAAGGCCAAAAACAACAGCAAACAGACCCAACAGCAGCAGCGGATGAAAGAAACCGATAAACTGCATGGCCTCTGGCATCCCCAGATCGACCATGACCGGTACGATCAGCTTTTTAAGCGGTAAGGCCACAGCAAAGAGACCAAAAATCGCGCAAAGAATTGCCAGAATACCGGTTGCCAGCCATTGATTGATCGGTGCTTCGCGGACTTTATGGGTGCCGGGATTGCGGCCGAGAAAAACCGCATGGAGAAATTTGACGAAACTGGCCAAAGTCAAGGCGCTGCCAAAGATGGCGAGGATCAAACAGATCAACATCCACAGCTGGTAACCGACCGGCAGTGTTTTTGCAGTTTCCAGCAACCCTTGATAGATCATCCATTTGGAAAAGAAGCCGTTAAAGGGCGGAATGCCGGAGATCGCCAATGCCCCGACCAATGCCATGATAAACGTCAAAGGCATCGATTTGGCGAGTCCACCCAGATCATCAAATTCGCTGCTGCCGGTTTGTTTTTCGACTGACCCCAGGGATAGAAAGAGGTTGGATTTGTAAATAGTGTGATTGATCATGTGAAAAAGCCCGCCGGCAAAGGCAAGAGGATTCCCACTGCCCACCCCCATGATCATATATCCCACCTGGCTCACCGCGTGATAACCCAGCATGCGCCTTCCATTGTGCTGGCTCAGAGCCATCATGACAGCGCTGATGATGGTAAATGCGCCGATGCTGACGACGATCATCTTGACGGTCAAACCGACGACAAACAATGACGTCATCATGCGAGCCAGCAAAAAAATGCCCAGCAATTTGTCCAGCGAGGCCGGCAACAAAGCCACAGACTCGATAGGTGAGCTTTTGCTGAAATCAGGCACCCAGGTGTGCAGCGGAAAACCGCCGGCTTTGGCCAGACTGGCGATCAAAAGCGAGACAAATGCCAACCAATAGAGCGGCGCTTCCGGCCGCAGGTTGAGTTTGTCCAGCCACCAAAGGTCGACCGGCCGCGATCCGATGAGCAAGACCAGCCCCAGAATCAAAAAGACGTCGCTGCCGCCGATGATGATAAAAGTCTTTTTGGCTGCCGCTGAGGCTTCTGCGTCTTTGCCGAGCAGAGCAAATAGGTAAAGGCTGACTCCAGACAGACCCCAAAAGATGAGAAACAGCAATGCATGGCGACTGAGCAGAACGCCGTTGCAAAAGGCGACAGTCAAGGGAAACAGGACGAAAAAGAATCTCTCGATATCGCGCCGAACTCCCTTGAGAGAAAACAACAGAATGACGGTTGAAAGAATCTGCGCGAAGAGCAGCACAAAAGCAGCCAGTCTGTCGACTCCCAGATAGACTGAACTCGATCCCAGGGACGCAGATGGCCACAGTGTGATGGCGCAGTACAGCAGATAGAGCAGCGTCAAGAGGGTCAGCGCTTTTGCCGCCCGGACCGGCAGAAACAGGTTGATCACCGCAACGGCAGCTGGCAAGAACAAAAAGGTGAGCAGCGCACTAGGCTCCATGGATTGTTCTCCTGATTCGTTCTGTCTTTTCACGGGATAGACGCAACAGATCGATTGGCTGAGCCCCTTCCGCAGAGTGGTTGATGCGAATCGCCCGTTCGGTGCAGCAGTAGCAGGGATCCACCGCCGCCAGAGTGATCAATGCATCAGCCAAAGGGATACCTTTGCACGACGCGATATAAGTCGGAATATTGTTGAAACTGGGAGCGCGGACTTTGTGGCGAATGGGCCGATTCGAGCCATCCGAGCGCATGTAATGAAAAACTTCGCCGCGCGGTGCTTCATAGCGGCCGATCCCCTCTCCTGGCGGGATTTCCTTGACCGAATTGAGTATCGGGCCGTTTGCCGTGCGCAGCTTTTTCATACATTGGCGAATGATTTTGCTCGATTCGAAAATTTCCAGCAGGCGCACCACGGTTTTGTCGTAAACATCGCCGTTTTTGAGGACGATAACCTTGAAATCGACCAGATCATAGGCATCTGTCGGCTCGTCTTTGCGCACATCGATTTTGACTCCCGAAGCGCGGGCGGTCGGGCCAACCGCACAAAAATTGACGGCATCCTGGTGCTTGAGAATGCCGACGCCTTGCAAGCGGCTTTTCAGCACTGGATCGTCATTGGCTGCCTTGGCGATCATTTCCATTTTCTCATCGACTTGATCGAGTATTTTCGACAACGCAGCAATTTTGTCGACATCGACGTCTCGGGCGACTCCCCCCACCCGCATCATGCCGTAGTGATTGCGATTGCCGGAGATGATTTCAAACATTTGCAAAATCGGTTCGCGGTATTTCCACGCCCACATCCACAGAGTGTCATAACCGATAAAATGGCCGGCCAAACCCAGCCAAAGCAAATGGCTGTGGATGCGCTCCAATTCGGCGACCAATGTACGGATGTAGCGCGCGCGCAATGGAATTTCGACATTATCGATATCTTCGATAGCGTGCACACATGCAATCGGATGCGAAGTGGAACAGATGCCGCAGATTCTCTCCACCAAAAAAATGGATTGCGTAAAGGTCTTTTGTTCAGAAATGAACTCGTGGCCGCGGTGCATCCAACCGATATCCATTTCGATATCGGTCACCGTCTCTCCTTCGACCGTGATATTAAAATATTCCGCTTCTTCCAAAAGCGGATGGAAAGGGCCGACCGGAATCTGGTTTTTGTTCATTTATCCCTCCTGAATCGCAGCGGCTTGTCAAGCCCTTGTGGATGATCCCTGGCCAGCAACCGGATAAGATTGGGATGGCCGATAAATTCGATCCCCCAAAAATCAAACATTTCGCGTTCAATCCATTCGGCGCCTCTGACGATGGGGGTGATCGATGGGATAGCGGGTTTTTGCTTGTCCGTGATCAAAACGCGGGGACAATAGTAATCGCCGCTTGCATCATGCGAAAAATGGTAGAGCACCTCCAGATTGTGATAGGTTTCGGTGGCGGTTGCGGTCGATAATCGGCAGTGCATCCGGTTGAAGAGATATTCGACAACCTGAGTTAAATTGTTTTTATCCACATCGAAGTAGATGCGTTTGGGTTTGCGGATGGTCTTGCCGATCAGACCTCCCATTTCAGCGAAAAACTGGTCCATTTTAGCCATTGAGCACCTCCACCAGCTTGGCAACTCCCTCGATCATCGCTTCTGGTTTTGGCGGGCAACCCGGGATATAGAGGTCAATCGGCAAGATATCTTCTCTCTTGGCAACTGCGTTATAGCTGTCCTTGAAGCAACAGCCGGAAGCCGGGCATGTGCCAATGGCTACGACAAAAATTGGTTTGGGCGCTTGTTCATAAATGCGTTTGAGTTTGGGTGCGACTTTCTGATTGAATATGCCGGTGACCAGCAAAACATCGGCATGCCGGATCGAACCGACCAGCTTGATGCCCAGGCGTTCCAAATCATAGCGCGGGGTCAACAAATCCAGGATTTCGATGTCGCAATTGTTGCACGGCGACCCGCTCATATGGAAAACCCAGATTGATTTGGCCAGGCGTTTGTTGTACCATCCCATATTCTATACTCCTAATACGGCTAGGACCAAGGCGATAAAACTGATGGGAAAGGCTATTCGCCAAAAAAATCGCAGCGCGGAATCGATGCGCACGCGTGGATTGGTGTTTTTCAGGATAATCATGACCACCACAATCAACAGATACTTGAGCGAGAACCACAAAATTCCCAGACCGTTTGCCGAAAAACCGCCCCAGAACAACAAGATCAAGAGAAACGGATAGATGGTGAACATCATGAAATGGTTGAGATACCAAAATGCCAGCGGCGGTCCGCTGTATTCCATCAACGGTCCTTCGACGATCTCGGTCTCAGCTTCCGCTATATTGAATGGCGGCAGGGCCATTTTTGCCTGAATGCAGATCAACCCGATTAAAAAAGCGATGATTCCCGACGGCGAGGCGATGAAAGCGCCTCGCGCCTGTTGCACCGCAGCAATTTCGGCCAACCCGATTTCATAGCCTGCCTTGACAATCGCTACCAGGCAGATCAGAATAAAGGCGAGTTCGTCGGCCAGCAGCATCTTGATTTCGCGTCCTGCACCCAGGCTTGAGTAGACGTTGCCGGTTGCGGAACCGCCCAGGATAAGCGCAATCGAATAGATCATCAGCAGGTACATGAGCACAAAGAGATCGCCGAGAAAACCTTGTTTATAAAAAAGTGCGACCCCGATCAATGTGGAGATACAGACCAGCATGGCAAAAGCGACAAATGGGGCGGCGATAAAGAGCGAATGCACCGAGTCGCGCACGACAATCGTCTCTTTGCCCAGCAGTTTGATAAAATCATAAAAATTTTGCAAAAACGGCGGTCCAACCCGATACTGAAAACGCGCTGACAATTTGCGATCCAGCCAACCGATCGACAACCCCAGCACGGCGGTGAAGAGCAATCCCGGAAAGACGAGCAGGTAGAACACCATTTGCAGACTCATATCCGCCCCTCCTTTTTTCGCCAGTTCGGGCTCTTGATCGCCAGATGGTCGCCGACCAAAAAGATTTGTTTTTTGGGATTATCTGCTTCGATTTCAAGCATCTGGAAGGTGTTGGGAGGTGCCGTCTTGGCGCACAGAGGCACATAATCCGGGTTGTCTGCCAGTTGATTGAGACAGTAATCGCAGTGCGTGGTCACATAATTGATCACCTGCGGGAATATGGTGCCAAAGGGGCAAGCCAGAATGCAACTCTTGCAGCCAACGCAGCGCATGTTGAAGCGTTTGATTGTTCCGGAGGGGGTTCGTTCCAGAGCCTCGACTGGACAGGCGAGGACACAAAATGCGTCCAGGCACTGCCGGCAGTAGGATGCAAACTCTGCCACTTCCAGCAGGGAAAAATGGCCGTCATTGGTGCGGTGAAACAGATATTCACATGAAATCGATTTGATCGAGTCTCCGGCGCGGAGCAGCTGCGGAATGTCGATAAACAGCCGTTTCATTCCCAAATGCCCTCCTCGTTTTTGATCTGATCATAGGTAAAGACCGGGCCATCTTTACAGGCATAATATTTACCCATCACACAATGCCGGCACTGGCCGAAACCGCAATACATCTTTTTTTCCATCGAGAGATAGATATTGGATTCCTGAAAACCGATCTTGAGCAATTCCCAGGTGCCGAATTTCATCATCAACGGCGGGCCACAGACAACCGCTGGATTGGTTTTTGGATCGATGTCGAGTTTGGCCAACAATTTGGTGACCAGACCAACGTCCTCGTTCCACTGATCACCCTCAGGTACCACATCGACAGAGCGGACAAACCGCACGTTGGCAAATTGCCGCCATCCGGTTACCTGATCCTTGTAGATGCAATCTTTGGGGCTCTTGGCGCCGGCAAAGAAAGTGATGCTGTTGTAGCGTTCGACATCATGCAGCATGGTCGTGAACAGCGAACGGAGAGGAGCCAGACCGCAGCCGCCGCCCAAAATCAACACGTCTTTGCCGGCGAATTTATCCAGCGGATAATGGCTGCCATAGGGCCCTCGCAACCCGACGCGATCGCCGACCTGGGCGCGATGAACAGCTTCGGTCACAAATCCGGTTTTCATGATCGTGATATCCATCCAATCGCTGATGTAATGCGATGAGGATGGAGTAAAGGGGCCTTCGCCAACCGATGGAATGGAGAGTTCAACAAATTGCCCGGTTTTAAAGACGATCGGTTCCTCCGGCAACAATTTTAGGGTTCGAATCATCGGCGATTCTTGAATCACTTCGGTGATCGTTGCCGGAATGACGCGGTAGGGATTGCTCATCAGAGACTCCCTCCTCCCTATTTTCTCTGAATTTCGATCTGGACCGTTTTTTCGCTTTTGAGGATCGAATGCACGGCACTGCGAAAATCGATTTTGGCCGGACAGGCATCGGTGCAACGGCCACAACCTGTGCAGCCGAGTCTATCGAAATTGCTCGGCATGTAGTCAAATTTGCACAGATAGCGATTGCGAAATCGATCGGTCATGTGCGGTCGCGGAGTGCCGCCGCCGGCAACCCGCGCATAACCGTGCCATTGACATGAATCGTAGCTGCGCACCTTGACAAAACGCTTGCCTTTGCTTTCATCGTTGAGAATTAAACAATAACAGGTTGGACAGATATGGGTGCATGCTCCACATCCGACGCATTCTTTGGACTCGATTTGCCACGGTTCCATCCCGGATTTGCGCAGACCGCTGTAATCCTCTGAGCGACGGAATTTGGTATTCTTTTTTTCCACCTTTTGGGTCATCTTTTTGCGAAATTGCGCCAATCTCTTGCGATCGTCCAGCGAGGCTGCGGTTGTATGTGCGTGTTCTTGCAATGCCTGGGCAAACTTTTTGCCTTTGGCGGTTGCAACCATCAGCAGATAATCGTCGCCTATCCTTGCCAAATTGGCGTCGTATCCGCTTTCAGAGTACGGATTGCCACCGACCAACGTGCAATGGCAGGTCGGCGCGGTTGCCGTGCAATCACAGCTGATGATGGTGGTCGCTTTTCGCCAAGCTTCATAGGCGGCATCCACAAATTGTTCGTTGATCATCGCGCGATCCAACAGTTCAATGGCGTGCAGATCACAAGCCTTGACGCCGATCACCAATTGGTCCGCGATCTTGCGCGGTTCGGGATAAACGCGCTCCCTCACGCCGTAGAGCAACAGCTTGACCGGATCAACCGGCCGGTATGAGTCGATTTCCAGGATTCCGAGATCGGGATTGTTTCCCAACACCAGAGTGTCGGGATGGGTAAAAGGTCGCTGAGGGAAAAAAACACGGGAATAGTACGGCAGTTCTTGTTTGGCGCAGCGCGTGAGAAAAGCGAACAGATCATCGGCTTTCACGATCATAACCTTCCTCCTGGGTTAGAGCACAAACCTTATCCGCAACCCGCAGAGTCGCGAAGATACCGGAGTTGGCTATCTCTGAAAGGCCGGCAGGATTACCGAGCCGGAAGTCGAAAAATTGCAAGGAACTTGTGGAAACCGAGCAACCGACTCTCTGTTTCGGCTTTCAGCAGAGAAAATGGGAGCACAATCTGCCTGTTTGACAATCCTTGCGAAAGCGTATAAAATCACCTGCAAGCAACACCAACTGCGCTGATCTGTATCGGCGCGGTGTGCTCTTTTGTTCTCAAAGTTTTAAACAAGGTGATTTTTGGATATTGGCCAAAATCGGGGTGGGATAGATCGCCCAAACATTTCCACAAACCGTCGCCAAGCTTCGCGTCGTTTCCGCTAAATAGCCGTTCGGAACCACAGATCGTCTCCGTTGAATCCGTTTCACGGGCATGAGTTTGTGCGCAGGTGAAATGAAGGTTTGGGCTGGCAAGCGGTGTCAGTCGCGTCGGCATATCGGTCCTGTGGAAGAGCACTAATTGCCCGTATCGGCGGCGCAGCGAGTCAGTGTGCCAGGGAATCGCAACAGCACTTGAACACCGTTCATTTCACTGATTCGAAAATAGCGATTATGTCGATAAAGCGCAACATTTTTTTGCTTGGAATAAAAAAAACAGGTCGACTCCACTGGCCCGTTGGATAATGTTTTCATTGCTTGCATGATGGACAACATCCGCCACTTTTGTTTGGCGATTCCACAGGCGGACAACATGAGCTGCAGGATTCGCCCTGAAGCAGTTGAGCAGCTGCAAGCAAAGCCGCTTTGACGATCAGTTCGGGCGGAATGGCTTCATAAGTTCTGCCGTCAACTGTTAGAGTTCGGCAATCTGAATCTCCACAAGCAGAACAACACTTGCTTTGCCCGCTTGTTGCCGACAGCCACGTCTCGATTGGTTCTCCGCCGATCCAAATACGATTCGACTCAAGCGGATTATTGAGGAATGCAGAGGAACTGAGTACCTTCTTTTCAAGATCAACATCGATATCCAGTTCTTTCAGGCAACGCTTGAGCTTCTTGACTGTTTCCTCCACCGCTGTTTCTGTTACACCGCAACGGGCACAGGTTTGTCCGTGCTCGTCCACGAGGCGCTGCCAAAGAATTTTTAAGGTTTTCATCTTTATCCTTCTGGTCAAGTAGGTCGCCGTGGCCATTTAGGTCATCACTTTAGGTGTTACTCAAGGATGGTCCTGCAATTTCTGTTTACCTCTGTTCATCAATGTTAGTCATCGGAACACCTAATCCTTCACACAACGAACTGAGAATCCGTGTCTTTTATCTTCACAGCTGGAACCAATTGCTGTCTGGTAAGAATTCAATATCAGCAACCATGCTTTAAATCTATCGTTTTCCGAAGAAGACCAAAAGTAGGCATATTCGCCTAAATTCGCGAATTGAATTCGGCGATATCCGCCAGGTAACGCGCAAAATCCGAATTCATCTGTACCATCGTTGCTATTTCTCCAGTGAGCCGTTCCTTTCTCTTTAAGCTTGCTGCCGGCAATAGAATATCCTCCCAGATGATCTATCAATTTTTGCCATTCAGCATTATTCGGCACATGCCAGCCTTCCGGAGCCAGTCCCCTGGGGTCGTTTACCGAAAACCAGTTATACAAACAACCATAGGTTGTCAAATTGGACAGCTGGTTGCTGTAATAACAATAAGCACCATTCTGCAAAAAAGTCCAATTTCCGCTATCACTCGATTTAGTAATGGAATCTCCATTGCGGTAACGAGACACTTTTAAATTTTCTGCCATCCATATTTGATTACCGATCTGAACAGTTTTATATACATTACCATCAATATCTGTTACGGTGTTGGCACTTGCTCTGGTTAGAGGATCTAAATCAGTCTTACTTTTACGTAAAAGTTTTTCGCCCGAAATACTTGGGCTATGACCAGATTTGTATCGAACACCAATAGAACCCGAATCTCTTTTAGTTTTACTTTCTTGATTCCGTAATATAATGTTTTGGGTCAACTTTTCTCCATTTTTAAGCTCCAGGTTCTCCTCGGCTTCTTCATAGCCGATTTTGCTGACCTTGAGTACATATCGACCTATAGGAATATCTGAAAAACTTCTACCACCCATCGCGGTATAATATTCACCCATATCGCCTTGCAGTTCAATTTGAGCATCAAACGGCACCACCGCCACCTGAATCGTGCCGGTCGGCACCTGGGGATAGAGATCAATTGTCCGCCTCTCTCCCTTATGCAACACAACCCGTTCTTCAACCGGTTTCGCCTTTGGAAGTTCGGCGCGCACCAGCACCACGGACGGCGCCATGCGAATGTTCTGCAATTGCTTGACCTCGCGCCCGTCTATCGTCACTTTGGCGTTGGCATGGGTTTTAATGGTCAACTCGGCAAAGTTAGCCGTGCTGGCCAATTGCAGGCTCCTTTTTTCGCCTCGTTTGAGCTCCAGATTCTCTTCTGCAGTCTCGTATCCTTCCGATTGCGCATGCACCCGATAGATGCCAGGCCGCAAGCGGGCAAACGTGTGGGGTGTTTGTTCTTCCTGTTTAATCCCATCAAGATAGATAGTAAGCCTGGATTCGGGTGCTGAATTCACGGTCAGAGAAGCAAAATCTTCCTGCAGGGTAACCGTTTGGCCAACTTTGGGAGGCTGAATGTCGACGAGATCCTCATACGTCACATACCATTCTTTCACCAGCCGCAGCCGATAGCGTCCCGCTGGAAAGAACTGGCTGACCGGCGTCTCGCCGAGTTTTATCTCACCCAGAAAGACTGCAGCACCACTTGGCTTGCTGTCGATCTGTACCAGCACGTCCTGCTCTTTTTCCAGCTTGATCTCAAAGAGATTGTTATTCTCATCCACTTGAATCCGCTGAATGACCGGCTGGTAACCGTCCTTGGCAAGCCGCAACTCGTGGGAGCCGGAAGAAAGCGTTTGCTGTTTGTCGGCGCCCATACGCTTGCTGTCTATCGAAATCTCTGCTCCTGGCGGATCGCTCAGAATGACCACAGGAATCCTTCCGGGTTTCTGCTCGCCGGTCAGACGGATGCGCCATACCTGCCGCGGCTTGAGTTGGATACCGATCTCCGACAGGATCAGTTTGAGACGTTCATGATCTGCATGCAGGATCTCGAGTACGCGCTCATCCGGAGATAAAAAAACCATATCCCTGCCTGGTGCATGGTCGACGCGTACTACACCGTTGTAGGCATCATATGCCAGGCTCCTGAGATCAGTCAGAACCTGCACGGCAGCGCAGTCACGGCCGTTGACGTCGCGCACCCCGACCAGCTCGTCCTGAGCCAGTTCCGGTTCGCCGATCAGGTGCATCTGCGGCAGTTGCTGAGTAATGACGGGGATTGTAGGCAACAAAACAGCAAGCAGGATGAGCGAATATCGCATGGCTAAAATCCCGTAATGTATTCAAGCCTGTAAACAGCGATAAAAAAGTGGCTAAAATCTGCAATAAAGGAACGTTAAAAAAATAAGACACCTCAGGCCGCAACAACCTGAAAGAGACATTTTTGGAACCCCGCAAACAGCGCGCCGATTTCTTCGGGTCTTCCAAGATTGGCAATCGAGTTGTGCTACATCAGCCGCAGCAAAGGCGACAACTTTTCCCGGTCCAACTCCTCCACTCCTACGCGGACATAGTGCTGCAAGACAAAATCGAGAAAAGCCCGCTGTTTGGCGGTGAATTCGCTGTCGATCGAGACTCGGGCGCGAGCGGCCCGGACGATGGCGCGGATCAGCGGCCGCGGTGTGTAATATTCGCCGCCTTTGTGGCCGGCATTGCCCATACGCTTGATCTTTTCCGCATAGAGCGCGGACAATTCGTGTTTTTCTGCCTGGGAACGATAAAGCAGTTCGTCGATGTTATCGATGATCTCGCGCAGGTTGTAGCCGCTCTGGATCTTGTACTTGATATCGCCAAAGATCTCGCCAATCTTGTAGTCGATCGTGTTCGGCCCGGACACCCATGATTGATTACCTTTATTCGATTGGGTTGTGCTGACCTGGCGTTGAAAAAAGCAAAACGCGCTTGACTGGAGGCGGCCGGCCATTCGAGCCTGGGTGCAAGTGCATTGCGGCCTCCATCACACATGATTCTCGTCCCGGCTAGACAATAAAATCCCCCATTAGGGTAAAAGTATATACGGATAAAACAATCTATTTGCAAACAGAAAAATGGACCAAATCCAGCGGAGCACGATCGCCGAGTCTACTGCTGTTGCGGTTTAGGGAACGCGTGGAGCCCCGATAAAAATAATCGGGACAGGGCCGTATAAAATCCGGACCCTGCAGGTGCAAAGGCAAGACAACATGATCAAGATGATGGACACCTTTGATATGCTGGAAGAAGTGTAGTATTTGCAGGTATTCTAAAATTACCGTAGGGGATTTGTCTATCCCTCCCCCCAAATTGCTTCACGGTACAAAATGTTCGACTAAAAATAAATCCACCGTTACTTAAGCAGTAAAGCCTTACCCACCTGTATATTTTCTCCGGTCATAAGCTTGTAATAAAATAAGCCGCTTGCATAATCTTGACATGAAAAGTTCACCGCATGATGCCCCGCTGCCATTTTTTCATTAATAAGAGTGGAAAGTAAACTTCCCCGCACATCAAAAATATCGAGTCTGACATGCTCTTCGGTTGGCAGATCAAATGATATCGTGGTGGTGACATTGAAGGGATTGGGGTAATTTTGATTGAGGACAACCCGGGCGGGCAGAGCAGATGGCCCCTTTTGATGAATAATGGTTTCGACAAGAGCAAAGTCAATCTGACTCGTCCAAAAATCGTGTCCCCGGCTGTTGATAGCAAGGGTAAAGGGGATGCGGAGCGAATCTCTTTTTTCTGCAGCTTCCGGAGTATAGCAAAATGCAAATGAGTTTTCGCAAGTGATCTTTTGCCCGGGGCCGATGTCTCCAAATTCGACAGTTGCGTTGGGAATGGATTGAATGCGGGTATCGGTGGTTGATAGGGTAGCGGATATTTCTTCTGCGACCACCGAGGCGCTTTTGTTTTCCAATTCGACGGTGAAACTCTGTCTTCTAAACCGTGAATTGTAGGATCCGATCTGATAACCGCGTAGCTCAACTGGGCCGATCGTGGAGAAATAATCGGGATCGCATAGGTCTGTAATGATATCGACGGCCAGATCGTTTACGTTCAGGTTAACTCGATAGGTCGTCTCTTCGAGTCCCGCCAGCCATTTCAAGCCGCCCCAAACATTATCGAGGGCCTCGCCATCTCCATGTGCCCCGTCATCAAACAATTGCAGTGAATCCTTAAATGCCGATTCCTCTTGTTGTATAATGCCCTGGACGCTGACCGGATGGTTGGCCGGGTTGCGCACTATTGCGGTCAGCTGCAGGGTATCACCTGCTGGCACAAGATAGCCCATCTGAATTTCCAGCCTCTGCCCCCAGGCAAGTTCAGCATACGGATTTTCTTTATCCTTGAAGAAATTCCAGATTTCGACACTCGCATTGATGTCGCGGTTGGTATTTCCCGCCCACTCGCCGGTAAAGCCACTTGACGGCCAGGCATGTCCGCCGTCGATAATCTTGTAAAATACCAATACTGGTTCTCCCAACGCGTCTGAATAGGTAAACTTTTCAACCCGACAACTGTCGCTCGAACAGGTATCGGGTAAAGCCACACTATCGGCCGGCAAGATACAGCTGTTGTTCTCAATCCAAAAATTCAAGGTTTTTTCCACAGACCATTTTACAATATTACCATTGTATGTGACTTTGTCATCTTTTGTACCATTGCACATTAGAATGGGCAAGGAGCTAAACAGGCGACTGGTATTCGCAATGGTATCGATCAGAGTGGCGGAAACCGGTGCTATAGCTGCAAAACGATGCCTTAACTGACAGGCCAATTTATTCGTCATAATGCCACCGTTTGAATAGCCACAACAGTAAATGCGCTTCATGTCGATATCATAATGGATCTTCAGGGTATCAATGATGGCAGATATCAATCCAACATCATTTACATCGGGTGGGACCATAATCCAGTTAGGTTCGACAAGTCCGGTATTAAATCCAGGATAGATAGCCTCCGGGTAAACCAGAATGAATCCCGCTGTATCGGCCACTTCATTCATCAAGGAATAGTCCATCTGCCATTGAGCGTTGTCGGTGTAACCATGTAAATTGAATACGACCGGCATATTGGCCTTAAAATTCTGCGGCAGAAAGACAAGATACTCGCGTGTTTCTCCTTCGAACTCAAAACTGTATCGTTGTGTCTGCGCCTGTGCCGGAGGAAGGACGAAAAGCACGATCATGAGCAGAAAGTAATGGCCCGTTATACCACAATGGTAATACACGTCAGTTCGCGATGATGAATTGTACATGTTGACCTCCGTTTCTTTGATACCCTTGCACTTGGAAATTCTTTTGTCAGCGCCGTGTAACTCTCAGAACTGAATTGAAAACAAGCTCAATCACTGAGATTACAGGATAAAAGGAACTTGAATCAACTTGTACATTCGACAGGATTGCAGACAATATGAACTGGAAACGATTTCGTTCACCGCCAGGATATTGGTATTGCATATTCCGGTGAAACTTGCCACCTATTCCGTTTGAAAGTTTACCACTTTATTTTCTCGAACATTCTTTAAAATAAAATTACAAGGGTGGCAGTTTTCAGCCGGAATTTCTCTTCATTTTTCTCATCGA
>Ga0209311_1000355_pt1 | contig 44644 bp, 36 predicted proteins | sample AD_UKC045_MetaG_FD_184417 | JGI IMG/M metagenome (GOLD analysis project Ga0209311, IMG submission 184417) | Active sludge microbial communities of municipal wastewater-treating anaerobic digesters from USA - AD_UKC045_MetaG (SPAdes) (version 2) | ecosystem: Engineered > Bioreactor > Anaerobic >...
TCTTCCTGAATTCTCTGGAAGAAAACGCCATTATCTTTACCAACGGCGACAACGACACCTTCCCCATCTGGTATGCCCAGGCCGTTCAGGACCCCCACGCCGTGGAGCACATGCATCCCGCTAAAGACGTCTATCCGGATCAGGCCAGCCAGGCTGCCGTCAAACAGGCCATGGAGTATAAAAACAAGTATCTCAAAGGCATCCGCAAAGACGTCACTGTGGCCAATCTGTCGCTTCTAAACACACCCTGGTATGTGCGCCAGTTGCGAGACAAGGAAGGAGTGCTGTTTAGCTGGAGCGATGAAGAGATCACCAATCTCATCGAAATTCCGGTACCGGACACCTTGCGTGTGAGTGCTGGGGCGGCCAATCCCCAAATGAGCTTCAAAGTCGCTTATGAAGAAACCCCGGCCTGGAGACCCCGCGAAAACGGCTATCGCATCTCCGATGTAGCAGTGATGAGAATCATTCAGGACAACTTTGGCAAGCGCCCCATTTATTTCGCCGTCACTTGCGAGAGCATGATCGGTTTTGACGACTATGTCCGCACGGAAGGGATGGTAAATCGGGTGGTGCACACCAAGGCCGGCGAGGAACAGCAGTTAGATATCGTCCGACTGACGCAAAACATCGATACCGTATACAAATACCGCTCTATCAAAGACCCCAGGGTATACAAAGACGAAAACATGAACCGCCTGATCATGAATTACGCGGCCGCCTTTGCCAATGCCGGATCATATTACGCCATGAACAAAGATTTCAAGAAGGCCTGGTCCTACGCCTCCAAAGCACGCGACTTTGTGGTAGACGACCTCAGGATGATCGATTTCTACGTGCGTTATTATGCCGGTCAGGGACAATGGGACAAGCTGGATAACTATATCAACCGCTATGTGTTTACCCATACCGATGGGGCAGGTATCTACCTCAGATACATCATGGGATATCTGAACCGCTTTGATCCCCAGATGGCGATCAAATACTACGAGAAAGCCTTAAGACAGTATCCTGAGGAAACCCTTGTAGCGCAGTTTGCCGTTTACTTCGCGGAGGACTATAGCATGCGGGAGCCAACAGCCATTATGCTGGAAAGGGTCCGGGATGCTCTGGCTTACCCTGTGGACGAGTATTTAGGATACCTCAGGCAAACTCCCCAGCCTCAATAAGTTATCCGGCAGCAATATCGAAAGCGCCCTCAGGATTTGAGGGCGCTTTCATGTAAACTGGATTTAGTTTAGAACTCGGTGCCCAGTATCAGTGAGGGCAACAGCAGCTTGTCTTTATTATAGCTGAGGCGAAACCCCAGGTCCAGGCTAAACATATAACCGGCATAGAGTTCAGCTATAAGTTCAGCTCCGTAGGCCCAGCGGGTTTGGGCCTCATCCCGGTTGGAAGGAATGGAGGCGTCAAAGAAAAGCCCGGCCGCGATGTCTTCCAGATAGATATTGGGATTCCAGATCCCCTCTCTGATCTTAATCAAAGGAGTGTAGAGGGAGTTTTGCCAGACGACCCCCTTGGTCTGTTCCCACGTCTGGTCGTAACCGCGAATGGTGGAAAACACCTCGTCGATATTGGCTTCAGGGTCCCAGGCCACATGGACCCTGGAACGCAGTTCGGAAGCTTTGCTCAGTTTCTGCTTCAAGGTTGCCCGTGCCTGCCAGCCAAGGCGATCGCGGTCTGAAGCCCAGAAATCGGTGGTCTCATACATCAGATGGTTGGTGGCCGAGAGCGATCCCCCTCTCCATCCAAAGGCCGTGCCCAGATACGGATACCAAAGCTTGCGGTCCAGGCCTTCTGAAGTCACGAGTCCCACTCCCGCCCAGACCTCTGTGAGGCCGTAGTTCATCTTGCTGAGCAGCTGCACATATTGATTGGCGCTTAAGCTTTTACCATTGAAGCTGGAATATGAGATGGTCTGTTTGAGAGGCCGGAAGAAGTTGTTTTCCAGATCTATCTGAAAGCCCAAATCGTCGCTGTAACTATCCCAAATCACAGAGGCTCCCCAATAGGGAAAATCGCCCAGAAGGTCTGATCCGGCTACCTGCAATCCCACCTGCAAGCTGTCTTCGGTGCCGGCCAGATACGGAAAGCGATACAAACGCGGCCATAGCATATGACCGATATTGGCCAGATAACTGCCCTTTTGAGGTGGGTATTTATCCAGGATCAAATCGCTTTTACCTGCTTCCAATCTCTGGTAGGGGGCTTTCTTCTGCTCCGTGGGCAATTGGAACGCTTTCAAGCGGAGAGGGTCTTTATAGATATCCTGGCCCTTTGAGTTCATGGAAACAAAGTAGTTACGGCCGTTGGGAGCCATTGCCAGAGATCGCAGCTCGTTGAAATCTCCCAGTCTGGAGACGGCGCGGGTGGCGATGTCATAGGAATAACAGCCATTCGTGCCGTCATATACGGATTCATAGATGATCTTGCCGTCTTTCACATCGACGATACTTTCTCCGTAGGGGGTGTCGATCACGGGGGTCATTTGGCGGGTGCCCAGATTCAGTTCGTAGATACTATTGTTGCGGTAAAACCCTCGTGCCGATACATATAGCTTGCCATCGGCTTCATGCATGCTGCCAATCAGGTAGTTGAGCCTGGCGATCTGCAGTTTGCCGCCCGAAACGGGGTCCAGGACGTAGAGCAGGGAGTTTTGGTGGGTCTTGTCGTCTTCCGCGGTCAGAATACTGCCATCTCCTCTCACCAGAAAAGATCTGATCTGTCCATAGCCAATTTTGCGGGTGCTGCCAGATTTGAGGTCCTTTTTCCAGATTTCGGTGATCACTCCCAGACCGTCGAACTCGTTGTTGTCGTAGCCTTTCACCATTTCCTGGCGGGTATAGTAAAGCTCATCGCCCACGATCTGATAACCGGCGGGAAACTCGGTGGCTTGTTCTACCAGCACTTCTTCTCTGGCCGCGGCGTCGGGGTCACTCATCCTGATCAACCGGTTGGAGCCAAAACTGCTGAAGGGACCGGTTTTATCCCTGGAATAACTGATGTAATAAAGGGAGCCATCATGATAGCGGAGCTGGGAGATATTGTGGCCTCGTTGGGTGATTGGCTGATTGGGAAAACTGAGCTTTTTGGCAGCCTCGTGGGCCTGCCATTCCGACCATAAGGCCTGCAGCGGTTTTCCATAAGCATCCTGATATGCTTTGTCCAACGAGAGATTGGAATACAGAGGATTCAGGTAGGAAAACAGCGACCCGCCTGTGTACTCAAAGAGGATGGGAAACTTATCTGGTCCATAGGTATCGGCAAGATACTGATAGAAACTGCCTCCAAAAACATAGTGATTGGCCAGGGGAGTAGAAGAGCTGTAATATCCCGCTTTGGTCAGCGAGGGCATCTTTCCCTCCGCGGAAAGAGCTGAGATGATAGCAGGATAAGTACCCCCGTTCATGCGTCCACTATAAGGTGACATGGCGGATTCGCCATACACGGTAATCGCCTCACTCATCCAGTTGGGCTGATAGAGATTGGGATAAAACAAGTTACCAAACAAAGAGCGGATGAGGGAGGGCTCGCCACTGATCATGGTCATCTGAGCCATGTGGATATATTCATGCACTCCCACCATTTGCCACCAGTCCTCGCCGTTGGAGAGCTCATCACCGCTGGGTGGATAGGCAAAGACGGCGATCTTGCTGTTGGTGGGACTGGTATAACCGTTTACCATGTTTCCCATGTCCTCAATCACGAAGGGAATCTGGTCCAGACGGTTGCCGGTCAGGTCTTCCACGAAAGGACGGCTGTATTCCATCGTTTGCAATAGATTGAGTGCTTCATCCTCCCAACCGGGACGATAAAACACCTTGAAATATGGCGTGCTGAGGCTCTCATAGCTGGACCAGGCAAACAGCAGGTAAGGCAGCGTGAGAAGCAGCGAGATAAACAGTGATTTGATCTTCGTCATGATAACTCCGACTCGGGTATTGTAGTGGTCGTTTGATGATAAACTAATCAGGTTTTAGTGATGGTTATCATTCTTTAGTTTTTTTTGCCTCTGGCCAGGTCACCCATCAATCCATCGGAATGAATGTGAGTGGGAATCACAGCAACCACGCTGCCGGGTTCCACGCGATCTTTGGTATAGGCTCTGACAAAGTGGTCAGACAGCATCGTCGCGACTCCGGAATGGACGGATTCCACCACTCCTCTGAGGGTTACGTGTTCATCCAATAGATGCTTTTGGTAGTCCGCGGTCTTGCGGCCGGATATATTGAGCAGGATGTTGGAGCGTTCTTTTTTCACAAAAGAGGGTATTTGATCAGGCATTGCAGCCGCGGGAGTTCCAGACCGTTTGGAGTAGCTGAAGACGTGCAGATAAGCAAAGGGCAGCGACTCCACCAATCTCCGAGTTTCATCAAACTCCGTGTCTGTCTCGCCTGGAAAGCCCACAATCACATCCGCCCCGATGGCGACCTGGGGTATCCGTGTCACGATCTGTGCTACAAGCCGCTCAAAGTCTTCAGCTCCATAGCGGCGTCCCATTCTTTTCAATACCGTTTCAGAGCCCGACTGCAACGACAGATGCAAATGAGGACAATAGATGCTGCCGGAAGCCAGCTCCTCCAGCAATCTCTGCGTCACCAGTTGGGGCTCCAGCGATGACAGCCTGATAAGTTCCAGTCCCTCAATCTTTTTCATTTCTCCGAGTAAGTCAGTCAGATCGGTTTCGCCGTCCCGATACAGCCCCAGATTCACACCTCCCAGCACAATCTCTCTATAAGCGCTGCGTACAAAGAGGCGCGCCTGAGCAAGCACGTCTGTCAGTCTGGCCGATCTGGAAGGTCCTCGGGCGTGTGATACAGCGCAATAGGCGCAAAACAGACCACAGCCGTCCTGAACTTTCTGAAAAGCCCTGCTGCGGTCCAGCATGGCAGTGACGGGCGCGTAGCGAAAGCTGGTGGCCTCTGAGGCGTCTCTGAAGTGGTTTGCTGAGCCATTCAGAAGATCCCAGATATCGGCTTTGCTCTGATTATCAACAATCAGGTCCACTTCTCCCAGTTCCGCCACTTCCAATGGATGGCGCTGGGCAAAACAACCGGTTACCACCACCTTGACGGATGGGTCTTGTGCCTTGCGGGCTAAAGCTTTGCGGATCAGGTTGCGGCTCTTGAAATCGGTGCGGCCGGTCACGGTGCAGGTGTTGACGATATAGACGTCCGCCGCTGTGGAAAAATCTACCAGTTCCCAGCCCTCTGGAAACGCTGAAGCGATGGCAGCAGACTCATAGGAATTGGTCTTGCAGCCCAGAGTGGCGATCGCCAGCCGCATGGTTATTCACCACCCAGCAAGCGTTTCAGGATGGCGGGAGCGTAGATTTGATGCTCCACTTGCAGCACCCGGGCGGCAATCTCTGCGGGTGTGAGGAAAGCGCTGATGTCAATGCACTGCTGAGCAATAATCCTGCCGTGATCGTAGAGCGCGTCCACTTCGTGCACGGTCGCTCCGCTGATCTTGTCACCGGCGGAAAAAACGCTTTCATGCACTTTCATCCCATACATGCCAGCCCCGCAGTGTTTTGGAATCAGGGCAGGATGGATGTTCAGCACCGGAATGGCCACCTGCTTGAGAAAATCAGCCGAAAGCAGTTTCAGGAATCCCGCCAGCGCGATCAATTCAATCCCGCATGCAATAACCAGATGGGACAGTTGCGACTCAAATTCAGGCATAGACTTTGAAGCAATGTATTCAAAGCGCAAGCCCAGCGAAGCGCAAAGCTCTCTGACCGGTGTCTCCTGACGTGTTCCCACCACCAGTTCCACCCGGGCTGGAAATCCCTTAGCCTGGAAATACTCATGAATGGCCTTAAGGTTGGATCCCCGTCCATGGCCACCAGTCAGAACGGCTATTCGCCTGGCTTCAGATGCAGCTCTTTCCATTGCGGCTCAGGGACTTCAGAGGGCGCGCCAGTCATCAGATCAGCGGCTTTAAGGGTTTTGGGGAATGCAATGACGTCACGGATGGAAGCGGCATCACTGAGGATCATCACCAGTCTGTCCAGTCCAGGTGCTATGCCGCCATGAGGAGGGGTGCCGTATTTGAGCGCTTCCAGAAAAAAGCCAAAGCGGTCCTGGAGCTCCTGTTCTTCAAATCCAAGGATGTCGAAGATCCTTTTCTGCACATCATAACGATGGCATCTGATGCTGCCGGAGGATAGCTCCATCCCGTTGCAGACCATGTCATAAAGCTGGCCATGGATATCTCCGATCCGCTTGGGATCATCAAGCCAGGGAATATGTTCTTCTTTCGGCAGAGTAAACATGTGATGGGCTGGTTCCCAGCGCTGAGCTTCAGGATTATACTGAAAGAGCGGAAAATCCGTGATCCAGGCCATGGCAAAGCTGTTGGGAGGAATCAGTCCAAGCTCCAGGGCGCATTGATTGCGCACCGCTGCCAGGATTTTGCAGGCCATCTCATAGCTGTCAGCGGCAAAAGCGATCAGATCACCTTCTTTGACACCCAGTCTGGCCATCATGGCTTCCCCCTGTGCGGTTGTGATGAACTTGCTGATTCCGGCACCAAGCTGCGCTTCATGGTATTTCACGAAGGCCAGTCCTTTGCCGCCTTGGTGCTTAGCAAGTTCTACCAGGGCGTCCATCTGTTTACGGCTGTATTCATGGGCACCAGGAATTACGATCGCTTTGACCACTCCCCCATTGTCAAGAGCGGAACGGAACACCGCGAATTCGGAATTCTGGAAGATATCGCTAAGGTCCATAAGTTCCATGCCAAAACGCAGGTCCGGCTTATCGCAGCCAAAACGCTCCATGGCTTCCTGATAGCTGAGCCGCGGGAAGGGAATCGGCAGCTCGATCTCGAGCACATGTCTAAACACATGCGCCATGAGGCGTTCCATCAGGTCGAAGATCTGCTCCATCGAGACAAAGCTCAGCTCCACATCCAGCTGGGTAAATTCAGGCTGGCGATCCGCTCTCAGGTCTTCATCTCTAAAGCAGCGGGCGATCTGATAATAGCGGTCAAAACCGGATATCATCAGAAGCTGTTTGAACATCTGAGGGCTCTGTGGAAGGGCGTAAAACTTGCCGGGATGCACTCTGCTGGGCACCAGATAATCCCTCGCCCCTTCCGGAGTGCTCTTCATGAGGATGGGAGTCTCGATCTCCAGAAAGCCTTCCTGGTTTAGAAACTCACGGATCGCCTGAGTCAGTTTGTGACGGGTGACAATCACTCTCTGGAGTTTGGGGCGTCGCAGGTCCAGGTATCTGTAGGTGAGGCGCAAGTCCTCTTCCGGCAGGGCATTTTCGTTTAACTGAATGGGCAGAGGCTGAGAATCTGAGAGGATAAACACTTCTCCCGCTTCCACTTCTATCTCTCCAGTGGCCAGTTGGGAATTGACATTCCCCTCTCCCCGCAGACGCACTATGCCCTCAAAAGCCGCTACATACTCGTTTCTGAGTTTCTCAGCTTTGGCAAAAGCCGCGGTGTTTTCAGGATGGATGACGATCTGTAGGATTCCGCTGACGTCTCTCAGATCAATGAAAATCAAGCCACCCAAATCGCGGCGCTTATGCACCCAACCCATCACAGTGACCGGCTGGCCGTCCAGAGCCGCTGAAAGCTCTCCGCAACGATGGCTGCGGCGCAGATTGGCAAAGTTGTCTAACATTCTAATTCCTTTTCAACCGGGATAAGGTCCTTTTTTTATGTTTAATCGCATCATAGAGACACGCGTTCTCTAGTTCATTTTGATCTTTTCAAACAGGTCGTTGATCTTGGTGACCTCATCACCCAAAAACCGGATCATGTGGCATTTTTGGAGATAGGCATCGTCCGGATAAATGAGGCGATTTTCTTTGTCGCTGGCTTCCAGAAGCTCAAAAGCGGCCGCGTTAGGGGTGGGATACTGCACATAATCGGCATTGCGTTGCGCCACTTCCGGACGGAGCAGGAAATTGATGAATTGATAGGCAAGCTCTTTGTTTTTGGATGATTTGAGGATCACCATGTTGTCCATCCACAGGCTGGAACCTTCCTGAGGGAAAATGAATCCCAGGTCCTGGTTCTGGGCCATCTGCTGTAAAGCGTCTCCATTGTAGGCTTGGGCGAGCCAGGTGGTCCCATCCGCCACTTCGTTTATAGGACTCGCTGTCGAACTGGGTGATGTTGCCATCCCAGCTTTGCAGAGTGGTCAGAGCTGCCGCCAGAGCCTCTTCACTGGTGTCGTTGACGTCGTAACCGTTGCTGATCATTGCCGCGCCCACCACTTCTCTGGCGTCATCCAACATGGTGATTTTACGCTTGCCGGAAAAGAACTGGTCTCCGATCACGTTCCAGCTCTGTTTTGCCACCAACTCGACCGGGACCTCTTGTTTGTTATAAAGAAGGCCGGTGATTCCCCAAAAATACGGCAGAGAGTATTGATTGCCCGCGTCAAACTCATTGGCTTTGGCCATCAACAGCGTGTCCAGATTGGCGATATTCGTGAGTTTTGCCTTATCAAGCTTCTCGGCCAGTCCGTTCTCGATCATGATGGAAACATGATCTCCGCTGGGAAACACGAGGTCAAATGACTCTCGGCTGCTCTTGATCTTGGTGAGCATGTTTTCGTTGGAATCGTAGGTGCTGTACTTCACCTTGCAGCCGTATTCTTTTTCAAACTCGGCAATCAGTTCCGGATCGATATAATCGCTCCAGTTAAAAACATAGAGCACCGGGCCCTTGGAACAGGAACCCAGCAGCAGGGACAGCAGCATAACGATAATTGTGGCGTAATTCATGTAAACTCCTTTAGTTGTGGGAAGCGCTGGCTCCCCAGGATGTATTTATTGACTTGTTGAGGTCCCGCGCTTCTTTGATGCCACGGGAGAGGGAAACACTTTGCAACAGAATCCATCCGATGATAAAAAAGGCCATCAGGGAGAGTACCGACCAGCGCAGATCTCCAGTCTGATGAGCAATCCAGCCATACAGGATCGGCCCCACAATGGCAGACAGCCGTCCTGTCAGGGTATAAAATCCAAAGAACTCCGCTTGTTTGTCCGGAGGAGTAAGCTGCGACAGCATCGTGCGGCTGTTAGCCTGAGAGCTGCCAATCGCCAGCCCGGCCAGGAGACCCACCAAATAATACTCGAAAGCGCTTGAGCAAAAGAATGCCCATATCACTACCGCAATCCAGATCAGAAGAGAGATAGAGAGTGCCAGCTTGGTGTTGGTTTTATCGGTCAGCCACCCAAAAACGGCCGCCCCCGCGATAGACGTAAACTGCGCCAATATAAAGTAGATAATCATATCCTGGGTATTCATCCCAAAGCGTGTGATACCATAAATGGACGCGAAAGCGATCACAGTGGTGATCCCGTCGTTATAGATGAAATAGCTGAGGATATAGCGCGTCAGTTGTGGCAGATTTCTGATGTTCCGAATCGACCAGACCACCCGGTTGAACCCAGCCTTGAGATAGTTGGTGCGTTGGGATGGCAGCCGCACTTCCTTGAGCCAGAAAAAGGTAAATAGCGAAAAGCCAAAGTGATGCAGCGCTATCATTGGAAAGATCAGCCGCACGTTCACTTTTAAAAGGATCAGAGACAAGACCAGCGAAAGGAGGCCTCCCAGATATCCAAACGACCAACCGTAGCCGGAAATTTTGCCCACGCTTGCAGGAGAGCTCACTTCCGGCAGAAAAGCATCATAAAACACATTTGCGCTGTTAAATCCAAAATTGGCTATAATGAAGAACAGCATGCCGGAAAAGATATCTCCCGGTCCCACAAACCAAAGTAGAGCAGTGAAGATCACCGTGAGCCAGCAATTCATAAACAGCAAGCGCTTTTTGGCCCTGGAGTGATCCGCTACAGCGCCTAAAATCGGGGCTGTGAGCGCTACCAGCGTCATTGATATCCCTATCGCTCTTCCCCACAGCATTTCGCCATAACCCTCAGAGCCAGCAACCACGCTCTTGACAAAATACGCGCTGTAAACAACTGATACGATAATAGTCGTAAATGCCGAATTGGCAAAGTCATAAAACATCCAGCCCCATACGGAGCGGCTCAGCTTCACGCGCCTTCCCCAAATCCCTTCAGGGCTTCCAAACCAGGCCAGTTGCGTGCTACATCAGGTCTGGGGCTGGCCACGAAAATCTGGTCCCGGGTGTCTGTGAGTTCTCTCACCTTACCGCTGTGAAAGGCATCCAGCTCGGCAAAAATATCATCGAACAAGAGTAAGGGTTTCACTCCCGTTACTTTTTGCACCAGATTGGCTTGCGTGAGTTTTAGCGCGATCACCGCCATCCGTTTTTGCCCCTGGGAAGCGTAAACCTTCATCGGTCGGCCCTCAAGGCCGATGTCATAATCATCCAGATGCGCGCCTACCAGATTTCGCTGCCACTGCTTTTCCCTGGATTCCAGCTTGAGGAGCATGCCCATCTGAGCATCTGTGTCCAGTTTATCCCAATCTCTGACCACAGGATGATATTGGACCCTGGGACGAAAGCACTCCTCAGACACAAAGCCCGGACCTGCCTGAATGTAGTCGTTCAGCAGTTTCAGATAACGATATCGAAAGGCGAGGACTTCACTGTTGGCCTTGACAAAACTCAGGTCCCAGACCCGCTTCTGTTCTCTGTTATAATCGGTCTTTAGCAGCGCGCTGCGTTGCGCGGCCACATGGTAAAGCTCCCTCAACAGCTGCATATACTCAGGGAAAAGTTGTGAAATGGCCAGGTCGAAAAACTGACGTCGATACCGGGGAGAACCATTGATCAGCACCAGGTCCTCGGGAGCGCAGTAGATGGTCTTCACATTCTGAAACAGAGAGCTAAGCTGCCTTGCCACAACGCCATCCAGTTTGAGCAGTTTCTTGCCCTCGCTCCAGTGCAGGCTGATCTCCAGCTGCGAGCCGTTGTCCTTGATAAACACGGCTCTCACGATCCATTCCGGCTCCCCATAGGCCAGGATCTCATCGTCTTTGTGCGATCTCACGCTACGGCCAATACCGCAATAAGAAATAGCCTCCAGGAGGTTGGTCTTGCCACAACCGTTGGGACCTATTATCAGGTTTCCTCTGGCTTCCGGTTCAAACACCCGGGCCTGATAATTACGATAGTTGTGGAGCTCGAGTTTTTGAAGGATCAATCACTAAGACCGCAGAGGCATAAGCAGGTAAGTGATTTCCTGGTTTTCAGGATCGGCTTCATTGTAAACCATCATGGGGTCTTTGCCTGAACCCAGGAAAATTCTCACTTTTTCAGTGTCGACCGCTTCCAGGATGGACACCATATATTTATAGTTGAACGCGATACTGGTGGGTGTACCCTGATAGCTGTAGGACTCGATAAATTCTTTGGCGTCACCGGTATCGCGGTCGCTGGTGTTGATCTCAAAGCGCTGCTCATCAATCTCGAAACGGATCCGCATCACGTCTTCCGGGGCCACCAAAGCCACCCGACGGATAGCGGTGTTGAGCAGTTTCTTATCCACAATCAGCTTGTTGGGCAGGTCGGTAATGAAAGCTTTGCGATACTCGGGATATTTCTGCTCTATGATGTTGGAGATCACTACAAAACGTCCATAGGAGAAGATCATCTTGCTGTGCTGGAGGCTGATCCGGATTTCTTTTTCAGAGGAATCGTAGATCCGCTGCAGAAAACTGAGGGTCTTGACGGGGATCACTCTCTCCAGGTACTGCTCACTTTCCGGCTCGGAGAAAATCGTCTCGCCCTCCGCCTGGCTGGCAACTTCGGAAGCAGCTTCACTGGGGGCTTTGATGATGATCTCAGAGACCTTGCGGCCATCGGTGGCAGCCATCAAATGACGGTCTTTCATGATCTTCCAGCAGACGCCGGTCAAAACGGCCCGCTGCACATCCATGGACACGGCAAAAGAGGTCTTGGCCACCATCCTCATAAAGAGCTCGGCGCTCATCACATTGGCGTCCGCGGTATCCGGATCGCCCAACTGGGGATAGAGGGTGGGGTCCGCGCACAAGATATTGAAATCTACCTTGTTGCATTGGATCATCAGAAGTTCTTCGTTTTTCCATAGATCGATCACCGCGTCCGGCATGAAGTTGATGATCTCATTGAAATGCCTGGCGCTGATGGCGATAGCGCCGCCTTCGCTGACCGCGGCTGGAAAGCTGACCTTGGCAGTAAGCTCCAGATCGGAGGCTGTCAGTTTGACGGTACTGCTTACTTCATCCACTTCCATCAAGTAGTTCAGCATAATGGGAGAGGTGTTCTTGGTCGATACCACGGTGGCCAGGTGCTGGATGTGGTGCAGAAGCTCTTTTTTCTCTATGGCGAGTCTCATGTTTACCCCTGTAAAATATGATGTTATATGTGATGATCAAATTCCTGCACCAGCCGTTTTATGTCAATGACTTTATAGTGGCTCCGATCTATAAATCGAAAGCAGACAAGAAACAAGCTCTTTCGCTCTGTGATCCATGATATATCTCCCAAGCTCTCAAGCTGCCAGAGGCCATAAACATAGCGTCCTCCCACCCTTCCCAAAAATAATTGCATATCATAAAGGTATGATATTTAGTCACTTCGTAAACCTGCCCCTTTTTTTTCGCAATATACAGCGGATTTTTCTTGCCAAAAATGCCGCCCTGAATAGTTTGGTTAGTGAATACTTACTAACCCAAGGAAGAGATCATGGATGTGACTAAACGACAGATGGATATCGTGGACGCGGCGATCCGCATCATAGCCCGCAAGGGGTATCGGGAGCTGACCACCAAGAATCTGGCCAGGGAGCTCAAACTCACAGAAGCCGCCCTCTATCGTCACTTCAGAAACAAAGACGAACTCCTGCAGACAATCCTGACCTATTTTGGAGAGATTAGCGCGCAAGTCCTTGAGAATATCCGTGATCATGGTCTCAGTCCCTGGCAGAAAGTGGAGCGCTTTGTCATGAACCGTTTCGAGATTTTTTGTCAGAAGCCGGACCTCGGCAGCGTGATATTCTCAGAGGAGCTGTTCAGAAACGATCCCGCTTTGATGGAACATATGCGTTCTATCATGCACTCCCATCGCGACGAGGTGATTATCTATATCAAAGAAGCTCAGGAGCTGGGACAGATTAATCCCCATTGCGATCCGGACCAGATTTTCCGGATCGTCGTGGGCGCGATGCGCTTCACCGTCACCCAATGGGTCTTGAGCCAGCGTGGCTTTGATCTTGTGGAAGAAGGCCAAAAGCTGATTAAAGCAATAAAAACACTTACAGAGGAATACAAATGAAAAGACAGATCATCACGATTGACGAAGCACTCTGCACCGGCTGCGGCAACTGCGTAACCGGTTGTCATGAGGGAGCTTTGCAAATCATTGATGGCAAAGCCCGCCTCATCAGCGATCTCTTTTGCGATGGGCTGGGAGCCTGCATCGGCACCTGCCCTTATGGCGCTATCACGATCGAAGAACGGGAAGCCGAACCCTACGACGAAGCCCTGGTGATGGAAAGTATGATCTCCAAAGGCGATGCCACCATCAAAGCCCACCTCAAGCACCTCAAAGATCACGGCGAGATGGGATTCTACAATCAGGCACTCCAGATTCTCAAGATAAAAGGCTTCGACATCGATGCCCTCACCAAAGAAGAAACCATGGCCTGTGGCTGCAGCGGTACCCATGACCAGAAACTGGAGCCCAAAAGCAGCGCTGCCGTCTGTGGGGACCTCAGTTCCAAATTGCGGCAGTGGCCAGTCCAACTCCATCTGCTCAATCCTGCCGCTCAGTACTTTGAAAATTCTGACCTTTTGATCAGCGCCGATTGCGTGCCCTACGCTTTTGGGGATTTTCACAACCGCTTCCTGGATGGCAAGATAGTCATTACTTTCTGCCCCAAACTGGACAAGGATATCGACAGGTATATTGACAAACTTGCCCAGATATTTACCCTTCATCAGATCAAATCCGTCACCATCGTCCGCATGGAAGTACCCTGCTGCGGTGGTACAGAGATCATAGTGAAACGTGCTCTGGAACAAGCCAATAAGATGCACTTTGTGAAAGTCAACATCATCTCTGTAGATGGAAATATCATTTAAACAAGGAGATAGATAATGTACAGCCGCACCTGGAAAGACCTCGAACCGGTACTCAACGTCAACGGCCTGCACGGCGTCAAGCTTTACTCCGAAACCGAGGGCGAAATCGTGCATCTCAAGCTGGAGCCTGGGGCTCACCTCAAGGCCCACAAGACTCCCGTCAACGTACTATTCTATATTCTGGAAGGCGAAGCCACTCTCCAAATCGGAGACGAAGTAGCCACCTACCCCAAAGACAGCACCGTCGACAGCCCCAAAGACATCCCCCACGCCGTCACCAACAACGGCAAGGTGGACCTGCGTCTATTAGTGATCAAAATGCCAAAACCATAATAAAAAGGAGCAAAAACATGAGCATGTTCTGTTATCAGTGTCAGGAAACCTCCCGCAACCTCGGTTGCACGATGCGCGGCGTCTGTGGAAAGTCGCCCGAACTGTGTCATTTTATGGACCTATCCATCCACGCCATGAAGGGCTTGGCCCACGTTTCCAAACGTCTGCTGGAGAAAGGCGTCTATCACAAGGAAGACGGTCTTTTCGTGATGCAGGGCCTCTTTCGCACTATCACCAATGCCAACTGGGATGAAGAGCAGATTAAAGCTGTCATCACCGAGGCGATTGCCTTGCGGGACAAGCGGAAGCAAGAACTCTGCGACCTTCTGGGTGGCGATTGCAGCACCTGCCCCCCAGCCGTCACCTTCAAGGTCGAACCCCAGGACTATGAAGAGTTTGGCAAAAGCGTGGGTGTGCTGGCAACCGCCAATGAAGACGTCCGTTCACTACGCGAGACCGTGATCTATGGCCTCAAGGGCATCGCTGCCTATGGCGATCATGCCGCCATGCTCGGTTACGAAAGTGACGAGATCTATCAGTTTATCATGGAAGGCCTGGCCGCCACCATCGACGACAGCCTTTCCGCCGACCAGCTCACCGCTCTGGTGATCAAAACCGGCGAATACGCTGTCAAAGTGATGGAACTGCTGGACCGCGCCAACACAGAAACCTATGGCGTCCCAGAACCTACAGTCGTAAAACTGGGTGTGGGCACCAACCCCGGTATCCTCGTCAGCGGACACGACCTCAAGGACTTTGATGAGCTTCTGCAGCAGTCCGAAGGCCAGGGCGTGGACATCTACACTCACAGCGAAATGCTGCCAGCCAACTACTATCCCGCCTTCAAGAAATACAAACATTTCCACGGCAACTACGGTTCCTCCTGGTGGCATCAATTGGAAGACTTCCAAAATTTCAACGGCCCTATCCTCATGACCACCAACTGCATCGTCCCGCTCCGCAAAGAGCAGACCTATCTGGACCGCTTCTACACCACCGGCATGACTGGCTATCCAGGTGCCATCCACATTCCCGAACGCGAAGCCGGCAAGCAGAAAGACTTCAGCGGCATCATCGCCCGTGCCAAACAGTGCCAGCCTCCTAAGGAGTTAGAAACCGGCACCATCACAGGCGGATTCAATTATCGCACCGTGCTCGGAATTGCCGATAAGGTGATCGAGGCCGTCAAATCAGGTGCGATCAAGAAATTCGTGGTGATGGCAGGTTGCGATGGACGCATGCCCAGCCGCAAGTACTTTACCGAAGTGGCGGAAAAGCTTCCCAAGGATGCCATCATCCTCACGGCCGGCTGTGCCAAGTATCGTTATATCAAACTCAATCTTGGCGATATCGGTGGTATCCCAAGAGTCCTTGATGCCGGTCAGTGCAACGATTCCTACTCACTGGCAGTGATCGCTCTCAAGCTCAAAGAAGCTTTCGGACTCGACGACGTCAACAAACTGCCGCTGGCCTTCGACATCGCCTGGTATGAACAGAAAGCCGTGGCCGTGCTCCTGGCCCTATTGTACCTGGGCTTCAAGAACATCCAGATTGGGCCTACCCTGCCGGGATTCATGTCCCCCAATGTGGCCAAGGTCATCATCGACACCTTTGGCCTCAAGCAAACCACAGATGCGGACGCGGATGTGGCTGCCATCATGGCGGGTTAATCTCTGATATTGGATTTCCTCTTCCGGGGGAATCTGAAATTGCGCAACTAACAGGCGTGGAATCAATTCCACGCCTTTGCCTTTGCGCCCTTATTCGTGGACCTCGCGTCCCGGTGGAGCTCACCCTACTCACCCCCAATCATGTTGGGGATGAGTCCGACTATGTATAGGCAGGCGTGAGGTCCACTGGTAAGGGAGCTATTCGAAGATGTCCATCTGGCCTCAATTCTTGCCCTGTCATCCGCTGTAGAAATGCCGTGGCCTCTCCGCCGATTTTCCTCTTCGGCCGCACGGTATCACAACCGCGGGTGATGTGGAGGGATACTCAGGATAGGGAATTGATGAATTGATAATAAACACAAAAACGCGCTCACCCCGCAAGCGGCTGTTTGAATTGAGGCAACCGGGCGCGGGATAAGCGCTTATATGAGATAACTATCAGTCTGGGTTAGAAATACAGGTCCCGCGTCCCTTCCTTCATCAGGGCCAGTTTTTCGGTTACGGAAGCTCGCATATTGTCATCTTCTATGTGGGCGAGTTCCTTTTGGATCAGATCCAATCCGGCATTGAGGGTCTTTTGGGATGAAAAATCGTAGAGGTATTCCGCGAAGGTGAGCAGCGCGTTGGGAGTACAGAAGCGTTTCACAAAACCGGGTATGGCAAATTCCATGAAATGCTCGCCTGTCCTGCCGGCACGATAACAACTGGTGCAGAAGGATGGAATATAGCCCCCTTTGGCGAGTTCAAAGATCACTTCATCCAGGCTGCGGGTGTCACCCAGCACGAATTGGCTTTTGCTGCGTGATTCCTCGTCCTTGGAGGAATAATCTCCCACTCCGATGCTGGATCCGGCGTCGATCTGAGATACGCCATAACTGAGGACCTCGTTGCGGATGGCAATGGGTTCCCGGGCAGTGAGGATCATGCCGGTGTAGGGAACGCTGAGTCTGATGGTGGCCACCAGGTGTTTGAAATCCTCATCTGAGACCTGATAGGGTGGGTGCTCGGTAAATTCGGTCCCGATTGCCGGTTCGATGCGAGGGAAAGAGATAGTGTGAGGTCCCACCCCAAAAGTCTGTTCCAGATGAATGGTGTGATAGAGCAGGCCCATCACTTCAAATTTCCAGTCGTAGAGGCCCATCAGAGCTCCTATACCGAGATCGTCGATACCCGCTTTCATAGCGCGGTCCAGACCATCCAGTCTCCAGAGGAAGCTGCTCTTGGGTCCACTGGGATGCAGCTTTTTGTATGTCTCTTCGTGATAGGTTTCCTGGAAGATCTGATAGGTGCCGATGCCTACGGATTTGACGGTGCGAAAGCCTTCGATATCCAGGGGCGCGGCATTGATGTTGACCCTGCGGATTTCACCTTTCTTATATTTGGTGTCGTAAACGGTCTGGACGGTGTCGGCAATAAACTCCGGATCGTATTTTGGATGCTCGCCATAGACCATGATCAGACGTTTGTGGCCTGTTTCCACCAGGGATTTGGTCTCACTTACGAGTTGTTCTTTAGACAGGGTGGCCCGGTGACACTCTTTGTTTGAGATGCGGAAACCGCAATATACACAGTCGTTTACGCATTCATTACCAACATAGAGGGGAGCGAAGAGCACAATGCGGTTGCCGTAGATGCGCTCCTTGAGTTCTTTGGCTCCATGCAGGATAAGCTGCTTGAGCTCAGGATCCTGGACAGATAGCAAGGCGGCCGTCTCTTCAGGTTCGAGGCGGTTTTTGTCCAGGGACTTGGCGATAATCTCGCGAATCCGGGATTCCGGAGCGTGACCCTGGGATTTGATCAATTCGTTGATTTTTGCGGTAGGGATGAAAGACTTGACGCCTTCGGTGCTGATCTTCATTTATATCTCCAATGTTCAGATTTTCAGAGTGAGGCTTTTTACTTTTACACAGCGAATTTGGCCCAGCTTTCCGGAAAACGCGCCCATGGCCTCCACGCTAAGTTCCATCACCAGAAAGATCACGGATACATTCTTGTCACGCATGGGATAACCCACCCGCAGGAGAATATTGGGAGCGTAGGTGTGGAGCAATTCCGTGACGGGATGAAAGGCGGTCTCGATATCATCGATAACGATGGTGACCACGTGGCGTTTGAGTTCCATTTCCAAATCCTTGCTTGAGATCGGGAGAGCTCTGGCAAGGTGGATATTAAGGTATCTTCCACCCTCGATGCCGGAGCGGGTCCCTCATCTCAGGTTCTATAGTTTTGGGAACTGTATTTCTGAGGCGCGAAACTTGACAAGTGATTTTTTCGGCTTGACACAAATGCATCGGTCGTTCAGCATGTCCTCATAGCTTAATTTGTTTATTTACAATCACATCCTTTTGGTTTAAGCTTATGAAAAAAATCGTCAGTGTCATCTACCTTGCCGTGCTCGTTATGGGCCTTACGGCGAACGGTTTTACCTGGTATTCTCAGGCGGATTCCAGATGGAAACAGGACAACCTGGGCCAGAGCCTCAGCTCCATTGGCAAGAGTGGCTGCGTGTTGAGCTGCCTGTCCATGCTGTTGAACGCGGAAGCATCCAATCCCCGTGTGACCCCAGATCAGCTCAATTCCTGGCTCCAGCGCAATGGAGGCTACGTCGGAGACCTGATGCGCTGGCAAATTCCCGGTGAAATGGACGGTAACGGACTGGGCCTGGAACTTGTGAGCCAGATCGATCATGCCAACGACTGGAACTACCTCAGCTCGGAACTGGACAAAGGCAACAAAGTAATCGTAAAAGTCAGCAAGCGGCGCAGTCACTGGGTCCTCGTGGTCAAGCGGGACGGTCCAGCCAACGTGGCCTCTTCCTATATAGTCAACGATCCTGGCACCAGTCAGTATGTCCAGCGCACTTTGGCACACTGGGGAGGCTTTAAGGCAGCCCGTTCATATTCAGGCAACTGGCTGGACGAACAGGCTTTTCAGCTCAACAGCGAGATATTTGTGGAGCCAGTGGCGGGAGATGAGGAATTCCTCTATCAACTGGTGGAGCAGCCCATCCCGGCAAACGTTTACGTGACGCTCAGCAACGCTCTGGACGTCCCCATCAGCGGGTTCTTTATCCTGGGTCTTTTTGACGCTCAGGACAGTTTTGTGAGAGTGGTGGACTACCAGTACAGCAGCTGCGGGGCCAAAGGCAGTGTCGATCTGCTCTATGAAATGGCGGATATAACTCCCCTTGAAGATTCAGCCGGCGACCTCAGAATTATCTATAGCAAATACTTTTCCTCGGTGCCGTCTTTGAATGAGGCTATCCCGCTTCCCAGCCCCGGACTGATCAATTATTCGTCCAGTCATAACAACTGAGTTGCTTTTTCTCAAGCACTTGTCTCGGAGTTCTATGTGACAGCATCACAAGCGAGTAGGCCTGGAAGCCTTATGTGAGGGAAAAAAGACTTGACGAGATTGCGGGAATAGAAAAAAATCAACACATTAGAAAAGCAGCTATTGAACTAGGGGGTTCAATGAATAATTACTTCATGGAGACCCATCATCACGAATGGATCCTTACCAACCGCAGAGGCGCTTACGCGCTCGGGACGGGCAATCTGATCAACCAGCGCAAGTACCACGGTCTCCTGGTAGCCAGTGATGCCAAATTTCAACGCAGGCATCTGGTAGCCGGGATTGAGGAAAAAGTGGAATGGCGCGGGGAAATCATCCACCTGGATAGCAACAACTACAGCAATTGCATCTATCCCGAGGGCTTCTTGTATCTGGTAAAACCCTGGCTGCGTCCCTATCCCGCTTTTCTGTATTCGGCCCTCCCCCATCAGGATGACATTCTCATCCTCAAAGAGCTGATGATGGACGAGACCAGCAATACCACCCTCGTCAAATACAGCAATCTGGGGCACCATACCCTCCATTTTCATCTGCACCCCAAGCTCACGATGGCCTTGCATCACGAGTTAAACCAACCCGGCAGCCTTGATTTTGAGGAGTTTGCCACCTCTGAGAGCAACGGTGAGGATGGCTGCGCTTTCCAGGCCCGCAGAGTCAATAACGGTGCCGAAGTATTCTGTCACAGCCTGCTGGGACAGGTGGAGCCCAACCGCTATGTCTATTACAATGTATACTACCCCTGGGAAGTGATGGTTGGTTATCCAGGCATTGGAGACCAGATCAGCCTGTATGAGCTGCGTTTCACTCTCAAGCCGGGGCAGAGCAACCACATTCTCTTTTCAGACGCTCTGGTGGACGACCCCCGCGCCATGTGCTCCAGAATAGAAAAACGCTATGCTCAGCTTCCTCAACCCGCGGACTGGCCCTCGAAGCCGGATACGGACCACACCCTGATCTCCTCACTGGACTACAACGACAACATCCTGTTTAAAAGAGACGGATATCTCAAGCTGCTGGAATTCGCGCTCAGAGATTTTCAGGCTAACGACGATATCGTGGCCGGCTACCCCTGGTACGGTGCCTGGGGCAGAGACACGATGATCGTGCTCAACGCTCTCCTGCACGCTCCCAACTGTGTGGACCAGGTGGAAAAGGTGCTGCGCAAATACAGCCGTCACCTCAGCGGTGGTCTGATCCCCAATATGCTTCCCGAATCGGGACGCGAACTCAATTACGACTCCATTGACGCCACCCTTTGGTACATAATTCTGCTATGGAAACTGGGTAAACGCAAACAAAACGTGGGCTACTGGAAAGAGGTGATTCATCTCTGTGAGGAAATCCTCAAATCCATCCTGAACAACTATCAGTATCCCTTTGAGATCAGAAAAGACGGCCTGATCAGCCTGAAGAGCGAATTTGCCCATGCCACCTGGATGGACGTTCGTCTGGATGGCAAAGCGGTTACCCCGCGTGACGGAGCTCCTGTGGAGATCAACGCTCTGTGGTATAATGCTTTGTGCTGCTATGAGGCCATGTGTGAATCCTATCAGCAGGCTTCCGGAATTCCATATCATCCGGTGGAATTGCTTACTGAGGTCAAAGATCTGGTGCTAAAGTCTTTTGAAAAATTCTGGACAGGAGAATATCTGGCAGATAGGCTGACAGGCGATACTCCCGTCCTTGAAATCCGCCCCAATGCCATTCTGGCACTGTCTTTGCCCTGGACCCCACTTTCGAAAGAGCGCATGAAGGCCGTTTTCCTCAAAGCCGAAGCGGAACTGCTCACGCCTTATGGAATCAGGACCCTGAGCTCTAAAGACACCCGTTTTCGCAAGAAATACTATGGCTCTCAGCGAGAGCGAGACCTTGCTTACCACAACGGAAGTGTATGGGCCTGGCTGCTTGGCGCGTTTTGCGGTCTGGGCGTGAAAGTCTGGAGGGACGAACTCGATGACCAAGCCCTCGCTGACAAGCTCAGAGGCTACATCGCCACCTTCAGAACCAGCTTTTGCAAAGGCCATATCGCCTCACTGGCGGAGATTTGGGACGGAGATAACCCTCATTTCCCCAAAGGCGCTCCAGCTCAGGCAATTAGCGTGGCTGCCCTCTATAATATCGAGTCCTTTATCGCCAAACTGGAGGGACCCAAATGAAGATTTTGATGTTTACCTGGGAATTCCCCCCCCTGATCTCAGGAGGGCTTGGCATGGCCTGCTATGGAATGGTCAAAGCCTTATTGGCATTGGGAATCAAGATCGACCTGGTGTTACCCACGCGGGAGATGGTCTATTTTCCACTGCGCGAAGAAGAAGACGTGGACAAAATGCCGGCGGTATTCATGGACCCTGTCCACCACAGCGAGTTTCTCACTAAGAGCTTCCAGGACATCACCGAGCGCTTGGAGTATATCGGCATCACTCCCACGCCTGAAACCTATTTTCAGCTTAGCGATATGCGCCACTTTATCTCCAAAGTCAAGAGCGAGTATCTGATCAACGAGCATGTCTCTCAGGAAGAGCACGATATCTGGGACGATATGACCACTCACCTGATCGGTGAGGAAGACCTGATCAAGAAGGTGCAGGAATATACTCAGAGAGCTGAACGCTTTGCAAGAGAGCTGGATTATAACCTCATCCACGTTCACGACTGGCTTACTTACCCCTCTGGCATGCTAGCGCGAAAGATTTCCGGCAAACCATTGATCTCCCATATCCATGCTACAGAATTTGACCGGGCAGGCGGTCCCGGAGACGAACGCATCCACAAAATCGAGCATGCCGGCATGACCTATTCCGACCGCGTGATCGCCGTTTCGCAATATACCGCCCAGATGATCATGTCTCGCTACCGCATCGACACCGGCAAGATAAGAATAGTCCACAACGCCTTCAGTATCGAAGAGAATCAGGTGCATACCAAGAAGCGAATTTTCAAGGGGCCGACCGTTCTTTTCCTGGGACGAATCACCCTTCAAAAAGGGCCGGATTATTATCTGGACGTGGCGGAACGCGTCCTGAAGGTGCATCCCGAAGCGCGCTTTATCATGGCCGGCACGGGAGACATGGCCAGAAAACTGCTGCGGCGCTCGGCCCAGCTGAAGCTGAAAAACCGCTTCCTGTTTACCGGATTTCTGAACCGCAAGCAGGTGGAATCTATTCTGCGGGCGGCTGATATCTATGTGCTGCCCAGCGTTTCAGAGCCCTTTGGAATCTCCCCGCTGGAGGCCATGGCCTTTGGCATCACTTCCATCATTTCCAAGCAAAGCGGCGTGGCCGAAGTAGTCAACCACGCCTTTAAAATTGATTACTGGGATGTGGACCTGATGGCCGACACCATCAACCATCTGATCGAAAATCCCCAGATTTGTAAAAAAATGGGCATCGACGGGATGAAGGAAGTGAATCGCATCCACTGGAATGAAGCGGCTGAAAAGATCCGCATGATCTACTCCCAGGTACTTTCCGAATTCCTCAAATCCAATCCCTGAGCAAGGAGCCAAGATGTTAAACGTCGTTTTCTATTTCCAGGTCCATCAGCCTTACCGCCTCAGACACCTGAACGTCCTCGATATCGGCACCGGGACCAACCTGTTTGACGATCGCCTCAACGCCGAGGTTATGCGGAAAGTGTCGAATAAGTGCTATCTGCCTACCAACCAGCTGCTCCTTGACCTGATCAAAGAAAATGAGGGCCGCTTTCGAATCGCTTATTCCATCACGGGCACCGCCATAGAGCAGTTCAAGCTCTACAGTCCCGAAACGCTCGATTCCTTCAAAGCCCTTGCCGAAACAGGCTGCGTGGAATTTTTGGGTGAGACCTACTATCACAGCCTCGCGGCGCTGTATGATACCAACGAGTTTTTGGACCAGGTAATGATGCACCGTCAGCTCATAATCGATGAGTTTGGCCAGCAGCCCCGCACCTTCAGAAACACCGAGCTCATCTATCAGGACAGGATCTCAGACCTCGTCTATGAGATCGAAGGATTCACCACCATCATTACTGAGGGCGTGGACCGCATTTTGCAGTGGCGCAGCCCACTCTTTGCGTATAAAAACTATTCCAAAGATATCAACCTGCTGCTCAAGTATTACAAACTGTCGGATGATATCGCCTTCCGCTTTTCAAACCGCGACTGGCCAGAATATCCGCTCACAGTGGATAAATTCGTCAATTGGATCGATCATCTCACTTTGGGGGAGAAAGGCGACCGCAACCTCTTCCTCAATCTCTTTATGGACTATGAGACCTTTGGTGAACACCAATGGGCCGAATCCGGCATCTTTGACTTCATGCGTCACTTCCCCAGCGAAGTACTGAAGAGACCTCACCTCGGGTTTGTGACTCCCGCCGAGACTCAGGCCCTGGCAAACTACCAGCAGGAATCTCTCAGCTTCCCGGATGCCGTTTCCTGGGCTGATGAACAGCGAGATCTCTCCGCCTGGGTGGAAAACGACATGCAGAAAAACGCCATCGAGACCTTCTACGAGCTGCTGGAAAGAGTAAAGACCAAGGGCGACCCCCAACTGCTGAAGACAGCTCGCATGCTGAGCACCTCTGATCATTTCTATTATATGTGCACCAAATACTTCCAGGATGGAGACGTGCACAAATACTTCTCACCCTATGATTCTCCAGACCAGGCTTACATTTACTATGTCAATGCTTTAGCCGACCTTGAAGAGCGCATCTGAGATCATGAGAGACTTAGCAATTTTGATAGCCGGTGAAGTATTACCGGTTCGTATCCACTTTGCGCGCAGCTATATCACCCTGATACCACAGCTTAGGAGCGAGTTTAGCCCCACTTTTTTTGAGGATTCCGATGAAAGGTAAAGTGATCATTCTCGAAGACGATGTCGTCCTCGCGGAACAGATTTCCAAAGTATTAAAGCGTTTTGATTATTCCGTAATGCACGCCACCAACAGCGACACCTTCTTTGAAGAACTCCGCAGCTTCGCTCCGGACGTCATTCTCCTGGACGTATTCCTCGTGGGGAGCCGCCTGAACGGTATCCAGGTGTTGAAGTATCTCAAAGAGAATCTGGACCTCAACTACAAGATCATCGTGATCTCAGGAGAAGTAACCTCATCCCAGATCACCCAGATTCGAGATTTGGGAGCCTACCACTTCATAGAAAAAGGTTCTAACTTCAGTGCCAACCAGCTGTTGCTCCACATCGACAACGCCATCACGCTCAAACGACAGGAAGAAGAGCATATCGGCCTCCAGATCGAGTATATCAGCCTCAAAAAACAATACACCCGCCGCTTCCCCTTTATCGGAGAAAGCGAGGCCATCCGCAAAGTGAGAGAGCAGCTTTCCAAGCTGGCCGATGTGGACGAGGATGTATTCCTGATTGGAGAGACCGGTACAGGTAAAGAAGTGGCGGCAAACTACTTCTATATAAATTCCCAGCGCTTTGGAAAGGCCTTTCACACCGTCAACTGCAGCGCTCTCACCGAATCACTCATCGAAAGTGAGCTCTTTGGACACGTTAAAGGCGCTTTCACCAGCGCCGACCGTAACAACACCGGCTTCTTTGAAGAATGCTCCGAGGGCGTCTTGTTCCTTGACGAAGTCACCAATCTCTCTCTACCAGCTCAGGCTAAGATTTTGAGGGCGATTGAGAACAAGGAAATCCAAGTGGTGGGCGGTCCCCTCAAAAAGGTCAACACGCGTCTGATCTTCGCATCAAACGCATCAATTGACGTCCTGGCTGATCCCCAACGGTTCCGTCCAGACCTGTTTTACCGTATCGAAGGCTCGGTGGTGGAGATTCCACCTCTGCGTAAACGGGGAGACGATATCTTGCTGCTGATCAGTTACTTCTTCACAAACTACGCCTCCCGGTTCAATATCAGCGACAAGCTGGACCTCAACGAGCTGCGCGGCATTCTGCTTTCATACGACTGGCCAGGAAACGTGAGGGAACTGCAAAACTTTTGCAAATCCATCACTATCAAAGAGCCTGAGATCACCAATAAAGTAATCCTCCAGCAGCTCCGCAATAAGATATCCCAGCAGCGCAACGGTGGCAACACCGGCATGGAAAAGTTTTTGACGATTCCAAGCATTAGGGAAAGCACCGCCGCCTTCGAAAGAGAATACCTCATCCACTATCTGGATGAAAACGCATGGCAGGTCAGCAAAACCGCTGCCGCCATCGGGATCGAACGCACCACTCTCTACAAAAAGATGAAACAGCTGGGCATCGTCCCCATCGAGGAATCCTGATCAGGTGAGAAAAAACCTGGGCCTCAAAGCATTATCCCTGGTGTTGTCTCTGCTGGTGTGGCTCCAGATCGCTCTGAGCTCGGAACATCACACCATCGTGAGGCTCCCTGTCGTGTTGGACAACGTCTCCCCAGAGATCACTCTCTCCGATTTGCCCAAAGACGTCCCTTTTTCAGTGAAAGGAACAGGGGCAGACTTGCTGAAACTGCGTTTTTCGGGAGTGAAAGTGGTGCTGAACGCCTCAGAATTGAAGCCCGGCTCGGATAAACTACCCCTGGAGAATTACAGCCTCCGAGACTTCAGTGCAAACAACTCCATCGAAATCCTGGGACCCGCCCTGGAATCCGATGTCAGCGTTACGACAGACGTACTGCACCACAAATCCGTCAAAGTAGTTCCCGCCTTCGAAAACGAAGCCGCCCGAACCCGCTACGCGGAACAGGATTATCTGCTTTCTCCCGATCAGATCAGGATCAACGGTCCCCGTCGCGTAATCCGGGACCTTCAGTCCATCAGTACCGTCCCGATCACGCTCTCCATGCTGGGAGCGGACAGATTTGACCTTCCACTGTCATTCAGCAGCAGCCAGATCAGCTCCACTACTCCCAAGGTTAATGTTTCCAGGATCCCCAGACGCATAGAGGCACGCGTGTTTGAGGCCTTGAGAGTGGAGGCGGGCGATAATACTGTCTTCCCTCCCATCGTAACGCTCAAGGTGGAAGGAACTCAAGAACAGGTTAATGCACTGAGGCCCAACAGCTTTGTGATCAAAGCCACCCAGACCCCCGATGCTGATGGATGGATTGAACTGGACGTAGTGCTGCCTGAGGGTATAGACAAATACACCCTCACTCCTTCCAGGGTTCGCCTGCGTTGACAGATCCCAAGCTTATTCTGGCCTTTGAATCTTCCTGCGACGACACTTCCGTGGCGATTGTGGATACCCGCTACCAGGTGCTGTGTAATCTGATATCCTCCCAGCCTGAGCATGAAGCCTTCGGAGGTGTATTACCTGAGCTGGCTTCCAGGCTGCATATGCGCAATATAATGCGGCTCACCGAGGCTGCCTTCAGAAAAAGTGGACTGAGCTATTCAGATATTGATGCCGTGGCGGTGTCCATCAATCCGGGTCTTATTGGCTCATTAATCGTAGGTCTCGCTTTCGCCAAGAGCTTCGCCTGGGCTCTCAAAATCCCACTGCTCACGGTCAACCACATGCTGGCCCATGTTTTTTCAAATTTCATTCAGGACCCCTCCATCAAAGCGCCCTTTCTGGCCTTGGTGGTTTCTGGTGGCCATACAGAACTGGTCCATTTTGAGGATCAGCTCAGTTTCAAGATCGTGGGTAAGACCGTGGACGATGCCGCTGGCGAGACCTTCGACAAGAGCGCAAAGATTATGGGACTAGGCTTCCCCGGCGGACCGATCATAGATAAACTGGCCAAAGACGGGAATCCTGCCTTCGTGACCTTCCCCAGAGGCCTGGACCGCAAAGGAAACTATAACTTCAGCTACAGCGGCACCAAGACTGCTGTTATGAACCACGTCCGCCAACTCGACCCTGAGGAGTTGGAAACCCACAAAGCCGATCTGGCCGCATCCATCCAGCAAGCCATCATAGAACCTCTCATCAAAAAATCCCTTGCCTGGGCCAGAGAAAACGCGATCGCCGACATCCTGTTGGCGGGTGGAGTGGCAGCTAATTCCGCCCTCAGGGACCAGTTAAGCGCCAAAGCTGACAAATACGGCATCCGGGTCCATTATCCCGGTCTCAAACTCTGCATGGACAACGCTGCCATGGTGGCCGCCGCTGCCATTCCAAAGTTGCTGGCTGGCCAGTATTCCGGGCTTGATGTGAACGCCTTCAGCCTTAAAGGTACTAAACTGGTCTGAGTTCCTTTCCGTTACACCCTGAGTTGGAGTGGAGAGATTGTGGTGTTGCAGACTTATCAGCCATAGCTTTTTCGTTTTCCTTTCGAAGTCCTCCTTACCCACACGATGCATGCTCAAATCTATGATAGATGCGCCATGAGAATAAAGAGGGTAGTGACTTTTCTACGCAGAACCTTCAATCCTCAAGAACCCTGAATCTCTACTGGTCCTTCCCTGCCACCATCAGTATTCCCGTTCCCGCGGGGTTAAACGTTTGAGTATCAAGCTTATTGAACAATAGGGAAAGAGGGAGAATGGGGAGGTAGTAAAAAGGCAGCACCAGCATGAAAACCTTGGACCTACCTATCATATTGAGCGGTATGCGGATACTGAGCTTCCAGGCGAGGCTTCCCCAGAATCCGTAGCTGTATCTGCTCTCGATGATCTCAAAGCCCACGCTTTCCAGTTTGGTACGCAAATCCTCCATGGCGTAGCCTGGACGTACGTGCTCGGCAGTGAATTTTGCTGCTTCGTCGGTATCCGAGGGTGTGGAGATAATCAGTTTCCCTCCGGGTTTAAGGCATGTGTAGAAGTTCCTCAACACGGCCAAATCGTCGGGAATATGTTCCAGGATGTCGATGGCGGTTATTATATCGTAGCTGTTTTTGGGTTGATAGAATTGTAGGTCGCCTTCAGTAAATGAGAATCGCGCACGGGTTACGGGATCTAGCCAAGCAGAGAAAGCACGGATGTAATCCACCTTGAGATCAAGGGCAAAGACCCTGGAATGTTGCCAGTTACGCAACATAAACCAGCTATATTGGCAATAACCAGCCCCGGCATCGTACATGCGGGGAGCAGTTTCAGGAGGTGCGAAACTCCTGATGGCGGCTTTAACATAGCTTTGGCGCAGCAGCAGCAGGTCCAGAACAGCAAAGAGCAGGCAGCGTGCCTGAGGAAAGCACTTCAACAGGGAAGCAAGGATATCTTTGAGTGGTTCGTAGCGCATTTGATTCTCCTATGGAACTGGTGGGATCAGTCGTGAAAAAAAACATTGACGAATTTTGCTTATGCCAGTTTTACGTCAATGAAAATAATGTTATGAATACGAAGTATATAAACCCCATTAAAAAGATCAATCTGCATCTTCACACCAGCGTTTCGGATGGCGCTCTGGCGCCCCGGGCTCTGATTGAACGTTCGCGCGCCATTGGTCTGGACTTGATTTCGATCACAGACCACGACACGACAGACGCGTATCGTCTTATCGGAGAGGCTGATTTGGGCTTGCGTCTGCTGCCTGGGATAGAGATCAGCTCTCAGCACGAAGGCAACGACGTTCACATACTGGCTTACGGTTACGATATCGACGCTCCCGGATTGAATGAGTTGACAGAGATGTATTTGATCGGACGCCGGGACCGGGCCGTCAAGATGCTGGACAAGTTATCTAAGCTTGGCATGGACATCGCTTTGGACGAAGTAGTGGCAGTGGCTGGCAGCCGCGAACTGATCGTGAGGCCTCACATAGCGCAAGTAATGGTTGCCAAAGGCTATTGCGCCACCAAAAATGAGGCTTTTGAAAAGTTTATCGGCAATTTCAAACCCGCCTATTATCCCAAGCCGGAAGTGAGCGTGGAAGACTCTCTCAAGGTCATTCACGACGCTGGTGCCTGGGCTGTGATCGCGCATCCAGGCAAGCTTACCGACCCCTCCTATCTTGACTTGTTCATTGAAATGGGCATCGATGGTATTGAAGTATGGCATCCCGACCACAGCAGCGCTCAGGTCCGGGACTTCAATGCCAAGGCTCTGAAAAACAATCTTTTAATGACTGCCGGAAGTGACTTTCACGGCGAGCAGGACCGCCATAACCTGATGGATATTGTGCCCGCTTCCGCGGAAGTGATAGACAGTGTTAACTTTATGTGGAGTGATTACTCTTGCCGCAAGCTCTGAGCATCTCGTCCATCAAAGCCAGAATGCCGGTGCGGTATCGCTTCCATCCGCTCATCCGCTGGATCATGATCACTTTTACCGCGCTGATAGCTGGCTATACCATCTATTTCCTGGTCAGATGGGTAAACGCTGATACGCCTATGTTCTTTAAAATCGTGCCATTGGTGATCCTGTATATCGGGCTGGATGCACTGTTCAGACACTTGACGGACCTGAACGAGGTGATCTTCACACCGGAATGTCTCTGGCTGCGTTTTATAGTCAAACCTGCCATCCCCATCCCTTGGGAAAATCTCCGTTCCATGCAACTTCAGAAACGCATAACCTATTATCTTTATATCGTTTATACCGATCTTCAAGGTCGGCAGAAACTCTACAAAACCCCCGCGTCCTTTCCAAAAATGACGGAAATCATCTTTAACATCGCCGATTTGGCCCCTCAAGTGGAAATGAATCAAGAACTTGCGAAGATGGTAGCATATCTGCGGGAGATTTCCGACAAAGCGGAAACGAGTTGATCTATGGCATATGATTTTGATAAGATAGTGGATAGAAGAGGCAGCGGATGCTTCAAGTACGACGCCCTTAAAGCGCTTTACAGCAGAGATGATCTCCTTTCGCTGTGGGTGGCTGATATGGATTTTCAGGTTGCTCCCTGCATCCAGACAGCAATGAAGCTGAGACTGGAGCACGGCGTTTTTGGTTACAACCTCAGAATGCCTGACTATTACGCCGCCGCATCATATTGGGTAAAAAAGCGTTACGGCTGGCATGTGAAACGAGATTGGATCGTCAACACTCCTGGTGTCGTTCCCGCCATCAACCTCGCGGTGCTTTCACTTACTCGCCCCGACGATAAGATACTCATCCAGACGCCCGTTTACCGCCCTTTCTTCAACGCCGTTACAGACCACGATCGCTGTTTGCTGACCAATCCTCTCAAGCTGGTGAATGGCAAGTATCAGATCGATCAGGAAGATTTTGAGCGTAAGATACGCCAGGCCAGCCTCTTTATTCTCTGTAATCCTCACAATCCCGTCGGGCGGGTCTGGGATGAATATGAACTGCAGTTTATGGGCGACCTGTGCAAACGCTACGACGTTCCGATCGTATCCGATGAGATTCATGCCGATATCATTTATGAGGGCAAGGAATTCCGCGGTTTGGGAAGCCTGGAACGCTATCTCGATCTCACCATCACCTGTATTTCACCCGCCAAGTCTTTTAATATAGCTGGCTTGAGCTCAGCGGTCGCGATCATCCCCAATCACAGAATGCGTAAAAGCGTCAACGACCTCAATGAACATCTGCATCTCTATATGGGCAACAGCTTTGGCATCGAGGCTTTGAAGGCAGCTTACAGCGAGGGCGAGGACTGGCTGGAGGAGTTGCTCGCTTACCTGGAGAGCAACCGTAACTATCTGATGGACTATATAAGTACTAATCTTCCCATGCTGAAAATGATTAAACCGGAAAGCACCTATCTGGCCTGGTTGGACTTTGGTGAGCTGGGACTCGATGACAATGCCCTGTTTGACTTTCTCACCAACAAAGCAAGGGTAGCACTGGATCCAGGACGTAAGTACGGTGTTGACGGTTCAGGCTTTAGTCGCCTTAATTTCGGTTGTTCCAAAGCGCTCCTGATGGAAGCTATGCAACGGCTAACTGACGCTGTTAAGGAAGGCTTCTGATGCGCGAGCGAATCCTGGCGCTATATGAATCCCGTCCAGATATCTACTCCGCGGCGGACAGAGAGCTCTTCGAAAGCTTTATCGAGGCTCTTAATCAAGGCACGGTGAGATCATGCGAGCCCACTTCCAAGGGCTGGATAATCAACACCTGGGTCAAGAAAGGCATCCTGATTGGCTTCCGGATGGGAAAACTCACTCCCCTTCCCCACACCGCCACTAAAGACTTTTTCGACAAAGACACCCTGGCGGAACGAAGCTTCAGAATCGGCGACCAGGTGCGGATTGTCCCTGGCGGAACTTCTGCTCGCAACGGCTGTTACATCGCTCCGGGAGTCACGATCATGCCCCCCGCTTTTGTCAACATCGGAGCTTGGGTGGACAGTGGAACCCTGGTGGATTCCCACGCGTTGGTAGGTAGCTGCGCGCAGATTGGCAAACGGGTACATCTCTCCGCGGGCGCTATGATTGGCGGTGTTTTGGAACCGATCGGATCACGCCCTGTCATCATAGAAGATGACGCCTTTGTGGGTGGAAATACTGGCGTCTATGAAGGAGTGATCGTCTCCAGCCGGGCGGTGTTGGCTTCAGGAACTGTGATAACCGCGTCCACACCTGTCTTCGATCTGACGCGGAATATCTTTCTTGATCCCGATCCTGAGGGTTCTTACACGATTCCGGAAGGAGCAGTAGTGGTTCCCGGCAGCCGAAGAGCGCGCTCCAATCCAGACTTTCAAATTTACTGCCCCATTATTGTCAAATACCGCGACGCCAGCACTGACGCCGCCGTCATGCTGGAAGATGATCTCCGGCACCTCTTTGACTGAAGCATCCCGCTGGCAAGGGGTGGAAATCTCGCTGATGCGAAGCGTGATGGCGAAAGCACCTGTCAATGCTGTCAATCTAGCTCTGGGAGAGCTTGGATACCCATTACCACAGAGCCTGCGTGAACACGCCATGGAACTGCTGGCCAGCGGTACGCCTGTTTATACTCCCAACGCCGGCATTCCGGAGCTAAGAGAATCCATAGCATCCACTTATGGCGGAGCAACCAATCCCGGCTGCGTCTGCGTTTGCAATGGCGCGCAGGAAGCCTTGTTCCTCAGCCTTTTCAGCATTATCGAAACAGGCGATAAAGTAGCGGTCCCGGATCCGGACTACAGCGCTTACTGCAGCATTCTCAGCATCTTGGGGGCAAACATTATTCGCTTACCTTTAAAGCGGCAGTTGAAATCCATAGATTGGGACAGGTGGAGAAACCTGCTAAAAGATGGAGTCAAAGTCATCCTGCTCAGTTCGCCCAACAATCCCTGCGGATATTATCTTAAAGAGACGGATACTAACGCTTTAGCCTCTATCTGCGCGGATTTCGGCATCTCTGTCGCGATAGATGAAATCTATAAGGGTCTTTGTTTTGCGGGCACACCCGCATCCTTGACAGGTAAGGTGGAGAAGCTCTTTCTCATAAGCGGGCTCTCCAAATCGCACTGCATGACGGGCTGGAGGCTGGGTTGGGTTGTGGCACCTGAGCCTCTGGTAGCCACGCTCACCAAGGCCAAGCAGTACGTGTCCACCTGTAGTGGTTGGCTGTCTCAACAGCTTGCCGTCTTTGCACTTGGCAAATTCGGAAGAAATGCCGCTGATAAAGTATTTTTACAGCTTTTAAACAGCCGCGGGGCGGCCTTAACGATCCTCAGCAGCGCCTGCCCATCCAGCTGTTTACACGTGCCAGACGCCACACCGTATCTGATGTTGCGCTGCGATGATAATGACTTGCATGTCGCTGAGAAACTCGCGGCCAAGGGAGTGATTGTGGCACCAGGTTCTGCATTTGGAAAGCTAAGCGCTGGGATGATCAGGATTAACTATGGAGTGGAAGTGGGAATGCTGGAAAAAGGATTGAAAGTAATAGTAGATGAATTATATCCTCACTGACGCCAGAATTATGACAATGGCTCCTGGAACCGGAGGCTTCGCGCAAGCTGACAGCCTGCTGGTGGAAAACGGTAGGATCAAATCCATCGGCAGCAAGGCTGAGTGCCTCTCCTCCGCCAGCCGTCGCTACGAGACTATCTCTCTGCAGCATAAAGTCTTGTTACCGGCTTTTTGTGATACCCACACCCATTTTGTGGAGCTCGCCAAAGGCCGGTTTCAGCTCAAACTGAAAGGCTTAAATAGCATTGCCGCGATTAAGGAAGCAGCTCAGAGCTATAGAGATACTAATGCGAAACTGCCAGATTGGGTATTGGGAGACGGATGGGATATAAATATCATCGATGCACCGCAGTATTTGAACAGGAAGCTCCTCGACGAGCTGTTTCCTGACGTCCCCGTCGCGCTCTTCAGTAAGGATTATCATTCCAAATGGTGCAACAGCCTCGCGCTCAAACACAGCGGTTTGCTGGACGCGCTGAACTCTCCCTTTGGCGATGATTTGGTCAAGCGGGATGAAGATGGTCTCGCCACCGGTTTGATCTACGAAGCTGCCACCGAGTATCTGGAACGATTTGTGAGTCCGCCCTCCGATAAAGAACTGCAAAAAGCCATTAAACAAGAACTTGCTCACATTTTCAGCCTCGGATTGGGAGGTTTTCACTCTATGGAAAGTGGAGCCAGTGCAGCTGCTCTGACAAATGCAATGAATGCCGGCGCAAATTTTCGCTGTGTATGGCATTTCCCCCTTGCAGACCTGGATCATATGATAACTCAGGGAGTGACTTCCTACCGGGAGCAAAAGTCTTTTGTAATAGGTGGGGTTAAGATATTTGCGGACGGTGCCTTGGGCTCCAAAACAGCCGCCATGCTGCAAGCGTATCCCGAAGAGCCATGCAATTTCGGCGTCCTGCGTTATAACCAAGATGAACTCGATGCCATAATCGTCAAGGCGGCAAAGCATAATATCGCCTGCACTATACATGCCATTGGTGATTTGGCAGTCCGCAATGTTATCCAATGCTTTTACAAGCATAGGATTTCCAGCCAGGGTAATCTGCTGTTACAACGCATTGAGCATCTACAAGCAATTGCTACAGAAGATCTTGTTCGCCTCCAGAAAAGCGGTGCCTATTGCGCCATGCAACCGGTTCACTTGGCCAACGACGTCCCCATGATCGAACAATCCTGGCGCAAAGTCAAAGACCGCGCCTACCGTTTTCATGATATAATGCGGCTAGGTATTCCATACGGTTTTGGTTCCGACGCTCCCATTGAGACAATAGATCCCTTCAAGGGCATCTATAGCGCCATCGCAAGAAAACCCTGCAACGATCCCAGCCAGCCATCCTGGTTCCCAAATCAGCGGATTGGCGTGTTGGATGCGCTACGCGGTTACACCCTGGCCGCGGCCGCTGGTTCGCTATCACACGTTTGGAGGGGCTCTTTGGAGCCTGGCAAGGTGGCGGATATTATCGCTATTGAAGACTGGAGCGGCAAATCCGACGAGTTTTGGCTGGAGCAGAGATGCTCTTTTTGTATGGTAGACGGACACATAAATTACATTGAATTATAATATACAAGGAGTTACAAATGCAAAAGTATGGCTTCGACCTTCCCTCTCAGCCACGCAAGACATTCCTGCACGAGCTCGAAGAAAGCTGGTATCTGCCTCTGTTGGCAAAGCGCAAAGGCATTCCACTCACTGCCATTAAACGCAGCAACTTCGGCCAATATGACATGGCCGTCAACTACTTGAGTTCCGTGCTCGATGAAGCCATGGCTGTCAACAAAGTAGCCATCTACAACATCGATCATATGGCCCAAATCCGCTTTTGGGGCAAAGACTGTCCCGCCGTATTAGATCGCGCCCTGGCAGGGAATATGAGCCAGATGAAGGTGGGCTCCTGCAAGTACACTCTTCTGCTGAACGACAAAGGCGGAGTGCAGGATGATATGATCCTGATGCGCTGTTCAGACAGCGAGTTTATTATGGTGATCAACGCTGGACACGATATCACCGCTAGTATAGAAGCAGATGGTGTTAAGACGGAGCTGATTGCTGATATTGATCGCGTTATGTCGCAGAAACACCCTGATGATGAGTGTTGGGCAGAAGATATTTCAGAGCAATTGGTTAAGGTGGATATCCAGGGACCCTACTCATTTAAGCTCATCAAAGAGATCTATGGCGAAGAAGTGCTAAAAAACCGTAATCAACCGGAGAAGAACATGAACTTCTTTAGTTTTAACGAGTTTGAGCGTGATGGTCACATGTATTACCTCAGCCGCACCGGCTACACCAATCGTTGGGGTTGGGAGTGCTATCTGCCTGTGGAAAAAGCGGAAGCGGATTTCAAGTTGATTGTCGAGAAAGCTCTTGAACTTGGCGGTATGCTGGTGGGCTTGGGGGGCAGAGATGAAAACCGCATTTCAGCGGGTCCAGTGGGACTGCCTCTGATGGGCAGCGAATACGATCCGGATCACAGTCCCGTAAATGCTCCCCTCTTTGAAGCCGCGGTAGACATGAACAAAACCTGGTTCGTGGGCAAGGAAGCTTTGGAAAGAGAAATCGCCTCCAGCGCAACCAAGGGATTGATGCTCTTGATCTCTGAAGGGATTGCATCTCATCGGGCGGTGTATCTCAACTCGGTAAGACTCGGAAGCGTGACCTCCAGCATCAATTCACCCAATCTGCCTCATGCCAAGCGTTTAGCTATCGGTTCCAGTCGCAAGAACGTCATCGATCCGGAAGGTTCCGCAGCCATCGGACTTGCCTGGCTTTACAAAATACCTCCCATGACCGCTGGCCTGGATGAAGGTGATCCCGTAGGCCCTCATCTGCCAGTTGATCTATTCAAGGAAGACGCCGCCGGAAATCCCATTGGCCAGGCACTGAAGGGATATCTTACCACGGAAGGGATTTCCCCTGCTACGGCTCCCAAAGCCCTAAAGAATATCGAACCGCTTTGATCTAAGTAACTGCCAGGCTGCTATATCTGGGGAAGCAGAGATTGAGCTTGTCTCTGCTTCCCTTATCGCGTATTATGTCTTTATAAATACTTAGGAGAGATCAATGGTTTTGGAACTCAATACCGAAAACTTTGCCGCCGCGATCGCTTCAGGCATCTGCCTGGTGGATTTTTGGGCAGACTGGTGTGGTCCTTGCCGCATGCTTGCTCCCATAATAGACGAGATCGCGAAGGAAAATATGGATATAACGGTGGGCAAACTGAATGTGGATGATCATCCCGAATTAGCTGGGAAATATAATGTTATGAGCATACCAACTCTGCTGTTCTTCAAAGACGGCCAGCTCAAAGACAACTCCGTGGGTGTAGTAAGCAAAAACGTGCTGCAGAGAAAGATAGACGCCCTGAAGTAAGAATACCGCCTTGTCAGCCAAACGCTCCAAAGCTCTCACACGCGTTCAAAACACAGTAGAATATGTCTTGATGCGTGGTTTGCTGCTTTTGCTGCGCCTCCTACCCTGGAGCGTGGCTAAAAGCATCTGCCAGGGGCTCTTCGTGATCATAGGTTATCACCTTGGGATACGGCGCGCAGTTGCTGAAACACAAATATCTAAAGTCTATCCTGAGTGGGAGCCCAGGCGCCGCCGACAGGTATTAAAAGAGCTTTACCGCAACATGGGCCTCAGCATCGCCTCGATCTACCTGATGAAAGAGGAATCCATGCTCTCTTCCTGCCAAGTGATAAACCGAGAGCACGTGGACGCCGCCTATTCTCTTGGCCGGGGAGTGATCCTCGCCACTGCCCATCTGGGAAACTGGGAGGCAGCCAGAGTCTTTCCCACCAAAAACATGCCCGTTTCAGTCATTGTCCGCCGCCAGCGAAACCGTCTCTTTGATGATTTCAACAACCGGGTCAGGAGTCGCCACGGAGTGGGAATCATTGACATGCGTCGTGGCCTCAGAGACATCATCGCAGAGTTTCAAAAAAACCACATGGTCGCAATCCTGATGGACCAAAATGCTGGTAAAAGCGGTCACGTAATGGACTTCCTGGGTTTTCCAGCTTCTCATTGGGTGGGGGTGGCAAAACTCTCTCTACGTTACAAAGTGCCCATCCTGCCAGGCTTCGCGCTTCTCACACCTGGGGGGGGCACCCGTTTCACCTTTGAACCCATGATCTATCACCCTGACTGGGAGGACGACGAATCCCTCTACCCCGCTCTGCTCAAAGAAGTAAACCAGGTAATAGAAGATTACATCCATCGTTATCCCTCGCAGTGGTTTTGGGTGCATAAACGCTGGAAGGGCACCGGAGCGATGGAGAGAGATTGAGGGTTTTAATGTATTGGGGTTTCAGGGATTAACTGCAGAGATACAGAGGTTTTCTTTCTCACCACAGAGGACACAAAGGGCACAGAGAAAGGTGTTTAGGCATTAGGTAACAGGTTGTTTTTTAGGGTTTTGATCACCTGCCTTCTCAAGCTTTCAACCATATCAAAATCTGCGTAATCTGCGTGTAAATCTGCGTAATCTGCGGGAAACATACTCCACTCCAGCACTCCCGGATATGCCTGCCACAGAATCATCCAAATGTGGAACAGAGCTTGCATTAATTATTGTAAATATCTAATACATTTAAAGTAGGTGCTCAATGAAGCGAACCCTTAGTGTGATTATTCTGGTGTGTGTCGCCGCCCTCCTGACCGCAGCGACCAGTCTGGAACTCCGTCCCGCGTTCCCAGCAATAAAGACGGAAGCCAATGTCAGCGTTATAGAACTTGCTGGCGGTCAGCTATATGGCGAGCCTGGCGATCCCGCGTTGCCATGGCTTGGCACCAAAATTCTGCTTCCCGTGGGCGAAGAAGCCGTCTCAATCAGCGTCAAGCTTGCACAACCTCAGATTTATACGCTTGACAAGCCCCTGAAGCCCATTCCCGCTCAATACCCCTTTTCGCAAACGGATTTGCCGGCACCGGTGGGACCGAATCCTGCCATTTACGGCTCCGATGCTGTCTGGCCCACCCAGCCGCACAACGGTGTCAACACGCAATTCCTCGCCGGACACCCCATCAACTTCAGTGCCGTTTGCCCCTTTGAGTACTACCCCGCCCGCCACGAGCTGATTTTCTACGCCTCGGTGACAGTGACGGTGGAGAGCGCTCCCAGCGCCAAATCAACTGCCGCTCTGGAACTTCTGAAACAAAACGAATTTACCACTCAGAGCCTTAAAAATGCGATCAACAACCAGGACGCCCTGCCACGCTATCAGACCCGCACCAGCGGAGTGGAGTACCTTATTATCATAGACAGCGCCAAGTACGATCAATGGCTTCCCCTGGCAGATTTTTACTCCCAACGCGGCTTGAACGTGATGATGAAGCCGGTGCAGGAAATTCTCTCTCAAACAGCGGGACAGGACAGCCAGGACAAGATCCGCAACTACATCATCCAGATGTATCAGACCAATTCGCTGCGCTATGTTTTACTGGCTGCGGACACAGATATGATCCCCCATCGTGGCTTCTATGTGAACTTTACCGGCGGCCAGCAAACGGATGCCGATATCCCCGCTGATATGTATTACGCCTGCCTGGACGGAAATTGGAACAATGACGGCGACGCCAACTGGGGAGAGCAGTATGAAGCTGACCTCGCTCCAGAGCTGGCGCTTGGGAGAATCTGCTATAACAACGATACCGAGATCGCCAACCAGATCAACAAGATCATGATGTATCACGTTGCCCCCGTTGAAGCTGAAACCAAAACTGCTTTCTTCACAGGTGAATGGCTTTGGGACGGTCCCACCTGGGGTGGAGACTATATGGACGAGATGATAGGGGGAGCTTCCACTCATGGTTATACCACCGTGGGAGTGCCAACCTCCTGGAACATCAGCACATTATACGATCGCACCTACGGCTATTCTGAAGCCTGGGGTCCCTCTGAGATTCGGCCCATGTTGTCTCAGGGCGCCAATCTCGTGAACCACCTCGGCCACTCCAATACCACCTACGCCATGAGGCTTTCAAACAATCAAGTGACCGCCACTTCGATCTCCAACAACGGTGCCAACCACAATTTCTCCCTCTATTTCACCCAAGGTTGCTACGCCGGCGCTTTTGACAACCGCAACACGAACCCCGGCAGCTACACCACCGATTGTATAGCAGAAAAATTCACCGGCATCGCCACCTCCGCGGCTTCTATGATAGCCCACTCACGCTACGGATGGGGCATGCAGGGTTCCACGGATGGGGCTTCCCAGTATCTGCACCGCCAATATATCGACGCCATTTTTGGCGAAAACATTCACGATCTGGGCTTCACGCTGGTGGACAGCAAGATAGACAACATTCCCTTCATCACAAACCAGCCTGTGATGTACTGGGTGACATATGAAACCAATCTGATTGGCGATCCTGCCCTCAGCGTTTGGTCAGACACTCCTCAGCAGATCGTCGCCCAGATGCCACCGATGTGGAGTATGTCCATCCTCGGTTACCAGATACCCACCAACGCTCCATTTGCCAATCTCAGGATCAAATCTGGAAGCACCATTATCTTTGAAGGCTCCGCGGACGCTTCTGGCCAAGTGTATGTAAGCTTCTTGCAGGGACTTACACCTGGACAATATGAGCTCTACATCACTGCTCCCAATTTCTACCCCCTTCAAAGCCTGATTAACGTGCAAGCCAGTCAGATGCCGTATGTGGTAGCCATAAACGCCACCCACAACGATGCCGATGGCCTTTTACATACCGGTGAAAACGTAAATCTGAGCTTCGTGCTCAAAAACCTGGGGAGCCTCGATCAAACCGCCAGCGGTACTGTTACTTTGACTTGCGCGTCTCCCAACATCCAGGTCCTGTCAGACCCCATCTCATTCAATGCTATCGCAGCTGGAGATTCAATCGTGATCACAGACGCCTTCCAGATCGGCATCAGAGGCAATTATGAGGATGGCAGCACCGTCACGCTCAGCTTCGTAACCGATTTTGACGGCTACAGCTCCACCAATACACAATTGCTCACTCTTAACGCCCCCAATCTGGCGATCACCTCCTATCAGTTTGTGAATCCCACCCCGATCATCTATCCTGGCCAGACGCCAGCCATCAGCATCAGCCTCGCCAATCAGGGCAGCGGAAACGCCTACACGCCTTTCATGATCCTCTTTTGCGACACGCCCAGCGTCAATCTCTCCAGCTTCGAAGTCACGCTCCCACCCGTACCTGCTGAAGGACAATCCACTGCCACTGCCGCGTTTAGCGCTCAAATCCCGGAAACGCTGGAATTGGGTTCCAACATCACGATTGGTTATATCCTCAGCGCTGAAAACGGACCTTCTGTGGAGGGAAACCTCATCATCCATCTCGGTATGCTGAGTTACAGCTTTGAAGCCGACATGCTCGGCTGGAATTCATCCGCCCCCAACCCTGGCTTCGTAAACCAGTGGCACCGTTCCACTTATCGCAACTACACCCCCGGTGGCAGTTACTCCATGAAATTCGGTGGTTCCGGTTCCGGTCAGTATGGTAACAGCGCTTTGGGAGCTCTTGATTCTCCGGAATTTATGCTGGGAATGAACAGCATGCTGAAATTCTCCCACTGGATGGATGCCGAGGCTCACAGCACTCCAACTTATGCTTGGGACGGTGGACTGGTGCAGATGAGTATCGATGGAGGAGAATGGATTCAAATCTCTCCCGTGGGCGGATACACTCATCGCATTTATCAAAACAATGCCTCGCCTTTTGCCGCAAACACCAATTGCTGGTCTGGTTCTTTCGCCTGGACAGAAGCCACTTTCGATCTCTCCAGCTATTCCGGCAACGCTCGATTCCGCTTCCTGTTTGGAACAGATGGGGCCGTTACAGGCGAAGGCTGGTATGTGGACGACATCAGAGTGGAATCTGAATATGTGGACAACTCAGACCCCGCAGTCTCACCTCTCCGTTTCGATTTGAGCGCCAACTATCCCAACCCCTTCAACCCCAGCACCACCATCAGTTTCAGCATTCCCGCCTCTGGCGAGGTGGAACTCGCGATCTTCAACCTCAAAGGCCAGAGAGTGAAGACCCTGGTCAGCGGCGAGCTTGCCAAAGGGCAACACAGTGTTGTCTGGAACGGTTTAGACAACGCGGGACGCAGTGTCGCCAGCGGGGTGTATCTCTACAAGCTGAGAAGCGGAACCGAGCTCAAAACCCGTAAGATGATGTTGATGAAGTGATCCCATTTGTGGAGCAGCAAGCGTATACATTTACGTGGAAGTATACCGGAGGGTCAGATTGCGATCCGACCCTCCTGATTCTTTCTGCTGAGAATCCGAAACTCCTGAGCCGCAGTCTTTAAACCATGAAGCATCTTGATACTCAATCTCGCGTCCTGGTGCTCACCGGAGCCGGAATCAGCGCGGAAAGCGGAATCCGCACCTTTCGCGATGCTGGAGGCCTTTGGGAAGACCATCGGGTTGAGGATGTCGCCTCACCGGAAGGGTTTCAAAACGACCCTCAACTGGTGTGGAGTTTTTACCGGCAACGCTTTCGTCAAGCGCTTGAAACTCAGCCCAATCCAGGCCACCTGGCTTTGAAAAGGATGGAGGAGGCCCTTGGGGACCGCTTCTGGCTGGTCACACAGAACGTGGACGGCCTGCATGAAGACGCTGGCAACAAGAACCTTATCGAGATGCACGGCAGCCTGCACCGCTGTTTCTGCACCGGTTGCGGCAAGATCCATCAAACCGCCGAAATAGATCTCGATAACCCTCTCCCCTACTGCAGCGCTTGTGAAATGCTGCTGAGGCCTGATATTGTGTGGTTTGGTGAAATTCCCTACCAGCTTGGGAGGATAGAGCAGCTTCTCAAAAAGAGCGATCTCTTTCTAATCGTGGGAACCAGTGGAACGGTCTATCCTGCCGCCGGATTCGTGATGACTGCCAGATATTTCGGTGCCAAAACCGTGGCGGTCAATCTCGATCCGCCTCATAACAGCTCCTTTATCGATGAATTCCATCAGGGCAAGGCAGGTGACATCCTGCCTGGCCTCGTGGATAAATGGCTGCGTATATTGACATAAGCATCTGTAGAAGCCCCTCAACCGAGGGGCTTTTTTTGTTTCCACTCTGGAAGCGCCCTTACTCATGGCGCTCTTGCCCCGCCCAGTCTGGTCCAAGGCATCCCCAAGGACCTTGGGGATGCCCTGGGGGAGCCTGGAGCGAACAGGAGTGATACTGCTTGGGAAGCTATATCCAATTGCGCGCGCTGCTTCCACAAACCATTCATTTTATTCCTGTGGAAGATCATTCATCACATCCGCTTCAGTTTTTGCAAGATAAGCATGCCATTCAGCCAGTGATAAATATATAATCTTTTCTGCTCCAAGTTTATCGCCTCAATTCCGCAAAGAAATATGTTGACAGAATCGCGCAGGCAGTTCACAGTGCGCGCATTAGATTTATAGCGTGATTGGAAGGCAGTCGCTTGACTGGTAATTGGCGCCGTCGATCAGGTTAAACGGCTGTTTTAAAAAAGCTTAAGAGCACATACTGATGGGAGGAAAGGTGAAGACATCAGCGCTGGCATTACTAATTATTTGCTTGTGCGGCTCTCTGTTTGGCGGCATTTCGATCAAGATGCCCACTGGAGAGAGCGTTCAATTGTACTCTGAATATGTGGCTATTGTTATAGGCAACAGCGATTACCAATACTATCGCAAGCTCCCGGGAGCGATCAAGGACGTGGAAGCCATCGCCGAGACATTTGAGGGCTTAGGGATCAGGGTAATCAAGAAATACAACCTCAAGAGCACCGATATGATCACCCTCTTCAACGAGATGGTCGATGAATATGGCAAAGACCGCGAGCGCGCTCTGCTCTTTTATTTTGCCGGTCATGGAGAGACGGAAAGGATGGCGGGAGGCAGAGAACTGGGATATATCCTGCCTGTCGACACTCCCATGCTGCAAGGCAATCCCAGCGGCTTCAGGTCTAAAGCCATATCCATGACCCGGGTAAACGAATTCGCTGAATTGATCCAGTCCAAGCATGTGCTGATGTTTTTTGACAGCTGTTTTTCCGGCACGGTGTTCACCACTCGCAGGGCCGCTCCTCAGATTATCTCTCAGAAAACCAAGGAAGACGTGCGCCAGTTCATCACAGCCGGCGCCGCGGAAGAAACCGTTCCGGACCAGAGTATTTTTCGTGCCACTCTGGTGGACGGGCTCAGTAAAGGCTACGCCGACACCAACAAAGACAACTATATCACCGGTGAGGAATTAGGATTCTATCTGGAAAACGAGGTGGTCAACTATTCCGGGGGTGGCCAGCATCCCAAATATGGCAAGATCGCCAACATTGCTTTGGACAAAGGCGATTTTGTGTTCGCGCTCAAACAGGATGCGGTACCGATTACTCCACAACAAACCAGACCTCCAGCTTATGTGCCGCCCCCCTCTCTGGAACTTGAAACGCGGGCGGGAGCCTTCCGCATGACAGCAGACGACTCTGGATCGGTGTATGTGGATGGCGTGTTTGTGGAGACGATCACGGCCATCCTGCAGATTTCAAAGCGCGATCTGGCGCCTGGAATCCATCAGGTGGATTTTGTGGGTTCAAAGGGAATTTTGAGCCGCCAGGTGGGTGTTTCCATCGGAGAAACGATAGATATCCACTTCAGCTTCCGGGATGTAGGTTCCTCGCTCTACAAGCTGTGGACCGAGCTTTCCTGCGACAGCTCAGCTTCCATCAACATATCAGGATTTCCGGATAACATCACTTTCGGTAACTATATCTTTGCCAGCGACACAGATAAGACTTATTCAATCACGATCAGCAAACCGGACCACGTCACCCAAAAAATGGATATCAGGCCAGATGTCTCCGGAAAAAAAATCAAAACCAAGCTGTTTTCAAACTACTGCGGGATTACGGTGACTTCCGAACCCAGCGGGGCTGTCGTCTCGCTCAACGGCATGAAATTGGGGGTTACACCACTGACGGTGGATCCACTGATTGGCAGGTATCCTCCTGGTGAATACTTGATCAGTGTTGAGCTCAAGGACTACTTCCCGGTCTCGAAAAGTGTCAAGCTCTCTAACAGTATAGACAACAACGTCTTCGTCAAGCTCGACAAGATATCTTCCGGTCAGTTTAAAATCAAGAAGGTCGATCCTGAAATCAGCGTCACCCTGGTGGACGACCGCAGCAAATCAGAGATCAAATACAAGAATTCCATGACTCTCTACTCGGGTGGATATGTGCTGCAAGCTGACCGATGGGGCTACATTCCCCGCAGTTTTAAAGTGGAAGTCAAGCCCAATCGCCTGTCTGAAATGCCTGAGCTCAAACTGGACCCAATCGACAAAGCCATGCTGAGAAAACTGGGTGCCTGGAAGCTGTATCGCAACAGCTCGGTGTTGGCCATTCTGGGAACCACAGCCGCCGCGGCAGTCACATATTACTTTGCCGAAAACAATTACAACGACTACATGAATACTATGAGTCCCAGTGAAGCACAGAGTTTTCGGGACCGCTACAATCAACTGAAAAAATACTACTATGTCACGTTGGGAGCCGATGTGTTTTTCCTGGC
>Ga0209311_1000363_pt1 | contig 43938 bp, 33 predicted proteins | sample AD_UKC045_MetaG_FD_184417 | JGI IMG/M metagenome (GOLD analysis project Ga0209311, IMG submission 184417) | Active sludge microbial communities of municipal wastewater-treating anaerobic digesters from USA - AD_UKC045_MetaG (SPAdes) (version 2) | ecosystem: Engineered > Bioreactor > Anaerobic >...
AGGGCGCTGATCCGCAAATTCTGGAACAACTACCACGCGGGCGACCTGTCCCCCGTCAAAGACGAATTCAAAATGGAGTTTCAGGCCATCGCCGGCATTCAGGAGCCAATTCTCAATAAGGTCAAAAACCAGTTCCTCCTCGAAGAGCTGAAAAGCTGGCTGGGCAAAGCCGCCGCTTACGGCGAGGCGGGCGTTATCGCCATCGAAGTGGCGGATAAAAAACTCAAAGGCTCCATGACAAAGGAAGACTACGACGAGTTCGCCGCCGCCGTCTCCCGCGTAGAAAACAGAAAAGGCGAAATCACCCGCGACGCGCTCAAATCCTTCTTCAAAGAACTGAAAGAAGAACTGAAACCAGAAAACTGACGGAATAGAAGTAGAAAAACAAAAAGAAAACGCAAAGAGAAACTTGTGAAAAAATTTCTCTTTGAATTCCTTCAACGCCCTTTAATGGCCGTCGGGAGAGAATCGCTGACGCGATTCTCTTTCCGCCGCCCTGAAAAATATCAACCCGGATATGCGACATGGCCGAGTTTCTGTTGCCTGTTTGGCGTTTGATTACAGTGTAGTCGGTCTCCTACAGCATTGAGCCTGTTTTTCTGTTCTGATTCATTCAACTTAAACAAGTACGCGGCGATAAAAAAGACTTCTGATAATAGATTGTTTTATTCTCTGGTGTCTCGAGCCATCGCTTCCGCGCACATGGCAAGATATTTGATAAATATTAAGCGACCGGCGGCAAGACAATGAAATGGAGACAACCGACATGAAAACTGCGGAAGCAAGCATAATAGAAAAGGTTGAAAGATGGAAGAAAAAAACTGCCTTGGAGGCCACCGGCTATTCCACAGCAGACAGAACGGATAAAATGTCTGTTATTAAAACCTTAGATAGATTGGCGCCGATGTCTCAAATACCTTCCGGTTTAGGTTTTCTAGATATACAGATATTGAAGTCCATCGGCGCGATTCCAGAGCCGTCCGCGCAGGAAAAGGCGCAAGCGCTTCTATCAAGAATAAAAAGAAACGCCCAATATATGGTGGATTTAGTCAGGCTGGATTTGGCTAGTCAGGAAGACCTCTCTCACATAGCGAAGAATATAGCGCTCGACGCCGAGCAGATAGCGGTCTCAAGCGCGCGCTTTGAAAAAAGAGATGTGTTGACCTTCGCGGGCGCCGCAGACATTGACTAAAAAATGGACGCTTGGGAGCGATTCCCTCATAACGCCGCATTATTTTGGGCGGAAGACAGTTTTCGTTTCCGATATTCGCGTATCCTTTCGCGTTTTTTTCTTTATCAACCCGCATAGCGAAGAAAGTCAACGGCGCTCTTCTCGCGTCTCTTTGACGCACTTGAGAATTATGGTAGAATGTTTAGACATGTAATCTAGCGATTGAGTTGAAGCGACTGGAAGTTTTGTTTTATTTCTGTTTGAAGAAGGACGGCGGCTGTTGAAGTATGTCAGCCGCCGGTATTTGGCATTAATCCATAAAAGATCGCGTTCAAGAAAGCGAATGATATTATGAAAAAGACCACAACTAAAACGCAAAAAGAAAAAGGGTGGGCTGACGATGTAAAAGGAACGCGCAGTCCATTTTTTATGACGAGGACCAGAGCCGCGGTTTTAATTTTAATCGTGCTTGCCACCGCAATAGCGCTCGGATTTCTCGGAGTCAGGAAAGCGGATAAAAGACACCGGGAGACGCTGCTTGTGCAGACTCGGCTGGCGGCAGGCGCAGTTGATATTGAAGCTGTCGCCGGATTGAACGGGACAGCCGCCGATGTCGAATCGCCCGACTATGCCCGCCTGAAAGAACAGATGAAATCCATCCGCACTGCCACGTTGAGATGCCGGTTCGTTTATCTTATGCGTTTGAACGAGGCCGGAGAAATAATGTTTCTTGTGGATTCGGAGCCTGCGGATTCGCCGGATTATTCGCCCCCCGGACAGATTTATACCGAAGCCTCGGTGGGGTTCCTCGGTGTTTTCAAGGATGGCGTTCCTGTCGTGGAAGGCCCGGTTAAAGACAGATGGGGGGCATGGATAAGCGGGCTTGTTCCGCTGGTTGACCCGGAAAGCGGAAAAATCGCGGCTGTGTTCGGCATGGATGTCGAGGCGTTGGAGTGGAAAAGAGAACTGGCGGAAGAGAGCTCCTTCTTTACGGCCGTCTGTCTGGTGGCTCTGGCATTTGTCGCCGCGATGTCCATACTGCAAGCGCAGTCTAACCGGGCAAGCCAGCGAATAGCGGAGTCGAAAAAGAAATATGAAACGCTGTTCGCGGAGATGCTGGACGGGCTTGCCGTTCATGAGATTATCCTAAACGATGCCAGAGAGCCTATAGACTACGCGTTTCTTGCGGTTAATCCCGCGTTCGAGAGGCAGACCGGGCTGAAAGGAACTGACATAATCGGAAAAACTGCGCTTGAAGTTCTGCCCGGACTGGAGCCGATGTGGATTCAAGCTTACGGGCGTGTCGCAATGACTGGCGAACCTACGCATTTCGCCCATTTCTCAGGGGACCTTGGGAGACACTATGAAGTGACCGCGTTCAGAAATGCGCCCGGACAATTCACAACAATTTTTAAGGATATAACAGAAAGCAAGCTTGCCGAAAAAGCGCTTCGCGAGAGCGAGGAACTGCTTAACGCCACTCAGAGAATCAGCAAGGTTGGCGGCTGGGAATGGGATGTGCGCGCTCAAAATATGTCTTGGACAGAAGAAACGCTGCGCATACACGGCATTGATTCGGTAGCCCCCGGGTCGGATTCATCGGAACTCATTAAAAATAGCCTTAAATGTTATCCCTCTGATGCTTCCAAGGCCGTCGAGGCTGCTTTCAAGGCATGCGTCGAGCGTGGAGAGCCTTACGACCTAGAAGTTCCGTTTACCAACGAGAAAGGCCGCGCAATGTGGGTCCGAACCAGCGGTAACGCGGTCTTAGAAAACGGCGAAGTCGTCAAAGTCGTTGGAAACATCATGGACGTTACCGAACTCAAAGCGGCACGAGATTCGCTTCAGGAAAGAGAAAATTTCATCAGGACCGTTCTGGACAATCTCCCTATCGGCATCGCTGTGAACTCCGTGTTTCCTGAGGTGCGATTTGAATATATAAACGATCACTTCGCTAAACACTACAGAATAAAAAAAGAAGACCTGACGTCGCCGGACGCTTTCTGGGAAACCGTGTATCGCGACGATGCTTTCAGGGAAGAAATCAAGAAAAGAGTCATTGAGGATTGCCTGAGCGGAGACCCATCCCGGATGGTTTGGGAAACTATTCCTATCAAACGCGAAGGAGAGGAAACAACATACATTTCCGCAAGAAACGTACAGATTCCCGAACGGAACATGATGATATCAATGGTGTGGGACGTTACCGAGAGAAAGAAGTCGGAGGACGCGTTGCGACACGCCGAAGAGCAGCTTAAGCAGTCGCAGAAGATGGAGGCTATCGGAAGGCTGGCGGGAGGCATAGCGCACGACTTCAACAACATGCTGACGGTTATAAACAATTACGCGGAAATGATGATTGAAGAATTGCCGGACGGCTCTCCACTTAAGGACTCAGCCTGGCAGATATTGAGCGCCGGAACCCGGTCCGCCGAACTGACGAGACAACTGCTGGCGTTCAGCCGCAAACAGCCGCTCGAAATGGAAAACCTGAACCTTAACGGCATAGTGGCGGGCATAGAGCCTATGTTGCGCCGCATAATTGGAGAAGACATCAAGCTTCAGACATGTCTTTCAAACGGGCTTGGCAACGCGATGGCTGATCCTCGACAGATGGAACAGGCGATTCTTAATCTGGCCGTCAACGCGCGCGACGCGATGCCGGGCGGCGGATGCCTTACTATAGAGACGGCAAATGTCGAGCTTGACGATAATTATGCCGAACTTCATCCCGAAGTGGAAACCGGCCCTTACATCATGCTTTCCGTGTCGGACACCGGGAGCGGAATCGCCGAGGCGGACAAAGAGCGCCTGTTCGAGCCGTTTTTCACCACGAAAGAAAAAGGGAAAGGCACCGGGCTGGGATTAGCCACCGTGTACGGCATCGTAAAACAAAGCGGAGGGCACATTTTCGTTTACAGCGAACCGGGGCAAGGCGCCACGTTCTAGATTTATCTCTCCAGAACGGAGCCGACTGATGACGAAGAGAAACCCGCAAAGAAATGCTCCGTCCGCCCCTCCGGCGGCAAAGAACGCGTCCTCGTCGTTGAAGACGAGCCGGGCGTGCTTAAACTGGTCATCAGAGTCCTAGAATCCAGCGGATACTCCGCGATCAGCGCCGCCAGCGCGGACGAAGCTATCAGCATATGCGCCGACTCAGAATATCCGGTGGATCTTCTTGTCACGGATGTCGTCATGCCGGATGTTAACGGACGCGAACTCGCCGAACGCATTCGCAAATTGCGCCCGAACATCAAAGTCTTGTACATGTCCGGATACACGGAAAACGCCATCGTTCATCACGGAATTCTGGATAAAGGCATCAACTTTATATCCAAACCGTTCAATGTCGAGGATTTCACGCGAAAAGTGAGAGATGTTTTAGATGGTTGACGCCTTGTTTCTATATTGATCGAAACTGACAGCGACAACTTTTTCTCGGGAACCCGTTATATCGATACCCTTTTTCTCGCGGCGCGCCCCAATGCACAACTTGGAGGCGGCGCCCGGCGTTGCTTTTTCAGAGAGAGCGAATCCGGTTCAATTGATTTCGCATCGCGTGACGAACATTGGAGGCGGGATGTTCGGAGCGCCGTTCCACAAATAGCATTGCGTATTGATCCCGAAATCGGAGACAGATAGCAGGAGAAGCCTAGCCGGGAGAAACGCCGGAGCGGGTTTGAATTCTTTGAAAGATATTTCTTTCTCTTTTGCTTTTATCGTGAAGTCCAACTGATCGCAGCCTGAGCCGCCTTCGCATCGGACTATGTGTTCGGAAGGTTCAACTATTTCAGCCCTGACCGGAATCCATTCAGGGTCAAGCGCGACGCGGTAAGTGTCGGGAATTATATTTTCGAAATAGAAGAAGCCGGAGCTGTCCGTGAACGCGTAAGCGATATCGCCATCCCCAGTTCCGAGGACTACGCGAAGGTTTTCAGGAGAAACGCCTGCGGATCGCGCGAAGTAGCTGTCGGCTTTCACCGACACGCGCCCGCTGACAGAATAAACAGGAAGCATGGCCATGTCCGCGCGGATGCGGGAGTTGTACGACACTTTGATCGTTCCGACGCTCGCGGGGGACGGCGTCAGTCTGACAGAGTGGGTTTTCGGAGAGACGCGCAGTTCGTATCTGCCCGGAACAAGAGCGGATATCTCATATCGGCCCTCGGAGTCGGTGGTCGCGCGGTCCGTCCCGCAGACGACCTCCAACCCTCTCAATAGCCTCTCGTCCCCGTCTAATACGCCGTTTCCGTTCAGGTCTTCGAATGCCACGCCGTACACCGCTCCATACTTTTTGTACGGAATGCTTATCTTGAAATCTTTCGTGTATTTTAGAAAGAAGAAATTTTCGGCGACGCCTCTGGAATTCAGGGCGTGATACGCAAGATCGATATATGCGTCCGACGCGAGCTTGGAATTAAATCCAAATGAAAAGCGAGTTGTTTTCATAGGTATGGAATCGAACGAGTCCTCGACCGTTCCGCTTCTCCACGACGCCTGAATCGTATTTTTCTTGTTCGGAAAAAGATAAGTCGCGTTGAAAGAAAAAGCTTGTTCGCTGCTGAACGCCGGTATGCCGCTGCCCCTTCCGGAAGTCTTATTGATTTCAGCGGCGATTCTTGTGGATTTGTTTTTGTATCCCGCGCTGAATGCGAACTTGCCATATCCGCCTTTTTCGCCCATGAAGCCGCGAGAGCCCGAGTCGAGGCCGAGCGCCAGATCAAAAGGTTTCATGTTTTTTGAAAAACTCAACTTCAAGAAGTCTTCCGACAGAGGCGTTGAGAGAAGCGCGTTGTCCGGCCTTGCGATATCGCGTCTTCTTCTGTTGACGGAAAATCGAGCGCTAATTCCGCCGGGCGCCGAGCGGGAAAAGCCCGCTGTGAAAGTTTCGTGATCGTATCCGGGACGCGCGGCGTCCATCGGATCAAGAGACAGCGCGCGGAAGCTGGTTCCTTTTCTGTAGTCAGCGGACACGCGCCCGCCAGACCCCATTTTCCATTCACCCCTGAGTCCGACTTCCTTCGTCGGGCCGTTAGACTGAAAATTCCTGTCGCCCGTCTGGCCGAACGCTTTGATTTTCATCTTGCCGTGTCTATACTCGCCCTCGAATCCCGCGACCGAGCCTGAAGCGGATGCTCCGGCTTCATTCTCTATCGTTGTCGCGGCCAACTCTGTTTTAACCAAGATGTTGTCGCCGTCGGAGTAATCGACCGTCAGCGAATCGGCCGTCATGCGGGACACTCCGGGCGACGGGTTTTCATTCCACAGTCTTCCGGCGCCGATTGAGACGCCGCCCGGCGCGCTTCTGTTCCATTTAACGAATCTGACATCGCCAGATCCGCCCCCGGAGCCTATCCGTATCTCGTTCGAGCCGAAATCGCGGGACGCTATCCAACCCTCTCGGAACTCTCTGCTGCGCGTCCGCTTCGAAAACCGCATTTGCTGGTTGCCGAGCGAAAGCTTGGAGTCGCCGTACCTGAACTCATGCGTCTGCCGCTTCACCCTCATGTTTTCGGATTCCGACCTTTGCATTCCGATATCCGTTCTCATCTCGAAATCCCCTTCTTCGAAACCGGGTATCGTAAGTTGGACTGATGTCGAACCGCGCGCGCCGGAACGCATCAAATGTCCCACGGCGAGCTTGACATCTATGCTCTTGTGCTCGACTATCTTTACGCTTTCCGTCTCCCTTGCGATATTGGCGAATAAAGTGGTTTCCGCCACGGGCGAACCGTCTTTGGACAGCTTCAGAGTCAGAGAAGCTCCGTTCACGTCGTCGCCTGAAATGGTCGCGTTGAAAACGCTCTCGACTGTTTCTCCGGGAGCGATATCGATAGACCTCTTTCTGCCGTGCGCCGTAACTCCGGCTCCGGGATGCGCGGACAATTCAAAGGTCTCTGAATCGCCCCCGCAGTTTCTAATTTTCACGGACACTTTGGATATGTTGGCGTTGGCGAAGAGCATCTCTGCCGGCGGCTCGACAAACTCTGCGCACACCGGATTGTCCACAGAAAGTTCCAACCTCGCAGAGACAGAGAGCGCAGGGTTCGAAGAATCTGACAATGTGACGACAATAGGAATAAGCTGACCGGCGGAGACGTTCGCGGCGACCATAAGCGTCGCGGCGAAAGATTCCGAAGAACCGGGGGAGAGGAAAATGCCGGACGGAGCGCCCACGACAGCCGCGCCGTTCCCGGCTTCGAGCGATATCGAGAAGTCGCGCGCGCTGCCCTCGTTCAGTATGGCTGTGAAGCCGACCGTCACGAATTCCAAAGATTTGACTTTTCTTGTCGCGGCGTCCATCGGGGAGACAACAAAGGAGGCTGCCGACGCCGACGCGGCGGCGAGGATTATCAGCAGGAGAGTTGTCGCGGATGTTGTTTTTAGAAGGCGCTTAATCACTGTTTCATCACGCCTTTCCGTTCAGTCCGAAGTCAGGGTGAAGACTAGAACGATGCCGTAGGAGTCGGCGCGGTCGCCCCAACCCGCCAACAGCTTCAAATCGATGTCAACGTAATCAGACCCCGCGCCGGAGGCCGCAGGCTCGTCGTATTGCGTTAGAGCAATATAAGGCTCCGGGCCGTCCACCCGCCAGAGTAAGTCTTCGCATGATTTCTGAGCGAAAACCGAAGTGAATTCCGCCGTGTCCGCCCTTACGGAAAGCGTCCATCCCGCATTTTCGTCGTCCGTTATCAACGCTCGCAAAGCGTAAACGCCGTCCGATGCGCCGGCTTCGACGAAACCCGCGTAAAGGTCTTCTTTCGTCAGCGAGCCGAACGCGACCGATCCGGACTCTAATTCCACCCGGAAGTCCGCCCTGCCTGCGCCGGCGAACATGGCGCAGAGGATTATTGTCATTGTCATGATAAATCGAATTTGATTTGATTTTATCATCTCATTATCCTCTTGGCGCTTCCGGCTTTTCGCCGGTTGTATGAGTGACCGCGGGAGCGCTCGACCCGCATTCCGGTCGTTATTTCCTGTCGATTTCATATCCCGTCAGAGCTGTGGTCGAAATGTTTTTAGAAGTGAAGGAAGTTTGTCCGGCGACAAGCTTCTCCCCGCCGTAATCCATTATCACAAGAGCGACATATTCGTCAGGAGCGAGCCGGGCTTCAATCGGAACGGTCACAATTCTCTCCCGGCCGGGAATGACATATTTTTTTTCGTAAGACACGGCCTCCGTATGTATTGTTTTGCCTGCCAGCGTTCTCACCTCAAGCACGCCGTGCGGAGTCAGAAGAGTGTTGCCAGTGTTGAAGAACCCGATGTTCGCGATAAGCGGAGAATCCTTGAATTCGCTTTGCGCGTCCGGACGAGAGACGGTCAGAGAAGAGAGTTCGCCCCGCGCCGCGATGCCGGATTTTACATTGATGAAAACCCTGACGCCGTATCTCATATTAGTCGTTATCGCCGCCTTGAATCTGCCGTCTTCCGCCGAAGGTTTCTGAGGAGTCGGCATTCCTTCCACCATGATGAAAGTCCAATAAAGCCCGGAAGCGTCTTGAGGAACGGAGAAGGAAAATCTTGCTTCCGCTTTTTCCCCGGCGGGAACGTTGAATTGAGATTGGCTCAGAGTTATCCAGCCTCCGCATGAGCGGTCGACTTCGCCCGATTCACGGTAAACGTCTTTCCCTGATGGTTGTTTGTCCCAGTCCTGAATGTAGACGCGGCCCATCTGAAGCTCATCGCTCCCTGTGTTGTCTATAACAATCGACGTGGTGTATGACGCGCCCGGCGCGGCGTTCAGTTCGATCTTCATTGGCAACACGGAAAACGCCGTCAAGGGAGCCGCGTTCAGAGCGGCAAACATGATTGCCGCTATCGCCGCGCCAGCCGCTTTTTTTAGATTGTTCATCAGTCTCATCTCGTTATCCTCTCATTTCTTCTCGCGCTGTCCGAGCCTCGCGCTTCAAGCATCGGGCCGGGGCGTCTTCGTTGTTGGGAGATAGATTGTTTAATCCCCCGGTTCATTCCGCGTGTCAATCAGTGGTCGCGGTGAAAGTCAGATTGGCAGTATAGGTTCCGGCCACATCCTGCGCCGGGTTGAGCGCCAGTTTATAACGGACGGCGTCCAACATTATTCCCACGCCCGGCACGCCGAGGCCTGTTCCGTATGGAATAATCTCGACTGGAAGCGTCGCGTCGCCCGCGTCTAAGTTGAAGTAACTTACGCCTGAGTCTATGCTTATGCCGAGGTCGCCGAGAGACTTCGTTGCGTTTCCTGTTCCGCCGAAGTAATCCCCCACGGAAGTCGATGACACTTGTAATCTCCAGCTTTCAGTAGCGTCGACCGACATAACGCCTGTCGTGATCCATTCCACTTCTCCGGCTGCCAAATCCGAGAAAGAGACATCGGCCAGAACCGGGGTCTCTACATCGCCGGATTCGATATTGATCAAAATCATGTTCCTTATCCTGAAACTTATGTCCGCAGTCTGGTCGTCCGTCGCGGCGACGGCGGCGAGCGGGCCTAGCATCAGTCCCGCCGCGATTGCTATCAACATTTTTTTCAGTTTCATTTCACTATCCTCCGGATTCATTCCCTTCTTGTCGTCCCTGATTCCTAATTCATATTTTTAGAATCTTCGGGATCGACGTCCGGGAGGGCAGTCTGTTTCGCGCAGCCCGCCCGGGGGTTTAAGGAAGAGGGAAGCAATTTTCCCTCTTCCTTTTAACTCGCCGCCATCAGTTTGTGATCGCAGTGAAAGTCAGATTCGCCGTGTAGGTTCCCGCAACATCGAGAGTCGCGTCCAAAGCAAGCTTGTATTGAATGGCGTCTAACGTTATTCCGACGCCCGGCACGCCGAGGCCTACGCCTGAAGCGATCAGTTCGACGGGGGATGTTGCGTCAACGGCGCTCAAGTTCACGTAGTTGGAACCTGAGTCTACGCTAATGGCTAGATCGCTAAGCGCTTTTGTCGCGTTACCCGTGCCGCCGAAGTAGTCGGCCACGGATGTCGAGGCCACTTCGAGTTTCCAGTCCTCCGTGGCGTCCACGGAAAGAACGCCGGTCGTGATCCATTCCACTTCTCCGGTAGTCAGGTCCGCGAAAGAAACATCCGCAAGAGTAGGAACCGCAACATCTCCCGAATCGATGTTTAGAACGATCATGTTCTGAATATTGAAACTGATATCCGCCGTCTGGTCGTCTGCCGCCGCAAAGGCGGCGAGCGGGCTAATCATCAGTCCCGCGACGATTGATAAGAATACTTTTTTCATTTTCACTTGTCTTTCCTCCGTTAAGTTTTCCGACCGCTAGGACGGCCGAGTTTTTTTTCGGAACGCTTTCGCGTTCTCCGTGGATTGCCGCTTCCGAGTTAGAGGCCATTTGTTCGCGCCGCCTCTACGGAAATCGGCTTCGATCCGTTTGCGCGGACCGCTTGGAATCTTTCCTGATTCCGTTGCGGCGCTCTGCGGTCATCTGCGCCGTTTGTCTATTTATCTCCTCCCTTCGTTTTTTCTCGTCTCGTTTTCTCTCGCGCTAAGGATTAGTGCAAAGAACTTGCCAAAGCCCCGGACATTCGCCGCTGAATCGCAATATTCGCTTTGTATGTGCCATTTATTTTGTCTCCGCTTTTGGTCACAAAAATATCGAGCGGCATTAGAGTAACCCGCGAAAAACAATGTAAAACCGCAGTTACATCCATCCCGGTTCTTCGTTCTAAACCGAGCTGACACACAACTGCGCGGCCCTGCCATCAGTTCAGAACGAGTCTATTCGGAAGTTATTTCAAACACATTCCGATTATCAATATGTGAAAATCGACAAACTCAGATAAGTATGGTATATAATTGTCACTATATTATCTGACCAATGGCGCGATTGTGGTTTCTGAAGGGACACTCTAGTTTTCCGGGCAAAGGAGCGATTGAGATGTTAAAAACAAAGGCTCGCGGAGTCTTTTTAGCGTTGATAGCTTGCGCGTGTATTTCGCTGCCGGCGGGAGCGAGCGAGCCGGGAAACTTGAGAGTGGGCCTGTATGAAAACAAGCCGAAGATATTCACTGAAGACGACGGGGCCGCCGCAGGCATCTTTGTGGACATCCTGAGAGAAATTGCGAAAGAAGAGGGTTGGAAGCTGCAATATGTAAAATGCGAGTGGCAGGAATGTCTCCGCGCTCTTGAAGAAGGCCGGATCGACCTGATGCCGGATGTCGCTTATTCAGAAGAGAGGGCGTTGTTGTACGATTTCAACAAAACCCCCGTCTTAGAAAGCTGGTCGCAGGTATATTCGAAACCGGAATCCAAAATTGAAAGATTGTCGGATTTGAACGGGAAGCGGATAGCATTGCTTGACGGCTCGATACAACAAAAAGTATTTCAACAGTTAGTCGCCGGGTTTGAATGTGACGTGACGATAGTTTCAGCGGATTCGCTCGCCGCAGCTTTTTCTGCGGTCAGAGAAGGACGCGCCGACGCCGCGGTGGCAAACCATTATTTCGGCGATTACATTTATAAAGATTACAACCTTGCGAAAACAGCCATCGTATTCAACATAGCGACGCTGTATTTTGCGGCTGCAAAAGGGAGAGGCTCCGAATATCTTCAAGCGATAGACCGCTGCTTGGACGCTTGGAAATATGAGTCCGGCTCCCCATACTATCGCGCGATCAGCCGTTGGATGGAAAAGAAGCCGGATCAAGCAATGGCAAGATATATGCCATTGACGCTTGGGATTATCTCGGCTCTTCTCGCGCTGGCTGGGACGGCGATTCTGTTTTTGCGACGACAGGTGGCCGCGAGAACCGCGCGCCTGACGAAAGCCGGCAATGAGTTGACTCAAAGCGAGGAGCGCTTCAAAATTCTTTTTCAGGAATCACCGGTTTCAATCTTCATACACGACAAAGAGACAGGCGAGTTGCTTGACGCCAACAAAACCGCCTATGTCGCATACGGATTTTCGTCTCTTGATGAACTGAAAGCAAACTCATTCTGGGATGAGCCGCCGTATTCGTTGGAAAACGCGCTGAAACTGATACGAAAAGCGGCGCAGGAAGGCCCGCAAAGTTTCGAATGGATGAGTAGAAAAGTGTCTGGAGAGGTTTTCTGGGAAAAGGTGCAATTGAAGCCTATTGTCGTCGACGGAGCTGAGCGGGTTCTTGCCACTTGCGTTGACATCACCGAGAGAAAAAGGATGGAAGAGGCGCTTCGGGACAGCGAGGAGGCGCATCGCCGGTTGTTCGAAACGATGTCTCAGGGAATTGTCTATCAAGCGGCGGACGGGGCCATTATATCGGCGAATCCCGCAGCAGAACGGATTCTCGGATTGACTTCAGACCAGATGAAGGGAAGAACGTCGATGGATCCCCGCTGGAAAATGATAGAGCCGGACGGGGAGCCGGTTCCCGGCGCAGAGCATCCCGCGATGGAGGCGCTTCGGACGGGGAAAAAAATAGGCCCTGTCATAAGAGGCATTTTTCATCCGGAAATGAACGAATACGTGTGGTTGTCCATCACGGCTACGCCCCAATTCAACGAAGGGGAAACAACCTCTTTTCAGGTTTACTCCACTTTCGAGGATATAACCGAGAAAAAGCGCGCGGAAGACGACAAGACTAAGCTGCAGGAGCAATTGACCCAATCGCAAAAGATGGAGTCAATCGGAAGACTTGCAGGCGGCGTAGCCCACGATTTCAACAATATGTTGAGCGTAATAATCGGGAACTCGGAACTGGCCATGCTCGACCTGCCGGAGGATTCGCCTCTGAAACTAAATTTTCACGAGATACTTCAGGCGTCTCAAAGGTCCGCAAACCTCACCCGGCAGCTTTTGGCTTTCGCTAGGAGGCAGACAGCGGAGCCTGTTATTCTGGACATTAATGAAACAGTAGAGAATATGCTTAAAATGCTCAGGACTCTCATCGGCGAAGACATCGACCTTGTCTGGAAACCGGGCCGCAGTTTGTGGAAGACGAAGATAGACCCGGTACAGATCGACCAGATATTAGCCAACCTCTGCGTGAACGCTAGAGACGCGATATCAGGAACTGGAAAGATAATGGTTGAAACGGAAAACATTATTGTCGACGAGGCATACTGTGAAAGCAAGCCGGAAGCCGCTCCGGGAGAGTATGTGATGCTGGTGGTTAGCGACGACGGGTGCGGGATGGACGCCGAAACGCGCGAAAAAATATTCGAGCCGTTTTTCACAACAAAGGAAACAGGAAAAGGAACCGGCTTAGGGCTGGCGACGGTTTATGGAATAGTAAGGCAGAATGAAGGTTTCATAAATATCTACAGCGAGCCGGGAAAAGGAACCGTGTGCAAAGTATGTTTGCCCAAGTCAAAGGTCGACAACGAGCGGGAATCGACACAGCCGGAGCGCCGCCCCGTGCCTACTGGAGAAGAAACAATCCTGATTGTCGAAGACGAGCCGGCCATACTGAAACTTGGCAAGAGAATCCTCGAAACTCTCGGCTATACGGTTATACCGGCTGAAACCCCTACGGAAGCCATAACCAAAACAGAGAATTATGAAGACGCTATTCATTTGCTTCTCACAGACGTTATCATGCCAGAAATGAACGGGCGCGAACTCGCGGAGAAAATCGCGTCTCTCAAACCCGGCTTGATCGCGCTGTTCATGTCCGGCTACACCGCAAACGTGATAGCTCATCACGGCGTTCTGGAAGAAGGAGTCAGATTCGTCCAGAAACCATTCACTGTGGAAAGCTTAGCCAGAAAAGTGCGGCAGTCTCTAGACGATTAACGCGCTTTTTCGTTTTTTCATACGCGCACAGTTCCGAAATAATGCCACTTAGCATTCAACCAGAAATGGTTTTGTCATAATAAAAAAAGGGCGGATTCTCTGCAACCCGCCAAGATGGCGTTAGACGCCAAGAGGAAATGAGGATAAGAGGCGTTTTCAACCGCTGTCGAAAAACGGCGGCGGCCCTGATATTCGTTCCGGTCCTCGGCGCGTCACCGCGTCGCGACTGAGCGCGCGCTTGTGAAAGCGACCAGCAGCATTGCAAGTAGAATCAATCCCAACGGAGCCGACACTACCGCGACAATATCTTTGAGCGCGTTGAAATCAACGCTCGGCGGCTTGGCGGATGCTCCGGCGGCATGCGCTGTTCCTATCACGATTTCATTGAAAAGCGGGGACGCGACAACCGGCGTGACGACCGCATAAGCGGCAAGCGCAATGAACGGTATCATCGTTATCATTATAAGTCTCCGGACTCTCCGGTTCCTTGTGATTGTCTTGAGCGAATGTCTTCTGTGCTTCCTTTTTCGCGACATGTTTCTTTCGTTGCATGTGACTGCCTTGCATTTCAGCGTCCACGATTCGGTTGTCCTGATCATATTCATTCCCTCGACATCGTTTGTTTTCAACACCGTCGTAAAACGCAATAATCGTGCCAATGGCTATCCGAACGGCAAATGAATTTTGAGGCGCGCCAATTATCATTGATAATTCTCGGTTTTTTATTTTTCAGGCTGAAAAGCGCAAAGTTTTCTTCAGAGCGACGAAAGTCAAAATAACGGCGCTCTTGTCGCTACATGTAAATGAAGGAATACATCGGCGCGTCGCATTTTCTGCAAATCCGGTCAGGATTCGACGGTTCTATCGACGAATCCGGATTCGCGCTTGTTTTGATTAGACTTATTATTAGATGATTCATCCCGCCATCTGTGTGACAAAGCTTTTTCCTTTGCGTATGATGCTATTTATACTTATTACTAATGGGTGGTTTCATCTAACAAAACGTGTAGGTAATAGTATTCATAGCGCGACACAACAATATTTCGAAGCGGCTATCGGCTGCTTAAGGCATGGTTTATCGCGGCGCCGAGTTCAGAGATTGTGAATGGCTTCTGGACAAATCCTACCGCGCCCTCTTTCATAATCGCTCCGGCTTGCCCGTTCACGCTGTACCCTGAAGCGAGAATTACTTTAACGTCCGGGTTGAGCGCTTTCAGTTCCCTGAACACATCCGCTCCGTCCATTCCGGGCATTATGATGTCCAGAACGACAAGGTCGATCTGGGTTTTCAGCCGTTTGAAGGCTTTGACGGCGTCCGGGCCGTTTGAAGCGGCGACAACGTCAAACCCGAATTTCCGGAGTATTCTTTCGGCGACGCTCAGCGCCGGCTTCTCGTCGTCCACCACCATGATCGTTCCTGTTCTTTGAAAAAGATGTTCATCTTCTTTGAGTTGCGTTTCGGCGGTTTCGGACTCGTCGACGGGAAGATAGACGCTGAATGAGGTTCCTACTCCCACTTCGGAAGCCACCTCAATGAATCCGCCGTGATTCTTTACGATGCCGTATGTTATGGCAAGCCCAAGCCCGGTTCCTTTATCGCGCGGCTTTGTGGTAAAGAACGGTTCGAATATTCTTTCCGTCACTTCGGGGGGCATTCCCGTGCCGGTGTCCGAAACCTTTATGACGCAGTATCTGCCGGGAGATGTTTCAACGGTAATCCCCGCCGCTTCGTCTATGTCTCTTTCGCCGAGTTCGATGACGATGTGTCCGCCGTCCGGCATGGCAGCCGCAGCGTTGTTGCATATATTAAGAAGGGCTTGATGCATCTGGTTGACGTCCATCATAACGACGCTGTCTTTGACCTCAAATCTGGCGAGCACGCTAATCTTTTTCGGGATGCTCCTTTTTAGAAGTTTTGCGACATCCTCAACGACCGTTTTGACGGAAAGCGGCTGAGGATTAATTTTTTCCCTTCGGGCAAATGTGAGCAGTTTCATCGTGAGTTCCCGCGCGCGGACGGAAGCCGTCATAATCTCTTTAAATTCGAGCCGGCCGGGGTCGCTTTCCTTCAAATCCTCCAGCGCGAGTTGAGCGTTGCCCATGATGATGGCGAGCTGGTTGTTAAAATCGTGCGCCATGCCTCCGGCCATCTGGCCGATGGACTCCATCTTTTGAGAAAAAAACAGTTGTTCCCTGAACGAGTCTCTTTCGCTCTCCACCTTGTGCCGTTCGATAATGCTCGCGATTATGTCCGCGAACAATTGGAGTATTCTTTCCGTTTTTTCCGATTGTTTTGTGCCTGCCTTCACATAGAGATTTAGAACTCCGAGAGTTTTTCTGCCCGACATCACCGGGACGCAGTAATGACCGTGGTCCGCAGAGCCGGGAGGCAGTTCCTTGTGATATTCGTTCAGATTTGAAACGAACTGAATGGCGCCGGTCTGCGCGGCGCGACCGCAAAAACAATTTCCGAATTCCACGACTCCGCACATCTGCTTAACCGCAGGGTCCATCCCGACGTCGGCGACCATCGTCAGCGTCGATTTTCCCGCGTCCGCGAGGAAAACCGCGCCCGCCGGCTCGACTCCGAGCCAGTCCACGGAGACTATTTCGTGAAGAGCGTACTTGAGAGCTTTTTCGAGCGGAACTCCCATCAACTGTATCTGCAGGATAGCGTTTATCACCGTCTGCACCCGGTACTGTTCCTCCACCCCCTGCCGGGCGTTCTTCAGTTCGGTTATATCCTCGCCTATCGACTGAAAAGCCGTGATTCCGCCGTCGGCGTCGAACATCTCCGCAGTGTCCGTCCACCTCTGCCAAGACACTGTTCCGTCGGGCCTTGCGACCTCATGTTCGTAAGTGAGCGTGGGGTTGTCCTTGCTCATCGAAGCGATTTTTCTAAAAACAACCTCCCTCCCGGCTTCAGGGATGAAGTCGATGAAGCGTTTGCCGACAAGGTTCTGCGGTTCAAGTCCGAAAAATCGGCAATAGGCCTCGTTCACGAAAGTGAGCGTAGTGTCCGGCAGCCATCTGCACATCATAAATGTGGAGTTCTCAACAAGCAGCCTGTACTTTTCCTTGCTCTCATGCAGAGCCTTCTCGGCCTCGATACGGTTCGTGATGTCCAGATGAGTTCCAACGACCCGAATGGGATTTCCGCTCTCGTCTCTTTCCACTACACAGCCCCGGTCGTACACGAATATCCATCTGCCTGATTTGTGCCGCGCCCTGTGCACGACCTCGTAGATCGGCGTTTTGCCAGCTATGTGTTCGGCGAGCTTTTCGTTCACCATTTCCATGTCGTCCGGGTGGGTCAGCCTGCTCCAAGTTTCAGTGTTGGACTCAAGTTCCTCAAGCTTGTAGCCGAGCAGTTTCGCCCAAAGGTCGTTGAACTTCACTTCGTTGGTTCGGATATTCCAGTCCCATGTGCCGAGGCCCGCCCCTTCTATGGCAAGTTGCAACTGTTGCCGGCTCTCAACAAGTGAATCGCTCGCTTTTTTCCTGTCCAAAGCGCCTTTTATTATGGCGGAAGCCATGATAATAGCTGAAAAATCGTCGTCGTCCCACTCGCGGCGGCCTCTATGGTCGCCTACCCCTAACGCTCCGGTCAAAGCGTCTCCGGTGAACATCGGCATCAGCGCGAAAGCCTTCATGCCCACCTCGCGGACCAGCCTGTTTTCACCTGCCGCATCTTCGGGGATGTCCGACGAGAATTTTACATCGACAAGCTCTCCGTTCCTAAGCCGGTTTATCGTCCATTTGCAGTCATCCAGAGAAATCGCTCGCACAGTTTTCCGGATCGGCGCCAAATCTCCGCCTACCCATTCATGAGTGACGCTGGGGGAAACGCCGTCAAACGTTCTAACAACGAACATCCTGCTTACTCCCAAGAATTCTCCTATGTCGGAAAGCGCGGCGTTAACAGCCTCATCTGTGTCCATGACTCCGAGAAATCTTGCCGAGAGCATTGAAAGGGTCTGTTCGAGGCGCATACGGCGCGCGAGCGTCCTTTCCGCCGCTTTTCTTCTGGAAATATCCCGAGCAGAAGACAGGGCCGCTCCGCGCCCGCCATATTGAATCATGCGGGTGTTCACTTCCATCGGAGCTTTCTGGCCGTTCTTGGTTGTTAAATAAGTTTCGTAGACTCTTCCTTCCCGTTCATCTTCCTGTCGCGAAAAAAGCTCCTCGATTCCGACTCCGAAGATTTCTTCCATGGACGATCCAAGAAGCTCCTCTCTAGCGTATCCCAGTTTTCGGCAAGCTGAGTCGTTCGCTTCAAGCGCGCGCCCGGTCAAGTCATGTATGAAAATCGGGTCGCCCGAACTGTTAAACAGCGTCTGGTATTTCTCAATGCTTTCGGCGAGCGCGCGCCTTGTGAGGGTGTCTTTGAGCGCCACTCCCAGACTCGCGGCTATCTGTTCAAGAAATTCCATCATGTCTTCAGATATCTTGTTTTCTCTTCTGTCGCACATCTGAAGAAGTCCGATAGTTTCATCTCCTGACCGGAGAGGGACAAGCGCTAGGGTGCGATATCCTTCTTCCAAGCATCTGCTTCTGAGTCGCATTCCTTCACCGAGCGCGGCCAGAGCATGAGCGCAATCCGCAGTTTTCCCCGCCCTGAAGCTTCCCGCTGGCGTGAAAAACCTTGAGTCCAACCCTGCGGCTCCCGAAATGACTTTTCCGCAAACGCATTCCAGAATCGGGTTTCCCGCCTCGTCCCTCACAGAAAACCCGTTCTCATCCCTTGCTATGAGGCTGTTTTGAGTGAATATGAAATCTTCCGAGAAACCATCGTGAACAAGATATGGAAAATCTTCTCCACCGCGCATCCTTACAGCCGCCGATTCTATGCCGAAATGTTCTTTCAACATGAACAGTATCTTTTTAACGGCCGCGACGCCGTCTTCGGAGACCCGGTTCAGTTCGTAAAGTATCTTTGAAAATATTGATATTCTGTCCCAAGCCTGCTTTCTATCGGTCACATCCCTGATGGAAGCCAGAAAAGCGAAACTGTTTTCCCACTCGACAGGCTCGAACTTCATTTCCACGCGCCTTACGGAGCCGTCCGGGCGGCGGATATCCGCCATACGAGGCTCCATGTTGTCCGAAATCTCATCTATCGCGCTGTTGATAAGTTCATCATGGGTTCTGCCGAACAAAGCCATCGCCGCCGGGTTAGCGAATTTCACCACTCCATTCTGGTCCAGCGCAAGCATGGCGTCTGAGTTACGGATTATCAGGTTTCTGAAACGGGCCTCGCTCACTTGGAGATCCATTTTGCTGCGTATCAATTCCCACCGCAATTTCTGACGTTCGATTGATCTGAGAATCGCTCCTGACAGAAACTCCGGAGTCAGGTTTTCGATAGAAAGACAGTCCTGCGCCCCGCTCTTAATGGCTTTCGCCGCGAGTTCCGCGTCGCACTCGGCAGAAAGCGCTATCACAGTCAACGACGGATCCCTTTCTATTAACTCCCTTATCCCTTCCAAACCTTCTTCCATCGCGTCCAAAACAAGAAGCGCGGCGTCAAATTTCGATTCCACCGTCATCTTCGCCGCCTCGCCCGCGGAACTGACGGTTTCCAAATTAAACAACTCGGCTTTTACCGCTCCTTCAAGCATATCAACCACTCGTTCGGCTAAACCCGATCCGTTGTCCGCCAGCAATATCTTCGACGCCCCGTTCTCCATCATATCCCTCCGCGCCCCTAGTTTTCAGATGACGATTCTATTTGAATCCGACCATGCCATTGTCGTCTTTATGCGCTTTCTCAACACCGGATTGCTCTACACATTTTACACTGAGAGCCGCCGTAAATATTGTCTGTTGTGAAAATCATCATTCCGGACGACCTTTTACGTTTTTTAACCTGATTGATGCTCCGCATCTTCATATCCCTTATAGTTTTGATTCACACAAAAAACGACAAATCTTATGCCAAATGCATACATCGCGACGCTGAATTTGAAAAGCGTTATTTTAATCTTGATATTATTTTTCGTAACGAGAACACACATATTCTATAATCAACAAATCGTGTATGATTCTAGTTACAGTGTAAACAGACTACGCCTGTAATCCCGCTGATGAAAAAAAGTAATCGTGTCCATGCGATTTTACACATCCGCGAGAATTCCCGCTGAAAAGAAAAAATAAATATGGCTTATTTCAAATCGTTTTTTCTATCGGTTGCGCGCAAACAGCGAATGGCACGCGGATTGCATTATTGTTGCGTGCGTATCTTTATGCAAAGCCATGAATTTCAACAAAAGGACACCGCCGAACATGCCCGCTCGCAACGCAAGTAGACATGAAGAACTGACAATAGCAGCTTCGAGAGTAATAGCCCCGGAAATTATGGAAGTCCTGACTAAGGACTGGGAGCTTGCCGCATGCGAAAACAGCATATTTGAAAATCGCGAGGACGAATCTTCCCCTGCTTCGCTTGCGGTCGACAGAGATTACGGTCGAATTCTCTCGGATATCGACAGGTCTCTAAAAGATATCGAAAAGCTCTTGTTAAACAGACGGCGGGAAACTGTGCCCGCGCTGTCAAAAGATTCTTAACGGAGGATGCCATGGGAGACATAGCCGATTTCTACAAAGAGAATCTGGAGAAGATGGAGAACGCGATCAATCTGCTTGAGAAGTACGCGGCCGCCGGAGATTTGACTCCCGGACAGCATGCCGTGAAGAAGACGCTAAGAGAAAAAGCGGCTCGGTTTAAGATGATGTTGGAAGCTTATGAAAACCGCTCCTGCGAAAATAACGAACCGGATATCTACAGGTGGAAAGAATTCTGCGGAGCGGCAGGGAGCAGATAAAGATGACCGACTACCTGCACATACCAGCCGCCGTCCACGTTCACACAGCGAGGAGCGGAGGAGCGATGACCGCCAAACAAATCGGTTTCGCGGCGCGCGAGCGCGAGGTCAAAGCCGTCATATTGACGGACAAACTTCGCGCGGACTGGCATGTGGGAGTAAATCCTTTTGAGGGAATCCTGAAGGTGAAAGTTCACGGCGAGCATGTGTCTCCCAGCGAAATCGAAGCATACGTCGAGGATGTGAACGCGGCGGACGCAAAGTTCGACGATGTGCTTATCATGCCGGGATTCGAAGTGGCTCCGTCATTCAAGTGGTCCGGCTCCCCCGCTAGGGGAGACCTCAAGCTGTATGATTGGAACAAAGAGCTGTTGGCGTTCGGGATGAAGGAGCCGCAGGACTGGGCAGGCATCCCGGCGGCGGCAGGATGGACCGAAAACAGTCTTGCGACGACCTCATGGCCGGAGTTGCTTGCGACTGTGGCGCTGGCGGCGGCGGGCGCGGTTCTATTCCTTAAAAAGAAAAAAAAGGAGATGTGTTTCGGAGCGGGCTGCGGAAGAAGAATAAAAATCGCGCGCGCGACTCGTCCGTACCGCGCTCTCGGCGCGTGCATTTTTGCCGCAGCCGTTCTTTTGTTCGCGGCCTCCTACCCTTTCACACGACAGAATCGCGGCGAAAACCCGGAAGAAGCGGCCGCCGGACAGCGCCAGTCGATAATCAACCACGTGGAAAGCGCGGGAGGAATTATCGCGTGGGCGCACCCTGAAGCGAAATGGGAACTCCGCGTCAGATCGAAAGACGCGCGCGCAAGAGGACTGTTGTCAAAAGCCGCGGCTAACCTGAATTTTACCGCAGTCGCATACGCCGAGCCGCATCAGGAAATGTTGTTGGAAACATCCGGTTTCACAGCGTTCGCGGCGCTGTATGAAGGATATGAAAAAACGGCGCGGCCCGGCGGGCTGTGGGACGCCGCGCTCGCCGATTACTCCGCCGGCGGCAGGGAAAAACCTTTCTGGGCGCTCGGCGAGGTAGACTTCTACGGCAACGAAGCCCGCAAGCGGCTCGATTCCGTTCTTACGGTAGTCCTCGCCGAAAAATTCACAAGCGACTCAGTAATTGCGGCGATGAACACGGGGCGCATGTACGTGACGACCACTGCGGCCGGCGGCTCTCTGCGGATGCCCGAATTCTTCGCCTCCGGCGCGGGGAAAGAGACCGCCGTCTCCGGCGAAACGCTCATATCGGATGGACGCGTTCTCGTTTCCGCCGTTATCGATTCCGTCCCGGCGCGCGGCGCGCAAGTCTCGGCCTCCATCATCAGGAACGGAGAGGTCGCAAAGGTGTTCAGCGGAGCCGCCCCGTTCCGGATAACTTACGAAGCGGAACCCGTTCCGGGCGCGGACGCGGAGTATTTCCGCATCGAAGCTGAAGGCTCTCGCGGGATGAAGCTTATCTCGAATCCGATTTTCATTTCCCGGCAATCCCGGGCTATTCAAAAGGAAGCAAAATAAATGAGCGAAAACATCTCACAACATATAAATGAACAAAAGGCGCGGCTGAAACCGGCAAGGACGTGGATCTACTCCGCGTGCGCGGTCATCCTGTGGACGGTCTTGGTCGCAGGGTCGTTCTCGACTCTCGCGCGACAAAAAAACAACGAGAGACTGCAGACCGCGCTGGCGAGGGCCGAGGAATCATTAAACAAAGACATCGCATACAGGCTATGGGTCAACATGCAGGGAGGCGTTTACGCGCCCGCTTCGGAGATTACTCCGCCGAATCCCAACCTTGCTCATATCCCTGAAAGAGACATTGAGACTCCTTCCGGCAAAAAGCTGACCCTTGTGAATCCGGCATATATGACCCGGCAAGTGTTCAACCTGAGCCATGAAAAATTCGGGACGCGGGCGAAGATAACCAGCTTAAAGCCGCATCATCCGGAAAACGAGCCTGACGCATGGGAAACCGACGCGCTGGTTCGTTTCGCAACCGATCCCTCCGAGTTCTATTCGGTTGAAAACATCGAAGGCAAGCCTCACGTCAGGCTGATCAGACCCATGATTACGGAAGAAAAGTGCATGAAGTGTCACAAAGCAGAGGACGGATACAAAGTCGGAAAGACATTCGGCGCGCTGAGCGTGGCAGCCCCCGTCGTCGAGCGAACCGGCCCGCTGAAGCCTTTTACCGCTTCGCCCGCGTCGCTTCATGCTCTCCTTTGGCTGGTCGGAGTCCTCGGAATTCTAATCTCCTCCCGGCTTCTGCTTCGGCGCATAGAGGAGCGCGACTCCGCTTTCCATGAAATTGAATTGATCGCCGTAGGGCTTGAAAACACCGTGCGGGAAAGAACGCGGGAGCTTTCAGCCGCAAACGAGCGCCTCGAAGAAGAAGCCCGCGCTCAGGCGGCTGTGGAAACTTCGCTTCGCTTCTCAGAAGCCAGACTTCGCGCAATTACCGACGCCGCGAAAGACGCCATCATTATGATAGACGAGCGCGGCGCGGTTTCATTCTGGAACCCGGCGGCGGAATCGATTTTCGGGATGAAAGCCGAAGAAATCCTCGGCAAGGATTTGCACCGCGCGATAGCTCCGGAAAGATACTACAATGCATACGAGGCTGGATTCAAAAAATTCGCGAGCAACGGCGAGGGCGCTGCGGTCGGCAAAACGCTCGAACTCGTCGGCGTCCGCGCGGACGGCTCCGAATTCCCCATCGAACTCTCTCTATCCGCCTTGAAAATCAACGGCGGCTGGGGCGCGGTCGGCATTCTCCGCGACATCTCATCAAGAAAACAGGCTCAGGCGCGCGAACGCGAACATCACAGGTTCATCGAGACTCTGCTCGAAACGATCCCCGCTCCGGTGTTCAGCAAGGATTCCAACGGCGCGTATATTAAATGCAACAAAGCTTTCGAGGAACATCTGGGGATGGCAAAGAAGGATATACTCGGAAAAACCGTGTATGACATATCGCCCGCTGAAAACGCTAGGGTTTACGACGAAGCCGACCGGAGGCTGTTGAAAACGGGAGAGACGCAAGTATACGAATCGCAGGTCGCCAGAAGCGGCGGCAGCGTAAGCGACGTGGTCTTCCATAAAGCGGTATTCAAGACCGAGGACGGGACCCCCGGCGGAATAATAGGCGTCATCCTCGATATCACTGAAAGCAAACGCGGGGAGAGAGCCGTCCGCGAGTCAGAGGCCAAATACAGGGCCTTGATAGAAAGCGTTGACATAGGCGTCGCCCTGTTGAGCATGGACATGGAAGTGGCCGCAGTGAATGGGAAGATGAAAGGCTGGTTTCCGGGCGCAGGGTCTTTCGGCGGAAGATACTGCCACGAAGTGTTCAACTGCGATGTGAGCAAAGACGCCTGCGCGGACTGCCCCGCTGTGAGCGCGGCGTCAGACGGTCTGCCGCATGAGCGCGTGACGAAAAAAACAATCAACGGCCTGCCCACGTTTTTTAAAGTCAAGGCCCTCCCCGTGGGAAACATCGCCGGCGGAGTGTCCGGCATCGTGATGACGGCCGAAGACATGACGCGCCAAATATCAGCGGACGAAGAACGCTCCCTGCTCGCCTCGATTGTCGAAAATTCCGCGGACTCCATTATCGGCGTAAGCATGGATGGAACAATCACAAGCTGGAACGCCGGCGCGGAAAATATCTACGGCTACTCCGAAGATGAGGCCGCAGGAAAACACATATCCCTGATAGCCACCCGAAACACCATCAACGACTACGACGACATCCTCGGAAAAGTCGCAGCGGGCGAAACTGTGTTCTTCGAAGAGACGGAGCGCAGAAGAAAAGACGGAACCGTTCTGGACGTGACCGTCGCCGTGTCCCCCATAAAAAACACCTTCGGGGAAGTGGTCGGCTTGGCTTCCGTGTCCCGCGACATAAGCGAGCGCAAAAGAATACAGAAGATGCACAACGAGTTCATATCCACCGTCTCGCACGAGCTGCGCACTCCGCTGACATCGCTGCGCGGCTCCCTCGGCCTGCTTTCAGGCGGCATTATGGGCAAGCTTCCCGTCGAGGCAGACGAGCTTGTGGGAATCGCCGCCCGAAACGCCGAACGGCTTGCCCTCCTCATCAACGACATCCTCGACCTGCAGAAAATCGAGTCTGGCAAAATCCACATGGACATACGGGTCTGCGAGCTTGCCGAGATCGTCGAAAGAAGCGTTCAGGAAATGAGCTCTATGGCCGACGCCAACGAGATAGAGATATCGGCGGCCCGCGCCGATTTCAAAATCATGGCCGACCCAGACCGCTTGGTTCAGGTTCTGGACAACCTGTTGTCAAACGCCATCAAGTTCTCCCCCGTAGGCTCCCGCGTTTTCATCGGCGCCACTAGGGAAAACGGCAACGTTGTCGTTTCCGTCCGCGACCAAGGAGACGGCATAAGCGATTCATTCAGGGAAAGGATATTCGACAAATTCCAGCAGGCCGACTCGTCGGTGACCAGAAACAAGAGCGGCACCGGGTTGGGGCTGGCGATATGCAAGGCCATCGTCGAGGGCCACGGCGGGGAGATTTGCTTCGAGTCCAAAGTAGGCGAAGGAACCACTTTTTTCTTCACGGTTTCCGCCGCGAAGAGTGAAAATTCGGAGGTGAAACCGCCCGTGACCATAGACGCCGAAAACGTTTTCGGCAAGAAAGACTCGCGACGCGTACTAGTCGTGGACGACGACGCAGGAGTTAGAAACCTGTTGCGCAGGGCGCTCGAAAACAAGGGTTACGATGTCGACTCCGCGTCAAATGTCGCGTCTGCGGCCGGACTGACGCGGGACAACCTTTACGATGCGGTCATAGTCGATATCGGACTCCCGGACGGTTCGGGCTTCGACGTCATCAGCGGCGTCGAATCGAGGGACGAGGCGCGCGAAACCCCGGTCATCGTCGTCAGCGGAGCCGGGCCTGATCAGTACGCCGCTAACGTCCCGAAAGTGTACGACTGGTTGACGAAGCCTCTGGACATCCGGAGGCTCGTCTCCACAGTCGGCAACGCTGTCAAAAGGCCCCGCCCCCCCAGCGTAATGCTTATCGACGACGACCCGCAGTTGACCATTATGATGAAAAGAATCCTTGAATCCAGAGGCATCAAGGTGGCCGCAGCTCCCGGAGGCCGTCAGGCCGTCGCCATGCTCGATTCCATGAAGCCCGACCTCATTGTTTTCGATGTTCTCATGAATTCCGGCGACGGTTTCTACGTCGCCGAGTCTCTCCGCGCCAATCCCGAACTGGCCTCCATCCCGGTCGTGGTTTACACCGCTCTCGACCTCACCGAGGACGACAAGGCCGCGCTCGGCGGCGATAGCGTCCAGTTCTTCACAAAATCTAAAATCTCCGAAGGGGAGTTCAGCGACCGGCTGGCCGGCATGATCGCCGCTCTGCTGGACGAGGCTTCAGTTGAAAGGATGGTCTCAAACAAACATGCAAGTTAAAAAAGTTCTGCTTATCGACGATGAGAAAGACATAAGAACGGTGGCCGACATCAGCCTGAGGCGCATCGGCAACTTCGACGTGACCCTTGTCGAGAACGGAAAAGAGGGCCTTTCCGCCGCCGCCGCCATCCGCCCTGACGTGATCCTTCTCGACATGATGATGCCTGAGATGGATGGCATCACCGTTCTGAAAAAACTCAAGGAGAACCCTGAAACGCGGGACATCCCGGTCATTTTCATGACCGCCCGCGTAAGGGATAAGGAAAAGACCGAATACGAGGCTCACGGAGCCAAAGGCGTCATAGACAAGCCTTTTGATCCGCTGTCCCTAGCCGGGCAGGTGCGCAAGATATGCGACTTCGAACAGAAAGACGCCGCGCCTTGCCGCCCCGACTCGGACGATTCCAACGACTGACGCCGCGCGCGTCGCTTGCGGAAAGGAGAACTCTATGAACGATTTTACTAAAAAACTAAGCGTGCTGGTCGTCGACGACGACAACGCGATACATTCCGCCCTCCGCTTCAGTTTCAACGAGGCGGGCTGGGACTATGTCGGCGTCCTCGCCGGAACCGAAGCCCTTTCTCTGCTCAGGGAACGCGCCTTCTCCGCCGTCATAATTGACGGGATTCTGCCGGATATGACGGGCGTGGAGTTGTGCAGGGCCGCGCGCGCCGTTCCCGGCCTTGTAATGCCGCCCATCGCTTTTCTTTCCGCTTTCTTCAAAGACACCTCCACTCTCCGCGAGTTGTTCGTCGATATGGGCGTCGGCATCGTCCTCCACAAGCCGAGGCAGCCGCGCGAGATCGTCCGCCGCGTCTGCGAGCTTGTCAAAACGGACTGCTCCTCTTCCGTCCTGACTCCCGAAAGCATGGCGGAATTCGCCGAAATCCGGGCTTTGTACATAGAATCTTTCTTTGAGAACGCAAGAGCTATCGAGTCTCTCCTCGAAGGGCTCGAATCGAACCCCGGCGACTCAATATCTCTGTTGTCGTTAAGAAACATCGTCCACAAGATAAACGGCTCGGCCGGCAGCTACGGATTCGCCCGCGTCAGCCTCGGCGCCGCCCGCTGGGAAAGAGAAATCCTTGACATCCTTGATTCCGGACTTGCTGTTTCAGCAGACGCGTTGCGCGGTTTCTGCCAGCGATTCGAGAATATTAAAGTGGATTTCCAGTCTCCTCGCCACTCCGATAACGACGACCCCGACGAGGAGCCGCGCCTTATGAGCCAAGGGCTTTTCGCGTCTTTTTGATAAGCTCGGATATCAGGAACGGCTTCGACAGGAAGTTCACTCCTTCGTCCAGTTCCCCGTTATGCACTATCGAATTTTCTGTGTACCCGGACATATAAAGAACTTTCAACGCCGGATTCATCCTCGTTAGTATTCCGGCAAGCTCCCTTCCTCCCATGTCCGGCATTACCACGTCCGTCAGCAGAAGGTTAATTCTTTCTCCCTCGGTCTTGAAAATCTCTATGGCGTTTTCGCAGGATGAAGTTGCTATCGCCTTGTATCCGACTGATTCCAGAGCGCGCTTCGCCAGAAAGAGAACTCCCGCCTCGTCTTCCACAACTAGTATCGTCGCTCCGCCCGTCGCGCCCGCGTCCTCAGGCTCGTCCTTTTCCGGCTCGGCGACTTGCGCTCCGCTGAAATCCCGCGCAAAGTAAACTTTGAACGTGGTTCCTTTCCCCTGCTCGCTGTACACCCACACGTGCCCGCCGCTCTGCTTCACTATCCCGAACACCATCGACAGCCCCAGCCCCGTCCCCTTCCCCATTTCCTTCGTCGTGAAAAACGGCTCAAAAATCCTCTCCATCGTCTCTTGGCTCATCCCGCATCCCGTGTCGGTGACCGACAACATCACATACGAGCCGGGCGAAACCTCCGCGTGCCGCGCCGCGTATTCCTCGTCAAGCTCCGCGTTATACGTCTCAATTGTCAGCCTGCCCCCCTTCGGCATGGCGTCTCTTGCGTTCACCGCGAGGTTCATCACCACCTGCTCCAACTGCCCCGCGTCGGCCTTGATTCTTCCAAGCTCCGGATCAGGGTGCGTCGCCAGCAGTATATCTTCTCCGATTAGCCTCTTCAGCATCGGCTCCATATCCTTGACGACCCTGTTGAGGTCGACGATTTCCATTTTCATAACCTGCCGCCGGCTGAAAGCCAGCAACTGCCGCGTCAGTTCCGCCGCCCGCCTGCCCGCAGTCAGTATCTCCGCAACATCCCCTCTCTGCTCCGATTCTCCGGGCAGCGCCTCTAGAACCATTCCGGCGTAGCTGTTTATCACCGTCAGCATGTTGTTGAAATCGTGCGCTATGCCGCCGGCAAGCCTTCCAACCGCTTCCATCTTCTGCGCCGCCAGCAACTGCTGATGAATCTCGTCTCTCTCTTTCTCCGTCCGCCTCATGTCCTTTTCTGTTTTTATATTGTGCAGCGCGAACGCCACATCCCCAGCCATCTCTTCGAACAAAGACACTTCATCTTCGTCCGGCGCGCCTCCCACATTCTCAAGCGACACCGATACATATCCGTAGTTGACCCCGGCATGCTCCAGCCTGACGCTCATCGCCGCGCTCTGCGAGCAACCCTCGGCCAGCGAACACCCCTCGCACTCCTTCTCTCTGTCCATGACCACATGGACGCCGGAACCGCCCGCCGCCGCCTCGCAACACGCCGGCATTTTGCCGTTCTTCAATTCCTCTTCAAGGGGCCCGAACGCATCCCCGATCCCTTCCTGCGCGTAAAACTCCGGACTCCCGTCCTCGCCGCATAAAACAATTATCGCTCCCGTGTATCCACTGCTCCCGACCATCAGTTCGCACGTCCGCCTCGCCAGCGCCTCCGGGTCCCTCTCCCTCACTATTAGCTGATTCACGTCTCTTATGGCCAACAGCACCCGGTTCAGATGCGATATCTTTTCCTCGTATTCCTTCATGTGCGAGACGTCCATTGCGGTGAACGTCATCGTTCCCGCCTCGAAATCGTCCCCCTCAATCAATGTCGAACTCAGAATGATGTGTATGATTTCCCCATCTTTCCTCTTCCAGCGGGTCTCCACCGTCCCGTGTCCCTTTTCTGCTATCTGCCTGTATTTTTCACGCCCGACGCAATCGTAATCCTCGTCCGCGGGATAAAGCATTCTCGCCGCCTGCCCCGACAGTTCTTCCCGTGAATACCCCGTCATCACTGACATAGCTTCGTTGACTTCCATCATCATCCTGTCCTTCACGAGGCCGATTCCAACCGGCGCCGCGCGCAGCACGCTTCTCATCCTCGATTCGCTCCTGCGCAACGCGAAATCCGCTTTCTTCCGTTCCGATATATCCCTCGTCGTCCCTTGAACCGCAAATGGCGCTCCTTTGTCGTCGAACAGGAACTTTCCATGCGTTTCCACTGGAACCGCAATCCCGTCCTTGCGCAGCATATCCGTCTCGAAAACTATTCCTTTGCTTTCCCCGCCGAGCGCAATCTCGCTTTCTATGACGCTTCTTATCCTCGCAAACTCTTCCTCGGAACAATGATTCCCCAGCCCGCTGCCGATTAGTTCTTCCGGCGCGTATCCGAGAACAACCGCGCTTGCCGGGTTCACATAAACGAATTTCAGATCGAGGTCCGTCTTCCATATAACGTCCAGCGTGTTGTCCGCGAGCAGCCTGTACTTCGCCTCGCTCTCCGCCACCGCCACCGCCGCTTCCGCGCGCTCCCATAATATTTTCATCTTCTGTTTCCGCGACGACAGCAACAGCGCCGCCCCGACAGCGGCTATCAGACACGCCGCCATCGCTGCCGTCAGCGTCCGCATCTCCGCTATCGGCTCAAACGCCTCGGACTCGTCCATCTTGGCGACAATCCGCCACGGCGAATCCGGCACGGCTCGAACATCCGCCAGCACGTTTTCTCCCCGATAGTCCTCTCCCCGCGCGTTGCCTTTCTTTCCAAGCACAGCCATCGCGGCGGGCAGCTTCGTTTTGCTCACAGGCAGCCGCAGTTTGAGCGCCGCGTCATTATTGAACCGGAGGCTGTTCAGAAAAACTACTTCATCCCCTTCCCGGCGGACAAGCAGCGTCTCTGCCGTCCGGCTCGGCGTCGGCCATCTCTTTATCATCGGATACAAATACTGTTCGGGGTCTATCTTCAACACCAGCGCGCCGAAAGCATCCTTCTCTCCTTCCCGCGTCAGCGGAACCACCACTGCAAGCCTCGGATGCCTCGTGTTTTCACAGATGTGAAAATCCAGAAACGCCGGCTCGCCCTTAGGCAACATGCTCAGAATGTCCGCTTTTAAATGCTCCCTGTCCAAGCCTCCTTCTGCCGGCTCGACGATAATCTTTTCTCCCACCGCGTCAACCAGATACACTCGCTCATATCCGTAGGCGCTCCTCACGTTGTACATCCAAACAAGCAGCCTTTCGAGCGCCTCCTCGTCTTCCGGAGATTCAAAATACCGCGATACAAGTCCCATGAAATCCTTGTTGCCGAAAAACACCGTCCCGTCCGCTAGCCTTTCCTTCCTCCACTGCACAAGCTCGTTGACTTTCAGCGATGAAACCGCCGACAACTGCTTCTCAAGATGCTCCATGTGGCTTTTTTTGTCTCTGTCGAATATCAAAACAGCCGAAAAGACTATCCCGACCGCCGCGGCGATGAACAACAATGTATATGTAAAATTTTTCGATTGATTGTTTGTTGTCTTGCCATGCGTATTCGTCATGATTCCTCACCCTCGCTTGTTAAAACCCGTTCTAATAATATTCTGCGTCGGTTAAAGCGCCTTTATATGCCTGAGTTTTTTGTTGTGATTATTATAATGCGGCGGCTTTTTTTTGTAATAGTTCATTAAAAATAACCGCCGTGATATTGCGCACAACTGCGGCTTGTTGTATTTTATGTATGAAAAGAAAACTCATAGGTTTCGGCATTAAAAAAACATTGCGAGAGCGTCGCTAAACATGGAATTAAAAGATAAAACGATACTGGTTGTCGATGATGAAGAGTCGTTTTTGAGCCTGATGCGCAGATTCCTCGAAAAGAAAGGCTGCGAGGTGCGCGCGGAGCAACTAGCCGACCTTGCCCTCGACTTCCTCAAAGACAATCACGTTGACTTGATAATGGCCGACCTGAGGATGCCCGGCGGCATGGACGGCATGGAATTCGTCCGCGCAGTGAAAGAAATGAAATACCCCGCCGAAGTCGTCGTGATGACAGGGCACGGAACGGTCGAAACAGCGGTCGAAGCCATAAAAATAGGCGCTTTCGACTTCGTTGAAAAACCAGTGGATTTCGACAGACTTTCCGTAATCATCAACAACGCCCTTGACAGCGGCCAACTCAAATGCCGCATCGCATTCCTTGAAAACAAAATCAAAGGATACGTGGAGTTCGACAGCGTTATAGGCGTAAGCGACAGGTTCATCGAAACAAAAAAACTGGCCGAGAGGATAGCGCGCACCGAAGTCAACCTGCTCATATCCGGAGAAAGCGGATGCGGAAAGGAAGTGTTCGCGCGAGCCATCCACAACGCCGGGCCGCGCGGAGAAGGCCCCCTTGTGGCCATCAACTGCGGCGCCATCGCCGAAAACCTTCTCGAATCCGAGATGTTCGGACACGAAAAAGGCGCTTTTACCGGCGCTGTCTCTCGTAGAATCGGCCACTTCGAACACGCCGACGGCGGAACCATTTTCCTCGATGAGGTCAGCGAGCTTCCTCTTTCTCTTCAGGTAAAACTGCTCCGCGCCGTTCAGGAAAAAGAAATCATGCGCGTCGGCAGCTCGCGGCCCGTGAAAGTTGATTGCAGAATCATTTCGGCATCCAACAAAAACTTGGAGCAGGCCGTCGCCGACAATCTTTTCAGGGAAGATTTATACTACAGATTGAACGTCATTGAACTGAAAATCCCGCCCCTTCGCGAACGCGCCGACGACGTGCCTCTGCTCGCAGCCCATTTCGTGAGAAAACACGCGGGCGAGGATGTGAAAATCGACCGCGCCGCCTCAGAAGCCCTGCAAAACTATTACTGGCCCGGCAATGTCAGGGAGCTTGAAAACGCTATCCAACATGCCATCGCCCTTATGAACGATCCCGTCATCACCGCCGACCTTCTGCCTAAAAGAGTCTTTTGCTCTCAGCCGAAAAATTTCGCTCCGCCCGAAACTGACGCGTTCACCCTCAAGAACGCTCAGGATTCAGTTGTTGGGGATTTCGAAAAAAGCTTCATCGTGGACGCTCTTCGCCGCAACTACGGCAACATTGTCAAAAGCGCCTCCGATATGGGCATTACCCGACAAACTCTCCACAAGATGCTCAAAAAACACGACATCAACGCCAAAGACTTCAAACCGGAGAGCTGACTCGCTTCCTTCGCTTATGCGGGCTGATTCTCTCCCCGTCACCGCGCCGCAGTCGTCAACTTCACCAACTTGCGCTCCTCGTCGATTTCTATCAACGCGCTATCCTCGAACTTCAGATCGTCCGACAGCATAGACGCGAAACACTCCTCCGCGCTCTTGTACACGTGCAGCACCTTTTCCAGCCTCAGCCGCCTCAGAACTCTCTCAACATACGACTTCAGGTTGTACATTGCGAAAAACCCGCCGTTCCCCTCTACCAACTCTCTCATCCTCAACAGAAATACTACGCCTATGCTGTCTATGAATTCAACCTTGTCCATTATGAACACTATTTTTTTCCCTTTTTCACATTCGTTTTTAAGTTTCTCCTCGAATGCCGGATAACACCTTGATGTCAATTCCCCTTCGAGTCCCACAGTAATGATTTCCCCGAAGTTCGTCAATGTGTGATTCATGTTGCCATCTCCCCTTTTCTGGTGTCTCCGGAATCATCCTTTGGGTCTCCGAGTCCGGACAACTTATCTATTGCAAAGTTCATGCCATTTGCTGTTCATCACTCTTTGACAAACAAATATCCCTTTTGATAAATCTATATTTGCAAATGTGTTTCTGCGCACATTCATTTATCCCGTATGTATCCGGTTACAGTGTAAATATGTCACTTTGCTATGAACAACTATTTCCAAAATGACAATGTTTCCAAAACGGAAAGAATTATGTGGCAATTTAGGGTTTCACATCTCGATTTAATAAAATAATTATTCGTTTATCAATGCTCTTTTTTAGCTTTTTTATTTAAAAAAACGGACATAGCCGCCATCTTGCTTTAATGTCTATCGCGACAACAAGGAAAGAGGTGGACGAGATGAAAAAAATGATGCTGACGACACTGGTAGCGATGATGATGACGGCCTCGGCGGCTCTCGCCGCCTCAGATAAAGTGGAAGTCCGGTTGGCTTTCGAGATACCCCGCCACGTAACGGCTTGCGTGAAAGGCAACGCAGACAACGATAACAGGTCAGATAATGGAAAAGAGAACAGCAAGGCATGCAGACTTGCGGACGGCGTCCTCGATGTCGAAGCGAACAGCGGATTGACGATGGATGTTATGTTCGACGACGGAGAAACCGAAGAAATGGTCGAAACGGTAAGCTTCGCGAGCGCCGGGGTCAACAGAGCCGATGTCAGCAAAAGCCTCAAATACGCGATGGAATCGAGCAAAATGAACGGAACGGCGGCTGTGACATATACCTTCACAACCGACTGAGAAATCAAAGAAAAACAACAAAGGAAGGAATGATAACCATGAAAAACTGCGCTCAATCTCTCTACTGCCAGGCCGACACATATCTCGAAAGCCCGTCGGCAAAACTGCTCCCGTTCACAGACAACGTTACAGTGAACCTCTGCAAATACAAAGTCCGGGACAACAGCGACGAAAGCATGTCTCTGTTCGTGAAGTTCCTCGCGGGACAGAAGAAAAGAGGTTCGTTGTCGGAACATGCGTCGTCTTTCGAAACGACACGGGTTCAGTTGATGATGTCCTGACGGCGCGAAGACGGCGATTTTTTGCTTGAGCGCCGCCCACGGCCATGATAAGGCGTATATAATATCCAATATGGAAAAAGTGATAGTTGTTGACGACGACACGGCGATCCTCCGGTTCGCCGCTTTTCATTTGAAGCGCATGGGTTGCGACCCGGTGGAACTGTCCGACGGCGCAGCCCTCACCCCTGAAGTAATTACCGCAGAGCGCCCGTCCGCGATACTGATAGATATGCTCATGCCCGGAAGGTCCGGACTCGACACCCTTGAAGCCCTGCATCCCTCGTTCGAGAGCGTTCCGTTCATTATGATGACGGCTCACGGCAGCATCGAGACCGCAGTCGAGGCGATGCGCCGGGGCGCGTTCGATTTCATCTCCAAGCCGCTCGATCCCACGCGGCTTGAAATCGCGGTGAACCATGCGATAAGAACGACCCAGATGTCCCGCAAACTCGCAGAGCTTGCCACTTCGGCGCGCGGCCGCAACGAATACCACGGAATGGTCGGCGGCAACGAGTCGATGCGCAAGATTTACGACACCATAGAAGTTGTGGCTCCGAGCAACGCGACGGCGCTCATCACCGGAGAAAGCGGCACGGGCAAGGAACTGGTCGCCCGCGCCCTGCACTCCGTCAGCGGCAGAAAAGGCCATCTCATAGAAGTGAACTGCGGCGCAATCCCTTCGGAACTTATTGAAAGCGAACTGTTCGGACATGAAAAAGGGGCTTTCACAGGGGCCTCGGCGCGACGAACCGGCGCGGCGGAAAACGCCGACGGCGGCTCTCTCTTCCTCGACGAAATCTGCGAGCTTCCCCTCAATATGCAGGTGAAACTCCTTCGCTTTCTTCAGGAAAGATACATCCAGCGCGTCGGCGGAAACGAAAAAATCACTATCGACGCCCGAATAATCTCCGCCACCAAGAAAGACCCTTTGGAGGAAGTCCGCGCGGGCCGCTTCCGGGACGACCTATTCTACCGGCTAAATGTGATACCGATTCACATCCCGCCCCTGCGCCTCAGGGCGGACGACATCCCCGCTCTGTGCGACCGCTTTCTGCGGCGGATATGCGAAGAAAACGGCGTCCCCTTCAAAGGCGTCCGTCCGGACGCGATGGAAATCCTCATGCGCCACACATGGCCCGGCAATATCCGAGAGTTGAAAAATACCATCGAAAGAATCGCCATCATGAACAGAAGCGGCTCCGTGACCGCCGCTATGATTCCGGAGAGCATCGTCGAGGAAGCCAAGAAAAACAGGCCGCTCCCCGTCTCCCTCTCAGGCTCCGGCTCAGGAGCGGAGGAAATTATCCCTTTCGAGCAGGTAAAAAGAGAGACTTTCGAGCGCGCGGTTAGAATTTGCGGCGGCAACGTCGTCGAAGCCGCAAAGAAACTCGGCGTCGGATACAACACCATATATAGGTTGATGAAAAACACGCCGCAGGATAACCGCCGCCGAACGCACATCCCGGATTAGCAAACCCGAATCCGCCATTATGATTCGGGTTTGAAATTTTTCCTTCGGTTTTTTCCTCCTTGGTTTCTCTTTATTGCGCGCCTCGCGATTGTGCGCGGGAAGGATGTATGTTATATTAGCAGACGCGCGCAAGCGCGACACGGACGGGAGGCGGGAGCATAGGAATGGCTGCTGACGAAACACAGGTAGACATATCGGAGTTCGCGAGGCTCGACTTGAGGACGGGAACCGTTCTCGAAGCGGCTGCGGTGGAAGGCTCGGACAAGCTGGTCGTGATGAAGATAGACATCGGCGGAGAGGTCAGGCAAATCGTCGCCAGCATCCGCGCCTCTTACGCTCCGGAGTCCCTAGCCGGCAAAAAGACGGTCGTGCTGGCGAACCTGAAGAAGGCGCTTATTCGGGGAGTCGAGAGCCACGGGATGATTCTCGCCGCCGGCTCGCCGGAAGGCATAGTTCTTTTGAGGCCGGAGAGCGACATCGACAGCGGCGTGAGAATCAGGTGAAAGGCCCCGCCGAGGGGCGGGCGCGATTGATTCATGGAATCCGAAAATATTATCCTCAAAAAAATCGCCGAACAGCTTGAAGTCGTCGGCAAGGAACACGAGACCGCCAAGAACGACCTTCAGGCTCTTGTAGAGTCTTTCATCTCCGACATCAGCGTTAACATGAAGAAATACGTCATGAGCAACGTGCGTCGCGAAGCCCGCAAAGCGCCGGACGCCGCCGCCGGGCTTGATGACTCTCAGATCGAAACCCTCCGGCTCGATCTGGACTCTTCCCTCGAACCGGAAATCGAGCGCGTGCTAGCCCTCCTTCGCGACAACTCCGAATGGATGGACGACGATACCACCTTCCTCGACATCAACTCCAAAGCTTGGAAGGCAATCAAGTCTATCGAAACCCCTGTGAACTCCACCCTTGAGAAATACGGGCTGAACCCCATAAACCTGAAAAACTGGACTTGGCTGTCCGCCGAGATAGACGCCCTCATCACCACCGGATTCCCCGGAGCAAAAAAAGAGTTCGTCGACAAATCAAAACAACTCAGATACCTTCAATCCCGGTTCCACGAGGAATCCCGAATGAAGGATGTTCTTGGCCGTTTAGACAGCCTGTAACCCCCCTACGCCGCTCTTGCGGCGGCCGACTTCGCGCCTCCGGCTTACATACAGCAACTTTGCAAAGACATTCTCTGAAAAGCAACCTCATGAAGCCCCTTTCCAAATATCTTTTCCCATGACACGCGCCGATGGGGAGAGCGAAGATCCGCCTTCGGCGCCAGCGTGAAACGTTTTGAAAGGGATTTTAAGGGAAAACTTTTTCAAAAGCTTTCCCTTAACCGCCCTCTTTGCCGTCTTTGCGTTGTCGCCGTAAAGCCACAGCTCCGGGCAGCCAGACGAGCGCGATTGAGAGAGCTAGAAAAGCGAAGTTGCCGTAGCCGAGAGAAACGCCGAAAGGGGCTAGAGCGGCCGCCGCAAGATTCTGCGCCCCCGCAGCCGCCTCCCATATCCGCTCAGGCATAAATCTGTCCGCGCCGACAACGTTCACCGCGAGAGAAACCGCGGACGCGGCGGCGAACGCGGCCCGCGCGGCGGGCCGCTTCATGTCCAGCCCTGTCAGCGCAACGACAAGGAACGGAAGCAGCGGAGTCATGAAACGCGCGCTGTAAGCGTCGAACCATCCGACGCCGGTGTTGATGAACAGCAACGCGGCGGCCATCGCCGCGAACGCCGCGCCCGCGCGCGGATCCGACTTCGCGTAACGCCGGAACGCAACCGCCGCCAGAATCGCGGGCGGGAACGTTATGACGAATCCCCATCCGTCGCGGTTGATTCCGAACAGCAGAACGGCGAGCCGCTTCAGGCCTTCCGGGCCGGGGGCCGACACGCCGAAGAATCCGCTCGAGTGGTACTGCCCGAACAGGGCGGCGTATTTGTAAGAGAGCGGCCACGGCGCGCCGAAAGCCGCGTCGTGATACAGGAGCAGGGCCGCTATCGGGACAGCGAATCCCGCAACCGCCGGGAACGCCGCGCGGCGTCCGAACGAAGCGCCGTAAACGACGAGGCACGCGGCGGGAGCCGCCGCGTAGTAGTCGCTCGCCGCCGCCGCTCCGGCCAGCAGGCCGACCAGCGCCGCCGCCCGCGCCGCCCCTTCTCCGCGCTTCAGCGCCGTCATGCTTATAAATGACGCGAACAAGCAGAACGCCGTCAGCGACGACGAGAAAAAGATGCTGCCGTAGAACAAGGCGGGAGAACCAATGCCGTAAAGAAGCGCGAGAGCCACCCTTCCGCCCTCCCCGGCCCACGACGCCGGCGCGCTCCGGTATATCAGCAGCGACGTCAACGCCGCGCACAGACCGGACACCATCAGACTGACGATGAACATCCGCCACGGCATCGGCAACCCCGCCGCCCGCGCCGCCGCATACGCCGGAACCGCCACGAACGACCCCAGCGGAGCCTTGTCGCTCAGCACGACCACCCGCCCGTCGTCCCGCTTCACTATCGCGTAGTCCCTCATCTTCCATCCGTCCGAGGTAACCTCCGGCAGGATGTCCGTAATCTCTAAACTGCCGCGTTCGGCCAGCGCCACAGTCAGGCTGAACCGGGACGCGTCGTTTGTCGTCATGTAGAAATTAGTGAAAAAAGCGCACGCGATAAAAACGGACAGGAACACTTTGAGGCCGTTGCCGCGCGCCGCGTTTGAGTTCATATCAGCCATCTCGGAGCCGCGCCGGGCGGCTCACCTGTTGCTCTCGGCGATGAGAAGTTCGAGTTTTCTGAGAGCGGAGCCGGAGTCGATGCTTTCAGCGGCGGCGCGGATGCCGTCGGCGAAGTTCCCCGCGCGCCCGGCCACAATCAGGGCCGCCGCCGCGTTCAACAAAACAACATCCCTCTTGGCCCCCTTGGCGCCCCGAAGAACGTTCAGCGCTATCTCCGCGTTCGCCGGCGCGTCCCCGCCCCTTATCGCCGCCGGAGTCGCCCGCCTCATCCCGAAATCCTCCGGCTTTATCTCGTACGTCCTCACACGCCCGCTCTTCAGCTCAGAGACCCGCGTCTCCCCCGTTATCGTTATCTCGTCGTAACTGTGAGAGCCGTGAACCACCATCGCCGCGCGCGCCCCGAGGTTCTTCAGAACCCGCGCCATCGTCTCCGTCAGTTCCGGCTTGTACACCCCCAGCGCCTGCACGTTCGCCCCGGCGGGATTCGTCAGCGGCCCCAGCACGTTGAATATCGTCCTCACCCCTATCTCCCGCCTCGGTCCGATCGCGTGCTTCATCGCGCTGTGGAACAACGGCGCGAACATGAACCCGATTCCCACCCGCTCGACGCAGTCCTTCACCCGCTCCGGCGGCAGATCGATGTTCACCCCAAGAGCCTGCACGACATCCGCGCTCCCGCATCTGCTGGACACCGACCTGTTGCCGTGCTTGGCCACCGTCACACCGGCTCCCGCCGCCACGAACGCTGTTGCCGTCGATATATTGAACGTGTTCGTTCCGTCCCCGCCCGTGCCGCACGTGTCGAGAATCGTTTCCTGATCAATATTGATATCTTCCCGGTCGATGTTGACGAGAGAAGTGCGCCTGACATTCAGTTTGAGAGCCTTTTCGCGCATCGCCTCCGCGCATCCCGTAATCTCGTCTATAGTCTCGCCCTTCATGCGCAGCGCCGTGATAAGGCAAGCGATCTGAGCCGGAGTCGCCCCGCCGCTCATTATCTCCTCCATAGCCGCGCGCGCCTCCGCCCGCGTCAGATTCTTCCCTTCCACCGCCTTCTTTATCGCTTCCTTTATCATCACGTTCAGCCCCCGACCGGATTTTTCCGAATTCTACAACAACAGGCCCCGAACATCCAACACAAACTGCCACAAACGACACTCCCCCCCCCCGCCATTCCCAAATCATCCGGCAAGCCATTGCGGCAAATATGAATTCGTTCAAAACAACTTCACTCTGTTAAATGCCGCAAAGACGTAATAAAGCGCCGTTTTCGCGCAAATTGATTGAAATTATCTGTCTATTTTATTATCCTTTCTAAGCGCGCCGGGCGGCGCGAAAGCCGACAACACGGGATGGAACAAGAACGTGGCTTACATAACATTCGACACTGATAAATGCAAAGGCTGCGGCGTCTGCGCCGACAACTGCCCCCAGACCCTCATATCGATGGACGAGGAACGGATGAACGCGCTGGGCTACCGGCCCGCGGTCTTCGCTGACCCGGAAGGCCGCTGCAAGGGCTGTAAAATCTGCGCGGAGATGTGCCCGGACATCTGCATCGAAGTGTACAAATAACCCGCGCGACGGAGTTGAACTATGGCGCTCACACTGACTAAAGGCAACGAGGCGATCGCCGAAGGCGCTATCCACGCCGGTTGCAGGTTCTATTTCGGATACCCCATCACTCCCCAGAACGATATCCCTGAATATCTCGCCAGAGAGATGCCGAAAATCGGCGGCACTTTCATTCAGGCCGAAAGCGAGATAGCTTCCATCAACATGGTGCTCGGCGCGGCGGCGGCGGGCGCGCGCGTCATGACTTCCTCCTCCGGCCCCGGCGTCTCCCTCATGCAGGAAGGCATTTCCTATCTGGCCGGCTCCGAGCTTCCCGCGCTCGTCGTCTATATCTCCCGCATAGGCCCCGGTCTCGGCGGCATCGCCCCCACTCAGGGCGACTATAAACAGGTCACTTCCGGCGGCGGCCACGGCGACTACTACACCATCGTCCTCGCCCCGGCTTCCGTTCAGGAGATGTTCTCGCTCACCATCAAGGCGTTCGAGCTGGCGGACAAATACCGCAACCCGGCCCTGCTGTTGTGCGACGCCATCCTCGGCCAAATGAAAGAACCGGTCGAGATCGGCCCCCGCCCCGACTTCAAAGATATCTCCCTGCCGGACAAACCTTGGGCGCTCAACGGAAACGCGGGCCGCAAATCCAACCTCATCAAGTCTCTCTACCTCGGCGACGGCGAGATGGAAGTCCAGAACTGGATGCTGTTTGACAAATATAACAAGATGAAACAGGAAGACACATATTTCGAGACGACGGACGTGGATGACGCGGAGCTTCTGGTGGTCGCGTTCGGCTCCTGCTCCCGGATGGCGCAGACGGGCATCGATATGGCGCGCGAGCAGGGCATGAAAGTCGGAATGCTACGCCCGATCTCGCTGTTCCCGTTCCCTGAGAAAGCGGTGGCCGAGCTTTCAGCCCGCATCCCGAAAGTCCTCGTCGTCGAGATGAACACCGGGCAGATGTACAAGGACGTGAAAGTGAATCTGGACCGAGCGGCGGACATTCATCTGTACGCCCGGCCCGGCGGCGGCCTGCCCACTCCGGACGACGTGCTCGAAGAAATCAAAAAAATTTACTAACACGGCCCGCAAAGATTGGACGGCTGATATGAGCGAAAACATTACCCCGGCGACGGGCCCGAAAAAAATCATGGGGCGGCCCAAGTGCCTCAACGACGTCACATTCCACTTCTGCCCCGGATGCAACCACGGCAACGTCCACAAGATGATTGGCGAAGCTATCGACGAATACGGGATTCAGGACAGGACGATAGGAGTGGCGGGAGTAGGCTGCGGCGTGTTCCTCTATAACTATGTGGACGTGGATGTGCTGGAAGCCCCGCACGGGCGCGCCTGCGCGGAAGCCACCGGCATCAACCGCGTTCACCCGGACAAAATCATCTTCACCTATCAGGGCGACGGCGATCTGGCCGCAATCGGGCTGGCCGAGACCGTCCACACCGCCAACAGGGGCGAAAATATCACAGTCATCTTCGTCAACAACACAGTGTACGGAATGACCGGCGGGCAGATGGCCCCCACAACTCTGCTCGGCCAGAAGTCCACAACGTCCCCGTACGGCCGCGAGTTCATGGGCGACGGATATCCCATCAAGATGTGCGAAATGCTCGCCACGCTCGAAGGAACCGCCTTCGTCGCCCGCGTCGCATGCGACACCCCGAAAAATCTGATGACCGCAAAAAAGGCCATCAAAAAAGCTTTCAAAATGCAGATAGACCAGATGGGATTCTCCTTCGTCGAAATCCTGTCCACCTGCCCCACCAACTGGGGCATGACCCCGCAACAGGCATACAAGAGGGTCGCCGCCGAGATGATTCCTTATTTCCCTCTCGGCATTTTCAAGGAAAGAACCACTGCCGACTACATGTGACGCGAGCCGGCGTCAGGGGAGAATAGCGCGATGTACTACGATGTGATGATGGCTGGTTTCGGCGGTCAGGGAATTCTGATGATAGGAGACCTGCTGGCGCTAACCGCGATGAACGAAGGCCGCCATACGACATGGATGCCGGCCTACGGCGTCGAGATGCGCGGCGGCACGGCAAACTGCACTGTGGTCATCTCCGACAAACGCATCGGCTCCCCCATAACCGCCCGGCCTCACTCGGCCGTCATCATGTCAAAACCCGCGCTCCAAAAATTCGCCCCGCGAGTGCGCCCCGGCGGCGTATTGGTCGCCAACGCCTCTTTCATGAAACCTGAAGACGCGGGCCGCGACGACCTCCAGTCCGTCTTCATCCCCGCCGTTGATCTGGCCACCGAACTAGGAAACGAGCGCACCGCCAGCATGATCGCCCTCGGAGCCTACATCGAGAAAACAGGCGTCGTCACGCTCGAAGACGCAGTCGCCGCCCTCGATTCCACTCTGCCCGAAAAAAGAAAAAAACTCCTTCCCATAAACGTCGCCGCCCTCGAACGGGGACGCGACTTCGTCCGCAACGGAAAATAACGCCCCCGAACCCGGAGCGTGCGGATTGAACAGCGACAGAATTGAAATCCTCAACGACTCGCCCGTCGCCCACGGCCCGGTCGTCTACTGGATGAGCCGCGACCAGCGCGCCGCCGACAACTGGGCTTTGCTCCGCGCTCAGGAAATCGCGCTCGAAACTCGCTCCCCGCTCGCCGTCGCTTTCTGCCTAGTCCCCTCTTTCCTCGGCGCGTCGCCCGCGCATTTCTCTTTCATGCTGGACGGCTTGCGCGAGACCGAGGCAGATCTTCAAAAAAAATCCATCCCCTTCTTCCTGCTGCGCGGCGAGCCGGAAACAGCCCTTCCCGCCTTCCTTGCTAAATGCGGCGCCCGCGCCCTCGTCGCCGACTTCGACCCGCTCAGAATTAAACGCCGCTGGAAATCGCTCGTCGCCAGAAATGTCAACTTCCGATTCGAGGAAGTCGACGCCCACAACATCGTTCCCTGCCGCGCCGCGTCCCCAAAACTGGAATTCGCCGCACGCACTATAAGACCGAAAATCAACCGCCTTCTGGACGGCTTTCTAACGGATTTCCCGGCCTTGAAGAAACACCCCTTCGCTTGGAACAAACCCGCGCCGCGCAACGAGTGGCCCACCTCTCCGTCCGGCGGCGCAAAACCCTCCCGCCCAGCCCCCGGTTGCAAAGCGGCAAATAAAGCTCTCCGCGGCTTCATCTCGCGCAGGCTCGACAGCTACGACGCCGACCGCAACAACCCCAACATCGACGGACAGTCCGGCCTCTCTCCCTACATCCACTTCGGCCAACTGTCCGCCCAGCGCGCCGCGCTCGATGTCCGCTCCTCCGGCTCCCCCGGCTCCTCCCCTTTCCTCGAAGAACTCATCGTCCGCCGCGAACTTTCCGACAACTTCTGCTTCTATAACGATAACTACGACTCCTTCGACGGATTCCATGCGTGGGCCAAGAAGACTCTCGACGAACATCGCGCGGACAAAAGAGAATACATATATTCGAGAGACGATCTGGAAGCCGCGGAAACTCATGACACGCTATGGAACGCCGCCCAGCGGCAGATGTCCGCCGAGGGCAAGATGCACGGATTCATGCGCATGTACTGGTGCAAGAAAATCCTCGAATGGACTCCTTCCCCGGAAGAAGCCATGAGCTGCGCCATCTACCTCAACGATAAATATGAGCTTGACGGGCGCGACCCGAACGGATACGCGGGCATCGCTTGGAGCATCGGCGGCGTTCACGACCGCGCATGGGGCGAACGCCCTGTCTTCGGCAAAATAAGATACATGAGCCACAACGGCTGCAAATCCAAATTCAACGTCAACCAATACATCCGCAACCATCAATAACCGCGCCTCCGGCTGCCAAAGAGAAACTTTTGAAAAAGTTTCTCTTTGGAATCTCTTCAAAACGTTTCACTGGGCGTCGGGGATTGACGCGTAAAACGCGTCTATCCCCGACGCCCCATGTAAAATCATTCCTGAGTCCCCCTGAAACTCAGATATTTATCGCGGCGAGCGGGACTTTGGAGCGCTGCGATTCATCGCCGCTTTTCCCAGCGATGTGAACCATCCCGGAGCCGGGAATTAATTCCCGGCTCTTGTCAGCGTTGATCGCGATTAAAGCGGCGATGAATCGCAGCGCTCCAAAATCAATGCGCCT
>Ga0209311_1000370_pt1 | contig 43263 bp, 48 predicted proteins | sample AD_UKC045_MetaG_FD_184417 | JGI IMG/M metagenome (GOLD analysis project Ga0209311, IMG submission 184417) | Active sludge microbial communities of municipal wastewater-treating anaerobic digesters from USA - AD_UKC045_MetaG (SPAdes) (version 2) | ecosystem: Engineered > Bioreactor > Anaerobic >...
GCTTATATTTGGTATTACAATCACGAAAGGATTAAGACAAAATTAAAAGGACTGAGTCCTGTAGAGTACAGAAATCAGTCCTTAAGTTTAAACCCAAATTAATGTCCAACATTTGGGGGTCAGTTCATAAAGTGCCTTTTTTATTGCTAAAAGATAAGCCATATTTGATACAACCCTTATGAGATGCTCTGGAAGCCTTGTAAATAGAGGCTCGCAGGGCAGCGAATTTCGCTCGGCGTCAAAAGCGCCTATTTTATGAATTAATTTTCGCGCTTTTTGATATAAAAAGTATAGGTGCCGTTATCTGAATCTAACTGTAAAAGCTCATGGCCAGTTTGCACGCAAAATGCATTAAAATCTTTCACAGAACCTGCGTCGGTAGAAATTACTTTTAAAATTTGATGTTCATTTATTTCGCTCAAGCCCTTTTTGCAGCGCAAAATTGGCAGCGGGCAATTTAAGCCTGTTGCATCCACAAGTTTGTCGAACTCCATTATTTGTTTTCCCCTTCTGCTGGTGTCGCGCTATTCTGCGCGATGAGTGGGTAGCCCGCCTTGCCCCAGGCAAGAATGCCGCCCACTAAGTTGTAAACATTTTTACAGCCTTTGCTGGTAATAAAAGCGGCCGCATGCGCTGACCGCACGCCGCTGTGGCAATAAAATACAACCGTTTCAACTTTGGTTAAAGGCTCATATTGCACGGGCAACATGGCTAATGGCACATGAATTGCACCAGGAATAATACCGCGCGCAACTTCATCATCATTACGCACATCCACCAATAACAACGGCTGCTCAGCCATCAGGTTGAATAAGTCTTTTGCTTCAATTTCGTGATAAATGCTCATTTGAACAATCAATTTTAACTAAGTGAAATAATAGCAATTATGTGGCTAGACTGCATTAAAAAGTGTCAGAAGCTAAGCCAAAGAAGTATTTGTAGGTTAAGAGAACTCTTAAAAATACTGGTGGCCGGGGGCAGAATCGAACTGCCGACACGCGGATTTTCAATCCGCTGCTCTACCGACTGAGCTACCCGGCCATCATGCAAACGTCGGTAAATGTTTGCAAGGCGCGAATTATAGCAAACTTCCAAAAAACTTCCAAAGATAATTGCTGAATTATATGAAGTCTTATCGGATGTTATCTTTACGCAGGGTGTCTTTTGGGCGTGCGGTGTACATATTTAGATGAGCACTAATGAATTTGTAGTGTTGCTCATGTAAAATTCGGCTATGAATTTCACCATAACTAAGCCTAACCAAGCCCTCAAAAGTGCGCTTGTTGACAAAATCAACCATAAAACAAAGCCATTAGGGGCATTGGGCATGTTAGAGGCGGTCGCGCTGCAAATTGGACTCATGCAACAATCGCTCGAACCAAAACTCACGCATCCTACAATGCTGGTATTTGCTAGCGATCATGGAATTGTTGAAGCAGGTGTCAGCCCCTATCCTCAAGCCGTCACAGCACAGATGGTTCTTAATTTTTTGCAAGGCGGAGCGGCAATTAACGTATTTACTACCCAAAATAACATTCGGTTACGCGTTGTAGATGCTGGGGTAAACCATCAATTTGCAGATAACGCCAACTTAATCAACGCCAAAATTGCGCCAGGTACGCGTAATTTTTTAGCTGAAGCTGCAATGACAACTTCGCAATGTGAGAGTGCCATAGAAAAAGGTGCAAAAATCGTTGATGCTGAAATAGCCGCAGGTTGCAATGTGTTTGCGTTTGGTGAAATGGGCATTGGTAACACTTCTTCAGCAAGTTGTTTAATGAGCGTGCTGTGCGGTTTGCCTTTAGAGGATTGCGTGGGGCGAGGCACGGGTCTGGATGACGCAGGTTTACATCACAAAACTAATATTTTGGCGCAAGCTATCGCGCATCATGCACTCAATCAAGATGATGCCGAGCAAGTGCTGGCGACATTTGGTGGCTTTGAAATTGCCATGATGGTGGGTGCCATGCTACAGGCAGCGGCGAGTGGTTGTACTTTGTTGATTGATGGGTTTATCACAACCGCAGCGCTGCTGGTTGCGGCCAAATTGCAGCCCAACATATTGCATTATTGCGTGTTTACGCATTGCTCAAATGAGGCCGGACATCAAAAAATGCTCGCATTTTTAAATGTTAAGCCACTACTGAATATAGATTTAAGATTAGGCGAAGGCACAGGCGCGGCCTTAGCTTACCCGCTAGTGAATGCATCGGTGAATTTTTTAAATCAGATGGCTTCGTTTGAATCCGCTAAAGTTTCGCAAAAAACATGATGCGCCAAATGCAAACCCAATGGCGTTACTTTTTAACAGCGGTAATGTTTTTTACACGCGTGCCCGTGCACTTTGAGCAGTTTGTGGCGTCTGATTTAAATCGCGCGACGCGATTTTTCCCACTGGTGGGCATCTTAGTTGGCGCGATTGCCGCATTAGCCTTTTGGATTTTTCAGTTTGTTTTGCCCTCAGAAATAGCCGTAATTTTGAGCATGGTCACTTCAATTTTACTCACCGGTGCTTTTCATGAAGATGGCTTGGCAGATGCAATTGATGGCTTAGGTGGTGGATGGAAGCGTGAGCAAGTGCTCGCTATTATGATGGATTCGCGCATTGGCAGTTATGGTGCAATCGGCTTGGTGATGGTGCTGCTCGCTAAATTTCAGGCCCTGATTCATTTAGATGTGTGGTTGATTCCAATCGTACTAGTTGCAGGTCATGCATTGAGTCGATGGTGCGCTGTCGTGGTAATGGCAACGCAGCACTATGTAAAGGCTGAAGGGAAATCTAAGCCACTTGCCACACAATTATCTTGGCTTGAGTTGGCAATAGCTACTTTTTTTGGATTGGTCCCTTTGTTATTTGTAGGCGTTGCAGGGTTGTTAGCGCTATTGCCAGTGTTTTTTGTCTGGGTTTGGTTCAGTCTGAAAATTAAACGCCGTATCGGCGGATATACCGGTGACTGCCTAGGCGCAATGCAACAGCTCACCGAAGTCACCTTTTATATTGGTTTGCTTGCAAGTTTAAGTGTATTGGTTAGGTTCGTATGAAGCTCACCTTAGTGCGCCACACTACTTTAGATATAGCACCGCATATTTGTTACGGGCAAAGCGATGTTGACGTTTCAGCAAATTTTGACAATGAGCGATTAGCGTTACAGCGCAAACTTGGAGATACGCAGTTTGATGCCATCTACACAAGCCCGCTGCGGCGTTGCCAGCAGTTAGCACGGGCCTTATGTCATCACAATGATTTTGGGTTTACAGCAGACGATATTCTGCATGATCACCGCCTTAAAGAGTTAAATTTTGGTGACTGGGAAATGCAAGCCTGGGATGCGATTCCGCGCGATATGTTTGATGTATGGGCCAATGATTATGCCAATTTGGCGCCACCCAATGGCGAAACATTTTCACAACTTCATGCGCGTGCTAAAGATTTTGTAGATGAAGTAGCAAAAGACGCGCAAAACCAGCATCTATTAGTGATTACCCATGGTGGATTTATTCGTGCGTTAATTGCAGAAGTTTTACAAATGCCACTCAAACGTTTGTTTAGACTGTCTATTAGCCATGCAAGCGTCACCTTACTTGAGTTTAAAGATGATGTGCCAAAAGTGCACTTTATGAATTTATAGTCAAACTTAACCTAAGACGATGTCTCGTAAAAATAACGCACATTCACCCGTTAAGACTAATAGGTGTTGTAATACATTTAAAAATACACGTTAACTATTGACTACAATAAACTTTTTAACTTATAGTGACTGAATGGACGCCGATTTAAAAGCATTAGAGACTAAGTTAACAGGTTTAATTTCCCTGTGTACGGACCTGCGCAATCAAAATGCGCAGTTACGCCAAGATTTAGACGCCACCTTGCGAGATACCGCAGAGCTAAAAGCAAATATGGCGCAAGCCAGTGAGCGTATAGAAGCGTTGATGGAGACCTTGCCATAGCGGGTAAAAACGGATGAGCGAAAATAAAGGTGTAGATGTCAACATAATGGGCCGTGAATTCACGGTGGCATGTTCTGAAGAAGAACGCCCCGGCTTGATTGAGGCGGTTAATTTTTTAGATAAAAAAATGCGTGATATTCGCGACACGGGTAAAATTGTTGGGGTTGAGCGGATTGCCATTATGGCAGCACTTAATTTGGCACACGAATTACTCAATACAAAAAATGGCACAGTGGATGTGGGAGACATTAAACGCAGAATCAGCCACATGCAAGACCAAATTGATCAGGTTTATGCCACAAAAGAGCTTTTTAGTTAATTCAACTTCACGTTAATACAAACTCCGTTATTGCGCGTAGAATTGTAGTGAGCGTTTTCAGTTTCAAAGTTTGTTCTCTGCGGTGCGGTTTAGGCTAATAATTCCTTGAACTAGTTTATAGCATCGGTTTTAGTCATTCGAGTTGCGGTGTGCGCGCCACATGGTTGGTGTACCTAATGCGCTCTAGGCTGTTACCACTTGAGCCTTTTTGGTTCAGGATGCTGGTCTAGGCCATATCCGTAGAGAACTTCCCTCATTTTAATGTTATTAAATTCATTTTAAGAGTAAAAATGCGTTATTGGCTGATGAAGTCTGAGCCCTCGGACGTTTCTATTGATGATTTAGCGGCGATGCCTAATCAAACGGTTGATTGGTATGGTGTGCGCAATTATCAGGCGCGCAATTTTATGCGTGACCAAATGCAATTGGGTGACGGCGTGCTGTTTTACCACTCCAATTGTGAAACACCAGGCATCGCAGGCATATGCGAGGTGAGCCAGCTCGCTTATCCTGACCGGTTGCAGTTCATCAAAGGCCATCATTACTACGATGAAAAATCTACCCCAGAAAATCCACGTTGGTTGAATGTTGATGTGAAGTTGGTGCAAAAAACGCGGCTTTTAAGCTTGAAAGAAATGCGTGAAACGCCTGAACTTGCCAATTTGCGTATTTTGCAGCGCGGTAACCGTCTATCTATTACGCCAGTTGACCCAAAAGATTGGCAGTTTATTATGGACATATTAAAGCGTTAGTTTTAAACGGTGATTTCAACCGTGACTAAATAAAAAAAAGCCCGCGATTTGATCTGACCCCTAAAAGTTGGACATTAAGCCTGGGTTAAAAATAAGGACTGATTTCTGTATTGCACAGGACTCAGTCCTTTTAATTTTGTCTTAATCCTTTCGTGATTGTAATACCAAATATATTCTTTTAGTTCTGTGATAAAGTCATCTGCATCTGTAAATTTCTTGGTGTAGTAAAACTCTGATTTGAGAATGCCAAAGAAACTCTCCATCGCAGCATTATCTAAACAGTTGCCTTTCCTCGACATGCTTTGAAGCATGCCACGCTGTTTCAATATGGTTTGATAGGTTTTCATTTGATATTGCCAGCCTTGATCACTATGAACGACTGGTTGCTCGTCATGCTTTAACTTCTTGAGTGCTACTTGAATCATATTCGGTATGAGCTGTGCATGCGGACGCTTATCTACAGTAAATGACACAATCTCACGATTAAATAAATCAAGTACAGGCGAAAGATAAACCTTTTGTCCTGCGATATTAAATTCCGTTACATCTGTCACCCACTTCTCATTGGGACGGTTCGCTTCAAACTCACGTGCCAAATAATTTGGCGCAACTGCACCAACCTGTCCGCGATAAGATTGATATTTCTTTACACGTACAATCGATTTAATCTCCAACTCTTTCATCAATCTTAAGACTGTCTTGTGATTCAGGCCATAGCCCATCTGTTTTAATACCAGACAAATACGGCGGTAGCCATAACGTCCTTTATGTTGATGATAGATTTCTTGAATCTTGGATTTCTCCACTGCATAACGTGGTGATGCATCAATAGAATGTTGCCTGTAATAAAACGAACTCTTAGCCATCCCTGTTGCACGTATCAGATTCTGCGCCATATGATGTGGCCTTAATTCAGCAATTATTTCTGCTTGTTCTTTTCTTCCAATTGCTTGCGCTGAATCAAGGCATCGAGCTTTTTTAGATAAGCATGCTCCGTACGTAAAAAACGTACTTCTGCTAATAACTCTTGATGTGTCATTTCTTCCGGAGGCTTCTCTGGATATTGCAGTGGTTTGGACATGACCTCAGGTCGACTTCTACGCTTATTGGAAACATCCATCCTACCGCGTTCGTCAAGCTTTGCCCAGAGAGAAACAGTGGTGAATGCTGGAATGTTAAAGTGCGCAGCAGTTTGTTTAATTGACAGCATATGTATTCGCATATGCGCAACGACTGAGCGTTTGAAATCAAGCGTGTACTTCGCATTAGGCTTCTTCTTTAAAGAATCCTCACCATGATGCTTATATAACGCTACCCACTTACGTACTGCACTATAGTCAACTTGAAACTTCTTAGAAGTGGCACTATATCCACCAAGATCTTGAAGGTAATGCTGAACAACTGTTAGTTTGAATTCATAAGAATATTTAGCCATAAAAAACTGCACCCCAAAAGTTGGACATTAATGTCTAACTTATTGAGGTGCAGTTCAATTTGCTCGGGCTTTTTTATGTGCTGCAATATACCAAGAGTTCTATCTGATTGAAGTCTCTAAACTGCCCATGGCTTTAGGGTAAGTAACCACACCCCAAGGCATGCCTTTTACTTCAATTTGACTGCTTACGGTGAATTGATTAGCATCCACCACCAACACGGCATCTGACTTACCACAGGCTAACAAGATTTGCTGATGGTCTGGTGTAAAACTAAAGTGCCAGCAGCGATTGCCTGTGGTGACTTCTTTCGTTTTAACAAACGTTTTTGCATCAAACACTTCAAGCAACTTGGCTTTGTTACTTGCCACATAGATATTGTTACCTGTCGCATCGTATGCAACGCCGTAGGGTGTTTCACCCGTATCAACAGTGCGTACAAAGTTAAAGTCTTTATCTAATACCATGAATTTGTTGCCGTATTCTAATGTTGCAATGTAGTTGCTGCCATCGGGCGATGCTTTAATGCCGCGTGGCCTGTCGCCGTGTTCGTGTGTGGAGATGGTTTTAAGTAATTCACCTGTTTCAATGTTATGTACAGTCACCGTGTTATCAGCTTCATTGGTGATAATCATCTTGCTACCATCGTTTGAAAACTCAATGCCTTCAGTTTCTGGGCCGCCTGTGATTTCACGTACTTTTTTACCTTGCGCTAAATCAACCACCACAATTTGTGCTGGGATTTTCTCTTCGTCATCGTCGTCATCTTCCTCTTCCTTGGCGCCTGGCTTCGGTGGAGGCCCGCCTTTAGAGCTTGGTTCAGAAGAAATAAAAGCAAAGTTGCCGCGCACGCGCACAAACTCGGGGTTTTTGCCGATTAAGATTTGCTGTAATACTTCACCAGTCGCGGTGTCAATCACTGAAATACTGTCATTGCCACGCGTTGCCACAATCAGTTTTTTACCATCATCAGTAATGCCAATACCACGTGGGCTTTCAGCTTTTACGTCAAATTGCTTAATCACTTTCATTGTGGCGAGGTCAATCACGCTCACGCCTGCATCCTGTGAAGTTACATAAGCAAAACCGCTGGCAGTTACACTATTCGTTGGTGTTGTAGTGTCGGCTGCTTGGTTATTTGTAGCTGAGTCACTACTCGTTTTTGCTTCTTCAGATTTCTCTTTAGTACAGGCGCTTAACCCTGCAATAAGCGCTAAAAGCACTAAACTCAGGCGCGTTTTATGTTGCGTATATTTCATTTAATATCTCCAAAGTGATTGCTACAGTAGTAAGGTCAATTTTTATTGATTTAGTTCAATGCCTTAAGGGGTATTTCCTAGCAAGAAACGTGCTGAAAATAAACTTGAATTTAAACAATGCATTGTAATTTAATGCACCATTTATTGGCTGAATATAACCAATAAATGGTGGTTTTATCCAGCCAATCTATAATGACACTCATCCTAAAAATAATTGATAAGCGGGGTTATTTGTTTCATCCCAGTATGGATACCCTAAGTTGTGTAAAAAATTGAGATATTCATCTTGCTCATTTGGTGGCACTTGCATACCCACCAGCACGCGCCCAAAATCCGCGCCATGATTGCGGTAATGGAATAAACTGATGTTCCAGTCGTGCCCCATCGTATCTAAAAACTTCATGAGAGCGCCTGGTTTTTCAGGGAACTCAAAGCGATACACCACTTCATGCTCAGCTTGCGGGGCGTGACCACCGACTAAGTGGCGTAAATGTAATTTGGCCATTTCGTTATCAGTTAAATCCAACGTAGATAACCCTTGTGCTTGTAACTCTGCCACCAACTTGGCAGATTCTGTTGGGTCTGTAATGGCAATACCCACAAAAATATGGGCATTTTTGGGGTCAGAATAGCGATAGTTGAATTCGGTAATATTGCGGTTACCCAGTAATCGGCAAAAGTTCTTAAACGCACCGGGCTTTTCAGGAATCGTCACAGCTAAAACCGCTTCACGTTTTTCGCCAATCTCGGCGCGCTCGGCCACAAATCGCAAGCGGTCAAAGTTCATGTTGGCACCAGATGCAATACCAATGAGCGTTTTGTTGTGCAGGTTTTCGCGCTCTGCATACTCTTTAAGCCCCGCCAAGGCGAGCGCGCCAGCAGGCTCAAGAATGCTGCGCGTATCTTCAAACACATCTTTAATGGCTGCACAAATCGCATCGTTATCGACCACAATCATTTCATCCACATACTGCTGGCAAAGTTTAAAAGTGTGAACGCCCACTTGTTTAACAGCAGCACCATCGGCAAAAAGTCCTACTTGGTCAAGGATGATGCGCTCGCCTTTTTTTAGCGATTCCGTCATCGCTTCGGCATCTTTGGCTTCTACGCCAATGACTTTGATTTCTGGGCGAACCGCTTTAACATACGCCGCAATGCCTGCTAATAAGCCGCCGCCGCCAACACAGCAAAATATGGCTTCAATGGGTTGCGGGTGTTCGTCTAAAATCTCGAGTGCAATTGTGCCTTGCCCTGCAATCACGTCGGGGTCGTCATAGGGATGCACAAAGGTGAGTTTTTCGGCTTTTTCAAGTTCAAGCGCGTGTACGTAGGCATCTGAATAGCTGTCGCCAAACAACACGACTTCAGCACCACGGTTTTTAACTGCATCTACTTTAATGGCCGGCGTGGTGGTTGGCATTACAATTACCGCGCGGCAGCCTAATTTTTGTGCGCTTAATGCCACACCCTGCGCATGGTTGCCAGCAGAGGCTGCAATCACGCCACGTTTGAGCACATCTTTTGGCAGATGGGCCATTTTGTTATATGCACCGCGAATTTTAAATGAAAACACCGGTTGCATATCTTCGCGCTTGAGCAACACACGGTTGCCAATACGGGCAGAAATATTAGGCTGAAATTCAAGCGGCGTCTTGTTCGCAACGTCGTAAACGCGCGAGTGTTCTATTTTTCCCTGATAATTGATGGGTGCGATTGTTGTCATGCGATATTCTTAAAAATGCGTCAGCAGTGTATTATGTTGAATTGGCTTACATTATAGAGAATTTGTAGAGGAAAAAGGCAAAATGGCATATACCCAAGACGAATTAAAACAACAAGTGGCACGCGCCGCGGTTGAATACGTAAAAGAAGGCATCATCGGCGTGGGCACAGGCTCAACCGCCAACTTCTTTATTGAAGAGCTTGCAAAAGTAAAACACAAAATAGAAGGTGCAGTGGCCAGCTCAGAAGCTACCGCGCAACGTTTACGTGCGCATGGGATTGAAGTGTTTGATTTAAATAACGTCGATAGCCTAGATATTTATGTAGATGGCGCAGATGAAATTACCGAACACCTGCATATGCTCAAAGGCGGCGGCGGCGCACTCACCCGTGAAAAAATCGTAGCAGCCGTAGCAAAAACCTTTATTTGCATCTGTGATGAAACCAAATATGTGCCCGTATTAGGCAAATTTCCGTTGCCAGTAGAAGTGCTACCAATGGCCCGCAGTTACGTTGCGCGTGAGTTGGTCAAGCTTGGCGGCCAACCATCACTACGTAACTTTACCACCGATAACGGCAACGTGATTTTAGACGTACACGGTTTAAATATTGTTGACCCAATTGCGACTGAGGCAAAAATCAACCAAATCGTTGGCGTCGTCACCAATGGATTATTCGCAGCGCGTCCAGCCAATGTACTATTATTGGCAACTGCTGAGGGTGTAAAAACTTACAAAAAATAAATTGCTAGCTGCTTAAAATTTAAGGTGCGTAACTTGGTAGTTACGCACCTTTTTTATTGCCCAAACAGACCAAAAATCCCCCGAGAGATTTTCGCTGCCCTGCGAGCCTTTATTTACAAGGCTTCCAAAGGAGGTGAAAAGGGTTGTGATGATTTTGTGTTGAAAAAGTAAGTATTTTCACAGACGGATTACGCAATCTAATCCGTCCTATGAGTTCTTAGTTACCCTTCTATTTCGAGTCTTTCATGAAGCTCTTTTAACTCGCTTATGCACCATTTAATGTGCTGTATAATTCCTTGCTTTTCTTCTAGGGATAGCTGTTTAGATGCAATATCTTGCCAATCTAATTTGATTGAATCGCTTAATGATTCAATGTCACGCTTGAATTTTTCTTGTTTTGTCATAAAAATTTCCTTATTTTAAATAAAAATAGGTATACATGTTGTACACCTATTATATTTAGTGAAATTCAATTTTCACTTGTTTACTGTCTATCTTGGTATCCAGTGACATTACCGTCAGCATCATAAATTCTCACTTTATCAGAAACTGGGTAGTCACGTTCCCAAGGTTCAATAGAATCTGCCAATCTTTTTATCCAAAATATATTACAAACAAATCCAAACAGCACAAGAGCAACACTTAGGTTATCATGTCCTGATAACCATAACCAAACACCGCCAACAACTCCAATTAGAGATGGAAAATACGTCCAAATTATATAACCAATATATACAATACCAATAAAAAGCCATAAGAGTAAAATTACGCCAATAACAATTCCAAGTAGTATCAGTAATACGTCCATATAAGCTCAACTTTTCTCAGGCACATACCCACTCGCCGTATCTGCACCTTCACCAAAAAAATACTTCTCGGTTTGTTCGGTCAAATATTTACGCGCAGAAGGGTCGGCCAAGCTTAAACGGTTTTCGTTCACCAGCATGGTTTGCTGTTTTAACCAAGCTGCCCAGGCCTCTTTTGAAACATTTTCAAAAATACGTTTGCCCAACGCGCCAGGGTAGGGAGGAAAATCTAAACCTTCTGCTTCTTTGTCGAGTTTGATACATTTTACGGTGCGTGCCATTGTTGTGCCTTTAGGTGTTCAATAAAACCACTATGATAGCGCAAGCCTTTAAACGGCGCGAGTGCGCATGTTATCATTCGCGAATTAGTTTTTTAATGAAGGCGTGTCATGGAAAGTCCATTTAAAGGTAAAACGGGGTTAAGCCGTTTGATTAATGCGTTTGGTTATTCAGTAGAAGGATTTAAAGCGGCGTTTAAACATGAAGACGCGTTTCGGCAAGAAGTATTTTTGTCGGTTGTGTTGATTCCGCTCGGGCTTTATTTGGGTAAAACAGGCGTTGAAAAGGCTTTGTTGGTATCGGCCGTGTTACTGGTGCTGATTGTGGAGTTGTTTAATTCGGCGATTGAAGCAGCGGTGGATCACACGTCTTTGGAGCGTCACGCACTGGCTAAACGCGCAAAAGACATAGGCAGTGCGGCTGTTTTTGTGGCGTTGGGTATTGTGGTAAGCGTTTGGGGTTTGGTGTTGTTTTTGTAGGAGCGATTTGAAAATCGCTCCTACAATATGTGGCTTATTTAAAAATCGGCACGCAGCCCCAGCAAGACCGAGCGTTCTCCTGCAGGTGAAATATCTTTCAAGAAAGACGTATGTTCACGAATTTCTTGATTGAGCAGATTCTTTGCTTTTGCAAACAGCTCAACATGCACTTTAGTGGGTAATTTATAAGTCACTGTTGCGCTCACATCGGTATAACCATCTGTTTTAAGTTCATTTTCAGCCGTGCGGTTTTGGCTAAATGCATGTAAAACATCAACTCTGGCACCCAGTGCATTTTTTTGATACCGCAAGCCAGCGCCCAAACGCAGCGGCGTTATGCGCGGCAGTGCTTGGCCGTTATCGCGATTGGTTGCGCGCACGTAATCGCCGCGTAGGGTTAAATCCAGATTATCTACCAAGTTGAATTTTCCCTCTGCTTCTAAACCTTTGAAGGTGGCGGCAAACATGCTGAATTGCGCCTCTGGTAAAATGTCTTCTCCTGATAGGTCGGCAACGCCATCACCATCTAAATCATCGGGGTTCAGTTCACCATCGATACCACGCGTATTGCCGCTATCAAGCAAGCCCAAAAAGCGGCTAAAGCGGGTGTAGTAAGCGCCAACACTGAAAGAATTTTTACCGTCTTTCCAGCGGATTTGTGCATCGATGCCATTAGAGCGCTCTTTGTCAAAATTGGTATTACCTACTTCATATTGCCCGGTGGCCAAGTGTACGCCATCAGCATACAGCTCAAAATAGCTCGGCGCGCGTTCGTTGTGCGATAAATTTGTCGCAAAAGACCAGTTTGGATTAAAGGTATAAAGCCCGCCAAGCGCATAGCTGTAAGGCGTAAAACTGTTATTTTGACCCGCGCCAAACTTGGCATTGGTGCGTGAATCCACATTGACACGCTCCACACGTCCGCCAAAGCTCAGTTTTAATTGATCAATCGGGAGTTCTTCATACAGATAAAGTGCTTTATTTTGCGTATTTACCCCTGGCACAAAGGCTTCATCTCCCAATGCTTCAAAGTCTGTGTTTTGAAACTGAAAGCCGAGCACACCTTCTATATTGCCGATTTTTGCATGGCCAAATTCTAAACTACCTTCAACCCCTTCATTTTTAAAGGTGGTGCCTACTTCACCGTCTTCAATTTCTTGATGTTGGTAATCAGTGTAGGCCATGCGCGCTTTTACGCGGTTGATGACATTACCTAAGTCGCGGAACTCGGTCGCAACATCAACGCGGTCACTGCGCATATCTGCGCGTACAGCTTCTTCAGCCACGGTACCGTAATTATTTCTAAATGCAGAGTACGAGGCGCCTAAATAACCGTTATCAAAAATAAACGACGCGCCCAATGCACCGCCTTCACCACTAGCACTACTATTGACCAGCTTACCGCGATTCTCTCGTGGTGTGCCATCGGCACGGCTTTTTCGGCTTGATACAGCATAGCCGTCTATATCCGTATCGCTTGTTTTGCGAGTGTAAGCGTCAGCGTGAATCACCAATGCGCCATAACCGACATCAACCACGCCTGCTAAATTATTTTGGCTTTCAGCGCCGCCAATTGAGCCTTCCACACGGCCAGTAACACCATCAAACGACTCTTTAGGAATACGGTGGTCAATTGCATTGACCACACCGCCAACAGCACTGCCGCCATACAGCAGGGCGGCAGGGCCGCGCACCACATCAATTTGCTCAATAATCAGCGGGTCAATTGTCACTGCGTGGTCAAAACTCAAGCTAGACGCATCCAACACACCAACGCCATTTTGCATAATACGTACCCGTTCAGCATCTAAGCCGCGAATCACCGGACGTGATGCGTTAGGCCCAAAATGCGTGGCCGCCACCCCCGGAATACCATTGAGCGTATCGCCAAGTGTGCTTTCACGGCGATTTGCTAATTCGCGTCCGTTTAAAATTGAAATGGGTATCACCAAAGCGTCAGAACCAACGCCCAGCGGATTACCTGTGACTGAGATGGTGGATAATTCAAAAGCGGTTGTGTCGGTTGGCAAGGGCGCTTCAGCCTTGGCATTTTCAATAAACAGGCAACTAAGCGCCAAAAATAATGTATTCAACGCAAATGCAGGGCGCACTTGCTTTAAGTGATGTTTTTTCATGTGAAAGCCTCAAAAAATAGCAAACCTCGGTCGATTGATTAAAGCACCGAGAAATTTAAAAATTAAATGCTGATGTTTTGAGGCGGGGCGCGGGCTGCGTAAGCCGTTAAAAGAGAGGGTTGAAGATTAAATCGTTTGCTTGAATTGAGTTCAAAGCTTGTTATAAAGTCGTGCAACTCGAAAGCGTGCGGCTGCAAGCCACTGGCGACTTGTGCATAGCTGATACATTGCCCGCATTGCTCGGCTGAGGTGTTTTTATCTTGCTGGCTGTGTTTGGCAGCATCTGAAAAATGGCTGATTTCATGCGTAACAACGCCTATTTGCGTGAAGGCAAATAGAAAAATAAGTAGAAATTGAATGACGATGCGTTGCAACATAGACTTATGTTAACAGCTTAACTAAGCGATATAAACTAAAATAATGCCCTAATAAAATTGCTACCATAGTGATAAAGATAATAAAACAGCGCTAGCAATGGTGGCAAAATGAGGCCGCGAAAAATAAAAATGGACTTTTTAGCGAGTTTGTTGAGGTAATAAGCAGACATCACAATCGCAATGTTGAGAGCAAAAGTAAACCCATAAAAAGGCAGTAATCGCTTAAAGTATGTGCCGAATTTGCATTCACCCTCTAAATCAAGCATGCAAGGCACTTCGCCTAAGAACATGATGCCAATGAGAAATGTTCCAGCATAAAGCGCCAATAAAATAACGATGAAATATTTTTCAGTATCCGATAACGTTTCGTAGTTTGGAGACATTCAATATCCCTTAAAAAATAGTGGTTAGTCTTTAAGCAGATTTTAAAGAATAAAAGGCTAGCTTATGTAAAGCTAGCCTAAAATTAAACACTTTAAATGTTAAGCGGCAAAATTGCTGGCTGCAAAATCCCAATTGGCTAAAGAAGTTAAGAAGGTCTCAACAAATTTAGGGCGTGCGTTGCGGTAATCGATGTAATAAGCGTGTTCCCACACATCAATCGCCAATAGCGCTTTATCACCTGTTGTCAATGGTGTGCCAGCAGCACCCATATTCACAATATCAACTGAACCATCCGCCTTTTTCACTAACCATGTCCAGCCAGAGCCGAAGTTACCAACGGCTGAAGCTTGAAAAGCCTTTTTGAATTCGTCAAAAGAACCCCATTTTTTGTTAATCGCATCAGCCAATGCACCTGTTGGAGCGCCACCGCCATTTGGTTTTAAGCTGCTCCAAAAGAATGTGTGGTTCCACACTTGCGCTGAGTTATTGTAAATACCACCAGAAGATTTTTTGATAATGTCTTCTAGGCTGGCATTTTCAAATTCTGTGCCTTTAATCAAGTTGTTTAAGTTTGTTACGTAGGCTTGGTGATGTTTGCCGTAATGGTATTCAAAGGTTTCTTCTGAAATGTGTGGCACCAAAGCGTTTTTTGCATAAGGTAGAGCGGGTAGGGTGTGTTCCATGATGTTTCCTTTTTGTGAGTCAAAAATTATGTGGCTCTATTTTGCCATAATTTACGCTGAGATAATAGCAGGGTAAATTAGTCAGGTATTTTATTTTTTCTTGGCGCGAGGGTGAGCAGTATCGTAAATTTTGGCCAGATGATGAAAATCCAAGTGCGTGTAAACCTGCGTAGTGCTAATGTTGGCGTGGCCGAGCATTTCTTGAACAGCACGTAAATCTTGGCTAGATTGCAGCACATGGGTAGCAAAGCTATGGCGTAGCAAATGCGGGTGCATGTCAGTGTTAACACCTTGCTTGATGGCCCATTCTTTTACACGATATTGCACAGCACGCGGTGTGATACGCCTTCCTTGCTGCGTTACAAACAGTGCGTTGGGGTTTGCCTCGGCAATTTGAATGCGCGCGCGATGTTGTAGCCAGGTTTGAATGGCATTCATCGAATGGCTGCCCATCGGCACGATGCGCGTTTTATTGCCTTTACCCGTCACCGTTACCGTGCCTTCAGAAAAGTCTAAGCGGTCTGTGTCTAAATTAACGAGTTCTGATAAACGCAAGCCAGAGGAGTAAAACAGTTCCAAAATCGCGTGGTCCCGTGTTTCAAGTAAGCCATCGCCTTGAATGTCAACAAACTGAATCGCCTGGTCAGTGGAGAGCGCTTGTGGCAGTGTTTTAGCAGATTTGGGTGCGCGCAAACCAACGACAGGGTTTTGGGTGAAGCCCTTATGGTGGATGAGGTAGTCAAAAAAACCGCGCCATGCCGACAGCGCGCGCGCAATGGATTTGCTACTTAAGCCACGGCTGTGCAGGGTGGCAATAAAACGCCGAATTTGCGTATTTTGAATATTTGCTAAGTCAGACTCTTGCGCTAACCCTTGTAGCAATTGAATGTCACGGGTGTAACTTTTGAGCGTGTTTGTACTTAAGCCACGCTCAAAAGTTAAATGTTGCAGGTAGTCGTCTAAATGCGGCATTCCTTAGCGGTGCGCACAACTACTCAATATATTGTAGTAGCGACGCGCTGACGAATTCGCCAATGCGCGCTAAGTACATGAGGCCCATGTCTGCTTTAAAGCGCTCGGCATCAGCCGCGCCTAACATTAAAACGCCAAAAGCTTGCTTTTCAGCGCTGTTTTGATATAGCGGGATAAAAGCAAAAGAAGCCAGATGGTCATTGAGCATGCCTTTTGCAGCGTCTGGCAGCGCGCCACAATGCGGCGCGTTGAGCGTTAGCACCCATTCTATAAAAGCCTTATTTTCAGGCGTGAATTCAGTCGGCTGAGGCGAATCAGGGTTAGCCCAAATACGAATAGCTGATTGCGTTACCGCAAAATCGTCTTGCATGCTTTTTGCAATGAGGTTTTGCAGGTTTCCAAAGCCCTGATTTTTTAATAAGTTAACACAAAGCGCATGAATTTTTTCACTGGTTGCGTCGTTTTCTTGAGCGTAGCCAATCAGGCTGGCCAGTTTGACTTCAAGAACGCGAATTTTATCGCGCTGGGCTAATTGTTGACGCTCCGCAAGCGAAATCGCGCCTGCGCCATGCGGGCTGGGCAAGTAGATTTCTGTCAGTAAGCTTGCGTGGTGCTCAAAAAAATGTGGATGGCTACGCAGATAGCTCGTCACTTGGTCGTCAGAAATGCTCTGTTGTTGCGCTGGCGTGTTCAGGTTTTGGTTATCTTGTTGCATGGTCATCCTTCTAAATTGTTGTTACAGCTTCATTTATTACAATGTTAAGCTGCCTGTGAATACGGTCACAGCAGGGCCGGTCATCATCACGGGCGAATTTACGCCTAACCAGGCAATGTGGAGTTCACCACCACGCGCGGTCACGTTAACAGGCGATTGTAATCGCCCTAACTGAATGCCCGTCACAACCGCCGCACAAGCGCCCGTGCCGCAGGCCAGCGTTTCTCCACTGCCGCGCTCAAACACGCGCAACTTAATGTGATGCGGGTCAATCACTTGCATAAAACCCGCATTCACACGCTCAGGAAAGCGCGGATGCACTTCAATTTGGCTGCCAAGCGCCACCACTGGCGCTGTTTCAACGTCATCGACAATTTGTACGGCATGTGGATTTCCCATGGAAACCGCAGCGATGGTCAAGTTTTGCTCGCCAACGTTTAGCGTATAACTCGTCGCGATGTTATCTGCAATAAAGGGTATTTCATTTGGCGCAAATTTAGGCGCGCCCATGTTCACCGTCACCAGTCCATTGGCTTCTAGTTTGGGTGTGATGATGCCGCTAGCCGTTTCAACACTGATTTCTGTTTTGTTAGTTAAGTGTTGGTCAACCACAAAGCGCACAAAACAGCGCGCGCCGTTGCCGCATTGTGACACCTCAGAGCCATCGGCGTTAAAAATGCGGTATTTAAAATCGGCAATGGTTGAAGGTTCAACCAATAATAATTGGTCAAAGCCAACCCCAAACTGCCGATGGGCGAGCGATTTAATTTGCGCTGGCGTCAGCGCAACGTTTTGATGTATGGCGTCAATCACCATAAAATCATTGCCAGCGCCCTGCATTTTTGTGAATTTCAAATTCATCCGATTATTATAATTGTAACTGCCAGCGGATAACACTTTATTTATGTGAAGCAGCGCTTGAAGTGTTGGCAACTAAGCGCATTTATTTTCATTAAAATTGCTGAATATTTTCAGCAAAAAAATGGGTTTTATTGTGCTTTTACAAGCCCAACCTTTTTTGATGCTCTGCGAGCCTTTATTTATAAGGCTCGCAGAGCATCAAAATTTTCTCGGACAAAAATTCGATACAAAATGAATGTAAAAACATCACGTAATCAATCCATATCCGTTACAAATTATTGACAAGATTGTTGGTCATAGTCTCAATATATTAGGTAGAATGACTGTCCGATGTTGACCTGATGTTTATCCTTTAGCCTTTAGTGATAAATATCATTTCATTTTTAACTAATATTTTCAGACACGAAAGTTTGAAATTTACCCCAAGGCGCACAAATGAACACTTATCTTTTTACTTCAGAGTCCGTTTCTGAAGGTCATCCAGACAAACTCGCAGACCAAGTATCCGACAGTATTTTAGATGCGATTCTCGCACAAGACCCGACCGCGCGCGTTGCCGCAGAAACGTTAGCCAATACAGGGCTGATCGTTTTAGCGGGTGAAATCACAACAACTGCAAATGTAGATTATATTAAAGTAGCACGCGATGCGATTAAACGCATTGGCTACGACAATACCGAATACGGCATTGATTACAAAGGTTGCGCGGTGTTGGTGGCTTACGATAAGCAATCGCCCGACATTGCACAAGGCGTGGATAACGCCAATGACGACCCGCTAGACCAAGGCGCGGGCGACCAGGGTTTGATGTTCGGCTATGCCGTGAATGAAACACCGCAACTAATGCCTTTGCCGATTTGGTTAAGCCATCGTTTGATGGAGCGCCAAGCGCAATTGCGCAAAGATGGCCGCCTGCCTTGGTTGCGTCCAGATGCAAAATCGCAAGTGACGATTCAGTATGTAGATGGCAAACCGCACAAAATTGATACGGTGCTGGTTTCAACCCAACACGCGCCAGAAATGAGCTTAGAGGCCATTCGCGAAGCGACGATTGAAGAAATCATTAAACCGATGTTGCCAAAAGAGTTGATTAAGGGCGAGATTAAATATTTGGTGAACCCAACTGGCCGCTTTGTTGTGGGCGGCCCACAAGGCGATTGCGGCTTAACTGGCCGTAAGATTATTGTGGATACTTACGGTGGCGCGGCGCCACATGGCGGCGGTGCTTTTTCAGGTAAAGATCCGTCAAAAGTAGACCGTTCAGCCGCCTATGCGGGTCGTTATGTTGCCAAAAACATTGTGGCAGCTGGCTTGGCAGATAAATGCCTGGTGCAGGTTTCTTACGCAATTGGCGTAGCGCAACCCACATCTGTGATGGTAGAAACTTACGGCACGGGTAAAGTGTCGAATGAGGTGCTAACGGCATTGGTGTTAGCGCATTTTGACTTGCGCCCAAAAGGCATTGTTAAAATGCTTGATTTGTTACGCCCGATTTACGCTAAAACGGCAGCTTATGGCCATTTTGGTCGTGATGAGCCTGAGTTTACTTGGGAAGCCACCGACAAAGCGTCTACATTACGCGCAGCTGCGGGATTATAATTTGTAATGTTGAAATTCAATTCGCTATGTTAAGTATTTGCGTAGCGAATTGAAAAAGTAATATAATTCAAACAATTAACCGAGGAACGTTGCGAGGGTTGATGCGCGTAGTCAAAAGCATCGGCCCCTAGGCTCGGTTTTCAAGCCGCCAACTTAGAAGCGTTTGGCAATCTTGTAACGGCGTTCATTTTATTAACCGACTGTTCGGTGAAGTAAAGTGAAACGCCGTTTTGCTTTTTGTACGTCATCAACAGTCACGAAACTTTAAGGATTTAATGATGAACGCTGTGACTAATTTTAACGATTACATTGTTGCTGATATCAATTTAGCGGCTTTTGGCCGCAAAGAAATTGCCATTGCCGAAACGGAAATGCCAGGCTTGATGGCGATTCGCCAAGAGTACGCCAAAGCGCAACCACTCAAAGGCGCGCGTATTACTGGCTCATTACACATGACCATTCAAACAGCAGTGCTGATTGAAACTCTCAAAGATTTAGGCGCCGAAGTACGCTGGGCATCTTGCAATATTTACTCAACGCAAGACCACGCGGCGGCTGCGATTGCGGCTGGCGGTACAGCTGTTTTTGCCATTAAAGGTGAAACGCTGACTGAATATTGGGATTACACCCACCGTATTTTTGAATGGACTGACGGTGGCTACAGCAACATGATTTTGGATGATGGCGGCGATGCGACTTTGTTACTGCACCTCGGCACACGTGCAGAAAAAGATTTATCAGTGATTGCAAAACCAACTTCAGAGGAAGAAATATGTTTGTTTGATGCGATTAAAGCCAAGCTTAAAACTGACCCAACTTGGTATTCAACCCGGTTAGCAAAAATTATTGGCGTGACGGAAGAAACCACTACAGGCGTGCATCGTTTGTATCAAATGCATAAAGAAGGCAAACTCGCTTTCCCGGCCATCAACGTGAACGACTCTGTGACAAAATCAAAATTTGACAACTTATATGGCTGCCGAGAGAGCTTGGTTGATGCAATTAAACGCGCAACCGATGTGATGATTGCAGGAAAAATTGCAGTCGTGGCAGGTTATGGTGATGTGGGTAAAGGCTCTGCGCAGGCGTTGCGTGCGCTTTCTGCTCAAGTGTGGGTGACAGAAATTGACCCAATCTGCGCATTGCAGGCGGCCATGGAAGGCTACCGTGTGGTCACCATGGATTACGCTTCAGCCCATGGCGATATTTTTGTGACGGCAACGGGTAACTATCACGTCATTACACATGACCACATGGCAAAAATGAAAGACCAGGCCATTGTGTGCAACATTGGCCATTTTGATAACGAGATAGATGTAGCAAGCCTTGAAAAATACGAGTGGGACGAAATCAAACCACAAGTAGACCACGTGATTTTCCCTGATGGTAAGAAAATTATCTTGTTGGCAAAAGGCCGTTTGGTGAATTTAGGTTGTGGCACAGGCCACCCAAGTTATGTCATGAGCTCAAGTTTTGCCAATCAAACCATTGCGCAAATCGAGTTGTTTACGCAAACTGACAAATACCCGGTAGGCGTTTATACTTTGCCTAAGCATTTGGATGAAAAAGTCGCCGTTTTGCAATTGAAAAAATTAAATGCACAATTGACGACACTGACTGATGCACAAGCAGATTATATTGGCGTATCTAAATCAGGCCCATATAAACCAGATACTTATCGTTATTAAGTTCAAAAAAGGAGTCGCCACATGAAATTATTATTAGCATGGGTATTAAATGCTTTAGCGCTGTTAGCGGTTGCATATTTAATCCCTGAGATTCATGTGGCGAATTTTATTACCGCGTTAATTGCGGCAGTTTTTATCGGCCTTGCCAATATTCTGATTAAACCTATTTTGACGGTGCTGACACTGCCCATTACTATTATTACGCTCGGGCTTTTTATACTGGTGATCAATGGCTTATTGTTTTATGCCGTTGGTAATTTGTTGCAAGGTTTTGAAGTCACAACCTTTACCGCTGGTATTATTGGTGCCATTGCGTACAGCATCATTTCGTGGCTTTTAAGTGCGCTATTGATTGAAAAAGATTAATCAACGGCTCGCAGGCAATTACATTGAATAAGAATGAAATGAATAACAACATACCCCTCAGTTTTGAGTTTTTTCCGCCAAAAACAGCGGAAGGCATCGATAAGCTCCGTGAAACACGCCAACAGCTTGCTAAATTTGACCCTGAATTTTTTTCAGTCACCTTTGGTGCAGGCGGCTCAACACGTGACAGAACCATGGATACCGTGCTGGAAATTCAGGCCGAAGGCTTTTCTGCAGCGCCGCATATTTCGTGCATCTCATCGAGTAAATCTGAAATTCGAGAATTGTTGCACGCCTACCAGTCGCATGGCATCAAGCGTCTTGTCACATTGCGCGGCGACGTACCTTCAGGTGAAGTCAGCAGTGGCGATTTTCGCTATGCGCTTGAATTGGTAGAGTTTATTCGTGCTGAAACAGGCAACTATTTTCATATAGAAGTGGCTGCTTACCCGGAGTTTCACCCAGAAGCGCGTAGCCCGGCCGCTGATTTGTTGAACTTAAAACGCAAAGTGGAGGCAGGTGCCAATTCTGCCATTACGCAATATTTTTACAATGCAGACGCCTATTTTCGCTTTATTGACCAATGTGCAACCGCTAATATCAATGTACCGGTAGTGCCTGGCATTATGCCGATTTATAACATTACACAGCTAGCGCGCTTTTCTAGCGTGTGCGGTGCTGAGATTCCGCGCTGGTTAAAAATGCGGTTGGAAGAATACGGAGATGACTTGCAGTCATTACGTGCTTTCGGCATTGATGTGGTGAGCGAGTTGTGTGCGCATTTGCTTGAAAGCGGCGTGCCAAGCTTGCATTTTTATACGCTCAATCAAGCGGGCATCATCAGTAATATTATTGAAAATATCCGCGCAGAATAACGGATTTTTGCGTAGTAAATTGCATGGTTAAAACAACCCTCAAATAAGCACATTTTCACCCGAGAAAAAATATATGCCCTGCAAGCCTTTATTTATAAGGCTTGCAGGGCATCGAAAAAGGTTGGCGAATTATTTAGCCTTTTTTTTGGTTTATTTAGGGCTTAAACTTCGGTAGACATTTGCGAAAAAATTCGCACGCTGAAAGCTATTAATGCAGGGTTGGTTTTTGCTTACTCATCAAAACATCTTCAATAAATAAGTAATCTTTGGTGTGGTCTTTGCCCGATTGGCCAGCGCCCCAGGTGGTCATAAGCACAATCCAGCGAATCTCATCAACGCTGATTTCAGCCTGCGGTAAATGCATGGCTAACTCAAGAATAATTTCGCGCTGTGCAGAATTTAAAATATTGGCCTGCTCTAAAAACAAAATAAAGCCGATACTTTCTAAGGTGACTTTTTTAAGCTCATCCTCGGTAAAAATACGTGTGCTGGTAAATTTGGGCGGTTGAAAAATATCAGGTTGGCTCGTTTTGCGCTCAAGCTGATTAAACCAATGAAACGCACCATTGATGTCTTGCTCATCAAACCCAGCAGCAACCAGCTCTTTTGAAAGTGTATATTCGTCTGGCCTGGCATGCGTATCAATGTAGTTTTCAAACATATATACTAATACTTCAAACATTGTCTTTTATCACCCAAAATCATTATTTAATTACTTGCGTGTAGCGTGCATGGATATTAGCTTAATGAAGCGCGGCAAGTTCAAATTGCCAACATCTACACTGCGTGAAGCGCGGTTTTAATTAGACAATGCGTTGAAAATTTCCACCCGCAATGCTCGCCACACTTCCTTCTAATTCCAATAGCATAAGCATGGAGGAAACCTCACTGACGGTCAAGTCACTCAAATGGACTAAGCGGTCAAGGGCAATGGGTTCAAAGCCCATTAAATCAAGTAAAGTTTGGTGGCTGCCAGTTTGTGTGTTTGCCGCATTATCATGGTTGGCAGTAGTGCTGATTTGGCTGTTAAGCTGGCGAGATAAGCCCAGCTCTTCAACAATATCCTGTAAATCATCTACCAGTTTAGCGCCTTGTTTGATGAGTTGATGGCAGCCTTTAGACATGGGTGAGTGAATAGAACCGGGAATGGCAAACACTTCACGTCCTTGCTCGCCTGCGAGCCGTGCGGTAATTTGTGAGCCGCTTTGCAGATTAGCTTCAACCACCAAACAACCCAAACTCAAGCCGCTGATAATGCGATTGCGCTTTGGAAAATTTTGCGGCTTAGATGGTGTGCCCAAGGCAAATTCAGAAATAATCAAACCATGCTCAACAATATGATGCGCCAAATCACGATGTTTGGCAGGGTAGACAATATCAAGCCCTGTACCCACCACCGCAATGGTCGCACCATTTGCCTTGAGCGCACCACGGTGGGCCGCGCCATCAATACCAAGTGCCAAGCCACTCACCACACATAAACCGTGGTGACATAGCCCTTCAGCAAAGGCTTCAGCATTTTTTTCGCCCTGCACAGAAGCGTTGCGGCTACCCACAATGGCAATGCTCGGTTGGTTGAGTAAAGCAAGATTGCCTTTAGCGTATAAATACGGTGGCGGGTCGTTGATTTCAAGTAAAAGTTGAGGGTATTGCGCATCCGCAAGCGTAACCAGATGATTGTTGGCTTGCATCAGCCAATTTTGTGAAGTTTTCAGGCTGTCTTCATTGAAATCTTGTTTGATACTAAGCGCGATTTTTTCTGAGACGATCGCTGTCAGTTGCTTAAAAGTTGCAGAAAATACATTGGCTGGGCTGCCAAACTCTTTTAACAACTGACAAAAAGTTTGTGAACCAATACCCTCAATACTGCTTAAACGAATCCACAGCGTTTTTTCTGCAATCTCTTCGCCGCTGTACATTCTTTAGATTATTTAAGGGGTAGTAACAGCGTCTAGCTCATAAACAGGTTCTGATGCCTGCATCACCAGCGCGTATGACACGCGGTCAAACACACGGAACACCATGAGCAAGCCAACGCGTTCATCAGGTAACTTCACCATGCCAGGTTCGAGCACAATCTTGCCGCTTGGGTCTACAGGTTCTTTTTCAAAATTGACAATTTTTTTGCCGTCAGGGCCAGTGGTCACATCAAAATTAAGTTCCTTTAACTTGGGTTTTGATGGCGCGTTTTTGTTTTTTTGATACTCAGGGTCTTTAATCACGCGGCCATAACGATTAATTGCCAGCACATGCCCAACTTCAACGCCATCTGTACTGCCGCGGTTGAGGCTGACGATGCTTTGTGGGCCGCCCTCAGCCACGCCGCCATAAATATGCATGATGCGGCCAGTAATCAATGACTCTGGTGCGCGGGGAACAAAGTTGGTGGTCACTTCATCACCACTCACCACTAACCGGTCTTTGGTGAAAATTTCTTCTTTTGCTTTTGTAATGTCTGCACTGGCTGGTTCGCCATATTTAGTAATTCTTGCGTTACCCAAGTAGTTTGCTTCAATGCCTAATACTTCTTTGGTGTCAGGGTCAACTAAGTTTTTACCCGGACGATACACAAACCAATCAAGGCCGTCGCCTTCATTCAGGTCATTAATGTAGACACGTGTGCCAGGGCTTAACACCACGCGGTTGTCTTGGGCACCAATAATTCTGGGAGAAGTGGCCAGTTGGTCTTTTTCAATCACCAAAGGTTGATTTAAAAATGGGCTGATAACACTGAGCGGAATGGTTGAAATGGCTTCTTTATCGAGCGGTTCTTCCACGGCCCCCGGTTGCAGGGTGACGGTTTCACGTAATAAGCGCAATCTCGGGTTTTTACCGCTACGGTCAAGTACGACGACATCGCCAGGGTAAATAAGATGTGGGTTTTTGATTTCAGCGCGATTAAATTGCCAAACTTTTGGCCACAGCCAAGGGTCTTTCAGAAACTTGCCTGAAATGCCCCACAGGGTGTCACCTTTTTTAACGACATGTCGGTCTGGATGATTGTTATTTAATTGAACTTCCTGCGCATTCGCAGTCAAGCTTATGCAACAAAACATGAGCAGCGTTATAATATGACGAAACATACTGAAGACCTCAGTCGAAAATGCATTAAAAATAGGCGGTAAAAACACATGAACAAACCGCGAAACTACGTTAAATTTATCACGTAATCCTTTAAACAATCAAGCTTTTTTAAAAAATGCCTTGATTTTTTTGAACAAATTTACACTTTTTATCAAAATAAAGACACTTTATGGCAGTTTTAAATATTTTAAATTATCCAGATCCGCGGCTGCACACGGTTGCCAAGCCTGTGAAAGAAGTGGATGCGAATATTCGGCGTTTAATTAATGATATGACTGAGACCATGTACGCAGCGCCCGGTATTGGCTTGGCAGCTACGCAAGTAAATCAGCATATCCAGTTGTTGATTATCGACACCAGCGAAACCAAAGACGCGTTGCAGGTATTTATCAATCCAAAAATCATCGAAAAAAACGGTGAACGTGCCTTTGAAGAAGGCTGTTTGTCTGTGCCTGGTGTATATGAAAGTGTGACAAGAGCTGAAACCGTTAAAGTTGAAGCCTTAAACCGCCACGGTGAAAAATTCACTCTTCATGCTGAAGGGCTATTAAGTGTGTGTATTCAGCACGAAATGGACCATCTGTTGGGTAAGGTGTTTGTTGAATATTTGTCACCGCTAAAACGCAGTCGCATCAAAAACAAAATGCTTAAATTAAGCCGTCAAAAATAACAACCCAAAAGGCGCAACCATTGAAGATTATATTTGCAGGCACTCCAGAGTTTGCCGTCCCAGCGCTTGCAGCGCTAATAGCGGCTGGGCACGAAATAGTGATGGTGCTCACCCAGCCAGACCGCCCCGCAGGGCGCGGCATGAAGTTGCAAGCAAGCCCTGTTAAGCAATTAGCTTTGCAACATCAGTTGCATGTTTTTCAGCCAGAAAGCTTAAAGCCCGCAGACGTGCAGGCGCAAATTGCTGCCACAGGGGCTGATGTCATGATTGTGGCTGCATATGGGCTGATTATTCCAACGTCCGTATTGCACATGCCCAAAAAGGGTTGCTATAACATTCACGCCTCACTTTTACCACGTTGGCGCGGCGCGGCACCGATTCATCGCGCACTGCTGGCGGGGGACCATGAAACAGGTGTGACCATTATGGAAGTTGTACCCGCGTTAGACGCAGGCGCGATGGTCAGCAAAGGTGTAATTCCGATTACAGAAAGCGACACCACCCAAACGTTGCACGATGCATTAGCACAGCTTGGCGCTGAGTTAATGGGTCAAGCCATGCAAAAATTAGCTGAAGATGGCGCGCTACCCAGCACACCGCAAGATGAGCGATTGGTCACTTACGCGCACAAGCTTGAAAAATCCGAAGCGGCCATTGATTGGCGTAAATCTGCGGTTGAAATTTCACGGCAAGTGCGCGGATTTAACCCTTTTCCTGTTGCTACCGCGCATTTGCGCGGAATGACATGTCGAATCTGGTTTGCAAATGCCGCAGCAGGCGATGGCGCGATTGGTGAAATACGCAACCTAGGCGAAACAATTAGCGTGGCATGCGGGCAAGGCGTTTTGCACATTTACGAGCTACAAATGCCGGGCGGCAAGCGCCAAAGTGCTAAAGTGTTTGCGCAATCGCAGCAACTCAAGGCGGGGGAATTTTTTAGTTAAACTTTGTAATCTCAGCTGATTTTTTCTTGAATTTTTTGGCATTAAGCAGCATATTAGATAAGCACGTTTTTTAAAAGAATCAGGAGATGCTTATGTTAGGCAATTGGATTAAAACTTTTGTACTCATGGCAGCCATCACCGCATTGTTTGGTGTGGTTGGTGCGGCATTAGGTGGCCAGGCGGGCATGCTGTTGGCATTGTTGTTTGCGGCGGCCATGAATGTATATGCCTATTGGTTTTCAGACAAAGCGGTGCTCAAAATGTATGGCGCACAAGAAGTTTCAGCAGAAAACAATTATGGCGATGGTCAATTTACCAAGTACTACCATATGGTGAAGGAACTGGCTGAAAACGCCCAATTACCAATGCCAAAAGTCTATGTGATGAACGAAACGCAGCCTAACGCCTTTGCAACAGGCCGCAATCCTGAACACGCTGCGGTTGCAGCAACGGTGGGCATCATGCGGGCTTTAAGTGAGCGCGAGTTACGCGGTGTGATGGCGCATGAACTTGCACACATTAAACATCGCGATACATTAATTTCAACCATTTCTGCCACCGTTGCGGGGGCGATTTCTTCACTTGCACAATTCGGTATGTTTTTTGGCGGCGCTAGAGGCGGTGATGGCGAGCGTAGCGGCAGCCCCATTGTAAGTATGTTGATGATGTTTTTGGCGCCAATGGCGGCCTCGCTTATTCAAATGGCGATTTCGAGAAGCCGTGAGTTTGAGGCTGACCGTGGCGGCGCAGAAATCAGTAAAGACCCGCAAGCGTTAGCCAGTGCTTTAGAGAAAATTCACAATTACGCACATCAAATTACCAATCAAACGGCAGAAGCACACCCCGAAACCGGGCAGATGATGATTATCAACCCATTATCAGGGGTGTCATTTGATAGTTTATTCAGTACGCACCCCAAAACCGAAGAGCGGGTAGCAAAGCTAAGAGCCATGGCAAATCATTTTTAATGCATTTGTGCTGAACAAGTGCATATTTTTTGTTGAATATTGCAGCAAAAAATACTAACAAGATTTAGCTAAAATACGTGGTTTTTGGCCTTAATTAACTTGCAACCTTTTACGCTGCCCTGCGAGCCTTATAAATAAAGGCTCGCAGGGCAGCGTTTTTCTCTCGCAGTATGCAAGGTTAATTTTAATCAATTTTTAGGGTGTGAATAGCCGTGATGCGCGCGATATTTTTATGCCGCTAGAAGTGTGGTTATCAAGTAAAATTCATGCTTAAAATTATCATGCCACTTCTAGAAAGTTTTCTTTGTATATTTCACAACAAATTGCTGCAAATTCGGTAAATCAAGTGTTGTCCGGGCGCAATCTTACGCTCGCGCTACCAGCAGCCCTGGCGGTTTTTCCTAATGCCACGCCACAGCAACGCGGTGCGGCGCAGGATTTAAGTTACGGCACCTTGCGTTTTTATGGGGAGATTTCAGCGTATCTCTCGCAGCTGTTAGAAAAACCATTGACCGATAATCGCATTGATGCGCTGTTGTTGGTGGCGATTTATCAATTGTTGCACGACAAAGCCGATGCGTTTACGGTGGTGAATCAGGCCGTGCAAGCAGTCAGCCAGTTAAAAAAGCCAGCAGCAAAACATTGGGCGAAAGGGTTGGTCAATGCGATTTTGCGTAATTTTTTACGCCAAAAAGACCATTTGGCAAAACAATTAACCACCAGTGAAGTGGCCACTTACTCTTATCCACAGTGGTGGATTAACAAGCTTAAACTACAATATCCAGACCATTGGCAAACAATGCTCACAGCAGGCAATCAGCATCCGCCCATGACGCTGCGCGTGAATACACAAAAAATCAATATGGATGATTATGTGCAGTTGTTAGTGCGCCAAAACTTAGATGCAAGTGCTATCGGCGCGCAAGCGGTGATTTTAACCAAGCCGCAAACAGTAGAAAAAGTGCCGGGATTTACCGATGGTATTGTTTCGGTGCAAGATTATGGCGCGCAACTGGCGGGTCATCTACTTGATGCAAAGCCCAATATGCGGGTGTTGGATGCCTGCTGCGCACCAGGCGGAAAAACCGGACATGTACTAGAATTGGTAGACGTGAAAATGACAGCGCTAGATAGTGACGAAGCGCGCCTAGAACGCGTGCAAAGCAATTTAAATCGGCTCAATCTGCAAGCTGATTTACGTGTGGGTGATGCCGCATCAACAGACTGGTGGGATGGTATTGCCTTTGACAGAATTTTAGCCGACGTACCTTGCAGTGCGTCGGGCATCGTGCGGCGCCATGTGGATATTAAATGGTTGCGGCGTGAGGCAGATATCGCCTCTTTTTCGGCACAACAGGCCAAAATTCTGGCCAACTTATGGCAGATGTTGGCAAAGGGTGGTAAATTACTTTATGTAACCTGTTCTGTCTTTAATGAAGAAAATCAACAACAAGTGAATCAATTTCTACAGCAAAACGCCAATGCCATCCAACTGCCTTTTGTTTTACCAGCGCAGTATCCGCAGGCAGGTATGGTGCAGATGAATGGTCAGTTAATTCCAAACAATGCTCACGATGGTTTTTTCTATGCGCTTCTACAAAAAAATTAAGCAACTTTTGTTTTTTTTCATGTGTGCGCTGATGGCGCAAAGTGCATATGCAAATAGTACAAGTTTAACGATTCGAACGGCCGAGCTTGTTGCCGTGGATGATGGGTATGTTTTAAATGCCGATGTGGACATGAAATTTAGTGCAAAAGTCGAAGAAGCCATCAGCAAAGGCTTTGTATTGAATTTTTTGGTGGAGTTTCAACTCGCTAAGCCCAGAAAATATTGGTTTGACGATGAAGTCGTCACGGTAGTCCATGCGCTTGCACTGAGCTATCATGCGCTTTCGCGACAGTATTTAGTGACGCGTGGTGATCAGCAAAAAGCGTTTGTTCGGCTAGATGAAGCGCTGGATGATTTGTCAGATATCAGTGGCCTAAAAGTGTTAAAAAAATCTGAAGTTGACCTCGATGAAGCTTATAAAGCCGCGATATTGATGCGGCTGGACACCAAAAAACTGCCGCAAGCCTTGCAGGGGGTAGCCAATGACGGGGATTGGGGAATGCGCTCGCAGCGCTTTGAGTGGGCACCAAATTTTACCCATCATCCTGCCAAAACTGAAATCAAGCTCGAGCTAGCGAAATAGACCTGAAGAAATGAAACCGGTGAAATGAAATCCAGACCATGAAATCCACATCATGAAATATGTCGCATTCATCAGCACGGTATTAGGCGCATTTTTGCTGTACTTGCTTTCAAACGCAAGTGCTAATACGGCTGCCTCGGGCGCCTATTACACACTGCTGGTGACACTCAATATTGTTTTGGCCATTTTTTTAGTGCTGGTGATTGGCTACCAAATTTGGCGAATATCCCGGCAAATTCGTAAGCGTGTTGTCGGTAGCCGCTTTACCCTGCGTTTGCTCACTAGTTTTGCCATGATGGCATTGATACCGGGCCTGATTGTGTATTTAGTCTCGGTGAATTTTTTAACGCGTTCAATTGAATCCTGGTTTAATGTAAAAGTAGAAGCAGCCCTTGAAGGTGGCTTGAACTTGGGTCGCACCGCCCTAGACATTATGCTGGCAGACTTAAAAGAAAAAGGGGAAAGTATGGCGATAAGTCTTGCTTTTCAGCCTGATAAAGCCCGCTCCATTTTAAATGATCTGCGTGAAAAAAGCGGTATTGAGGATGTGACTTTGCTCACGGTACAAGGCAGAATTTTAGAGGTTTCCAGCAGTGATTCTGCGACTTTTTTACCTGAATTACCAAGTGTTGTACAACTGCGGGCAGCACAAAAACATACGGTTAGCAGTGTAGAGCCCATCGGCAACAAAGGCCTTTATCTGCGCGTACTTACTCCGGTGAGCGGACAAACACTGGTGGGCGATAAGCATATTTTACAGTTATTGCAGCCCGTGCCAAAGCAGCTCGCCACCACGGCGGAAAGTGTGCAAGATGTGTATCAGGATTATCAGCAACTATCGTTTAGCCGCGCGTCACTCAGAGAAGTATTTGCGCTTACGCTGACTTTAGTGATGATGCTTGCCATGTTGGGTGCGGTATCAATTGCCTTTGTACTCAGCCGCCGATTATCGACACCGCTGACTGTGCTGGCAGAGGGCACCAAAGCGATTGCCAGCGGAGACTACAGTACCGTTTTACCCGCACATGGTAAAGATGAGCTTGGCGTATTAGTGCAATCATTCAACAGCATGACGCAACAACTGGGTGACGCAACAAAAGCGGCTGACAGTAACCGTGCCCGCGTAGAGGCGGCACGGCGTTACCTCGAGACGATACTCGCACACTTGTCTTCTGGCGTGCTGGCCCTTAATCAGCATGGCGAATTGCGTACATTTAATGAAGCTGCGATGCATATTTTAGACGTGCCGCTTGCACCCTATGTGGGGTTTACGCCCGATAGAATTATTGAAAAACAGCCACGGCTAGCCATTTTCTTTCAAGAAATTGCGGCCGACCTTCAACAAGATAAAATAAGCGCTGACATGGCGATTAACGAACCTGAACTCAGCAAAAACACCACGAACCATCAGCCGCAAAAAGATGAAAAACAAACGCAGATTGAGCTTTTGAATGCGCATGGCAAGCAAATTTTAACCTTGCGCGGCACGCCATTGCCCGATGGCGGCTATGTGGTCGTGTTTGATGATGCCACGACCATGGTGCAGGCCCAGCGCGATGCAGCGTGGGGAGAAGTCGCGCGCCGTCTCGCGCACGAAATTAAAAATCCGCTCACGCCAATACAGCTTTCTGCCGAGCGCATGGCGCATAAGCTGCAAAATAAATTAGAAGGTGCAGACGCACAAATGCTAAAGCGGTCAACTGAAACCATTGTCAACCAAGTGGATGCAATGAAAAAAATGGTGAATGAATTCAGTGAGTATGCGCGTGCGCCTGCACCAAAAATGCAGCCTTTAAATTTGAATCAGTTGATAGAAGAAGTGGTTTCTTTTTATGAGTTACCAAAAATTAAAGTACTGCTATCACTTGAAAAGCAAGCCTGTGATATTCAAGGGGATAGCACCATGCTTCGCCAAGTGATTCATAATTTATTGCAGAATGCGCAAGATGCGATGACCAACCATCCACATATAATGCCGCCCACTGCGCAAATTAAAGTGACAACCCACATTGAGGGTAATATGCTGCAATTACGCGTGGAAGATAACGGCGCAGGCTTTCCTGCTGAGATGCTTTTGCATGCGTTTGAACCCTATATGACCACAAAACCGCATGGTACGGGTTTGGGGCTGGCGATTGTTAAAAAAATCGTTGAAGAACACAAAGGTAGTATTAAAATTGAAAACATCAAACCAAAAGTGGCGCATGATACGCATGATGATAAGGTAGAGCCTATTTCTAATAACAGCCAAACAGGTGCCGTCGTGACCATCAGCATCCCGCTTTTGAAGCATCATGTTGGTAGCCGTTTACAATGACAACGCACTGGGATTAAAAATTAACGTATTGATTTGAAAACAGCTAAAGACAATAATAGAAGGCAACGATAGAAGACAACAATGGCATCAAAAAACATATTAGTCGTCGATGACGAAATTGGCATTCGCGAATTATTGCGCGACATTTTGCAAGATGAAGGCTACCAAGTGCAACTCGCCGAAAATGCTGCCTCTGCCCGCGCCATACGCCTACAAGAGCGCCCAGATATCGTATTGCTGGATATTTGGATGCCTGATTGCGATGGCATCACACTCTTAAAAGAATGGGCAAACAACAGTTTGTTGACCATGCCAGTAGTCATGATGTCCGGGCACGGCACCATTGATACTGCGGTTGAAGCCACGCGCATTGGCGCTTTTGATTTTTTAGAAAAGCCTATTGCCCTGCAAAAACTACTCAAAACGGTAGAATCTGCGCTCAAGCACAGTGAGCAGTTACCGAAATCTGAAATGAATTTGAGTAGCCTGGGTAAAAGCCCGATTATTAGTGCGCTAAAAGAGCGGTTAGATAAAATTGCCATGAGTGTGAGTCCAAGTCCAATGTTGCTCATTGGCCCGAAAGGTTGCGGTGCTGAGTTATGCGCACGCTATTTGCACCAGCCCGGAAGTCCTTGGCTACAACTTACTGAATTTAATCAGCTAGCCACAGCACCCATTGAGATTTTAGAAGCCACACGTGACGGTGTAGTGTTTATCAGTGAAGTGGCCGAGCTCAACAAAATTGAGCAAAAAGGCCTGTTATTGCTGATAACCAAAGCAGAAAAATACAGCACACGCGTGGTGTGCGGCACTAGCGAAAACTTGCCAAAACTTCAGGCTGAATCGCTGTTTGACCATAATTTATTGCAGCTACTTTCAGCGGTGTCGCTACGCGTTCCTGCTTTGGATGAACACAAAGAAGATATTCCTGATTTGGTGGTGGCAATCGCCAATTTACAACTTGAATTGGCCGACGTTGAATACCGAGAGTTTGATGTCGCTGCACTCAATGCGCTACGCAATGCTGATTGGCCCGGTGATTTGGCGCAGTTAGATGCCGTGATTCGCAACCTGATTCAAACTAGTCTAGGTGAAAAAATTACGCTGGAAGACGTTAAAAGGGTGTTGACGCAATTTGAGCATCCCAAAGCCCTACCTGAAGAACAGCCATCTGATGCAACTGCGGTCAATCTTTTGGTAACCAACAACGCCTCTGTCACGCAGGATAAGAATGAAGCAAAAGCCGCTGAAAACCAAACATGGCAACCCAATTTCAATCAGCCGCTACGTGAAGCGCGTGATGAGTTTGAGCGAATGTATATTCAGTATCACATGAAAAAAGTGAGCAACAACATGAGCAAGCTGGCAGAAATTGCTGGTTTGGAGCGCACGCACTTGTACCGCAAACTCAAGCAATTGAGCATAAAAATTAAAAATTAGCACGGTAAAATATTGTGCTAAATTGCCTTTAAAAACCTCATTTTTAAGCCCAACCTTTTTCGATGCTCTGCAAGCCTTATAAACAAAGGCTTGCAGAGCATTTATTTTTTCTCGTAAGTTTTTTGTGCGAGAAAAAAGACTTTTTTATGATGAAGCCTGCAACGCCAAAATGACAGGCGTATGGTCTGATGGGCGCTCTAATTTGCGCGGATTTTTATCAATATAAGCCGCAGTGCATTTTGCCTTGAGCGCATCGCTTACTAAAATATGGTCAATCCGCATTCCGAAATTGCGTCTAAACCCCATCATACGATAATCCCACCAACTAAAGCTTTTTTCGGGTTGCTCAAATAGCCTAAAGCTGTCATGCAAGCCTAAAGCAATTAGTTGTTGAAAAGCCTCACGTTCAGGCGGTGAAACCAACACTTGCCCCACCCAAGCAGCTGGGTCATGGCAATCACGGTCTTCAGGCGCAATGTTGTAATCGCCCAGCAATACTAAATTCGGATATTTTTTTAGCTCATCCGCAAGCCAAGCATTGAGCGCCTTTAGCCAACGCATTTTATATGCGTATTTATCAGAATCCACCGCTTGGCCATTCACTACGTAAACGCACACCACGCGCACCCCGTTAATGGTGGCAGAGATCACGCGCTTTTGTTCATCCTCAAAATTGGCAATGCCATATTCAACATCGCTCATGGCATGCTTACTTAAAATCGCCACGCCGTTATAAGTTTTTTGCCCGCTGTGAATCGCGTGGTAACCCGCCGCTTTCAAGTTATCGTACGGAAACTTACTGTCTTCTTGCTTGGTTTCTTGCAGGCAAAGCACATCAATCGGGTTGTCGCGCAGCCAATCCAGCACGTGTGGCAGGCGCACGTTGAGTGAATTCACATTCCAAGTAGCGAGTTTCACGGTGAATTTCCTAGAAAAATTTAAGCCATTTTAGCACGCTAAAAAGTTAGCGCGGCTTTAACAACCACACATGCTCGGTGGCTGGATGTTGACCTTTTAAGCCATCGGGTATCGTCTCACTTGCTAACAAATTAACATCGTAAGCGGCTTGGTAATGCTGCAATACTTCACGCGCGCAGATTGAAAAAGGCGGCCCCGCATGCACGGCTTGGTCATACTCAAAGCAAATCAGCAATTGCGGCGCATGGTTGGTGAGCGTCATTAAATGCGCGCTATATTGCTGGCGTATCTGATCAGGCAAAGCCACCAAAGCTGCACGGTCATAAATGGCATCCACATTGCCCAGCATGGCAGCGCTCACGTTAAAAATATCACCCACAAAAATATCTATATTGGGTGCGCTGTAAAGCGTGATTTCACCTATTTGTTGAATGGCAGGTTTAAGTTGCAATTGCGCAAATAAAGCCTCAATCGCAATCTCGCTTAATTCTGCTCCAGCCACTTTATAACCTTGTGAAAGCAACCAAGCAATATCCAATGTTTTACCACAAAGCGGTAAAAAAATGCGTGCGCCTTGCTTTAGATGGAGCGCGGTTAAGTGTTTAACCAGAAATGGATTAGCCTCAGGCAAATGAAAACCAATTTGATTTTCTTGCCACCTTTGATGCCAAAAGTCGTGGTGCATATAGACTACAGTTTAGGGGTTAATTCGCCATCCCATTGTGCCGTAACAGCGCATCAATGCTCGGTTCTCTGCCTCTAAAAGCCACAAACGATTCCATTGCTGGGCGGCTTCCCCCTTTAGCCAAAATCTCTTGCCAATAACGTTTGCCCGTTTCCGCACAAAGCACGTCATTTTCTTCAAATAGGCTGTAAGCGTCGGCTGAAAGCACCTCTGCCCATTTATAGCTGTAATAGCCAGCAGCGTAGCCACCAGAGAATATATGCGTAAAGCTATTTGGAAAGCGGTTCCATTTTGGTGGACGCACCACGGCTACTTCATCACGTACTTCTTCAATTAAGTCGAGCGCAGTTTTGTTGGTATTGGGGTCAAGTGTGCTGTGCAGGCGAATATCAAATAGGGCAAATTCAATCTGGCGCATGGTTTGCATGCCAGCCTGAAAGTTCTTGGCTGCGACCATTTTGTCAAACAACTCGCGTGGCAGAGGTTTGCCAGTTTCTGCATGTGCCGTCATGTTTTGTAGCACACGCCACTCCCAGCAAAAATTTTCCATCAACTGGCTAGGCAGTTCTACGGCATCCCATTCCACACCTTTAATGCCAGAAACGCTGTAGTCATCCACTTCAGTCAGCATGTGGTGTATGCCGTGTCCAAATTCATGAAACATGGTTAGCACTTCATCATGCGTAAATAACGCAGGTTTATCCCCAACTGGGGCGGAGAAGTTACAGGTTAAAAATGCCACAGGCGTGGTAACGGTGCTGGCTACTTTACGACGGGTAATGGCTTCGTCCATCCAAGCGCCACCGCGTTTGTTGTTGCGGGCATATAAATCTAAATAAAACTGCCCAATCAATTTGCCATCATGGCTGCTGATGTCATAAAAGCTCGCTGTTTCATGCCAAACTGAGGCGTGCGATTTGGTGACGCGCACGCCAAAAATAGTTTCAACTACTTTAAACAAGCCAGCAAGCACTTTGTTTTCGGGGAAATATTGCTTCACTTCTAAGTCAGAAAACGCATATTTTTCTTCACGTAATTTTTCGCTCAAATAGGCCACATCCCACGCTTGCATATCGTGGATGCCTAATTTAGCGGCGTATTCGGTCAATTCAGCCATATCTTTAATGGCATAAGGTTTGGCTTTTTTGGCTAAATCTTGCAAAAATTGGGTCACGTGATTGGCTGATTCCGCCATTTTAGTTTCAATAGAAAGTTCAGCATAATTGGCAAAGCCTAAAAGATGCGCAACTTCTTGTTTTAATTTTAAAATTTTCGCAATAATAGGTGTGTTATCCCATTCTTTATTGCCAAATTCTGAGGCTTTAGTGGCGTAAGCACGATAAAGTGTTTCGCGTAACTCGCGGTTTTGCGCATATTGCAACACGGGTAAATAGCTGGGAAAGTGCAAAGTGAATTTATAGCCCACTTTTTTATCCGTTTCAGCTGCCGTTTTGGCGCCTTGCAATACGTCTTCAGGAATGCCTGCTAACTTGCTGGCGTCTTCTACATAAAGCGCGTAGTCATTGGTGTTATCCAACACGTTTTCTTCAAACTTTGATGATAATTTTGATAAATCTTCTTGAATTGCCTTAAAGCGTACTTTTTGCTCCGCAGGTAACTCGGCACCACCTAAACGAAAGTCACGCAGTTCATTTTCAATAATTTTTTGCTGTGTTGAAGTGAGCTTAGCAAATTCAGCGCTATTTTTTAACGCTCGAAATTTGGCATATAAACGCTCATCTTGGCCTAAATCCGCATAAAAATCAGTAAGTTTTGTTAAATTTTCGTTATACGCTTCACGTAATTCAGGGCTGTTCACCACGCCATTCATGTGGCCTACCTGCGACCAGGCGCGAGATAACTTTTCTTCCATATCTTCAAGTGGCAATACGTAATTTTGCCAAGAGGGTGCTTCTTCACTTGTCGCGAGTGAATTGACGGTGGTTCTGGCTTCACTCAGTAAAAAGTCTATGGCAGGCGAGACGTGTTCTGCTTTGATTTCTTCAAATTTAGGTAGGCCAACAAAGTGTAATAGTGGGTTTGACACACAATTCCTTCAACAATAAAAACTAGTTAATCAGTCTTAAGCACAGTGGGTAGCGATAAGTTTCACCCTTACTTGTAGCAATGGCGGCGATGATGCAAAAAACAATATTTACAATCCAAATAATTGGAAAAAATAAAAGCCCGATGAGTATCCAAGAAAGCACGCCAGCGGCAATATAGGCAAGTAAGACCGTGATTTGAAAGTTAAGTGCTTCTTTAGCTTGGTCCGCAAGGTAGGCGCTATCGTCTTTTTTTAATATCCAAACAATTAATGCAGGTAAAAATGAAAATACCGTGCCACCTAAATGCGTAACGGTAGCGATATTTTTTTCGTCGTTGCTTGGAACGATGACTTCTAATTCAGTGGTCATGATAATCCTTTCAATATTTGAAGCGTTGGAAAATAAATGTTTAATGTCTAGCTTTAGCGCGCATTTCAATCGGCGTATAAAATTTGGTTAACAGAGGTTCAATTTTTTCAATATCACTGAGGGCTAATATTTTTTTGGCATGGCTCGTCAGTTGATTAACTTGGCTATGTAGAATTTGCTGTTTGACACTCAAAATATGTGAAGGGTGCATGGAGAACTGACGCAACCCCATACCAAGCAACAGTTTTGTGAGCTTGGCATCGCCAGCCATTTCACCACACACTGAAATTGGTTTACCTAGTTTATTAGCGGCTTTAATGGTGATTGAAATGAGCTTTAATACAGCCGGATGCAGGGGGTTATAAAGGTACGCGACGCTGTCGTCCGTACGGTCAATAGCTAAGGTATATTGAATTAAATCATTGGTGCCAATGGATAAGAAATCCAACTCATTAGCAAATGCTTCCGCATTGATGGCAGCGGCTGGAATTTCTATCATGCCACCTAACGAAATGTTCTCATTAAACGGGATATTTTCTTTACGCAAACTATCTTTAGCGCGCGTGAGCAATAGTTTGCTTTGCCGTAATTCTGATAATGCTGAAAGCATCGGGAAGAGAATTTTAATCTGGCCAAAAGCTGAAGCACGCAATAATGCACGTAGTTGCGTGTGGAAAATCTGTGGCTCACTCAAGCAATAGCGAATCGCTCGCAGGCCCAATGCTGGGTTGGCGCATTCTGTTTCGCTCTCGCCACTTAATTGTTTATCTGCCCCTAAATCCAGCGTGCGGATAATCACAGGCTGACCCTTCATGGCCTCTGCCACGGTTTTATAGGCGATGAACTGTTCTTCTTCACTAGGCATTTCGCGGCGGTTCATAAACAAAAATTCAGTCCGATACAGACCAATTCCCGTCGCCCCTGATGCCTTAGCCGCCACAACATCTTCTGGCACTTCAATGTTGGCAAATAACTCAATGTTTGCGCCGTCTAGCGTAATGGCTTTGGTTGATTTAATGCGTTGTAACTTTTGTTGCTCAAGTTCCCACTGTTCTTGGCGCAGCTTGTACTCGGTCAGTATGCTTTTATCGGGGTTAACAATCACCACGCCTTGCTTGCCATCCACGATGATGAGTTCACCATCATGAATTAAATCACGCGCTTTTTGCAGAGCGACAATAGACGGAATATTTAAACTGCGCGCCAAAATGGCGGTATGCGAAGTTGTACCACCCACATCGGTAATAAAAGCCGCAAACTCATGCTGCTTAAACTGAATTGCATCGGCTGGCGAAATATCGTGGGCGACTAAAATGAGCTTGCGTTCTTGGTGCAGAGCGCTTGCCTGCTGCTCAGAGCTTAATTGATGCGGGTGGCCTAGCAGCACTTTAATGACGCGCTCGACCACCTGAATGACATCTTGTTTGCGTTCACGCAGATAATCATCTTCAATTTGCTCAAACTGCTCAACAACTTCATCCATTTGCAGTTTGATCGCCCATTCAGCGTTGCATAGTTCTTTTCTGATGATGTCTTTAGGGGTTTCACTCAACGATTTATCGGCCAGCATCATGAGATGTGTGCTGATGAACGCGCTGATTTCAGCGGGGGCATTCTTTCGCACGCTCGCATGGATATGCTCTAAATCGTGCTTGACGGTTGCAACGGCATCAGAAAAACGTTGAATTTCATCTTCAATTAAGTGTTGCGGTAATTGGTAATGCACCACCTCTAACAGCGCATTAGAAACTAAATGCGCATGACCAATGGCAATACCGCTTGACACGCCTACACCGTGCAGTGAAAAGCTCGGGCTACTAAAAGCAGTCACATTGGTTGTGCCTGTCATGATCGGATTACTCGCCTTCGCCAAAGTAATCTGCAATTAAGTCAGTCATTGCTTGAATGGCCGTCTGCTCATCCGTGCCATTGGCTTCCAAGGTAACAACGCTGCCTTTTGCCGCGGCCAGCATCATCACGCCCATGATGCTTTTAGCATTCACACGGCGGCCATTGCGTGAAATCCAGATTTCACTGGCAAACTTGCTTGCCGTCTGGGTGAGTTTGGTAGACGCTCGTGCATGTAACCCTAATTTATTGATGATTTCAACTTCTGTGCTAATCATTATTCAATCCATTCATTATGACTTTTTATTATTAAGCGTGACTGCCTGAGTATCGAATCGATCACAGCTGTCCGCGCTGAAATGCACTACACCCTCTCGTCCTCCGCTGACGGCTTTTTCTACCAAGGCCATTAAAGACTCGTGTCGGTAAGTCATTGTACGCACAATCATGGGCATATTCACGCCAGCAACACCTTCAACGATGCCAGGTGAGAGTAGTTTAGTCACAATATTACAAGGGGTGGCACCATACATATCCGAAAGCACTAAAACACCGTCTCCAGTGTTCAGTGCGGCGATCAATTGCTGCGCTTTGGGCAGTAATTCGCCAGGGTTATCTTGGGTGTTCACTGCTAGAAAAGCCAATTGTCTCGGTTCGTTTCCGATGACGTGTTTAGCGCATTCCATCAGGCTTTCACCTAAGTTGCCATGTGCGATAATTAAAATACCAATCATAGTAATCTCTACAGTTTTAGTTCACGATGTCGCGTCAGTACTTTTTGCGTGCTTTTGAAATATTGACTCAATTGTTCAACAAAATAAACTGAGCGATGCTGCCCGCCCGTGCAGCCGATGGCCACGGTTAGATAGCTGCGGTTATCTGCAACAAAGCATGGCAGCCATTTTTCAATATAAGCTTTGATGTCAGCAATCATCTCAATCACATTAGGCTCTGCGCTTAAAAATGCCTGTACCGACGCATCACGTCCGGTGAGTTCCCGCATGTTGGGGTCGTAATGCGGATTAGGTAAACAACGCACATCAAATACAAAATCAGCATCCAGCGGAATGCCATGTTTAAAGCCAAACGAAGTAAACAGCAACGTTAAACCAGTATGTTCAATCGAGACGACTTCTTTGACCCAAGCCCTAAGGGTATTGGCGCTCAGATAGCTCGTATCAATCACATGTCCGAGTTTTCCTAAATCGGCCAGTAGTGCGCGCTCAGAGGCGATGCTTTCAGCAAGCGTAGTGCTGTCTTTACTTAAAGGGTGCTTACGCCTAGTTTCGCTGAAACGTTTGACTAAGGTTTCAACGTTAGATTCTAAAAAAAGCACTTGCGTCGTGATTTGTTGTGATTGGAGTTGTTTAATGTGCGCAGGGAGCGTTTCAATCGCCGCACTGCGGCTATCAATGCTGATGGCCACGCGGTCATGATTGGCCACTTGTAAATTTCCCGATTGCATATTTGCACGTAAATGCTCGGCAATTTGCGGCAACATGGTGGCGGGCAAGTTATCAATGCAGTAATAGCCGCTGTCTTCAAGCGCCCTTAGGGCAATACTTTTGCCTGAGCCGGAGAGTCCTGTGACGATGATAAGTTGTTTCATTGAAGTCGGGTACTTGATATTTAATCTGACAGGTTAGATTTTTTCATTTCGCGCTGTTGGCGTTGGGTGAATTGTTTGGTCGCGTTAATACCACGCAATAATAACATGTGATTGCGAATTGCGACTTCAACCAATACTGCAATATTGCGGCCTGCCGCAATCGGAATTTGTACTTTAGAAATACTCACCCCAAGTACTTCTTCGTGGAGCGCTTTGATGTTGAGGCGGTCTAGCGAATCAAGCGCCAGTTTATCTGCCATTTCAAGTTGAATAATGAGGTCAAGCGGCTTGCTGGGCTTTACTGAATTGTCACCAAACATCGCACGAATATTCAATACGCCCAAACCACGCACTTCTAAAAAGTCTTGCAGCAGTGCCGGGCAGCGGCCTTCGATACGCTCTGGTGAAATACGAAAAAAATCGACCACATCATCCGCAATCAGCCGATGCCCACGAGAAATAAGCTCTAGCGCTAACTCACTCTTACCAATGGCGGGGTCACCTTTAATAAAAGCGCCAAAGCCTTGTACTTCTAAAAACACGCCGTGCATGCTGATGGATTCAGCCACGGCTTGCGCCAAGAAGTGACTCAGAAAATCCATTAATTCAGGGCTGTTAAGCGGCGTTGTAAATAGCGGCGTGTTATTGTGGTTGGCCGCGCCAATCAAAGACTCTGGCACAGCCTCATTGTTGGCCACAATTACTGCAGCAAGGTCTGTGGAAAACAAATTTTCAATTGCTGCAATGGTATGTGTTGGCTTTAAACTCCGAAGGTAATCCATTTCGGCACAGCCTAGCACTTGCACCCGATTAGGATGCACAAAATTCAGGTGGCCAATGAGCGCAAGCGTTGGTTTTGTAACGGTGCCGCTGGTCAGTAAATTAGCCCCGCCATTTAGCCCGGCAATCCAATTTAATTTGAGTTTACGGCGGGTTTGTTTGAATAATTCGGCTACATTGATTTGAGTCACTTGGATACCTCTATCAATTCAAGTTTTATCACGATACGGCGGCACACATAAAAACCACGCATGATATGCCAGACCGAACCTTAATTTTTTAATTGCACCCAGTTTGTCATATAAACTTGAATTGATAGAGGCATCCAATGCTCAAAGAGAAATTAACACTAATTTAAATCTTGATTCGGAACTGCTTGATGCTTCACTGCGCCATTCGATTTATGGTGATCAGCATTTTTTTCTTTATGTTTAAGCACCTGACGGTCAAGTTTGTCCGTCAACATATCAATTGCGCTGTACATATTGTCATCGGTACAAGCGGCGTGTAAATCATTACCGGGAACGTGTAGCGTAGCTTCTACCTTTTGGATAAGTTTTTCTACGCTCATGGTCACTTTGACATCGATTACATGGTCAAAATGGTTGCTAATACGTGAAAGTTTGTTGGTAACATATTCACGTAATGCTGGGGTTACTTCTAAATGCAGACCAGTTAATTGTAAATTCATGACTTGCTCCTTATTAAAATATTCTAAAAGCTTGAATTCAAAAAAATCTACAAAGTTTGAAAATTTTAATTCAACGCAAAACTCTCAGAACAATTTCAGTTTACTACTTTAATTCGTGTCTGTGCTAGGCAGATTCATAAATTTTTTTAATAAAATTTACAATCATTTTAAATTGGGCGCGCTCAAATTTGAAGTGCAACAATTTTCGGAGGAAAATGTTGCATGGGAAAATACAAACAATTAAGTATTGAAGAACGTAGTGTTATACAGGCGCAGTTAACATTAGGGTTTAAGCCTAGCTG
>Ga0209311_1000371_pt1 | contig 43239 bp, 40 predicted proteins | sample AD_UKC045_MetaG_FD_184417 | JGI IMG/M metagenome (GOLD analysis project Ga0209311, IMG submission 184417) | Active sludge microbial communities of municipal wastewater-treating anaerobic digesters from USA - AD_UKC045_MetaG (SPAdes) (version 2) | ecosystem: Engineered > Bioreactor > Anaerobic >...
GAGTTTGCGGATGGGAGCGGCCATGCGGCCCGACGGCGCGCAGACGAACGCCGGGAACCCTGCTCCCGTCATCGCAATCGGGCCGTGCATGAAGTCGGCGGTGGAGAACGGTTGCGCCACCACGTAGCTCGTCTCCATCAGTTTCAGCGCCGCCTCTTTGACTGTCGCGTAATTGAACCCGCGCCCGATTATGACGCACCTTTCCATGTATCTGTAGCGCTCGGTTATCTCGCGCACGCGGCTCTCCACCGCGAGGGTTTCGTTTACGGCGTCCGGGACGCCGTCGAGCGCTGCCAGCAGGGCGCGGTCTCCGGCGAGAGACGCCGAAAGCATCATCATAGCCATAAGCTGGCAGGTGTAGGTCTTCGTCGCCGCCAGCCCTTTTTCCACGCCCGCCCGCAGCAGTATCACGTCGTCCGCGACCGCCGCCATAGCGGAGCCGGGGGTGTTGGTGATTCCGACGGTGTACGCTCCGGAGGCCCGCGCGAGCCTCAGAGTCTCGTTTATGTCGTCGCCCTCGCCGGACTGAGAGACGCCGATGACGACTCCGCGCCGCATGTCTATCTTTTTCTTATAGACGGTGTGCACCGAGGGGGCGGCCAGCGAGCATGTCAGGCCGTTCTCGCACTCGATGAGGTACTTGCCGAATGTCGCCGCGTTGTCGGAGCTGCCCCGCGCAGCCAGCGACAGGAAGGCCGGGTCCAGCTTCCGTATCCTGTCCGCTATCCCGGCTATGTTGCGGCGTTCGCCTTTCAGCAACCTCTCCAGCGCGGCGGGCTGCTCTTTGATCTCGGATATCATTTTTCCCATGTCTTCTACCTCGACTGTCTGGATGGAGCCAGTATTTGAGTTATCTCGCGGTGTCCGGGCGGAGTCGCATCGGGGGGCGCCCCGGCTGCGGCTGCCGCCGCCGCTATCGCGTACGTCGCCGCGTCGGGCAGCGGCCGCCTGAGCGTCAACGCGCAGCAGAGCGCCGCCGCGAACATGTCTTCCGACTGCTCCCCGAACTGCCCTTCGCGCACAGGCGCGGGATAGTGGGCCGCTTCTCGGATTTCGCATCCGGCGGTCGCCCCCCGCGCCCCGTGATATATCACAGAGGCTCCCGCTCCCTTTTTCAAAAAGTAGTCGGCGGCTTCCTCGGCTGTTTCCATGTCCGATGGCCGTATGCGCGACAACTCAAGCGCCGCGTCGTCCCCGGCCACCAGCACGTCCAACATCCTCATGCGCGACCCGATGTAATCGCAGCCGGGAGCCGCCGCGCAGAGAACAGGCACGCCGAAATGACGCGCTACTCTCAACGCGAAATCAAATGTCTCTTCAGGAATATCCGGGACTACCGCCATCAGGTGGCAGGAAGAAATCATCGCGCGGGCGGCGAGCAGGGCGGTGTTGGTCATCACCGGGCGGGAACCGGGAGCCGCCGGTTCGGCCCTTTCCATGAAGTCCACGTTTACGCCGCGCCGCGCCAGTTCGTTGATAAGCCCCGCGCCCTCAGAGTCCAGTCCGGCGCACGAAAGGTGAAACACACGGCAGCCGAGGCCCGTCAGGCAGACGGACAGCCGCGCCGCGCGCGCCGCCCCGCCGGGATACCCCGGTTCGCCCGCCGCCGCTTCCGCGCCGTGCGTCGCTCCGACCACCGCGACATGAAGTCTTTCCGTGGATTTCAGTTTCATTCCGTTCCGCTGGCGCGCTTGCGCCGCTTCTCTCCCCGATAGATTTTATATTAAACGAGAAAAAACCGATAGAGACGCCGCGCCGCGCCGCCGGCGCGCGCTGCCCCGTGTTTCTGAAAAACATGTTGGCGGCGCGCATGCCCGCTCCATATAATCAATGAAATAAGACATCGCGGGCGAACACCGGCCCGCCCGGGAGTTAGCGAATATGAGGAAATTAATCTGCGCTATAGCCGTCGCCGCTGCGGCCCTCGCGGCAGGCTCCGCCGCTCTGGCCGCCGGCGGAACTCTCCACATGTTCATGTCCGAGAAAGCCGTCTCGAACGTCTCAGACCCGGAACTGAAAAGGTTGCTGGAAAGAAACAGAGATATCGTTCTCTGGGCTTCTTGGTATCCGGACAGCGGATACGCGGGCGGCAACAAGTACGGCGAATACTCCCACTGGTCAGAGTTTCACAACGGATACATTGATTACATCAGAAACGATATCGGGCCGTCGCATCCTGAATACGAGAGGCTGATCGCGCATCTGCTCGGAGCGATGGCGCACGGGTTCGAGGATCAGGTGTTCGACTACCTTTTAATAGAGAAAGTGACGGAGGCCGACGGCGGGACGCAGGACGACGTAGACCGGGGGCTGGACATGGTGTGCATGGGAGAACACGGCAGGAACGAGTTGTCCGCCGCCGCGCGTCTCAAGGGCAACCCCGCGCGCCTTACCCCCGTATCGCATCTTGAAAAAGTTTACGAAAAACTAGGCGCTCCGTGGCCGGACATCCGCCGCCAGATGATTTCAGGTCTCAGGTTCCTCTATCTGGCTTATGAGGGCACAAAGATACTTCACAAGAACGAATCGGAAATAGTCAGGCAGAAGATACCGTGGGGCGCGGCCAACTATATGCAGGCCCCCGGCGGAGTGGAACATCTCGGACGCCTCACCGCCCTTTATTGGGAGGCGCGATGGAAAAAACTAAACGATATTCCGGTTGGTCTAGTGTTCGCGACATATCCCGAAAACGGCGCGACCCTCATATCCCGCCGCGCCGGGACAGTCGATTCGTCAATCAATATTTTCTTCTCCGAGAAATACGACCAGAGTTCAATAACTCCGGAAACGGTGTTCGTCGCCGGGCCGGACGGCGCGCGCATTGATGGCGCGTTTCACTGGTCGTACGGGCACAACATGTTGCAGTTTCGCCCCTCCGCCGACCTTCCTCCCGGCTCGCGCCTCGATGTGACCGTCAAAGCAGCAGTCCGCGACATGTTCGGCGTCCCCATGGCGAACGATTACACATTCCACGTTCTCGCGCCCTGACCCCCGGATTGATAGTCAGCGTTGATTGCGCATTCGCAACCGCGTTTCGTTCAATCGAACTGATGGTATGATATTTGCGCGTCGGCGGGCGACCCGCCGGGCCGCTGTTTCTACCGGATGTTTTTGCTGACTTCGGCCCAGACGTCCCGCACGTCGAGCGGCTCGAACTTGGGCTTGGCGAACTCGGCTTTGCACATCTTGAACACCGCCCGGTTGTATGGGATGTCCACGCCGAATTGATCCGCCAACTCGATTATTCGCCCGTTTATCGTGTCCAGTTCGGAATCTCCGCCGCCGCGCTGGATGATGTCCTGCGCCATGCTGCTGACGACCATCTTCTTGACGTTCTTGTCGAAGATTGGTTTTGAGATGAACGGCGGAAGCTTAGTGGCCATCTCCATTACCATCCATGAGGGCATGCCGCCTAGCTTGCATTCGCCGTATCCGGCGGCTTTCACCACGCGCACGCCTTCATACGTCAGGTTGGTCAGCAGCTTCTGGAAAAGGGCGGGGTCGGATATCTCGCGGAACTTATGTCCGACGAGGGTGGTCAGCGAGTTGGTCAGGTTGATGATAATCTTCGAGTGGGCGGCGTCCTGAATGTGCGGCGTGACAATCGTCTCGACACCCTTGTTGAAGACCCGCGCGACCATTTTCGCCTCGAATTTCATCTCATCGTCGAGCGCGCCCAGCACTATCGGCCCGCGCTTCTGGAAGCCCACGGTCCCCGGCTTGTCCAGCCACGCGTTGTAACATATCACTCCGTATAGAACGCGCGAAAAATATTTAGGAAGAATCTTCTGGTTCTCAACGCCGTTCTGGAGCGCGACGATTATCGGCAGGTCTCCGACCTTGTCCTTCAACATGCGCGCGACGGGGTCGAGGCTGTAGTTCTTTACCGACACCACAACGACGTCCGGGTCTTCGATTTCCGAGATGTCGCATGCTGCTTTCACCTTCACGTTCACGGCCCGCTTCTCTTCCCCCTGCTGGTAGAATGTGACGCCGTCCTCGCGGAGCCTGTCGACAATCTCCGGCTTGTCCACAAAATACACTTCTTCATGTTTTTCAGCGATCCAGCCGCCGACAGACGCCCCGACGGCTCCCGCTCCGAAAAATACCAGCTTCATCATTGTCGTTTTCCTCCGGTTTAGTTTAAAACTGAATCGGCGATTTATATTTCGGATTGGGCAGATCGAAACAACTGTTCATGCCTCTGGCGAACCTCAACTGGAACGGCTGCCGTTCGATGTCCAGTTCATTGAGAATCCGCGCCGACGGGCTGTTTCCAAACCACAGATATTCCCTGTCTGGCTCCGCGTCCTTTTTCAGCAGAAGTCCCATGTTCTTGTTCACCCTGAAGGTCGCCTTGAAGTTCGTCTCGCTTTGCAGGAATCTGTCCCCCAGCCGAGTGTACAGGTTTGACTTCACGTCGAAACTCTCCGCGTTTCCTTCCATCGGAACGCGAACCCGCAGGTATTCCTCGCCCGATTCCTCCTTGGCGACCGTCACGCAGTCGCCGTCCTCTTCGTATATCTCGATATCCTGCGTCACCTTCGGAAGCCCCCAGATATTGTTGCCCCTCAACTGGTTTTCGTATGATGTCACCGGCATCGAGAACACATAGTAGCCGAACTCCTTGAACAGGTTGGACATCACCATCGGCAGCACCGGGATGTCTGCCTGCGGATCGACCAGAACGGGGATGGTCATTGCGATTTCGTTGTAGGGCGGCACTCCCATCACGTTCTTGTATTCGTAGCATGAGAACGCGACAATCGAGCGGCCTAGTGTCATCTTGACCGGCTTGACCTTCGGGTGCGGCATAATATCTTTCGCTTTTTCGTAGTCGCACATGAAGATTGCCATTGCGCAAGTCACGTCGCTGTAGAATGTGGGGAACCTGTAGTTCTTCCTGATGCCGTCTTTGAGCAGAATCGGCTCCGGCGCGTGGCGCAGTTTGAAGCGCTTGAAAAACTTGTCCGCGAACTTGTCGTCGTTGTTCAGAATAGATTCGTCGAACGTGAATGTCGGTTTCATAAAAAACCTCGCAAAATAAATGTTGGGAAGATTATAGAGAAAGGAGGCGCTCCGCACAAGAAGGCGGCGGTAGGCCCGCCGAACCTGTCCCGTCACGCGTTCAACGCCGCGGCGCACAGTTCGCAACGGTGGGTATATTTTTTTTCTAGCAGGCCGGTCAGGCCGGTTTCGGCGGCGAGCGCGACCGGGCCTCCTTCCGCCAGCAAGCTTATCACGGGGTCGCGGCGCGCGCGTTCCACAATGGCGGCTAGAGGCTCGGCATGTATGTTGCCGATAATCAATTTATCAGAGAACAAGTTGGCGTTGCCGCAGCAGGCTCTGGCGTTGCCGTCGGGGTCGATCCAGACGTAGCCGACGCCGAGCGGGCCGAGGCATCCGAAACGCGTTATCGGAGCCGGAGAGCCGCGCCCCGGAGCTTCGGAGGCGCCCGCCCCGGCGTTGACCTCCCTGAATACGAACTCGGAGTCAGGCAACGGCTTCCACGTCGGCCTTGTGGGAGCCCAGAAGCCGAGTTTGATGTCCCCGCGCGCGGTTTCCATTTTCGCCGCTCCGACGCGGGACTCCAGCCCCATTTCGGACATCGCCCGGGCGACGCGTTCGAGCCGCCCTCGCGAACGCTCCTCATTCTTGTCGCAACAGCCTATCGCGAATCTCGTCAGGTCGAAATAATCCGCAGCGTTCACTATGAACGCAGCGACGCTCTCCGGCGGCACACGGCCGTGAAACTCGTCGCAACTGACGCGGAATCCGGCGGTGAACCCTGCCTGCTTCAATCTCGCAAACAGGGCTCTCAGATACTCCGGGCGCGCGGCGGTCGCGCAGTTCGTAGGCGGCCTGTGCGGTTTCATGCTCAGCCGCCTGCCTTCCGCGACAACTTCCACCATGAAGTCCCCGCGCAGCGTCGGCTCTCCGCCCACAAACTGGAACGAATGAAGCCCCATCGCCTTCGCCTCGCGCAACGCCCGCGCCGCAGACCCCGCGTCCAGTTCCGCCTTCGCGTCTATTCTATCGAACGGGATGTTGCAATGAAGGCAGCCCCCGGGACACTCGTAACTCGGCGCGAACGCTATTCCTTTAGGCGTGTATTCAGCTCGGTTGTCCAATCCGTTCCTCAAGTCCGCTTTCGCTTTTTCTCCGCTTCTTTCTCCATCGCCTGCCGCACCGCCCCGAAATATTTTTTCAAATTCAGTGTCACCATGTTTCCGATAAAAGGTTCGAGCATCCCGCACACCGCGCGCGCCACCGCAGGCGGTATCCCCCGGACTCCGTCTATGTTAATTTTCATAGAGCCGGTGACTCGCAATTCGCAGCCGCCCGCCGACTCCGTCACGGACGATGTTCCCCCGCAGTCCACATGCTCGGTGAACACCGGCGTTTCAACCCGCCAGTCGACGGTCATGTTCGCCACGTCGGCGGTGTAATACTCCTTCCAACTCATCTCCGGCGACATGTTGAAGACCGCCCGTATCGGCGCGGGAATCGCCGCCCGCGCAAATATCTGCGCGGTGATAAATTCCCTGCCGTCCGCCATCGGCTCCCGCGATATCACTTCCACGCGGGTCACGTTCGGCGCGTATTTCTCATACTCGTCGAAATTGTGCAGCGTGCGCTCGAACAGTTCGCCCGGCTGACATGGAAATCTTTCTGATAGTCGGAAGTCGTACAAGTCCGCAGTTCCTGATAGCTCGCCGGCTCAGCAGTTTCGGCTCATTGCGGCGGTTGAGATTTTTCAGTATCAGTCTGGGGCGCGTCGTCCGCAGTCTGTTCCGGAGCGGGGGAGGGCGGCGGCTGAACCGCAGGGTCGGCGCAACACCTTGCCCCGGAGTAACTTCTGGAAGTTCCCGGCAGCCCCCACCCGCTGTTTTCACAAGTCGGGGCCGGGTCGGCGCTTCCGGAACCGCCTCTGAGCGTCTTATATCTATCCTTATAGTTCTCGTTTGTCCATTCCCACGCGTTCCCGAATATATCCGCCACACCTTCGGGAGACACGCATTCAGGGCGCGAGCCGGATGGATAGACTCCAACTGCGGGAGTCATATTCAGGGCGGCGTTGCAGGCGGACGCGTTGAAGTCCGGCATGTTGATTCTGTTCGGAGCGCAGGCAGGCCCGGCGCATGCGCGCGCCCATTCCCCGCCTTCGCACAGCCTTTTCCCGGCTTCCTCGCAGAACTTCGCCGCGGCAACCCAACTCAGCCCCGTCGCCGGGCGCTCTCCCTCTTTGTTCGGCGCCTCATGCGCGTCCACGCAGAACGTCCCGTCGATGAATACCATCCCTTTGGGACAGCTTATTCCTTTGTGCCTGTCGAAAAGCGCGATGAAACGCGACAGCGACTCCGGAAGAATCTCCGCCGCCATCGCGTCCGCGTCGGAAATCCTCGCGTCGATATTCTCAAGTCTCAGTTTCAGTCGGAAGGCGTAGTCGGTCTGCAACTTGCTTTCAGCCTCTGCGAGCAGAAGCGCGATCCTGTCGCGCTCCGGGAGGAGCTTTTTGAGTTCTTCCATAGCGGCGGAAACTTCGGACGCCGTGACGTCCAGAGAGTCTACAAGCGCCGCAAAATCCACCGGACACACTGAGCCGGGGCCGTCGAGCGCGGCGCGGATTTTCTCCCTGAACATCGGTGCCGCCGCCTTGGAAACCTCTATTTCAGACAAAAACGCCGCCGCCTCGTCTCTAAGCTGTTCCGCCGCCGACCGATATTCCCGCTCCTCAATTTCCGCGCATTCGCCGAAAAAGGGCAAAAAAACAAGCGTCAGGGCGGATAGTAAAATAGACAGAGAGAAGTGCGAGAGGAGCTTCATGTGTCGTTCCTTTCAGCAGAGCGGGGCGGCACGGTTCAAGCGTGTTTTGAATGTGGCCCGGCGCGCGGCGCAATGAAATCCGCGTCATTATATCAGATGTTTTTTCTTTTTTCTATTGTGCGCCGTCTGCCGTCATGATATCATAACCCGCTCTGGACGTCCGGGAAACATTTTTTCCCGAAATGCGGACACTTTTTTTAAGAACATTATAATAGCGGCGACGGACGCGGCGCGCGTCCGGTGGAGAACGATGGAAAGAACCACTAAAGTTGTAGGAAAAGAACTCGAAAGACTTCTCAAAGAGTCCGAGTTGAAAGGCTCGGTCCTTTATGACGATATCATAGACGTCCTTTGCCTCGATGAGGAACTTGAGGAAAAAGACATCGAAGAGGTCATGGAGCGCTTCAACGCTCGAGGCGTCACCATAGTCGATGAGCACGGCGACCCGATTGTGCAGGGCGAGGATTTCGATAGTCGGGACATATTTGAAGACGAGGCTCGTCCGGCAAGCGAAGGCGACGCTCCCATAGATGACTCTATACAGCTTTACATGAAAGACGTCGGGCGCGTCCCGCTTCTGACGCACGAAGAAGAAATCGAGCTTGCAAAACGCATTGAAGTCGGCGACGAAGAAGCTCAGGCAAAACTAATCGAAGCCAACCTCCGCTTGGTCGTTTCCATCGCTAAAAAATACGTCGGCCACGTCGATATGTCCTTCCTCGACTTGATTCAGGAAGGAAACCTCGGACTCATGCGCGCGGTCGAAAAGTTCGACTACCGCAAAGGAACCCGCTTCAGCACTTACGCCACATGGTGGATCCGCCAGAGCATCATCCGGGGCATCGCAGACCAAGGCGCCACAATCCGCAAACCCATCCACATGGCGGACGCCATTCGTCGCCTTATCAAGACTTCCCGCCAACTCAGCCAAGAGCTTGGACGCGAAGCCACCGGCGCGGAACTCTCCGAAAAAGTTTCCATGTCCGAGAGCAAAATCCGCGAGATGATAAAAATCTCCAAAGTTCCCATCTCCCTAGACACCTCCGTCGGGGACGACGACGACAGCCACCTGATAGACTTCATAGAAGACAAGCGCAACCCGCGCACCGAGGAAACCGCCTCATACACCGCGCTCCGCGAGGAAATCAAGGACATGCTCAGCAACATCGGGTTCCGCGAGCGCCGCGTGCTGGAGCTTCGCTTCGGCCTTATCGACGGACACCCCCGCACCCTTGAAGTCGTCGGCAACGAGTTCGGCGTCACCCGCGAGCGTATCCGCCAGATCGAGGCCAAAGCCCTGCGCAAACTCAAACAGTTCTGCCACGCCAAAAACCTCGAACGCTTCCTCGAAGAAGAATAACTCCGTCCGGTTTTCGCTGTTTTTAGCAGCATTTGGGAACAGACGATAATAGTTATCAATTTTGTCTTGCAGGGAATTCAATCCCGGCGTCTGTGTAGAGCGAGAAAGCCGATTCACGCAGCCAATTGCGAAAAGAGAGGCCTTGCACGCGCGTCTCTGCGATGCCTTTGCCCGTTTTTTGCCAATATTCAAAAGTTTGGGAAATGGGGTTTGGGGAAACAACCCTTTTCAAAGGGTTTTTCCCCAATCGCCGAGGGCGAAACCCTCATTCACTATTTTCCGGTTTTATTCCGACATTAAGGGCCAGCGGGCGTCAGGAGATATCCTGAATGACGTTTTTCACTTTTGGGTCGGCGGCGCGGCCCGCGAACTCCACATGCGCGGCGTTCCCACTCTCTATCGTGTCCATTTCAGACCATCCGTCGAAGATGTGTTTGCGTTTATAGAAAGTGAGCCGCGCGCGGGCGACTTCGGTGTTGTGGCAGTAGCTAGGTTCCCCGTCCGGGTCGGAGTAGTCCGCCCTTATCATATCTGCGTCCCCGCAGGTTATCTCGCCTTTCACCATCCGCGTCGCGTCCTTCGCAGAGAACGTCCAACGCCCGGTCTCGAATTCGCCTTTGCATCCGAGAATCGCCGTCGCCAGTTCGGTAAACCGGTACTCTTCGCCCGCGTGTTTGAAATACAGCACGGAGATGGGAGGCAGGGAGACGCCCGCCTTTTTCAGATGCACGGTCAGCCCCTCGAACACGCTGTCCGGATGGCCGTCGAACGCGTTGCAGTGTCCCCACGCCCAGCGCCGCGCGTGCTTTCGGCCCCAAAGATGCGTCTGGCATCCGGGGTCGCCTTTGAACTCGAACCGCCTGCCGTTTACTGTGATTGTCCCGTTGAATTTTGCCGCCACCGCCGGGCTTAGCACCGTCGTGTCCGCGATATCTTTTTTGTAGAACATTTCAGGAAGATGAAGGTGCGGTTTGGCTCCGACGGAGTATTCGAGGTCCCAAGCCGCCTCGCGCCCGCCCCCTGAGAGCCTGCCTTTCAGCCTTCCGTTCTCAAGATATGAATCGCCGATTGACAACCTGAACGGCGCGTCCCGCTTCTCCATCTCCGCGGTCGCGAACTTCTTTTTTATCCCGAAGCTCTTTCCGGGGTCCGAGGGGTCGAAGCAGGAGAACCACATCTGAAAATAAGCGTCCCGCCCGTCAAGAGGCGCGTTCATCGTGTGCCGTATCCAGAACCCGCATCCGCTCTCAAGATGGTTGAACGTCAGGTAATAAACCTCGTAGTGGCCTTTGCCGCCGTCCCACCTCATCCTGTTGGCCCTGTCCATTTCGGTTCCCTGCGACATGACGGCTCCTCCCGAAAGAAATTTGCGGCCACCGGCGCTCCGGTTCCGCGTCATGCCTATTATAACATGCCGAACCGCCGCGCGCGCGCCCGCCTCCGCGGCAGTGTGATATAATAGCGGCGACTTGCGGCGTTTATACTAGCGCCCGCGCGGAGACGCACATGAAAAGATCTCATATCAACAGGATTATCGCCGAATCGGAGAAGTTTCTGGAAGAGAAGATGTTCGCGCTGCCCCCGTTTTTCCGGTGGACGCCCGCTGATTGGGCGAGGGCGGGACGCGAGGCGGACGAGATTCGCGCCGCCCAACTCGGATGGGACGTTACGGACTTCGCGCGGGGAGATTTCGACGCGTTCGGGCTAGTCCTGTTCACCTTGCGGAACGGCAACGCATCTGACCCCGGCGGCAAACCGTACGCGGAGAAAATACTCATCCTCCAAGAGGGCCAGATGACCCCCATGCACTTCCACCGCTCGAAGATGGAGGACATCATCAACAGGAGCGGGGGCGCTCTTATGATGGAAGTCCGCAACTGCGCGCTGGACGGAACCCCGGCGGACACTGATGTGACGGTCAGCCTCGACGGCGTCAGACGGACCGTGCCCGCCGGAACCGCCCTCCGCATTGTCCCCGGCGAAAGCGTCACCATCCATCGCGGCCTCTATCACAGGTTCTATTGTGAAAAAGGCGCGGGCAAGATCCTTATCGGAGAGGTTTCATCGGTGAACGACGACCACGCGGATAACGTGTTTGCCGAGCCGATAGGGCGGTTTCCGGCGATAGAGGAAGACGAGCCGCCTCTGCGTCTGCTGGCGACGGAATACCCGGAAGTAAAATAGCAGGGGAGGGCGGGCGCTGACGCGCCTTGCGCCAATATGAGAAAACGGTTGGCGGGAATAGGTCTGGCGACAGTTGATATGATAGGAGAGGTTGACTCGATTCCACGCGAAGACGAAATGGTCTATATGTTGTCCCATGAGAAACAGGCGGGAGGCGTGGTGTCCAACGCTCTGGCAGCCGCCTCCCGGCTAGGTCTGGGCTCCTCTTGGATAGGCAAAGTCGGCGACGACGAGCGCGGCGCTTTCATCATAGAAGAGATGCGGCGCGACGGCGTGGACGTGTCGCTCGCCTCAGTCGAGCCGGGGGCCTCCACGCCTTTCAGCTTCATACTTGTCGACCGCAAGACACGAGGCAGAAGCATTGTCTTTAATCCCGGATGTTCCTACTCTTTCGGCGAGGAAATCCCTTCTGAGACAATCTCACGGTTCGACGCGCTGCACCTAGACGGTTTTTTCCCCGACGCCGCGCTGTCCGCCGCGCGCCACGCTCGCGCTATAGGCGTAGAAGTCTTCCTCGATGCCGGTTTCATATTTCCGGCGCTCGAATCCTTGCTTGAACTGACTGACGTTTTTATCCCGACCCTTGCCATAGCGTCAGAACTGACAGGCGAAGAGGACGCCGAGCGGGCTTTGGAAAAGCTTTCGGCAAGAGGGTTCAGGATGGCGGCGGTGACGATGGGCGCGCGGGGCAGCGCGGGGATATGCGACGGCGAGATTGTTTTCGCCCCGGCCTTCGAAGTCGAGACAGTGGACACCACGGCGGCGGGCGACACTTTTCACGGCGCGTTCATATACGCGCGCCTCATGGGTTGGCCTCTAGAAAAGATTCTTCTTTTCGCAAACGCCGCCGCCGCCGTCAAATGCTCTCGCCCCGGCGCTCGCAAAGGCATCCCCAGATTGGACGAAGTCGTCGCTTTTTTGAAATACAGAAATATCGAATTATGAAACTAGAGCGTTAAATAAACATTAGAAACAGTTTTTCCATATGTCCTTTGAATATGATTTCCGCCGGTGAAATGACGCCGCTTCGCTAGCGCCATCAGAGCGCGTTAGGAAAACCTAGTCGAATTTATGCGCTATGTAGAATGTCGGATAAAATGTAGAACGAGAGCCGATCGCGCTAAAACAGCTTGCGAATATACGCTTATTCCGCGCGCGCAATGAGGCCTTGAAGGGAGTTGAAATGAAAGTCATTTTGGATCGATTCGATAAGAGGGGGCTTAGATGTTTCAGGGTTTTCGCTTGGGCGTTCGGGGTGGCAATGTTATTGGCGCGAATGAGCGCTCCAGCTTCAGCTCAGAATGCGACATCTACGTTGAGGCGCCTTATAAATAATGAAAACCCGCTCTTCGTGTACAGCAGCGTGTACCATGGCGCTGACCAGTCCCAGTTAGAGAATTTCTGGGCGGCGCTTCCTGACGATGTGAAACCTTATTTCGGTGTTCACATCAATCCGAAAAAAACTGATTCTAAAGATAACCGAGAATGGATTGAATCTATCCTTGAGACTGCGCGGAGGATTGGCGCGCCAGCGATTATTGAGACTGAGGGGTTTAACAGCCAAAACGACACGCCCATGGAATACTGGGAGGAGCTTTTTGACAAATATCCTAATCTTATAGGGCTTAATATCTCGGAAATCAGCGCCACAGGCGGCCTCTCCGGCGCAAATCTGAATGATGAATTTATGAGAAAAATAGCGCGATATATAGAAGTGGCCGCTTCGCGGGGAGGATATTTCATCTGGCAGGACATGAGCTGGGACGCGCCTTTTCCAAAGTCACCGCACGTGTTCGTCAAGGCCGGGACGGAGCCGGTTCTTTTCAACGCGATTAAGGATAGAGGCGCGCATGTGATTCTCACCCACAAACACAACGGAAACGGGAGGCGTTTCACGTCGGACGCCGCGGCCATGGGTTTTTGGGCGTCAGGCATCACGGCTGCGTGGGGAACTCACAGCGAGGGCTGGCTTTGGTGGGAAGGCGGATTCGAGAAGCTGTACGAGCCTTCAAAGGCTCCGCACCGCAGCGCCACGCCGTGGAAATCCGTTTTTTCATATCCTGACGCGCTCTACGGCATAGAGTGGATGATCGCCGCTTCCGGCGGAGCTTCTCTATTTTCTCTGGAAGCGTATTTCCAAGGCTATTCCTCTTGCGACGGCAAAAAGCTAACGCCAGCCTTCGAAAACGTGATTCTACCGCTCATTCGGCAAATAATAAAACACAGGTTTATCCCTGACCGCGACTCAGCGCTCGCAAAAATCAAGACAGCTTACCGTCCGTCGCAAGCCGCCCCACGCGCTCTTCGCGAGGACCATCTTTTCAAAAGCCTTTATGGACCCGAATATAGCTCGCATTACGAATGGCTGCCCTCAACTGGACGTTACTATTTTATTCCCATTATTCCTATGCTTGCGGAAGCCTCCACTGACGCCTTGTTTCAGAACGTTATTGACGACGGGATCTATAAAGACAATCTTGTATCTCCCGTCGGAAAAAAGAAATACTTTGACGCGCTCTATCCTGCCGAGGGCGAGGGCGACGCTTGGTTTGTGAATGTTGGCGGAAACTGGCTTGTAGCAAATCCGAATGAAAATCTCGACATCCCGGTCTCTTTCGACCTGCCATTATCAATAAACGCGGGCGCGCGCGTTTCAGGAGTCTTGTCTCCGCATACTTTTGCCATCATTCACGAAGGGCCGGGCAGGGTATTTCTACACCTCAGCAACTATAGGGTAGACAGTTCTGTCGATGTGTGGAACAACGATTATCTGAATCAGAAACAACCGTGCGATTATGTGGCGGACAAATATATCTCAAATCCCACGGACAACGTCGCTCGCAGGACAATGATCGCTTTATCCGGCTTTACCGGAGGAATACCTGACGCGATTGTAAACATCGGACAATACGGCGAATACAAGATAGAACATGGCGAAGGCGCGCTACACATTAAGCTCGATCACAACGGAACGATGGATGTTGAAATCGTATTGGGTTCGAAACGATGACTGTTTGTCGCCGCCGTCAAACGCTCTATTCCCGGCGCGCGCAAAGACAACTCCCGATTAGGCGAAGTCGCCTCATTTCCTAGAAATCGGAAGCATCGAATAGTGAATCGTGTATGATGAAATAAATGGAACCATCCACAAAAAAAAACTAACAAAACAATGTCAGCTAGAGAGATGATTTGCATGGCGCTCGAGCGAATAAGCGGAAAAGGCAAAAGTGTTACCGTTCGAAGCCTTCGACGTTTAGGATGAGGTCTACTTCTCCGCGGCCCATCTGGACTTCCTGAGCGATCTGGGTGGATGAAAATCCTTTTCTGTGAAGCTGGATGATGCGGGAGCGTTTGTCGACGCCGCCGGATTGTGAGTCGTCTCTGGAAGCGGGGCCGCGCCGCGCCGCGCCGCGTCTGCCGGAGGCGTCGAGGTCCGCCGCGTCATCCCTTGAACGGGTCGCGGCGGGAAGCTCTCTTGCCGCTCCGCCCATTGTGGCTATCCGGGAGTCCGCTTGCCGGATAAGCTCTTTGAGAACGTCGATTTTTCTGTCTATTCTGTCCAGCAATTGTTCTGCGATTTCGCGCACCTCGACATCTGTGGCGGCGGGTTCGTTGGAGGAGAAGAATTCATTGATGGGCTTTTCGCGGCCTCGAAGTTGTTTGGGGCGCGGCTCGGCGGCGGGGGCGTTGTCGATCCATTTTTTTACAAGAACGGAAGCCAGTATCACATTGAAAGCGATGAGGACAACGAGGATTGCGGCCATATTTATGTCACCGGGAAAAGGGCGGAGATGATTTCGTGGTTGTCGCGCCGGCGTCCGTAGACGACGCGGGCGAAACGCCTTTCTCCCCGAGGCTCCTTCCTGACATAGAATTTCAGAACGCCCATCACGGTGTCAAGGGTGAGTTTTTCCGCCAGATGGGTCGGCACGGGATCAAACGCCCCGATGAAAACTATATTAGTGTACGCTGTTCCGTTCTTTTTCGCCAGTTCGCTCATGAATTCGGAAAGGACGGGGAAGGGGATGCGTTTCATGTTGAGCATCTCGCGGCTCTGCGGCGCGTTGTCCAGATATGGGCTGGGGAAGGTCTTTATGCCGTCCGGGGGGACGCACGGGATGCTGTGCGTCTTTTCTGACACGCGTGGCAGATCGACTTTCAGCGGTTTGGTTTTGATGAGAGTCGCTGCGATGAAGGCGACGTCTTTGGAGGCGATTTTTTTGACGACGCCGGAGAGCAGGTCGATGTCTCGGGAGGGGACGGCGTCGGGGAATTCGAGGGAGGCGGTGGCGGCGCGGGAGGGGCCGAGCGGATATTCCACTGAGGCGGGGACGGCGAGCGCGGCGGCTTCGGGTTCGGAGACAGCGGGGGCTGGAATGGCGATGTCGGCCTCGGACGATTCGACGCCGGGAGAGAGGGCCACCTCGAAAGTGTCTATATCTTTTGCCATGTCAGATTTTTTCCGCGACGAGAGCTTTCAGGGCTTCCTGAACGCGGGACAGAGGTTCGAGCACGTCCATGGTGCGGGTCACGTCGGTCAGGATGGATTTGATGGCTGGCAAGGTGGGCGCGTTTTTGCGGTCGACGCGCACGCGCAACGGCTCGCGGTGTGAAAGGGCTTGAAGGTGTATCTCGCTTTCGCTGACTTCGGCGTAGTCGCCGTGTTTTTCCATTGGCTCGCGGGCGGCTTTGCCGAGCTGGACGAAGGGGAAGTTGAACATGCGGGTGAGCGGGTAGTAGTCCGCGTCGGCGACCACCAGCAGGTCGGGTTTGTTTTTGAGGTCGCCGAGGAGGCATTTGGCGAGCGTTTCGGTTTTGACGAATTTTTCGAGCGCGCGGCCGTAGAGTATCTGCTGAACTTTGGTGGGAGAGACGGGTTCGGTGTGCCTGAACTCGATGGGGATGCCGAGTCTGTCTGTGATGAGGGCGCCGCCCATGAACTCGCCGGCTCCGGATTTGTATATATCGATGTATCCCATTTTGTATTCTGACATTGCGTCCTCCTTGAGTTGACAATCATATCATAATAGAAAACCGGGCGGAGGCAAACCGGAGCGTCAGCGGGCGCGGCCCGTCCCCGATTCCTGAAGTTCGGCGGTCTTGATGACGCTGCCCGCGATTATGGCGGCAAGGGCGAGAACGAGGGCGGGAAACCCGCCGCCTGAGAACATCCCCGCGCCGGCCTTTGAGAGAAGCTCGTTGCGCAATGACAATGATATCAGGAATGTGACGGAGCACATCAGTAGCGCGGCGGCGGAGTAAGGCTCGTAAAGGTCTAGCCGCGCCCGCATCCGTTTGCCCGCGAACGAAACGGCCAAGACGGCGATTACCGCGAAGATTGTTCCCGACGAACCGGTGTACAGCCCTTTGAGAAAGAGGAATATGAACAGCAGCCAGAAGATGACGAATCCGCGTCTGAAGAATTTTCCTTGAATGCCGCCGGGGAAAACGAAGTTCAAAACTGATAGAGGAATCATCGCGGCGATGACGATGAGCGGGATGAGAAGCTCTGCGGGGAACGGGACGGGCCATTGCGGTTTCAAGCCGAGCATGGTTCTTTGTTCCGGGACGACGCCGAAGGGCAGTTGGGTGGAGGCGAGGGCGAGGAAGACGCCGGCGGCCCAGAGGATATTGCCGATGGACAATTTGACTTCGGCGGGTTTATTGAATAGATGAGAGGAAGACCATTTCCAGTCGATGCGGTCTATGGAGGGGGCGGGTTTCGTGGCGGGTGGGGCTGAAGCGGCGGCTGGGACGGGAGTGGCTGAAGCGTCCGCGCGCGCTCCGCAGCCGGGGCAAAACTTCGCTTCAGGCTTCATCTTCCGGCCGCACGCTGGACACACGCCGCCCGCCGCCGGAGCCTCTTCTGCAGCGGACTCTTCCATGCCGAGACTTCTTGCTACGAGGCGTTTTTTTAGCAGGGTTTTTACATTGTCGTCCAGCGGCCGCTCGTAGTCGCAGTACAAACATGACGGCCTGTCCGGATAGAGTTTTCGTCCGCAAACCGGACATTTCATTTCTTCCGCGCCGTCCAAATATTCGCTCCGTGTCGGCAAAATTTATTTGTCAATTTGATATTAGATTCACCGCGCTCATAAGTCAAGGGATGAGGTGTCTTCGAGAGGGCGCGCAGAGAGAATAAAAAAAGCCTCCCCGCAAAGGGGGAGGCTTTTTGTTTCGATGTCAGAGTTCGCGAGTTCTCAACCGAAGAGGAACGGAGCGAACACGAGAGACACGATGGCCATGAGTTTGATGAGGATATTGAGGGAGGGGCCGGCCGTGTCTTTGAAGGGGTCGCCGACTGTGTCGCCGACAACCGCTGCTTTGTGAGCGTCGGAGCCTTTGCCGCCGAGGTTGCCGCCGCCGGCTTCGATGAACTTCTTGGCGTTGTCCCAAGCGCCGCCCGTGTTGGCCATGAAGATAGCCATGAGGACGCCTGAGGAGGTGACGCCGGCGAGCAGTCCGCCGAGCATCGCGGCGGGTTGCGCCGGATCGATCAGCCTTCCGATGATGCCGATAACGAGCGGGGACGCCACGGCGATGAGGCCGGGGACGACCATTCTCTTGATGGCGGCGGATGTGCTGATGGCCACGCATTTGCCGTATTCGGGTTTGCCTTTCGCGGCGTCGAACGCTTTGTTCTTTTCAGCGTCGGCCACTTTCTCGCCTGCGGCCTCTTTCTTGAAGATGGCCAGAACGGCGGCGAGTTCGGGAATGGATTTGAACTGTCTGCGGACTTCCTCGATCATATCGAACGCGGCGTCGCCCACGGCCTTCATGGCCATTGAGGAGAACAGGAAGGGGAGCATGGCGCCGAGGAGCAGTCCGGCGGTGACGTAAGGATTCATGATGTCGATGGAGGTCTTTATGCCGGAGGCCTTGGTGGCGACTTCGGTGAAGGCGCCGAACAAGGCGAGCGCGGTGAGAGCGGCCGAGCCGATTGCGAATCCTTTTCCGATGGCTGCAGTGGTGTTGCCCACAGCGTCCAATTTGTCTGTGCGTTTGCGGACTTCGGGGTGGTCGGAGAGAGTCATCTCCGCGATGCCGCCGGAGTTGTCCGCTATCGGGCCGTAAGCGTCGACGGCGAGGACGATGCCTGTGGTGCTCAGCATGCCGAGGCCGGCGAGCGCGATTCCGAACATCCCGCCGAACACGTACGCCAGAATGACGGCGATGGCCAGAACGATAACCGGTAGTGCGGTGCTCTTCATGCCGACCGAAAGGCCGCTGATGATGTTAGTGGCTGTTCCGACTTTGGACTGCTGGGCGATGCCCTGAGCCGGGCCTTTGGACTCAGCCGTGTAGTACTCGGTGAGCAGCCCGATGGCTGTTCCGGCCACGAGACCGCTGATGCAGGCGAGGAACAACTGTAGGCTTGAATATGTCGCGCCGCTGGGGAAAACGAAACCGGCGGGGCCGACGATCAAATTGATGGCGAAATATGAGCCGACTATCATCAGGATACCGGATAGGAAGGAGCCGTTGTTGAGGGCCGACTGCGGGTTTCCGCCTTCCTTGGTCTTGACGATGAAGGTTCCGAGAATTGAGGCTACGATGCCGACGCAGGCGAGAATGAGGGGCAGCATGATGCCGCGCACGCCGGCGTTGGTGATGGTGTATCCGAGAACCATGGCCGCTATGATGGAACCGACGTAGGACTCGAATAGGTCCGCGCCCATTCCGGCCACGTCGCCCACGTTGTCGCCGACGAGGTCGGCAACGACTGCGGGGTTGCGGGCGTCGTCTTCAGGGATGCCGGCTTCGACTTTGCCGACGAGGTCGGCGCCGACGTCGGCTGCCTTGGTGTAGATTCCGCCGCCCACGCGGGCGAAGAGAGCTATCGAGCTGGCGCCGAGGCCGAATCCGCTGATGGTCTCCATCGGGTGTTCCATGCCTCCGAAAACGAGGTATAGAATTCCGAGGCCGAGGACTCCGAGGCCGACGACGCACATGCCCATGACAGAGCCGCCGGAGAAGGCGATTCCGAGGGCGGTCGTCAGGTCCGTGCGCGCGCCCTGAGCCGTTCTAACATTGGCTTTGGTGGCTATCTTCATGCCGAAGTAGCCCGCGAGAGCCGACGAGAACGCTCCGTACAGGAAGGCGGCCGCGGTGAACGGCGCGTCCTGCCTGATTCCGAGCGCCAACAGCAAAGCCGCGACGCATACCACGAATATGCTCAGCGTCGAGTATTCGCGTTTCAGGAACGCCATGGCTCCTTCTTGTATGAAGCCGCTGATCTGTTGCATCTCGGCTGACCCGGCGTCTTTCTTTGAGACCCACGCCGCTTTGTAAGCCGCGAACAGAAGGGCCAGCACGCCGAAAAACGGAACGCCGATGATTGCAATCTGTTTGTATTGACCAAGATCCATTCTTCTCATACCTCCTATGTATGATATTTCTATAGATTAAATCTATAATAGACCGACTTTGACGCCGGAGAACTTATAGTAGTGTGGCCGCCGCGTTGCGGACGCGGGGTCTCCGTGCGTGGCCGGGCCGATTCCATTTTCCGCCCTGTCTTGTTTCCAAGTTTCATCCCGGAGCCGCGTTTCGTGGCAGATTCTCCGGGGTTGTCAGTCGTTCGCGCGCGCGGCGCGGGAGGATTTGTGATTGATTTCACAAACCTGCCCCGCAAAATATATATCATCGCAGTTTTTTTTGCAACAGCCGTTCTTGAGTTTCGCGCTCATAACCATATTTATAGCGCCTCGACCGTTCGCCGGGACGCTCGTCATTCGGGCCGCGTCACATCCGCTCCAAGCCCGCGAAGTTTTTCTTCGAATCTTTCATACCCTCTGTCTATGTGGTCGGCTCTGTATACAGTGGTCGGGCCTTCGGATGCCAGCCCTGCCAGAACAAGCGCCGCCCCCGCCCTCAAATCGGTCGCCACCACTTTCGACCCGTTCAACTGCGGCGTCCCTATTATCACGCAGGTGTTTCCCTGCACGTTCACGTTCGCTCCCATCCGCGCCAGCTCCGCAACGTGCATGAACCTGTTTTCCCACACTGTTTCCTTTATTATGCTCACTCCTTCTGCGGTGGACAGCAGAGCCATCATCTGCGGCTGCATGTCCGTCGGAAATCCGGGGTGGGGCAGTGTCGTTATTTTCAGAGGGTCAAGCTTTTTTCTGCCTACCACTTTGAGAGCGTTCTTGTGCTCTTTAATCGAGACGCCGCATTCCATGAGTTTTACGATTATCGGGCGCAGGTCTTTCAACTGAACGCCTTCGACGGAGATGTTGCCTCGTGTGATTGCGGCAGCGGCCATGAAAGTGCCTGCTTCGATGTTGTCAGGAATCATGGTGTGGGAGGCCCCGTGCAACTTGGCGACTCCCTCAATAGAGATCGTTTTCGTGCCGGCGCCGTTGACTCTTCCGCCGATAGATTTGATGAACCAAGCGAGGTCCTGAATGTGAGGCTCCTCTGCGGCGTTCTCGATTACGGTGGTTCCTTCGGCCAGCGCGGCGGCCATCATTATATTGGCTGTTGCTCCCACTGAAGGGAAATCAAGATATATTCTCTGACCGCGCAGTTTGGCGCAACGAAGCTCCATGGAGCCGTGGTCGAACGTCAGTGTCGCGCCCATGCGAACCAGCGCGTTGATGTGAAAATCGACCGGTCGCGAGCCTATCGCGCATCCGCCGGGCAGCGGCGCTCTAGCCACTCCGAACCTTGCGAGCAACGGCCCAATCACGTATATCGACGCCCTCATCTGATTCATCAGCTCGAACCGCGTCTCGTACTTGTTCACGTCGCGGGCGTTTATCGTCATGACTCCGTTGTCGAACGAGGTTTTCGCTCCAAGTTCGTTCAGCACCGTTCTCATCAGCCGGATGTCGCTGAGGTCGGGCATGTTGTTCAGGGTTATATCGCCTTCGGTGAGCAGCGCGGCGGCGAGAATCGGCAACGCAGCGTTCTTGTTCCCGCTGATTTTTACTTCGCCCTTGAGCCGCGCGGAACCGTTCACCTGTATACAACTGTCGCCGTTCGCTTTTGGCATGGTCTCTCTTCTGTTTGTCGCGGGACATAAAAAAGACGTTCCCGCCGCTTTCAAAAGAATCACATTCTATCAAAACGAAAATCAAAATGCAACCGGGTTCGGGGCGAATAAAAGCGGCGCGCGGCTCTAATCTCTAACCGGGAAAGCGAACAGGAATCCGCGTCCGCGCGGGGTGTTTCATCTTTTTCAGCGATGGGCTATATTATAAAGCTGACCGGACGAAAGGCCGGCGGGCGCGGACGCGTCCGACGCAAACAGGCTTTTTCCGGACGGAGACGCGGCATGCCGAGCGCCAACATGCTCAGAAGCAGCACGATAATGATTCCCGACCCGGAGTTGCCGTCCGGGGCCACGGGGCTGCACGTGGTTGAAAAGGGCGAGGGCGATCAAGCTATTCTTTTCATTCACGGCCTCGGAGCCGACCACTACGAGTTCATCCATCAGGTGCGTTACTTCAGCAACCGCTACAGGTGCGTCACGTTCGACCTGCGCGGGTTCGGCCACAGCCCGGCCACAGCCAATATGTCCATCGACCGCTCAGTGCTCGACGTCAAGGCTTTGGCCGAAGCGCTCGGCATCCGCAAATTCATCCTCATGGGCCATTCGCTGGGGACTATGATCGGGTTCGACTTCGCCGCCAGATTCGGCGATATGGTGGACAAGCTTATTATCGTCGCCGGAACATCATCCATAAAAGAGAGCAGCGGCACTTACATCGGCCTGAAACTCATGCCCACCCTCGGCAGATTCATGAACGACAGGCAGCGCAGACTCGTCGGCGGAGTTTTCGCGTTCAACATCGGCGCGTTTGGAATGCGCAGCTCCCCGGACGTGATGAGATACTATCTGCGCGAAAACCCGTTTATGTTCACGAACAAGTTTTTCGAAACCACCGCGACATATATGGACGAGATAGCGCAGTTCGACGCGAGAGAGAGAATCGGGCGCATTAAGTCGCCCACGCTCGTCGTCCACGGCGCGCTCGATCCGGGTATTTACGCCATATCTTCTTTGACCTCCGCGATAAAAGTCCCCGGCTCCAAACTTCACATATTCCCTTTCTGCGGGCATTCGCCGAATATCGAGACTCCGGGGAACTTCAATGCTCTTGTCGAAGAATTTATCGAGGGGTGAAACATGAGCAAAATCAAACTGGCCGGGCTTGTGGCTATTCTGGCGCTGACTCTTCTTTTCGTGCTGAGCAACCCGGAAAAAGCCGAGGTGAACGTCTTCTGGATGGCGCGGCCTGAAACGTCGGTGGCGCACATCGCGCTCTTCGCGCTCGCCATCGGAATGGCGGCTATGGCTCTTCTCGACCTTCCGGGCAGATTCCGCGCCGGAAAAAACCTTCGCGACCTGCGATCGAGCCTCAAGTCCGCCGAGGAAGAGCGAGCCCTTCTTCTCAAGCGCGTGGAAGAACTTTCCGCCAAACCGGCGGATGGCGGCGAGCAGGGGAAATGAACTCCGCGCGGCGGGGGAGGCATCTCAGGCATGGCTAGAATCATCGAAGTGAACCCCGATCATCCGCAGCCGAGGCTGGTGTCGTTCGCGGTATCCGCTCTCAGGGACGACGGCCTAGTCGCCTACCCGACGGACACCACTTACGGCATTGGCGCGTCGCTGATGAGCAAAAAAGCCATAGAGCGCATCTACACCCTTAAACCGCACAAAAAGAAGAAGCCGCTCACGTTCCTCTGTTCCGACCTCAAGGACATCAGCCGCTACGCGCTCGTGCCGGACGGCGCGTACAGGATTATGAGAAGGCTTACCCCCGGCCCGTTCACGTTCATCCTGCAAGCCACGCGCGAAGTGCCGCGCCTCGTCATGACTCCCCGCAAAACCGTCGGCATCCGCGTCCCCGACAACGTCGTCAGCCAAGCTATCATCAGCGAACTGGGCAACCCTATAATCGGAACTACCGCCATGAACAGCGGACGAGAATACATGGACGATCCGTCCGACATCAACGACAGCATCGGCCACGCTCTCGACTTCGTCATAGACGCCGGAATCATCCCCTATGAACTTTCCACGATAATAGATTTCACTCAGGGAGACGAGCCTGTCATCATCCGCGAAGGCAAAGGAGACCCTTCTCCGGCATTCTGAAAATGAGGGGGGTGTTAAGGGAAAACTTTTGAAAAAGTTTTCCCTTAAAATCCCTTTCAAAATCTTTCATGCTAGCGCCGCTGGGAAGGCTTCGCTCTCCCCATCGGCGCGTGTCATGGGAAAAGATGTTGGGAAAAGGGTTTTCATGAGAACCTTCTTCTTAAACATTTTAACCGGAGCGTCGGAACGAGACGCGTCAGCGTCCGGCTCCGACGCTCAAGGAAAAGTTTGAAGGATTTTCAAGGAAACTTTTCAAAGTTTCCTTGAACCGCCGGAGGCGCCTCATTGGCATCTGTTTCCAAATGATTTTACATGGGGCGTCGGGAAGAGAAGCGCGACAGCGATTCATTCCCGACGACCAGTGAAACGTTTTGAAGAGATTCCAAAGAGAAACTTTTTCAAAAGTTTCTCTTTGGCCGCCGGAGGCGCTTCCAAAGCTTTACATGTTTTTAAGAGCCGCCTATCTGGCTCCGACGGCGGCGGCGTAAACGGCGGTTTCTTCCACGCCGTCGATACCGAGGATGGAGTTCAGTTCGTCGTCGAAAAACGCGCCAATCATGCAACAGCCGAGCCCCAGCGCCTCAGCGGCAAGATGCAGCCCGGCGCCAGCGTGCCCCGCATCCAGATAGATGTATCTGTACGCGCGTTCTCCGTATTTCCATTTCGAGCGGGCGGGAATGGCGGTAAAAATAAACACTGCGGAGGCGGAGGCGCACATGCTCTGTCCTAGGCAGGCGCTCGCAAGTTGAGGCCCGAAATCGCCTTCCTTGAGAAGTTCCAGAGCATGCGCGCGGACGGCGTGATGGTAAACGCCCGGGACAATCTCTTCGCCTCTGTTGATGGCGACATAGGTTTCGACAGGGTAAAGAGCGCCGGCGGACGGCGTCGCGCGGAACTGCCATTCGCCGACATCGAGCGTGACGCCGTTCACCGCCCACAGCAGTTGAGAAAGCTGGGACGGGGCGAAGGGTGAGCGGCGAAAGTTCCGAACGGAACGGCGGTTGTTCAGCGCGCGCCACAGAGAAGACCCTTCGGAGACCTCAGGCTCAGGCAGCGTGAACCGGGGAGCGCCCTCGTAAATCTTATAGGTCTCCGCGCGTGAAGCCCAGTCAAGCCCCCCTCCCAGCGTCTCCCTGTCGTATTTCGTTTCTTTCTGGTAGATGTCGCCGATTCCATTTCCGTTCTCTGACATTCGACGCCTCCTAAGGACAAATCACAACTGACGCAGTATAGGATGCCCGGAAACATTATATTCGCGCAGCAACGAAAGCGAAACAGCGAGGAGATAGACAGAGCGGGATAGCGTAGTTAAATGACATTTGAAATTGCTGGCATTCAAATGCCACATTGTGCCGGCCCCGTGTCGCGTCCCTCCTCCGCATCAGAATCACAATATCGATCCTTCAGCCGATGATGATATTTAATGGTAAGCGTGAAATGGTGCAGTTTTGTGATTACTGTGAAAAGAGGGAGAAACATTCCATCAGGCATAGCGAAATAAATTTTTTATCTAAACTCATTTATTAATGGACATGTTATAAAAAACACGACTGTCCTCGGCGCTTAGAACAGTATCGTAAAGGCCGATGTCTTCGCCTTCGTGCTTATTGACGCCTATATAAATTAGACTGGAATCTTCGTATCGTTTAAACTTATAGACAGCGTCATTCATCAATGCGCTATTGAATACTCCAAGGCTTACCAACAACTCAAACTCTTTCATAGTCAGGCCGGTTACTTTCTTGAACAAACCCGGCTCCAGTTGCGTGATGACATCCTTCAGACATCGCTCCCGGTAATCGGTCAAATACATAAAGATTGGCACACGCGTGGCGAACTTGATAAGTTTTTCCTGAATCTGCTTCCGCAAGCTTTTGTATTCCTTTTCCTCCTCGGTGAGTTTCTTCTTTTCCTTTGCGGAAAGCTCTTTGTCATTTGCTTCCTTTCTCGCCTTTTTCACGGCTTCCGACTTGTTGATAATAGTCTCGATGTCCTGATTGAGGTTGCGAAAGCCTTCAATATTCATTAGGGCGTCCATAGCTTCCTTGCTGCTCATTAACCGTTGCAGGGCGCTGTTATCCACATTCACCAGCAAAGCGCTTTCCCATCGCCGCGCCAAAAGGGTTGCTGTCGTTCCACTCATCGCCATATCCAGAATGCCTGCGGCATTGATCTCCTTCATTGAACTGCCGTCATAGGCCAGCACAGGAAGGAAACTTATAAACTCTTCCACCTTCTTTTCGGGATTTGATTCATCGACATTTAGTCGGCAACTGTATTCGGCTATCTGCCGCAAAGCTCTGTCCGGCGCGAAATCAAAGACATAGCATTCCTCTTTAATGATTTGCTCCCGATTCGGCGCTGTGTTGTCGGGATTCCTGATTGACCAAGGCGATTGCACGCGGAAAGCAGCCTGAAAATAGGTCTCGGGACTGGACGAATTGCGCAACATGAGGATGCCTGTCCACGGCCTTACCGTAACTCCTGTGGTCAGTTTGCCGCATGACAGGGTAATCGTTTTTGTTGCTAAGGGATCGTCCATGGCCTCCTGCACGGGCGGTAAAGCGGCAACGCCAATACCGGCGTCGCTTCCCGCCGCAACGATTACTTCGTAATCGCGATAGAACTTATTCTGTTTCTTCGCCATAAGGTTGCGCATTGCGTGACACGAGGCAACACTGGGCAGAAACCAGAAGGTATGCGATAAAACATTCAGTAATCGCGCATCGGAAAACGGCATCGGCGGTTTTTGAGCGCCCAGCTTCAAGTTGTCAATATTTGTTGCCGAGAACGAGCCACGTATCAAATCAAGCCACTTCTGCACTTCATCCATGTACGTGAATTTCGCCTTGTTTCCCGCCCCGGTAGCGGAAAAAAAAGTGTTAAGATCGAACTCATTGAACTCGCCCTGCATGGCGATTTCGCGTATCGAATCGGGCAGTTGATAGGTCATTAACACCATCCGAGGAAGCACCGCATATGGATTGTCCCCGCCTGTCCATTCCTGCTTGGCCCGCTGCTCGTCCGAATACGTCCAGTTAAAAATCTGCTCCTCAATGAATTCGCCGGACGCAATAGCCCTAAACGGCGTGCCGGATAGATAGAGATATGCATTCGTGGTAATCGGCATAATCTCTTCGTCAAAATCCTCAATGCCGGCGCCTTCTCCAAACTCGATTTCTTTCTTGTCCTCCGCCGCAAAAAGCTCTCTGGCGTTTTCGCGCCACGCGCCGTAGTGATACTCGTCAAGGATGACACAATCCCAGTTGGTCTCATGCGCCCATTCATTCTTGGTCTTGAGTCCCCCGGTGCTTTTGTTCTTGCCAAGGTGATCCTGAAAAGAACCGAAACAGACGAAAGGCTTCTTCTTGTCCGCGTCTTCGTATGATAACCCGCCCGGCGAGATAAACTGCCACCCTTTGAAATCAATATGGCATTTCAAGTCCTCTTCCCATGCGTTCTGCACTGCGGGCTTGAAGGTCAGCACAAGAACCTTGCGCCAGCCCATTTTCTTAGCGAGCTGATAGGCGGCGAAGGTTTTTCCAAAGCGCATTTTAGCGTTCCATAGAAAGCGCGGCGACTTATCCTTGTTTTCCTTTCTGAAACTCTTGAAATAAGCGACGGTCTTTTCCACCGCCGCTTCCTGTTCCGGCCGCATCTTGAAATCAAGCGAACGGTTTTCCTCGTTCATTTCACCAGTTCTCAGGGCAATGACCGCCGCTTTTACCTGTTTTGCCGAACATTTGAACCATTCCCCTTTGGGATTTTTGACGCCGATGTCTCGTAAGCGACGGTGAACATCATGGTCGGTGAAGACCGTGCCGTCATTGCGCATTGCGAATTCTTCAAGGACGATCCGATACGGCGGTTTTCCCGGCCTCAATGTCGGATATTGCTGTTCCACGCGCGTCCGGGCGTCCGCTAATGTATAGCCGACTTTGAGCAATCCAGCGTATTGAGGATTTGTGTCCTCGTAGGCGTAGATGGTCGGTTTGGAATCCGGCCGCTGAGGGAAGAAATTATCAGGTTTCCTCGGCATTGTTTCCCAGCTTCTTTTTAGTTTTTGCGGGCGGAAGAAAGTTTTCACCGGTCACCACGCCGCGTCCAGTTTTCCGCTCCAGTTCCAGCCTCGCCTTTTTTGCGATTCTTCCGCCTTTTCTGCCCGCCTGCGCATTTTCATCCATGCCGGTTGCTTCAACGCTCTCCGCAATCTGTCGGGTGGAAAGCTCCGCAAGAGCGGTAAAAATCAATTCCGCCTCGCTCATGTGGTCGCGTAGGTTTTGAGTTTCGAGTTCTTTTATCTGCTTGTGTTTCTTGACCGAAACCCCGCTCCATTCTTTATGAATTATATTTGTCAGGATGGCGTATTCGTCTTCGCCTTTAATCTCGTGGTCTTTCCAGTAGTCGGTGAGTTTATTGCGGGTTTCCTGTCCCATCATCCGCTGCTGAATCCATTTTTCGCTTCTGCCGCTCTGTTGCCAGTAGTCGCGCGCCCTGTCAAGGGATCGGGCCGGATCGCTCATATCCTGAATGCGCTCGTAACCCGCTTTGGCAAGCCATAGCTTGATGGGTTCCGCTCTGGGACTGGGAACCGACTGTATGATTCGCAGAAGATCCTCTGGACCGGCCGCGTCGGTAAGGTATTTTTTCCCGTCAGCGGCTTCCATTTTCAGTTGGTGACAATTTGTCACCGACTGACTTCCCTCTTTCTTGAGGCGCTCTTTCAACTTGTTCCAGTACTTCCGGGCAGTCTGATAATCCGGCTGCTGAATCAGCGCGGCGATGATATCCACAACAGAAAACAACCATGTTTCTGTCTTTTCATCATAAATCCTGCGGATTTTATAATTTTCAAAAACCGCAAGAGCCTTTTCTTCATTCATTGTTAATCTCCATCGGTCGAACTATTAAGTCAATAAAATCAATTTCGTCGTCTGACAAACCAAAATGAGCGAAGAGTTTTTCGTCTGTCCATATTTTTGACATAGGCAGAAGGGGGACAAATGAAAATTTGTCCTTTGTGTTGTCTTGTGTGTTTTTGCGTAAGCCCACCAGAAACCGCAGAAACTTTGTTCTAAGATATTTGTCCAGATTTTTAGCGGCGCTTTCGGTTTCATAAGCTCCAACTACAATGTAGGTCTCGGTGCAAGCGCTGGATGGAGGTGCTATAATCGGCTTGCCCATTATCATTCGTGGATAATCGCGAGCTTCACCTCCTTCCCCGTATGCCTTAGAAATTAGAACCTTCCACAAATCCAGCAACTCCATTCCATTTTTGATGTCCGATTTTTCTATCCATCCGACAGTTTTTGTTGCATACAATTTAATGTTGCCTTTTCCAGTAGGCCGGACAAATGTCGGGAGCCCAAATGGTTTTCGACTATAGATTTGTTCACTTATTGATGGGTATTTCTTTTCTTTTACCTTTTCGAGAATCGAAATAGCCTTATTGAATCGAACAAATGAATCAAATTGATCCAAAGAGCGCTTCATCGTATCATCCATGCCACTCATGCGTGTAGTTACTTCACATTGACCGCTGTAATCCCGATCCCATAGAAAATAACATACACCGCCAATCACCTTGACGCCGGGAAAAACATCAGATGCTATTGGATAGTCAACCAAATGAGAGATTCTGCGATCCTTCAGCATTGTATCGCGAAAAACATCCAGCCCTTTCCCACCGGCAAACCATCGGGATGGGATAATCATTGACAAATATCTCGGTTCAAGTTTTTTAGCTTGTTCGACAAAATTGTGATAAATAGGAGATGAGCCTGTGCTATCTCCAGCATCGCTCAACTGATACGGTGGATTACCTATGATTACATCAAATTTCATATTGAATATCGCCTCCGGATTTTCCGTGTGAATAAATTGATAGGCATGGGTTTCGAGTTCTTCGCCCCGCTCGTAGCTTTCCTGACTGGCGCCGCAGAAAACGCAGCGCCCGTTCTCCCATGTGTGCTCCACTCGCTCAAAGCGAATATTCCCTTGCGGGTCGTCGAAAGTTTCACAGACGGAGTATTTTCCATTGGCCGTTTTGGAGCAGTACACAGAACGGCGGGAAAGCAGCGAGGTCAATTCGGTTATTGCCACGCCGAAGATCTGGTTCTTGAAGATGTGGTTGATTCTAGCCTGCCTGTCCGGGATTTTTTTTTCAAGCCCCGCATCCAAACGCCTTGCGATCTCGCGCGGAAACACACCGGACTTACAAAACGGATCGAGAAACCGGGTGTTCTTATCGCTCCAGATTTCCGGGGGCAGCAAATCCAATATCTGATTAACCAATTTCGGCGGCGTGAACACTTCGTCGCTGCTCAGATTGGCCAGACAGGTCAGCACATCCGGGTTGTAGCTATTGCCTGTCAACATCGGCAACCTCAAGAAAGTGCGTTAACGGGTACTCTTTCACAGGCTCATTTAAATATGCCTCGTTATTTTCATCGCTGAATATCATTAGTTGGTGTTGCTTATCTACTAGAAACGAAAGCATGAAATCCCGCCGCTTGAGCATGCTTCCGTTGACCGGCGACCACTCAGAAAATATAATCGGTCGCGGATTGTTTTCCACTGTTTTCAGATCAAGCGCGTCGCCATGAATAATATTGCGCTCAAGGATATATTTGACCGCATCCCGGCATTCATTTCTTGCGCCGAATATAAAAAGGCGCGTGTAGTTCAGATCAAAAATGTCAAAAAGCCGTTTGCGACATTCCTGAACATTATCCTTGAGAATATCGATACCGTATATGGAGGACACGGCAAGAACAGCATTCCTCTCATACTCCAGTTGAATCTTTTCATATCGGAATTCAACGACGCGCAATTTCCGTTTGAGAATTTCCGACAGAAAATTGCCCGTGCCGCAGGCGGGTTCAAGAAACCGGGATTCGATCCTTTCTGTTTCCTGTTTCACCAGATCAAGCATGGCGTTGACTTCTCGTTTTCCAGTCAATACCTCGCCATGATCAGCGACCCTCTTCTTAGAGACAACTTGCTTTTCCATGTTCTCGCAATCACTCTATAAAGCGAATATTTTTCTTTATCACTATTCTGATTGTTTCGGATACCGCACCTTAATTTATCACGCCGCAACCGGAGCGTCAATCAATGCCCTCCATCACAATACTCTAAACGATCTGATTGTTGCAATCTTGTCGAGAAACCTATAACAAATCCAGCAATGCCTGAGTTGAAGATTTGTTACAGCAATCGTCATTATGTGTTGATATAGTTAAGGCGGTGAAGGGGGGGGGCGGGTTCAGGGTTGTTTGCGTCGGGCGCGGGCGACGGCGCGGGTTATGTTTTGAAGGCCGGCGGCGAGTTCATCGGGCTTGGGCCAGCCGTAGCCGATTCTCATGTGGCGGCGGTCCATTCCGAACCAGTGTCCGGGGCCTACGTATGTTCCGTATTCTTCATTGAGAATCCTGTAGAACTCGTCGATGTCGATGTCGAGCGCGGGCTTGATTCTGGGGAAACAGACCACGCCGCCGCATGGCTCCACCCATTCGAGGTTGTTCTGCGAAGCCATCCAGTCGCGGGTGGCGCCGAAGGCGGTTTTGATGTGTGCGAGGGCGTCGGCCTGAAACTCTTTTTTGCGGCGCATAAGAGCGACGGCGGCGCGCTCGTCTAGCGCGGAGCCGCAGATGACCATCTGCTCTTTTGCGGCGAGGAATGTCTCCATTAGGGCGGCGTTTTTCGAGATTATCCAGCCGACGCGGATGCCGGGCAGCCCGTAGGTTTTCGACAGGGAGGAGACGCTGATGGCGGAAGGCGAGATAGAGGCCGCGAGCGGGGCGGGGCCGTCGAACGCCATGTCCCTGTAAGTTTCGTCGACGAGGAGCAGGCAGCCGGAGCGCTCGGCGATTTCGGCGGCTTCTCTTATCTGCTTTTCGCTCAGCGCTGTTCCGGTCGGATTGTGCGGGGTGGTGAGGCTGATGAGTTTTGTCTGCGGGGTTATCATCGAGCGGAGCCTGCTGATGTCGAGGCTGAAGCCGTCCTCGAAGCGCAGTTCGAGGAGATCGACGCCGCAGCCGATGGCGCGCGGAGTTTCGATGTTGGTCGCGTAATTGGGATGCGCGACGAGAATCCTGTCGTTAGCGCCCAGCATGGAAGTGGCGATGATGAAAAGGGCGGCGGCGGCTCCGGGGGTGGCGAGGACGTCTTCGGCGCGCAGTCCTTCGCCCTCTGCGGCGATCATCTTCCGCAGTTCCGGGTCTCCCGCGTGGTCGGTGTAAGCCAGAGTCAGGCCGGAGAAATCCAATCCGAGAGCGTCGAACTTCATGTCGGGCATCGAGCTTTCAGTAAGGTTGCATTTTATTCTGTCATAACCCAACTGCTCGGGAGATTCGATTTCGATGGGCATTCTGCGGTAGTCCACGGCGCGGCCTCCAGTGGCGTGAAGTATTTCCGATAGATTATTTAATCCCGGTTTTTTTAAGGGCTTCGGCGGCCAACGCGAGGTCGGGACTGCGTTTCAGTTCGAGTTTGAACTGTTCGGCTGCCTCTTTTTTCTTTCCCGCTTTTAGGAGAGCCTGACCGTATTCAAAGCGCAAAAGCTCGGTGTCAGGTTTTGCGGCTATCGCCTTCTTGAACAGTTCCAAAGCCTCGCGGTTCCGTTTCGTTTTCGAAAGAACGACTGCGCGGTTGCGCATGTACACCGGGTCGTTCGGGTCCATCTCAAGCGCCTTGGCGGTGTAAGCGTCAGCTTCGCGGGATTTGCTGTTGTTGAGGGCATAGAGGTAGCCGATCTGCGACATCGAATCCGGGTCGGCCCGGCCGATTTTTACAACGCGGTCGATTACTTTCGCGCTTTCTTTGAATTTTCCCGCGCGGTTCAGGAAGTGTGCTGCGGAAAGCAGCGCCGGAATCTTGAACTCTGATTCGGCCTTAATCTCCGCGATGTGTCTTCCGGCGAATTTCGGGTGTATTCCGGCGTCTTTGTAGATGTCGGTTTTGTCTTGAGCCGCAGAGCGGTCGGACTCCAACTTTTCCTGAAACTCGATAAGCTTTTGGACCTGTTCCGGGGATGGAAGGGCGTCCGCGTACGCCAGCAGAATTTCAGCCGCAGAGGCGTAGTTTCCCGCGAAGCCGGAGGCGTTGCCGTGGAAAAAGTCCGAGCCTGCGGCCAGAAGCCGGGGATAGATTGAGGCGTCGCCGGAGCGGGAAGGGGAGGGAGCTTTTTTGAAAGCGGCTGCGGCCTCTTTGTGCTTGCCTTCCGCGCTGAGGATTTTTCCTTTGAGCTGGAAAGCGACATCCGAGTCGGGGAACATCTTTATCACTCTGTCGGCGAAAGCCAGAGTGTCTTCGCGCCTGCCGGACATGAAATAAGCGCCGAGCAGGAGGTCGTGCAGGCCGCGCCCGAAGAAAGCTCCTCGGTACGCCGCCATCAGCGTTTTTACCGCCATTTCAGGCTGCCTGCCGTTCATGTAAAGCTCCGCCAACCCGATATATGGCATCTGGAAATCCGGCCTCGCCGCAATCGCCAGATTGTAAAGCTCGACAATTCTGTCCGCATCCTTGTCCGGATCGAGCGAGTACAGCTTAATCATGTAGTTGCCGACGAGGTTGTAGGCGATATCCGGGTTGTCAGGCTCGATTTCAATTGCATGTTCGAGTTCGGAGATGGCATCATCGAAATACCCTCCCGAAGAAAAAGCCATTCCGAGGAACAGTCGGGAGGCGGCCGAATCCGGCCAGCCGACAGCTATATCTCTAAGCAGTTGGACTGCTTTTGTGAAGTTTCTTCCGTCCCATTCGCCGATGGCGCGCTCAAGCGCCTGCTCCATCGTGTTTTCGGGTCGCGTCGTTTTCGTCTCTCCCGCGATGGTTAGCTCTCCCGGGAACGTTTTCAGGTTGATGCGCGAGATGGCAGACGGGCCGACCACGAAGAGATGTCCTCCCCCGGAAAACAACGCGGCCTCGGCGTAGTTGTTGATCGCAGACGGTTTCTCGTCCCAGAACCTCATGTCGATTATTTCCGAAAGCGAGCCGGTTCTGATGACTGCGCCGTTTGCCGGGTTGAGAGCGGTCCATCCGCCTTTCGCGTCCACGACGAACAGTCGGGAGCCGACCACGGCCGCCGATTTCGCCATATCCGTGTCGAAACACCTGTGCCAGCCTTTTTCCAGAAGGTCGGCCATGGCGAAAGAAACGCAGCCGTTCCTTATTATAAGTTCGGAGCCGGGGCCGAGAATCTCCGGGTTGAACTTCATGTTGCCGGAACGCGATAGTTTTGCGATGTCTGCGGAGATGGAAATTATATCGGCGGATTTTATTGAGGATACGGAGCCGTCGGGACTGATTTTTTCAGCCGAGCCGTCTTTGTAAACGATCGCCGCCGCGCCGGTTTCCTGCGAAAAATAAAGATCAGTGAAATCGGAGCTTTTCATAGGCGCGGACCACATTCTGCGGCTCTCGACGGCGCTCAGGCAATGAAGCAGCCTTCCGGACGCGGCGAGCGCGACTCCCCTGCCGGCGGGATAAAGCGCGGCGGGCGCGCCCAGACCGTAGCTCCATATCTTCTTGCCGGTTATGGCGGATATGAAATGAACGGTGTTTTCGGCGCTTGACAGAGCGAGTATCTCGCCGTCGAAAAGAAGGTTTTCCCTGCCGATGTCGGGTTTAACTCTGTAAGTCCAGACAAGTTCGGGGAAAGCCGCCGCGAAAGCCGAGGCGGGAAACACCGCGCCAGTCGCAAGAATCGCCGCCGCGCAAAGCGCCGCCAGATGTGGTTTCAGTTTCAATCTATAATCTCCTTCCGGTCAGGTCCCGGTCTCGCCGGGAGCTTCACGTATAATAACAAAGTAGTTCAACCTAATCAATGAGTAGAGCGCGGTCGGGCGGCGATATGAAATATTCCTTGATCGCATGGCTCTGTCCTCTGAGCCGGAATTGTTGTCGATTTGAAGGATTCGTGCGATAATAGCGGTTATGAAACCGATAAACTATATAGAACTGACGAATGTAGAAGTAGAGGGGCTGAGCCGGGCGGACACGGTTTTCCTTTCGGCGATATCGCCCATTGAGGCGCACGGCCCTCATCTTCCGCTGGGCACGGACATTTTCGTGGCGGAAAATCTGAGGGACAGGATAGCCGAAAAGCTGGTCGCCGCGAGGCCGGAAACGAAAATCATATATCTGCCCACCCTTGCGCTCGGCTCTGACCCGATCCCGGTGAAAGGCTCTATCAGCATCGGGCATCAGGGTATCCAGTCGATTGTGTTCGACATCGGAAAATCGTTGTCCGACCTAGGATTCAAATACTGGATTCTTACGGACAACCACGGAGGGCCGCACCATCAGATGGCCATAGAGTTGTCCGCGCGGAAACTGGCCGGAATGGGGTTCAACCTCATCGCGCCGTTCCACACCCTGTTCAGGCGCATGGTGGGACATGACTCCGGGCTGCTCGAAAAGACCGGGCTGAGACCGGGGACCTGCGGAGATTCCGAAGACGCGCACGGCGGGACGAACGAGACGTCTCTGTGCCTCGCCGCGTTCGCCGAAAAGATGTCCGACCTGTGGAAATCAATGGGGCCGGGCAAAGCATCGGATAAAAAATTCCAGTATCACGTGCTGTCGGCGGCGTCAAAACTGCTGTCCGCGCTGGGCGCGAGAGACGCCGCGCTGGACTTCGACTTCCTTGCCCATGCTCTCACATGGGTGAGCGACCCGGAGATGTCTCCATATCAGGGAGACCCGTCGAAGGCAAGCCCCGAAGCGGGCAACGCCATGCTTGACTACCACGCAGACCTTGCGGTGGACTTGTACGAGCAGGCCAGAAGCGGCAAACCGGTAGAGCAGAAACCCCTAGGATGGTCCATCCGCGCTATCAGAAACCTCGTCTAGTCCGCGATGGTGAAAACAATTGCGCAAGCGTCAGGGCGACGCCGCGCAGTTCGTTTCAAAAGAAAGGCTTCGCCATGTTCATCAATTACAAGAAATACTCCGGCAAAACGGTTCTTGTGGTCACCGCGCACACGGATGACGCGGACTACAACTGCGGGGCGGCGGTCGCAAGGCTGTCGGACGCTGGAGCGCGCGTCGTTTACGTCGTGTGCACCAAAGGCGAAAAGGGAACGATGGACAGAGCGCTTTCCGCAGACGAGCTTGTGCGGACGCGCCGCGACGAACAGGACGCGGCAAACCGCATTCTCGGAGTGTCAGAAACAATTCATTTCGACTATCCCGACGGGGAACTCAAGGCGGATTTCGAGTTGCAGGGACGGTTGACTGCGCTGATAAGAGAGCTTCGCCCGGAACTGATGCTGGCGTTCGACCCGGAGTGGCCCGAACACCGCCAGCACCCGGATCACCGCGCATGCGCGGTCGCGGCCATCCGCGCCAATTCCTTCAGCCCGCTGTTCCAGTATTTTCCTGAGCAGGTGGCGGGCGGGGCAGAACCGTTTCAGTGCCCGCTAATCCTTCTGTTCGACGTCTTTCGCAACCCGGACACGTTCGTTCCGGTCGGCTCGATGTTCAGGCGGAAGTGCGACGCGATGCTCGCGCACGAGTCGCAGATCGCTCACCTGCTGAACGATGACCGGAAAAAGATGCTCGAAACTTTTATGAAGATACCGTTCGACGCGGCCAAGCAATTGCTCATCGGCGCTTTCGCTCCAGCGTTCATAGTCGAGATATTCCGCGCGTTGCGTGCGGGCGACACTCTACGCTGAATTTCCGCGTCGCGATTCATATTTCCATTTTATTTATCGTTGATTATAACCGGCAGGTTTGCATTAATCCTTATTCTGCGCAGTCGGTTCTTTTTTGTTTTCCTGTTTATCTTCTCGGGTTTTCCGGATCGTTTTCTCGGCGGGTTTGGGTTCGGGTTTCTTTTTGGGGACTCGTTCAGAGAGCAGTCTGCCGCTGATGAGGATGTGGTTTTGAAGCATGAGGATTTCCTCGAACAGCGCTTTGAGTTTCACGGACGAAAGCGGGCCGGACTCGACTTTGTTGAGCAGCCGGTTGACGTCTCCGGGGGTGAGTATGGGGTTGACGATGTTGAGAATGGTTTTGAGGAGCGGGCGGGCCGGCGATATGCCGAAGGACTGGACGTACGATAGGTCGAGCACGACGCATTTTTTCTCGTCTATCGCTATGCGGCCTGAGAGGGAAAGAGGCTCTTTTAGGTGGAGCAGCGCGGCGAGGCTGGAGGGCCGGCAAAGCGTGATTCGCTCCGGCGTTATGCTCACTTCCGCGCCTTTCAATAGAGGCCCTTTGGTGTCCAGAAAGTCCTCCAAGTCCTCTTCGAGCACCCTGATTGTCCACTCCGTGTCTCCGGCTTCGAGGATTACCGGGCGGTTCAGGAAAAACGTCGAGAACGGGTTGAACCGGAACCCGGTGGAGACGAATGAAAAGAAGTCGAGGCGAAGCCCTGAGACGCGGGCGGCTCGAAGCTCCACCGTGACGCCTCTGCATTTTCCGAACATGAGGAACATGAATCTCGAAGCGCTGATGCGGATGTGCGCGGACTCGATGCCGGGGACGGCGTCCATAAGCCGTTTTTCAAGGGATTTTTCTATGGGCGCGTAGGGGTCAAGCCCGATTATCCAACTGATGATGACGTAGAAATAAACCCGCATTATGCCGAAAATCCTCCGCGCGCCCGGTTCCCGGATTCGCTCCCGCCGCCCTTGCGCCGACGTCTGTAATAATATACATTAACATTGTTTTGAAAGTAGCGAGATTATTAATAAAAAGCGTGTTTTTTGCGGCCTTCGCCACAGGCGCGGCGGGCTATGCGACGGCGCTGTGGAAGCTGCTCGACGCTCCGTGGGCGGTGTGGACTTCGGATGTCCGCCTCTGGATGGCCGTCGGCTTCGTCTTATATTTTCCGATTCATATTATCTTCAGGCGGCTCATCGTCCTTCACGTTTTCGGACACGAGCTGACCCACGCGTTGTGGTCCATGCTGTTCGGCGGAAAGGTCGAGGAACTGTACGTGTCGAGGCGCAACGGCGGTTTCGCGGCGTACACGAAAGGCAACTTCATCGTCACCCTCGCGCCGTATTTTTTTCCGCTTTACTCCGTGTTCTTCCTGATACTGCATCTTATAGTGGCCCCGGCGTTCCGGCCATATATCGACGGCCTGCTGGGCGCTTCCATCGCGTTCCACATCATGCTGACGGTTTACACGATAAGGCTCGGCCAGCCTGATCTGGCGAGGGCGGGAGCTTTGTTTTCCATGTCGTTCATCCTGATGATGAATTTCTTGGGGCTTGGGCTGATATTTTCGGCGGCGGTGGGCGAGGACGTTCCCGGATTCCTTCGGGACGGGCTGAGCTATTACCCGGTCGTGTGGGACGCGTTCAAACGCGGCGCGGGCGCGTTGTGGAGCAGGACTTTCGGATTTCTGGATATGTGAGCCGGGGCGGAGCGCGTCGGCTCTCAGGTTTTTTGCGGACCGCCGCCTGCGCCGCCCGGAGCGGACGGTTCGGGGTCGGGATCGCAGTACGGGCACTTGCCGCCGGGAGGCCCTTGCGGGACGGTCCCCGCAGGCGGCGCGGGCTGCCGGATTACGTTCACTCCGAGGTCTTCAAGCGTCACTTCGGGATGGAATACCGCCCGGGACGCAAGCTTGCGCAGCCTAGTCCCGCCGCATTCCCGGCACTTCCTCGCCACTATCCGGCCCGAACCGAGGAACTCGACAAACTCGTTGCGCGCGCCGCACTTCACGCATTCGTATTCGTAAACAGGCATTCCGCACCCTCCGAATTATATTATAGCGCGAATTTTTCACGATAAAAATCCGGAAAACCGAATAAAGGGCGATCTATGTTGTTGAATCATCGACTCGAACTCGGTCACATACGAAACAGTATGCTCCCTCATTCTCGCTCGATTCGCCTCGTATCTCATTCCTTTCTTCGATTTTATCCCGCATTGGTGAAAAATGCGGGATAGCGCGCCCGCGCGCGTTTCCCTCGCGCGTTTGCAAAATCGTCGCCGACCGTCTACAATAGAATGCCATGGCCACATTGTTTAACATTGCCGTTATCCTGATTGCCATCTGCGCGGTTCTAACGACCGCGATTCTGTTCTGGGTGGCTAGAAGCCTCATCGACGGCTCCGCTTCGCTGAAGAAACTTCTCGAAACGGTTAATGAAAATGTGGAGCGGACCGTCGCCGAGCTTAGGAAATCCATCGAAGACATCAACGAGATAACCGAGAAAGCCGGCGGGCAGATGGAACGGGTTGAGGAGATCGTCAAGGACGTGAGGCACGCCGCAGGCGACGCCCGCTCCATCCTCCACGCGACGGACGAGACAGTCGTGCCTATCGTGTCGAACATGAAAAGCATTTCCGCCGGGTTGAGGAAAGCGGTGGAGACGTGGAACGATATGGGCGAGCGGAGGGAGGGCTGCGACGCAGCCCCCGGAGCCGCCCGGAAAGGCTCAGATGAGCGGGACTGAAGGCGGCAACGGCGGAGGCGGGCGCGCGTTTTTCGCAGCGTTCATCGCCGGGCTCGCGGCGGGAGCCGCGGCGGCCCTGCTTTTGGCCCCCGCAAAAGGCGAGTCCACACGAAAACAACTCGTTGCCAGAGTCTCTTCGGCTTACGCCGGAGCGGTCGCTCAGGCAGCAAGAGCCGGCGAAACCGCCTCCAACGCCAGATTCCAGATCGACCGGCTCTTCGCCTCAGTCGCCGCCGGAATCGATGAAGCCCGCATTGTCCGCGCCCAACTCGAAAGCGCTTATATCGACGACGAGGTCTCGAGGCGTGGATAACCAGACAGCCCAGAAAGTGGTCGACCGCCTCAAGGACATCCCGACCCTCCCGGCGGTGGTTCAGAAAATCATCGAGATCGTCGACAGCCCGCACACTTCCGCTTCCGACCTCAACAAAGCCATCTCTCTGGATCAGGCTCTATCCGCCAAAGTTCTCAAACTTGTGAACTCGGCCTTCTACGGATTCCCCAAGAAAATCGAAACCCTCCAGCAGGCGATTATCATCCTCGGATTCAACACCGTCCGCAGCCTCGCCCTGTCCATATCCATGCTGGACTTTTTCAGCGGGCGCGGGCGCAAACACCAGCTCAACTACGCCGGATACTGGAAACACTCCATCAGCGTTTCCATACTTTCCCGCGCTATCGCAAAAAAGGTGTTTCCCGCGATGGCGGAGGAAGCCTTCGTGTCCGGCCTGCTTCACGACATCGGATTGCTGATACTCGACCAGTTTCTGCCGGACGAATTCGAGTTGGCATACAAAAGAATGAAGACCCAGCGCATCCCGCTTTTCAGAGCCGAGAAAGAAGAACTGGGCGTCACCCACTGCGACGTCGGACGTTTGCTTGCCATCAAATGGAACCTGCCGGACCCTCTGCTGTACTCCATCAGCAGCCACCACGAGCCGAACCCGGCGAAAGATTATTTCCCGATAGTGTCCACCATCCACGCCGCCAATGTCGGCGTCAAGATGCTCGGCCTCGGCTCGGTCGGCGACGAAGAGCACTACCGCTCGTTCCACATCGACGAACAGGCGCGGCGCATTCTCAGACTCGAAATGGATTTCCCACAGAATTTCGCGGACACCCTAGACGCCGGACTCAAAGAAGGCGAAGATTTCATCCGCGCGATTACATCCTGACCGCCGCCATTCTCGTTCCCATCATTCTATTGATTCATCTGGCGTAATTATATTTCTTCTTTTCGAGCGGCAGCGCTGTTGCGAACCGCTCCGGATGCGTTGCGGCAGTCAGGCGGCCCATGTCGTCATAAGAGAATTCGGAGAGTTCGGACATGAGAAGCGGCGCGGCGGGGTCCGACGGCGGCGGCAGCGCGTCTTCCAGCGCGACGATATTGGCAATTGTCGTTAATGTTGGCAATAGTCAACAACCTTACTCATTCTATTCATTCCTACTCCCTGCTCTTCATTTTAGAAGTTTGTCTCTGACCGATCCCGAATTGATTAATTTGTCGCTTCTTTTATGTTTTTGTTTTGATGATAGAAGTATCCATATACACCCAATGAGTATGCCGATTATTGTAGTAGAGATTAGGATTTTAAAAGCATAATCGAAATTATAGAATGAACCATTACTGAATATTATGAAAAAACCAATTGCCTGTAAAGAAGCTATGGTAATCGCTAACTTTTGTTCTTTTTCTGTAATAGTTACAGCTTTTGCATTTTTATTTCTTGACTTAATTAACTCAACTAAAGCCACAGTGTCGCCATTCTTATAGAAGTCGGACATGCTGTCGTCGTATACCAATTGATATTCAAACAATATCTTTAAGCATTTCCCGTCACTTAAGAATAAATCAAGATGAGGGACAGAGTTGCTTCTTCTTTGTTGCATGAAAAATGGATGAGAATAAATTCTGTATCTAAGAACGTCTTCCCATAAATATGTTTTGCCTTTATAAACAAAAGACTCGTCCGAAACAACAATTTTATTAAACATTATTCGTACCTGCAATTTTCAATCGTCGTTTCACAACCTTCTGCTGCGAAATATTGGGGTCAGAATATTGGGGTCAGGCCGAGACTATTGACACATATTTGCATTCCCGCTGACATTGTCATTGTTGTTGCCCCCGACGCCTCTTAAACTCTTTCAACATCGACTTAATCTGTCAATAGTCTCGGCCTGACCACAGATTATGTGACCACAGATTATGCTGACATTGTCATTGTTGTTGCCCCCGACGCCTCTTAAACTCTTTCAACATCGGCTTAATCTGTCAATAGTCTCGGCCTGACCCCAGATTATGCCTTACTTTCAAAGCTATTATGTACAAAAGCATTGTCAACATTATTGAGTTTGCCATTGTGTGAATAATTGTCATGGCTAAATAATTGTAATACTGCATAATAATCATATCAATACGTTTAAGCGTTATGTATGATAATGTATAAATTAACACCCAAATGATGAAATGCCATTTGAGTCCTTTGGCCAGAACAATTGCGTTATTCATATGCATTAAACATGATATTGAAGTCGGTTGGTTGTTTCTTCCAGTATGTTTTATCAAAATATCGATACAAGATAAAGGCAAATGAATATTCTTAATATAATTTAACGGAATAGACAAATATATTAACAATAACGATAAAGAGAACAATGTTTCTTTATCACTTGTAAATAACAGCGCAATATGAAGTAAAAACCAGTTTGCACCTATTAATATTATTGATAATGGCAGATACACATAAAGAAACATATCCTTGAGGAATACGAAAAACAAATTAAAGTTGCAATAAAACACCAAATCAAAAGATATGTTGACATATATTATATAACAACCTAATAAATATAGCACATGTAACATTACCGCCAAAAACAAGCTTAGTATGATATTTGAATTGTCAAACTGATGGTGAGTCATGAATATCCTTGGCGATGTTGAATAATTATAAATTAAAAATATAATGAAAGCAACAAAACCATGCTTAACGAACCAAATATAAAACAACTTGAATTGATTTAATATATCGATCCGCACTCTTCACCTCGAATGCTTTTAACATTCTATTCCAAATACGGGTTATATGGGTCGCGATATGTTCTGCCCCAATTATTATTTCTTAATATACAATGAACATTACACTGACTTAAAACAAGATATGGTTCGATCCCTAGATTCGTAAAATTGCAATCAACAACCCCGCCGGTATTTTCAATATACTCGACGCAGCAATTATAGAGACATTCGCTTCGCGTATGTTCTATAGCACGAATTACCGGTTTGTCTGGTGAAGGCTTAGTGTTTTCTCTTTGTTTTGGGTTATCAGCAATGACTGGTTTATTTTTATCACCAGTTTTTGTATCAATTGGACATGACCTAGGGGGCGCATCGGGGTTATGCAAGGGATGATCTTTATTATCTGGCGCAGTCTTTACATTCTCACCTGGTTCGCCGTCATTTTTTCCTGCGCCTTGGTTGTCTTGGGCTTTGGATTTGTTTTCTTTGCATTGGGCAATGCAGGTGTTGGTATCGGGCATGCCGTTGCAGATTTCTTCGCAAGAGGGGGTGTTTGCTATTTTCACGCATTTGCTGCATCCGCATCTCGGATACCATACATCATGTCGCAGCTTGAATCCGCCCGACGTGTCGCATGAGCCTTTAAGCTGCTTGTGACATTTTCCACCGTACCCGCAGTGGTCGCTTTTTACACCATAACAGACATTCGTCCTATTGACGCGCACGAACTTCTCCCATTCGCAGCCCTTCTTGCTCAACCCCAGCGGGTCGGTGAAGTTGACGGGGTCGTTGTCGGTGTAGGCGTAGGGGTTGGCGGCGGGGATGGGGTCGTGCTGGAGGAAGGAGCCGGTGTCGGGGTCGTAAGCGAATTCGGAGTCGGAGTCGAGGTAGCCTCGACCGAGGTGAGCAAGCGGATGTGAGGTCTGACGCAGATTCATAGCGGTTATGTTGCCATTATGATCGAAAGAAAGCGATTTGGCAATCTGGTTTATTGCGGAATATTTGTTTAGTTGGAAGCTGGGGCGGGGGTGTGGATTTGTTTGTAAGGGGAAGGGTGGGTTCGGGTTGAATAAAGGGGAGGGGGCAATTACAATATCGGCGGTTGTGCGAGCGAAAGGAAAGGCGAGCGGCGATGCCGGAGATAAGGCTTCATGGCAGGGGCGGACAGGGCGCGGCGCTGGCGTCGAGGCTTCTTGCGGAGGCGGCGTTCATAGAGGGGCGGCACGCCCAGTCGTTTCCGGCGTTCGGGCTGGAGAGGCGGGGCGCGCCGGTGACGGCGTACACGCGGATACAGGATACTCCAATACTTAATCATAGC
>Ga0209311_1000372_pt1 | contig 43102 bp, 31 predicted proteins | sample AD_UKC045_MetaG_FD_184417 | JGI IMG/M metagenome (GOLD analysis project Ga0209311, IMG submission 184417) | Active sludge microbial communities of municipal wastewater-treating anaerobic digesters from USA - AD_UKC045_MetaG (SPAdes) (version 2) | ecosystem: Engineered > Bioreactor > Anaerobic >...
CTATATATTATATCACATCTTTTTCCCTGTCGCAATTTCTTTTCTTATTTATTTTTAATGACTTAGCTGATTTGACTTCTGGTTATGTGAAATTATAATTATTTTATCATGTTTTAATATTAAGCCCAAAAATCGGAAAAAAAATGGCAGGACTTACCTTCTTATTAATGTTTCTTGTGCTTATGAGTTTGATAGCGATAGTTCCGCAGATTCTCAAAAAGGTTTATGTTCCAACAGTAATTTCAATTATGATTATAGGGATGGTTATAGGACCTGATTCATTTAACCTGCTCAGATTTTTAAACGAATTAATGGGGCGCGGATTTCCAACGGAAAGATTATATTTCGTTGTGGAAGCTCTCGGTCTGCTCGGTTTAATATTCTTAATGATTTTAGCCGGGCTTGAAGTCGATTTAAAGATAATATTATTAGAAAAAAAAGCGGTTTTACTACTATCGGTTTTAACTTTTATAATACCCGCTTTAGCCGGATATTACGTCTATGAATATTTTAAACCCGCGGATTTTATAGGAAAATTATTTTACGCTTCATTATTCGCTTCGCATTCGGTAGGGATAGTTTTTCCAATAATAAAAGAACTAAATATTGTAAAGACGCGGTTTGGCGTAGCCATACTGTCGTCGACAGTAATAACAGATTTATTAAGTTTGATTTTATTAGCGGTTTGCGTTCAATTAAAAAGACACTCTATATCAAAAACAATTACGGCAAGTATTTCAATATTTGACAAAATTAATCCTGAAATTCTCGGGAATTATCAATTTTTTATCTTATTTTTTTTATCAATTGTCTTTTATATTATTTTTATTCTCTGGATTGTTCCGAAAATAAGTCAGCAGGTTTTCAAGAGATTTCATCCGAATGACGATTTGAGATTAACGTTTTTTTTATTCGGTTCGTTGTTGATAATTTTTATTGGAGAACTTATCGGAGTAAATATAATAGTCGGAGCTTTTTTAGCGGGTATGGCATTATATAAAACTCAAGAGTTTCACAAGAATAACAGTATTCTTCATCAAAAAATCGAGGGAGCCGGATACGGCATAATGATACCGTTTTTATTTTTAAATATAGGAATGAAAACAGATGTAATGATAATAATCGCCAAATGGGAAAATATTATGGTTGTTATATTGACAGTTGCAGGTTTGGTAGGAAGCAAAGTAATATCAGGCTGGGCGGCATTAAATCTTGCGGGATTCTCAAACAAGAAAAGCGTCTGCGCCGGATTGATGACCGTTCCTCAGCTTTCCGCAACATTAGCCGCCGCAGCCGTAGGATTGGAATTAAATATAATAGACAAAGTTTTTTTCAATTCAATAGTTTTTCTTTCAATTGTAACCACAATACCTGTTCCGATATTAATAAAAATATTTATTGAGAAAGGAAATATTAAATTTGATTCAATAGAAGACAAACTAAATATTATAAAAGAACCGGAGAATAAAGAAGATTCGGATAAGAATTATTTGTAAAAAGATAATGCGTTATTATTTCGGGTCGGGATGATATAGCTTCGCAAAAAAAAAATTAAAACTTTTAAAATCATAAAAAATTATTGACAAAAAAAGGTTTGATAATATAATTTCAATCAATTCAAATAAACCTGCGCTGTTCGCGACTATTGCGGAGTATTTTGAGCCATTAAAAATAGTTTAGGGATTAGAGAGCGCATAAATATAATAATAATATGCCGCTCTTGTAGCGGAAATTAAAATTATATGCTTTCACTTTACCCAACCTTGTTTATACAAGGTTCAAATAACTGCAATTAACGGCAGCGCGGGCCTTCTTCTGTAAAAATAATTCTAATAGAAAAATTATAAAAATATTCCTGAGATTATTTTATTTCAAATCTAAAGAACTCTTGGTGTTTTTATAAAAATCGGGGTCGTATAATTTCCTGTAAAAAAATAGCGTTTCGATGAGAATCATTATTATAATAGCGAGTATGATTATCCAGAAAGTTCTTATAACATAAGGATGTCTGTCTTTAAGTCTTTGCCAGATTACTTTAAACGGTTTTTTTTTGATTTTTTTTTTCCGTTTAGGAATATTATTTATTTTATTGTTAATATTAGATGCGGTTTCATCAGAATTTAGCGTCATAATTTTTTATTGAACAACTTTAATTTTTTTAACAAGATTTTGGTTAAGAGCCGAATTTATTTTTTTTATAATTTCAGATTTTACGAACAGAAAACTTTGAGTTACAGCCGGGGAACTTGATTTCAGGATAAGAACTCCTTTAGATAATTTTTCAGGAATCACGGAATCTTGAAATATTTTACCGGCAATATCGTGCCAATTTTTTAGAATAATTGTTTTAGCAACGTGAGAATTTCCTGTAAGATTGTTAATATATTTTTTAGTTATGAAGGAAACTTTTTTTAATGAACTAAATGATTCGACAGGTTTGCCGGCGATTTCGTCGCAATTTAACGATTGGGAGAAATTGCAGGAATTAAACTTAATATGTCCTTTCATATTAGGAGATCCGAAATTATCAATAGACTCGGCTTCTGACTCGGGTTCTTCATTTTTATTTTCGTATTTATCGCATAAATAACATTTTTTAACGTCGTAAATTTTTTCATTAAAAAAAATACAATACCGCGACAAAGGTTTTGTAAGCGTCTTCATAATTATTTTTTTATTAAAAAATTTTGTCGAAAATTAGGAGTTTTAACTTTATAGATAACGCACATTTCGATTAATCGCGATAATATTCTGTCGGTTTCCGCGAGTTTATCAATATTTTCGAGGTTATTGTTTGAAGTTATTATAGTGGTTTTGTGATAATTGTTTCTGCCGTCGATGAGTTCGTATAATTTTTCAATTTCCCAATCTGTGCCTCGTTGAGTGCCGAAATCGTCTATAACAAGCAAGTCGTAACCAATCAAATTTTTTATGATATCGATTTCAGATTCCGTTTCTTTGGAATAAGAACTTTTTAATCTTCCGAAATAGTCGGAAGATAGCTTTACAAATTTCGCGGTTGCGCAGAAATCAAGGATTAAAGTATTCATAATGATAGAAGCGGATAACGTTTTGCCGTTGCCTGTAGTTTGGCTCCATAACAAAAGACCGCGTCTTTTATTTACATCGGGATAATTTATTATAATATCTTCAATGACATTCAATAATTCCTGAGACTCTTGAATAGGTATATTCTTTTTATCCTGCATATTAAAATCGCCGATAAATTTTCCCCGATAGTTTTCGGGTAAATCGGCGGTTTTGAAAATTTTATTTATTTTATTAATTTTAGTTCTAAACTGTTTGCAGAAACATTGTTTGAAAACTTGAGATTTGTCGTCAAAATAAAGGTTGTTATTGTCGTTTGAACAAACGCATTTTTTTTCGACGCATTTGCAGATTACAGCGGTTTTTGAATCTTGATTCCAGAAATAACCTTTGCCGCCGCAATTACAATAGATATTTTTTTTTGGTTTTACCGCGCTCATAAAATAAGATATTAAAATAAATGATTATAAAATTCAATTAAAAAATTAACAGCGCTAAATAATAAAGTAGTTCGCGTTGTTAAAAGCTCCGGATTTAAGCAAAACGAGATTGACGTCTGATAAATCGTCAATAAGTTGTTTAAGTTTTTTGTGATTTTCCGGCCATTCGCGAACTAACTTTTCATTTTTATTGCCGCCAAAAGTAAGTTTAGATTTAGAATTCTTGCTTTGAGTCAAATAAAATTGCGGATGTTTTACGCCAGATTTACATTTTGAACAGTTTTTGTTTGAGCATGACTGCTTCAATAAAACCACAGATCCCCTGCAAAGATTCCCGATATTTTGAATTTGCCGCAATAAATTCAGGCAATTTTGAGTTGATATTGTTTCTTCAATTTATTAGACATGAACTTCCAAAAATCATCAAAATAATTGTTAAACCAAATAATCCGCAATTTCAATAAACCTCTTACAGATTCTATTAACCAACAGGCGCAGTTATTTTTTAATCGTTTATTACAAATATATTTTATAGCGCTTTCGATAACTCCGCTTCCAATATGCGAAAGAGCGTCGAATTTTATATAGCCATTAATGAAATCAACGGTTGTAAAAAAAATATTAAAACGATCCTGATTAAGGGTCGAATTTTAAGATAGTATAAAATTCAACCCTTTCAGGGTTGTATGTTCAAGTTTTTTAATACCGCAGGTTTCACCTGCGGTTCCTTGAAATTCAACTGCGTTCGCGGTTGAAGATTATTTAAAAAAAATCATATTTTCTTTAGAAAACTAAAACAATCAGCTTTCTGTTTTTTACTGACCGTTTCGCCTGATTGTTCAGTAAAAAAGTGGAACTTTTTGGAAGCGCACTCGTTTGCTTTTTAAAATTTATGGAAACCGATAATAATATCCCAAAGTGGGTATATAAATTGAATGAAGAAGATTTTCAATTTATTAAAAGATTCATTTTATGTTCTTGCTCGCTCAAGAATTTGGATGACGAATATAATATAAGCTATCCAACCATAAGAATTCGGTTAGACAGATTAATCGCAAAAGTTAAACTTCTTGATAAGGATAAATACGACGACTCGTTTCGATTAAAAATTCAGCTTATGGTAGCGGATGGACTTTTATCTACGCCGGCGGCGAAAAAAATTTATAATGAACATTTAAAAGAAATAAATAAGGAGGCAAAAAAATGAATGAACCTTGGTTTAACGCGAATTTATATTCGTGGATACCCGGAGCTCTACTCGGAGTGATGTGCGGTATATACGGGGCATTAGCTGGAATATTGGCTCCAAAAGTGAAAGCAAAAAAACAGGTATTTTGTATTCATTTTATTTTGATTGGCGTTTCCTTGATTTTATTGTTATTCGGGATTATCGCGTATTTTTCAGAACAGCCATACGGGATATGGTATGGTTTTGGATTTGCCGGATTACTCTGCTTAATTATTATAAGCTCGTTAACGCCGATATTGATTAAAAGATATCGCGAAGCCGAACTCAGAAAATCAGTCGCTCAAGATATTATATAATAAATTAAAACTAAATGAAATTACAGTTTTAATAAGCTAATACTAATCCGCTTTCAAAATTATGAAAAAAATTTTTAGAACGGCGGATTAGTATTAAACCGAACCATTTCGGTTTAATAATTTTGACAGCGGTTCGGTATAACATCAATGTTTTGAAAAACTTCACTTTTTTTATCGCATTATCCGGGTTCAAAAAATATTCTTGCCGTAAATACAAGAAATTTATTGATAAGATACAAAAACCGCAAATGAAACATCCAATCATAATCAAATCAGAGAGAAATACAAACGAAATCCGCTGAAAAATATTAGAGAAAAAACTTGAATAAGATTTTAATTATTAGTAAAATACATATCAATTATGAGCATAAAAATTAAAATTGAAGAATTAAGAGATTTAATCGAATATCATAATAAAAAATATTACGCCGAGGGTAAACCCGAAATAACGGATTTTGAATACGATATTTTATTGAAAGAATTATCGGTTCTTGAAAAAAAATATCCCGAATTTCAATCCCCTGATTCGCCTACTCAAAGAGTGGGAAACGATATGCTTGAGGAATTTAAAACCGCAATCCATAAAATTCAAATGAAATCCCTTGAAAACACGTATTCTGAAACCGACGTTAAAGAATGGCATAACCGTCTAAAAAAAAGTATAAAATCAGGAAATATTAATTTTACTGTAGAGTTGAAAATCGACGGTTTGGCAGTGTCTGCGGTTTATGAATCGGGAAAATTTTTTCAAGGCATAACGCGCGGCGACGGCGAGCGCGGCGACGACGTAACCTTTAATTTAAAAACTGTAAAAAGTTTGCCTTTAAAAATCGCCAACGGCTTTTTTTCAAGTTTATCGTTTGACGTTCGCGGCGAAGTTTTTATGAAAAAATCGGTTTTCGAAAAAATTAATTCCGAACGCGACGCCGCGGGAATTGAAATGTTTGCCAATCCGAGAAACGCGGCTTCCGGTTCGCTAAAACAACTCGACCCGAAAATTTGCGCGGAGCGTAAGCTCGACATATTCATTCATTCCGCAGGATTTATGGAAAAAAATCTTTTCAAAACTCATTTTGAATTTTTGGAGGAAGCGAAAAAAAGCGGATTTCCCGTTAATCCGCATACAAAAAAATTTCCGACTATTTCAGAAGTTATTGAATATTGTAAATACTGGGAAAACCATAAAAGGGAACTCGAATATGAAATCGACGGAATGGTTATCAAAGTCGACGATTTTGACTTGCAAAAAAAATTAGGATATACTTCCAAGTTTCCAAGATGGGCTATCGCTTATAAATTTGAACCGGAACAAGCGGTTTCAAAAATTGTTTCTGTTGAAATGTCTGTAGGCAGAACCGGCGCAATAACTCCGATAGCGAATTTTGAGCCGCCGGTTCATCTTGCAGGAACCACAGTAAAACGCGCCACTTTGCATAACGAAGATTATATTATTGAAAAAGACATTAAATTATACGATAAAGTTATCATCGAAAAAGCCGGAGAAATTATTCCCGCGGTAGCCGGCGTAAAATTTGAAGAAAGAACCGGTTCCGAAAAAAAAATCGAGTTTCCTAAACTATGTCCGGTCTGCTCAAGTCCCGTAGTAAAATTCGAAGACGAAGCAAAATATAAATGCATTAATCCCGAATGTAAAGAACAGATAATCAGAAAAATAGAACATTATTGCTCAAAAACTTTTGGAGTAGATATATGTATAGGCGAAAAAACAATTGAACTTTTAGTGAACAATAAACTCGTTTCAAACATAGCCGATTTGTATTATTTAAATTCCGGACAACTTATCGAACTCGAACGTTTCGGAAAAAAAAGCGCCGAGAATCTTATTGATTCGATTGAAAAAAGCAAAAGCGCCGAATTTTACAAAAAAATCAGCGGATTCGGAATAAATTTTACCGGACCGTCGATTGCAAAATTATTAATTAAATATTTCAAAAATATAGACGAATTAATTTGCGCCAAATTCGAAGACCTGCTTGAAATCGACGGTTTAGGCTCGAAAATCGCCGGTTCCATAATAAAATTTTTTCATCTTCATCAAGTTCTCAATATGATTGAGCGCCTGAAAAATAAAAACGTCGTATTAGAAAATAAAAATCTAAACCTGCGTTCGGTATTGAACGGAAAATCTTTTGTCATAACCGGCAAACTTCCTTCCGGCAGAAAAAGAAACGAACTCGGCGATATAATTTTTAAAAACGGAGGCAATGTTTTATCTTCAGTTTCAAATGAAACCGATTTTCTGATTTCAGGGGAAGAGGAATCAAAAAGCTCAAAATTTAAAAAAGCTCAAGAACTCGGAATTAAAATAATCTCGGAAGAAGATTTCTTCAGGATGTTATAAGTTATGAGTAATCTCAATAAATATTATATTTCGTATAATAACGCCATTTACGGTCCGTATAGTTTTGAAGAACTTGAAAACCACATAAATCAGGATACTGTCATTTGCAGGGAAGGCGACGATAATTGGAGCTATGCGAAAGATTTGGAAGAATTGAAACCGTTGCTGAATAAATTTTCTGAAACTGAAAAAGAATCTATCCCTTCGATTGTTTTATATTACGCGTTAATCGACGAGAAGGAATACGGTCCGTATTCTATAGAACAACTAAAAGAGTTTATTAATAAAAATCATTTGATTCGGCGAATCGAGGTTGAAAATCCCGACGCCGAAAAAAATTTAGCGACTGAAGAAAAAAAGGATTGGAAATCCGCCGAAACTTTCGACGAGTTAAAAGATTTTTTTTCCCTTCAAAAAAATACCGGAATTAAAGATTGGTTTTATTTTGATGAAAACGGAACGGAATTGGGTCCATTTTCTAAAACCGAACTTGACGGTTTTATCATTAAAAATACGATTACTGAAAATACTTATATAAAACATTTGAATTGGAAAGACCCGGTGGTTTTTTCAGAAACAAAATTATATAAAAAAAAACAATCTCGCGAAGAATCTGATATAACCGGAAATAAAAAAGAGACGGAAAACGAAATCGCGGCGTCTCCCAAAAAATTAAAAGCGGCTTATATTTCTTTCGTATTGATTTTAACTGCCGCCGCCGTCTTTTTTGGATATAAATATTTTATAAAAAAATATGATTTGAAAAAAGCGCCGGTTTCCGGCGAACCGGCGAACCCGGTTGTTATCGTTGATAAATCCGTATCAGTTCAAACAGATTCCGGCGAAACCCATGATTTAGAAAATGAAAAAATCGTTTTAGGGATTCAATCGCGAATTCCGGAAATATTCGGATATAATCCCGAATCGGATTTTTTTCAGAAAGGAAAACTTTACGTTATTTTTGTCGATGTCGGTCAGGGAGACGGCATAATAATTCTGACGCCTTCCAGAAAATGCTACGTCGTTGACGCTGGTCTGCGCGGCGCCGAGATGATTTTTTATTTAAAAAAACTTGGAATAGAACAAATAGAAGCGCTTATTATGACGCATCCGCACAACGATCATATCGGCGGAATTCCGAATCTATTATATAATTTTAAAATTAAACTCTGTTATGATTGCGGAATGCCCCACTCTGCAAAAATTTATAAAAAAATTCTTGATATGATTTCTGAAAAAAAAATTAAATATGAAATATTAAAAGCCGGAAAAACCCTCAACTGGGATAAAAATGTTAAAATTGAAATCTTTCATCCGGACGGTTCAAATTACGACAATATAAACAATTATTCGATAGTATTCAAATTAACTTACGGTTCGACCTCATTTTTATTGACCGGCGACGCCGAAAATGAAGCGCGAGAAAAGATAATGAAAAAATATAAATCGAGATTGAAAGCTAATGTGTTGAAAGCGGGACACCACGGAAGCCATAACGGAATAGACGAAAATTTTTTAAAAGCCGTCAAACCGAAACACTGCGTTATTTCCTGCGGTTTAAACAATCATTTCGGACATCCGCATAAAGACGCTTTAATTCTGTTAGAAAAAAACAAAGTAAATATTTTACGAACGGATATGTCGGGAAATATTTTTTTTGAAAGCGACGGAAAAAAAGAAAAATACGCAACTCGTATTCTAAATTATGACACGGTTAATTTTGAATTTAAAACTAATCCGTTATATTTTACCGATTTTTCGGATTTGAATATCGCCGGCAATATATGGAAAATATACGGAAAAAAAGATAGTATGGAGTTTTCTAAAAAAGGGTTGACCATTACAGCCGAACCGATGGAACAAATTTATAATTATTCAAATAAAACTCCTATTCTGTTGAAAAAAAGAGCTTTGGAAAATACCTTATCGCTGATTAAAATGAAAGGGTCTAAATTTAAAAACACTGACGGCGCAATACTGGTTTATTATGATTTAAAAAACTGGATTTCTTTAAGCTGCTCCGAAGGAAACGATATTTCTTTGACAAACTCTATAAAAGGAAATCAGACTGTCGAATATTTTAAACTTTTTGAAGTTCCGGAATATTACGCCGTAGAAATAAACGGCAATAATATTAATATAGCCGTGAGCGAGGATAAAATAAATTGGTATGTTTTACGGCGGTATAGCGGAAAGGAACTCGGTTTCAAACCGTCTTCTTCCAGAATAGGATTATCGTCCAACTCATGGAATTATGACAACGTTTCTAAATCTTTTTTTTATAATTACTGCGAATATGCTGAAAAATAATAATTCCAATTTCAAAAGTCTTAATATGCGTTTTGAAAATTATGTTTGCGAATCATTTATTCCGCAATTTTCTCCCGATGAATTAAAAAAAATAATTATTCTTCTTGAAAATCATACCGTATCTTCCGATAACGATAAGGCATTCGGCAGAACTTCAATTTTTGAAGTTGAAACAGGAAATCAAAATATTATTATAAAAAAATATTCGAGAGGCGGAATAGCGGCTAAATTTTTGAATCAAAAATATTTATCCGAATCAAGATTTAAAAACGAATTCTTACTTTTGAAATTTCTTGAAGAAAACAATATTGAAACCGTAAAACCGGCGTTTATAATTTATAAAAAAATTTTTCTTTTTTTCCGGCTCGGATGGCTCGCGACTTATAAACTTCAAAATTATATTAATTTTTATGAAATACTGATTAATTCAAAATTTTCCGCCGAACGGATTCTTCAACTTTTTGACAAAATAATTCTGAAAATTTCGGAATTGAATAAAATAGGGGTATATCATCCGGACGTCCAAATAAAAAATATCATGATAACGGCGGATTTATCAAACGCGGTAATAATTGATTTTGATAAAAGCCGGATTGTCAAACCAAATAGTTTATTTTATTTTCACGCTATGTTTTACAGGTTTTTGCGCTCAACGGCGAAACTTAATAAAAAAACGGAATTTTTAAAAAAAGAAGATTTGTTAAAAATTGAAAATACTTTTTTTAAAATTTCAAATCTCGAAAACCAAACTTTTTTTTATAGAATAGTCCGGTTGTTTTTTTTTAGAAATATTATTTGAATTTTAAAATAATCATTATATAATAATTTAAAATTAAATTTTTCAAGAAAGGAAAAATTATGGAACAGAATCCAACAATAATCGTTATAGACGACGAAGAAGCTATTGTAAAATTTATGCTTGTCGCTTTAAAAAAAATGGGTTATTCCGCGGATTTTTCGACTGATTCGGTTAGCGGACTCGATTTGATTAAAAAAAACAAATACAATATCGTTCTTCTTGATTTGTTCATGCCGAAAGAATCAGGATTAAGTTTGCTGATGAAAATTAAAAAAATCGATATAAAAACTCAAGTAATAATTATTACCGGATACGGCTCGGAATTTTCATTGACCGCCTGTTTAAAAAGCGGAGCCGACGATTTTATATGCAAACCTTTCGAGCTTGACGATTTGCGCGAAGCCGTCAGTCACTGCGTAACTAAAATCAAGCGTTGGGAAAAAATCGAAACAATAGAAAAAATAGACGCCGACAGTAAAAAGAAGAAAGCGTCAAAATAAGATGAAATTTATTTTCAAACTTTATACGCGGTTCGCAAGTTGAAATTTTTACGGCGTCGTCAATCCTGATATAAAATGAATATTCTTATTATCAATCACGAATTTCCGCCTGTCGGCGGAGGCGGGGGCGTTTTTTCAAAAATGCTTGGAGAAGGACTTTCCGGGCTGAACAATAACGTATTTATACTAACCGCCGGAAACGAAGTTAATACTGAAGAAATCTCAAAAAATTGCAAGGTCATATATCTGAAAAACGGAAGAAAAAGTTTAATCTGCGGAGATTTCTTTTCGCTTTTGAAATTTATCGCTATTTCAATACCTCATATAAAGACAATATGTTCGAAATATAAAATAGATATTATCAACTCTCATTTTTTTCATACTTCCGGACTTGCCGTATTTTTTAGCAGACTCAATATTCCGCATATAGTATCGGCTCTCGGCGCCGACGTATATGACCCGACCCGATATAATAAAATACGTTTCTTAATGAATTGCGCGCTGAAAAAAATCGGCTCCAAATCCGATGCGGTTATCGTTTCAAGTTCGGATATGCGTTCTCGATTATTAAATATTTCGCAGAGTCTAAATGAAAAAACAAGAATAATTCCCCACTGTATAAAATCCGATTGTTTTTCCGGGGAAAAAAATAATAATTTAAAAATCAAAATGGGAATTGATTCAAACGTTAAAATAATTCTTAGCGTCTGCCGGTTGATTCCAAGAAAAAATTTGGAGTTTGCCCTTAACGTCATAAAAAAAATCGTTGAAAAAAAATATTTGATAAAATATTTTATAGTCGGCGGCGGTCCTGAAAAAAAAAATCTTGAAGAAATTGCCGAAAAGCTAAAACTATCAACATTCGTTCATTTTTTTGATTATACGAACGATTCAGAACTCAAGGAAATATATGAAAATTCAGATATTTTTTTAATGCCTTCAAAACACGAAGCTTTTGGAATTTCAGCGCTTGAAGCAATGGCTTCAAGAATTCCCCCGGTATGTTCAAATATTGGCGGCTGGTCGGATTTCATTATAAACGCTCAAACCGGATATTTATGCGGGGACGCGGATGAATATGTAAAAAGAATTGCAGGATTGATAGACGACTCCGGACTTTACGCTTATATATCTGAAAATTGTCGAAGAAAAGCCGTCAATGAATTTGATTACAAAATTATTTCAAAAAAATATTTTGATTTGATGAAAGAAATAAAGGAAAATTCAAATTTATGAAATCTACGTTGTTAATTCCGGTTTTAAACGAAGCCGAAGGAATGAAACAGATAATGCCTAAAATCAACCGGAACTGGTTTGATCAAATATTAATTGTCGACGGAGGTTCTAAAGACGGAACTCTCGAATATGCTGAACAAAACGGCTATCAAATAATCAGACAAAAAAAAAAAGGAATCAGATACGCGTATATTGAAGCTATGGAACATATAACCGGAGACGTTGTCGTTACGTTTAGTCCCGACGGAAATTCCATTCCGGAACTGCTTCCCGAACTTCTGAATAAAATGAGCGAAGGTTTTGATATGGTTATAGTCTCGCGTTATCTTGACGGAGCAAAAAGCGAAGACGACGATTTGTTCACCGGATTCGGCAACTGGCTTTTCACTACGCTGATTAATAAAGTCCATTCGGCAAAATATACCGACGCAATGGTAATTTACAGAGCTTGGAAAAAAGAATTGTTCTATAAATTAAATCTTCATTTGGATTCGAGTTATCAACCCGAAGAAAAATTATTTTTTACCCGCGTGGGCGTGGAACCGCTTCTTTCCATCCGCGCGGCAAAATATAAATGCAATTTCCGAGAAATACCCGGCGACGAGCCTCCGAGAATCGGAGGCGAAAGAAAACTGCGGGTCATTCAATGGGGATTGGCGTATATGTTTGAAGTTTTTAAGGAAAAAATTATAAAATAAAATGAGTTTGCCGCTAAAATCCAAACCAAAAAAAATATTTGCGCTTCTTCTGATTATAGAATTTCTGCCTGTTTTATTTATGATTTTAAACGGAAGGCGTCCTCTCGGTCATGACGAATTTCAATATTTTTCTCTTCAATATTATTTTTTAAACAATTCGGTCGCGTCAGGCGAAACCGCCCAATGGATGCCTTTTATGACGCACGGAACGGTTTCAACCTGGTGGTATGCGATTCAATCGGGATTCGTCGCGAACGCTTTATTCTTGTTCGCTAAATTAATCTCGGGAATTAATTTTATTCCGTTATATTATCTCGGAATATATTTCGACGAAATATTTTTATTTGCCGGAACTTTTTGTCTTGCAAAAAGATTATACGCTTCTAACTTTTCCGTTTTATTCGCGTGTCTGACGTTAATAGCCGGCTGCTGCTGGCGGCACCAGATTTGGTGGAACTTTCATTTATACTATGCCGTTCCGCTTATAATTTATTTTTTTCACAAATGGTTCGACGAACGCCGGTGGAAATATTTTTTTCTGGCGTTCAATCTTTTTGCGGTTCAAACGCTTGGAAATCTTTTTTACTTTTTACCGCTTATCGCGTTAACAATATTTTTATATTTCTTATTTTATTTCTGTTTCAATTTTAACGAATTCAAAAATTTCATATCAAATATTAAAATAAATACAGGCGCCGTCTTTTCAAGCGCCGGTTCCGTCATTTCTATTTTAATAATTTATTATATTTTAAACGTCAACACAGGTTCGATAATTTCGCATATTCCCGGTAGAAATCCTGACGGCGACGTATCATTGTCGCATTTTCTCGAATGGGGCGGAAATCTTCATTTATTCAAATGGAGCGAATTATTAATGGGAATTTCTTACGTAAAAGACTTTACTCTATACTCGGGAATTTTATTCTTACCTCTCCTCGTTATAGCGGTTTTGTTGGGAATCACCAAAAAAAACGCTCATATATTTTTTACCGCTTTATTTTTATTTTTATTCAGTTTCGACAAGGTTACAGGTTCAATCGCGTATTATCTCAGTCCCGGAATGAAATATTTCAGACACAGGGCTTATATTGTTCCTCTTTTAAAACTTTTTTTGATTTTCATTGCCGGTTATGGATTTGAAATATTATTTTTCAAAAAATTTGAAAAAAGAAAAAACAATGTTTTGAATTCTATTATAATTTTTTCAATCGTATTTTTTTTGGGACTATCTGTTTTTTTGAACAATTATAAAGACGAAAATTTGTTTTCTAAAAATTCATTTTTTCAAGAAAATGAATTGAATAAAACTTTTAAAACTTTTATAAACGGCAGATACGTTTTATTAATTGATAAACCGTTTTTTATTGTTCCAAAAAATAAAACGGTTTTGTTTTTGTTAACAGCGGCTTTGTTTTTTATTATCCGGCTGGCGTCGAATTTGAAAAACAAAAAATATTTTTATTTGATTTTTATTTTTTTTATCGTTCATTTTTTCGATTTATATTCTTTTAAGATTTATGAATTGCTCGCAAGTTCTATTGAACTCGACGAATTTCAACGCGAAATAGTATCGTTCAATAAAATGCCTTATAAATCGCGGCGGGGTTTGGAATTATTATACGAAAATCCAAGATTTATTTTTTATATGAATCCCATTAATTCTGAATTCGATAAAAGAGAAAAAATGAAATTCATCGGAACGTTCTACTGGACAAACGATTCATTTTTATTCAAAGACAGCTTGAATTCCAACGACGGAGAATACTTTAAATTCAAAACCGACCATTGGCAGAAATCAGTCGATAAGTATTTGAATATTTATAACGGTTCCGCGTCTACGGTTCCGGCGCATCCGATTTCAAAACAAACCGCAAAAGAATTCAATTTTAAAACTTCTCATCCCGCGGCGTATAAAATATCCGGAGTTATAGAGGATAAAATTCAATTTTTTTCCGGCGCCTGTTTTATTCGGTCAGAAACAGCGGCAGCGAATTATTTAAACGATTCCAATTATGCCGGAGATATTTTATTTTTGGAAAATCAAAACATAAACGAATCAATTATGCGCTCTGATTCGATTCCTGAAAAAGTTTTAAAAGAAAACAGGAGACTGCATTTGCCTTATAAAATCGCCGATTTCAGTTCTAACAGATTATCTATCGAGGTTAATTCTCCAGATTCAAACGTTTATCTGCTTTATAGCGACGCGTGGCATCCCGGCTGGAAAGCCGATATAAACGGGATAAAATCATCTGTCTATAAAGCGAATATCGCATATAAATCCGTAAAACTAAACGCCGGAATTAATATAATTAATTTTTATTTTAAAAATAATGTTTTGGCGGCTGCATATTGGATTCTTTCGATTAATTCCTTATTCTGGATTATATACGCCTTCAAAATTATTTTTTCTTTATTTTTTTGAGGAACATAGAACATTTCTGTTTGAAAGAATCCGCGTTTAGAAGCATCTGATAACCGTCCATATCCGAATCAAACGTTATTTTTACCGCAGACTCCCATTTTTTTTCTTCCGGCAATATATCGGCGAGTCTATTTTTTATATTGGAAAAAAAATCCGCGTTTATAATATTCCCTGATTTATTTTTAAAAAACGCAATATATAACATATTCATTTCTACCATTTCATTGAAAAAATGCGTGCCTAACGACAAATCCGGCACAAGTCCTTCGTGCATCGAATCAATCTCGCATAATACGGAAACGTTATTTATTTCATTGAACGACACGGGCACTCCGAGCGACGGCATGCTCGTTCCCCATCTGCCGGGTCCGAATATCATTATGTTATACTCGTTGCTGCTATTTATCTTGCGGGTCAACTTTCCTATTAATCGCGCCGTAGAATATCTGTCGTTTTCGCTCATCAATCCGTAAATTTCAGGAACGACATAAATAACGCAATTAATTGGAATTATCCGGCTGTGTCCGACTATGCCTCCGGAGGTTTTTAAAATAATATCTTTATTCGCAGGGTCTTTAAGGTCAGAATTGAACGAGCCGTTTTGTCTTGTTATCTGGAGCGGACGGCATTGAAGAAGATTTATTTTATATTCGTTGTTCGAATTAAAATTTACTGCAAATTCTACGTCTACGTTTTGATTGTAAGTTTCTTTGAGAATTTTAAACATTTCTTTTATGTCATCTATCAATCCGGTATCCTGAAGAATCGAATCGAACGTAAGCACCCAGGGTTTTATTTGATTATCGTATTCTCCATAATAATAAGAATCATTATCGTAATCCGGCGTGGCAAACATTTCAACCTGAAGTTCGGGACATTTCTTCACCATATCGATAAAATACCCGGAATTGAATTTGTTCTCAAGCAAATCTATGTAATCGAACCTGCGCTGCGCATATTTTTTTACTTTTGAAAAATCCGCTTCAGGCCTTAATTCCGGAGCGTTCAACGCCACTACCCGCGTATAATCGTCGTCCGCCCTGTCAACGGCTCGCGTGCCGAGCCCGAATACTATTCGCATCATTCCGGCTTCCGGATCTATATTTTCGTTCCATACGTATGGATTATATGAAAACCCCACTCCTGAGAGATGCGGAAAAAACATATCGTGATAATGCGTTCCGGAAACCCGCTGAACAAGCAAAGCCATTTGTTCGTCTTTCTCAAGAACCCCTCTTCGTTTTCTATAACTTAAAGCCGTCTCGCTCATCGCGCTCGCGTAAATAATTTTAACCGCTTTTAGAAATTCGTCCAGACGGCTCTTCAAATCTCCCTGATTTGCGCAAAAAACGCTTTCGTATTTTCCGGCAAACGCGTTTCCGAAATTGTCTTCAAGCAGACTGCTTGACCTGACTATTATCGGGGATTGTCCGTAATAATCAAGCAAATCCGAAAACCGTTTAATTATGTATTCGGGAAATTCTCCGTTTAAAATTCTGTTTTGAGCTTCGTCTATATCTTCTAAAAATAATTCCTCTTTTTTTTGTTTTTGACGTATCAGCCAACAGTTGTTATAAACCAGATAAGAATAAAAAACGTCAGATCCTATAAAAAAAGAATCGTGCGGTTCGAGTATTTTTTTCCATCTCGGATTTGTTTTAATTAGAATAGAACGCGCTAATAGCATTCCTACGGTTTTACCGCCGATCATACCCGTGCCAATCATTCTCTTCCAAATATAAATAACGTCTTTTAATTCCAAATATTTTTCAGCGAGGTCGAGAATCTGTTTTTCTTTGGAAATGAGCAGCGTCATAAGCCGGTAAAAATAATTATGCATATTTTCGGGATTGCAGACGCACTGGATTTTTTCAGCTTCCGCCATCGCTTCCGCCTGCATAAATTTTTTGTCCCATGGACCTATCATTCTATACGACGCGGACTGCAATCCCGGCCAGGAAGTTGAAGTTAATATTTCCGATATGCTCGGACTGTCTTTGATTGGAGTGAATATTCCGTTAATGCATTTATGCATCATAAACATTGTCGATGAAAACCTGCCGTCCGCTTTTAACGGATGCGCGTATATGTCTCCGTTATGTTTGTAAATATCGATAAATAGTTGGGTCGTTTGTTTTATCGGCAATACGGCGTGATACGAATGATGATTTCTATATATCGAAAAATACGCTATCGTTTCAAGTTCGTATAAATAAGGGCACGTAAGGATGAAAAAATTTCCGAGCATTCTATCGCTGTAACAGTCGAGAGTTAATTCCGAATACGAATCAAACAAATAAAATCCGTATTTTCCAGTTTGCTCTATTATTCTGTGAACTTCGGTTATGAATTGTTCGAATCCTTCTCTCGGGTTTAATCTGTATATCTCGGCGTTGTCGTCGTCCGACACGAGTTCCTTATGGTCGGCAAATCTGAAATATATGATTTTTTTTCCGTTTTCCTTAGCGTAACTGCAATATGGTTTTACCATTGAAATATAATCTTCTATGGTATCGACCTGCCATACTATATTGTCGCCAAACTTTATCCCGTTCAATACTTTATCAAGCGATTCGATTCCCGTGCTTGGTTTTATGTTTGCCATTCTTGCTCTCCGCGGATTTTTTAATATTTTTTTAAATCTTTTATTCGCTCGGTTTATATGGAAGCCGGATTATGAACTCAGTCCCCTTTCCTTCTTCGCTTTTAACCTCTATTTTTCCATTATGCTGTTTTATTATGCTCATACAAATTGATAAACCTAATCCCGAACCTTTTATTCCCGAATTTGTTTTGTCGTAAGCTCCTTTAGTGGAAAAAAACGGAGTGAATATTTTTGTAATCGTGGTTTTATTCATTCCAATACCGTCGTCTATAAATTTAATAATTACGTTTTCGTTTTCTTTTTTCGCTGAAATGCGTATCCGTCCTTTTTTATTTGGTTTTATCGCATGCCTTGCATTAATAAAAAGATTTAATAACACCTGAATAATCTGATTTTTATCGCAGAAAATAAATAACTCCGGATCGTTTTCAACGTCTTTTTCAAAAACAATATTCTCTTTTAATAATTCGGTTTTCTGAAAAATATAGGCTTCTTCGATTATCGGCGACAGATCGTAATTCATTTTACTCGGCTGACCCGGTTTTGAAAACTGCATCATTTTTACGGCGATTTCCCTGCCTCGGTTCGTTTGTTCGCTTATTGTTTCCAACAACTTTCTATATTCATTATTGTCTCCGATTTCAAGTTCCATATATTCGGCGTTCATTTTTATTATCGTCAATATGTTATTGAACTCGTGAGCGATTCCTGCGCTGAACTGTCCGACCGCGGTTAAACGCTCGCTTCTTATCAGCTCCATTTCCAAATTTTTCAAAGCGGTTATATCTCTTAAAATACAGACCGCGGAATCCATCAGTTTATCGTCATAATGCTTGCATTCATAAATTATTCTGCAATTGAATATTTTTGTCAAATCCGCGCGTTCAAGCGTAATTTCAATTTCTTTGTTTTTTTTATCGCAGAATGAAGATATTAAATTTTCTTCCAATAATTCGGCAAATTCCGGAGTCATACCGGATTCCGATATTTTTTTTCCGACCGGCGAATCGGCGTTGTTCGTAAGATAAAATACATTTTCATTGGCGAATAAAATTTTCATACCGCAATCTAATCTCAGAATAATATCGGGAGTATTTTCCAGAACGCTTCTTAAATTCGATTCGCTTTTTTTTAAAGAATCTTGAGTTTGTTCAAGCAACCTGCGTCCGGAAAAATACTTGTCAATCAATCGGGCAATCATTCCGAACTCGTCGTTCGCTCCTTTCAATATCTTCGATTTTTCAGTTGAAAAATCAGAAAGCAAATCGCGCAGCAAAGACAGCGGTTTCCATATCCACTTTTTCATATAATAAAATAATAACGCTAAAAGAATCAAACCGGTTATTAACTGGATTATAAAAATTCTTGCGAACAACTCGTTAAAAATTTGAATTTCTTTAATTTTAAATTCGGCGTTTATTGCCGCGACAGGTTTATTATCATACCCGTATAATATTTTTTTCAAAAAAATTATTCCTTCTTCATTCGCTTCCAAACCGGATTTGCTGGTTTCATTTTCTATGCCGGAATTAAAATTTAAAAATATATTTGCCTTTGTTATCTGTCTTATCTCTTTTAAAAAAGAGTCGTCTATTATTTTTCCTGCCGCAAAAAATCCGAATATATTATTTTTTCTTTCTACGTCTTCAGTTTTATGAATAGTAGAAACGCATAATTGAACGAGTTTTCCCGAATTCGCAAAATAATATATTTCAGGAAATTTTTTCTCCTTTATTTTATTAAAAAATGTCTTTGTAAAATTTAAGCTGTTAAAATCGATTTCAGAATCCGGAATATTTTTGATAAAATGCTTTTGAGATTCGGTTTCGTCAAACACATATAAAAAATTAAGTTTAAAACTTTCGAGCGCAGTATTCAGATTATTTTCAGCCCAAACCTTATCCGGTTTTTTAGTAAAATCCGCCATCTCCGTCCAGTATGTATAATCGGAACAAAGCAAATTACTGGAAGAATTTTTTAAATCAAAAAGTCTGTCGAATAATTCGTAATTTTTTTCGTATTCTTTTTTTGAATATTCTTTAAACTTATATCTATAAGTCAGTTTTAATAAAAAAAGAGAGGAAAGCAATATGGACGCGATTAAAATTATAAGAAATAATATTTTTTTTTTAACTTTGTTCGGCATTACAATTCAATCTTTTCACTTTTTTAATAATCGGTTGAAAGTTTCTTTAATAAGCAACGGATTAAAGGGTTTAACTAAAAAATCAGACGCCCCTTTTTTTAAGCATTTTGAGACTATTTCCTGTTTGCCTAAAGCCGTTATCATAACGATTTTTGCTTCCGGATTTATTTTCATCAATTCTTCCAGAGTCTCCAATCCGCTTTTTTCAGGCATCAATATGTCGAGAGTGACAAAATTAGGTTGTTTTTCTTTGTATAAAATTATTCCTTCGTTTCCGTTTGATACCTCGCCGATTAAATCAAATCCCAAATCCTCGAAGATATCGGCAAGCTGGTATCTAACAAGCGGAGAATCGTCTATAATCAAAACAGTAGGTTTTGTTTCCATAATTTTTTCCGTTAAAAATAATAAGTTTATATGATAAATTTAAAAAATCAATTATTTTTGAATTAAATCCGAAGGGATATGTTTTAAAAAACGCGATGGCTTGTGTTTTGCTTTTTTACCATACCAAGTTCTGGTTTTGGCGTAAGTCAAATATAATTTTTCCTGAGCCCTTGTTATTCCAACGTAAAACAAACGTTTTTCTTCGTCGAGTTCTTTGTCTCCGATTTTATTCAAACTCGGCCACTTGTGCGGACAAACGTCTTCTTCAAGTCCGGTAAAAAAAACATTTTCAAACTCAAGTCCTTTCGCAGAATGCAAAGTCATAAGATATACGCCGTCGTTAAACATATCCATCGATTGCTGATCAGAACTTCTATAAACTATGTTTTTACAAAAATCAAACAATGTCTGCGACTTGTCTTTCGACGATTGAGCTTCAAATTCAAGCATAATATTTCTAAACGCTTCAATATTTTTTTTCAATTGTTTTCCGCTTGGCGTATCCTGATACATTTTTGAGTTGTAATCCAGATATTCGATTATTTTCTGAAGACAGTAATTCAGCCGCTTGTCTATATGGTTTTTATAAATCTCATCGCATAGTTTCATAAGATTGACGATAAAATAATAACCCGCCGCCGATAACATATTTTTGTTTGATTCAAGAAATTCCGTAGACGCTAAAAAAATATTTTCCGGACAATATTCTATTGAAACCCTGTCTTTTTCGGGAATTTTAAAAAAAGGCAAGACCGATATATTCAAAATTTCATTGTTTAAATGATAATAATTGCGGACGTCGCCGAAAGAATAAACCCGTATATAACCGGTTATGATTTTCAGCGTTGAAATTATGTTTTGGATTTCTCTGAATTCAAAAAGTTTGTTGTTCCCGACTTCAATAAACGGAATTACGTTTTCATTGAAAACCGTCTTGAAAATTTCTTTTTGAGAATTAACCCTGTAAAACACCGCGAATTTCCGGTATAAAGCCGAACTGTTGAACAGATAAAAAATTTTATCTTTCAGCCGTTCAATAAAAGTTTCTAAAATCTGTTTTTCGGATTCTTTAAAATCGACTGTCAAACTGAACGCATTACTAAATTCGTAAAACGTCTTTACAAGCTGATTTGCTTTATCAAAATTTAATTCGGCGGAAGCGGAATTATATATGTTGACCCACTCTACGGTTTTGCTCCATAGTTGTATAGTATATTCAGAAAGATAATTATATGAATTTAACAAATCATTTGTGGCGCCGTAAAGTTCCGGATTAACTTCTTGAAAACTTTTAATTAAATTTTCAAGAGCCGTGTCTTTTTTTTGTTTTATGGTTTCCAATATTATATATTTGCAGAATTCGGCTTCGTCTTTTTCGTCTTCCGCCTGAAATGAAATTATCTTATCGCCGAGCCCCGCTTTTCCTATTGAATAATTTCCGCTGACTTTCAATACTTTTCTGATTGACGCGTCTTTTTCCTTGAATATGTTGTTGGCAGCCATTAAAATATTCGCGCTGCTTCTGTAATTTCTTTCAAATTTAACGACAAACGCGTTTTTAAAATCTTCTTTAAAATTCAATATGTTCGATATATCGGCTCCCCGCCAACCGTATATGCTCTGGTCGTCGTCGCCTACGGCGAAAATATTTTTGCTCGCCTCGACAATTTTTAGAGCAAACAGATACTGCGCGTAATTTGTGTCCTGATATTCGTCAATCAGAAAATATTTATATTTTTCATGGTAATATCCCGCTATTTTCGGATACTTCTGAAGAATCATTACTATATAAAAAATTATGTCGTCGAAATCTATCTGGTTCGTTTTAATAAGCTGCGTTCTGTAACCGGAATAAGCTTTAAACACATTTTGTTTCGAACATAACAGTCCGTTAGTATCTTTTACAAGTTCGGGAGGCATAAGATTATTTTTACACGCGCTTATGTCGTTAAGAATATCCTCGGTCGAATCCTTTATTTTATGCGACTCCAAAACTTTTTCAAGTATGCCTTTCTGTTTAATAGGAGCGAGAATATCGGGAGCAGCGGTATATCCGGCGAATTCATAATTATATTTTCCGTCTATATTTTCCGTAAACAGTTCGTAGCATATTGAATGAAAAGTCCCCACTTTCATTGAAGGAACCGATTCGGCTATTGAATCTATGAAATTTAAATATTCAGGATCGTTTATATTCGCTTTTAATCTGACTACGATTTCAAGAAGACGCTTTTTCATCTCGCCCGCGGCTTTATTGGTAAATGTTACGGCCATTATCGATTCGGGCAATACTCCGGAAATCAATAAAAAAACTATTCGTCTTGTTAAAACTGCGGTCTTACCCGAACCTGCGCCAGCTAAAATTAATAGCGGCCGTTCAGACGTGTCATGAAGAACCGCGCCGACTTGTTCGGGATTCAAACTTACGCTCATTTCGGGAAGCATATCAAAATCAGAAGGCGAATTGTATTCGAACTCGGGATTTTCAGCGAGAAACTTTTTGAACTTCGAATAATTGAATCCGCCTATCAGATCTAATATGCATATTATATGACTTGGATTATCGGATTGCTCAATACATTTCAGTAGATTTTGTTTTGTTTCGTTCGGTAAATCCGTTAATCTCCATTCAAGAAATAAAGCTAACGGTTTGTCAAATTCTTCAATTTTCATCGCTTGTTTCTTTAAATTTTTTATCGGTAAATATTCTTAATGCGTTACCGTCCGAAATTACGTAAATATTTCCGTTTGCAGAAGCGCTTATTGTTTTGCAATTGTTTGATTTTAACCGTTTCACAACTTCGGGATTCGGATATTTTGGACTTAAATCTTTTCCGGCGCTGATAACCGCGATTTCAGGACTGACGTATTTCAGCCAGTGTTTTCCGGTAGATTCTTCCGCGCCGTGATTGCTTACTTTCAAAAAATTCGCTTTTAATTTATTTCCGTAATTCGAACAGATTTCAAGCTCCCTGTTTTTTTCTATGTCTCCGGGAAATATGAATTTAGTGTTTTTATACTGCAAATATATAACTATGGATGAATTGTTGACGTTGTCCGGATTAGAATTTGAATATAACGCTTTACAATAAACGTCCGCGCCGATATTAATTTCATCGCCGGTCTTGACTATGTTTACCGGAATATTTTTTCTTTTCAACGCCGCTTTCAAATTTTTATATATTTCCGAATTAAAATTAAATCCGCATTCGTAATAATTCTTTACGGGAAATTTTTCAATCAGCGCTTCAAATCCGCCGATATGTTCCCCTGCCGGATGGGTTCCTATCGCTATGTCTATTTGATTGACGTTTCTGCGTTTTAAAAAAGGTATTACATTTGCCGCGCCTTCTGCTTTTTTTTCATCAAATCGGTTTTCTTCCGAAACCGCAGAACCGCAGTCTATCAGCATATTTTTACCGTTCGGTGTTTCTATTAAAATAGCGTCTCCTTGTCCAACGTCTATGACTGTAACAAGCAAATCGCCGCTTTTCAATTCAAAAGGAAACGGTTTTAACAAATTGGCTTTTTCCTCTTTTTTTTCTCTGTAGACTCCGGAATATCTGAATAAATTGACCGCCGTTAAAGTCAGAAATATTATTGCCAATAAAATTATCGTTATTTTCAAAATCAATTTGGGTTTTGATTCGTCTTTTTTTTGTTTTCTGTATTTTTCAAATATATCGTTCATTTTATAATATATTTTACTCCGTCTTTTGTGTCGCGGATTTCAATATTTAATTTGCCAAGCTCGTCTCTTATGAAATCCGATAACTTGAAATTTTTTTCCGAACGAGCCATACTTCTTATTTTAAGAATTATATTCATTAATCCTTCCATATTTTCAGAAGCGTTTTGTTCCTGTTTTTCAGAATTTATTTCAAATCCGAGCAATCCCGTTATTTCTTTAAATTCAAGACTTATTCTTGATTTAATCGCGGAAGAAATTCCTTTATCCGTTATAAGTTTCATTATCGAACGCGTAAAAGTATGAATGATTCCGAGAGCTTCGCAGGAATTGAAATCATCGTCCATAGCGGCGGTAAAATCCTCGGAGAACTTTTCTATAACGACGGTATATTCTTTTTCGGCTGATTCGTCCAGTTTCCGGTTTTCTCCGCGGTTCAGTTCAAAAGCGAAATTCTTCAATTTCAAGTATGCGGCTTTGGACGATTCAAGCTGCTCTTCGGAAAAATCAAGCGGCGACCTGTAATGAGCCGAAGCCAAAAAATATCGTAATATTTCAGGTTTATATTTTTTTAATACGTCTTTGATTAAAAAAAAGTTGTTGAGCGATTTCGACATTTTTTCTTTGTTCACGGTTACAAAACCGTTATGCATCCAGTATTTCACAGTTGGTTTGCCGTAAACTGATTCCGATTGAGCTATCTCGTTTTCGTGATGCGGAAAAGTCAAATCCTGACCGCCTCCGTGAATATCAAAGGTTTCAGGAAAATGATTTAAACTCATAGCCGAACATTCTATATGCCATCCCGGTCTTCCTTTTGACCAGGGCGAATCCCATTCCGGCTCTCCGGATTTGGACGGTTTCCATAAAGTGAAATCAAGCGGATTCCGTTTCTTATCGTCGGTTTTTACTCGCGCTCCGGCTTTTTGTTCTTCGAGTATCCTGTTTGACAGTCTGCCGTAATTCTTGAATCTCTGAACGTCAAAAAATACCTCTCCGTCTATCGCGTATCCGTAACCGTTATCAATAATTTTTTGAATAAAATCTATTATTACCCGTATATTCTCCGAAACGCGCGGATAATTATCAGCCGGAACGATATTCAATAATTTCATATCCTCAAAATAACTTTTTATATAACGTTCGGCAAGCTCTTTGGGTTCTATTTTTTCAGAATTTGCGGACGCGATTATTTTATCGTCTATATCCGTGAAATTCTGAATATATTCCACTTTATATCCCTTAAAAATAAGATATCTGCGGATTATGTCAAAAGCCGCGTAACATCTCGAATGCCCTATATGACTGTGAAAATACGGAGTGATTCCGCATACGTACATTTTGATTTTACCCGGTTCGAGCGGAATAAGTTCCTCTTTCTTTTTTGTCAACGTGTTATAAACAAGCATAAAAAAAAATCTCCTGAAACATTATTAAATCCTCGTTATTATTCAGACGCTTTTTAAAATCGTTAAAAAGGTTTTAGTCATTGAATTATTTATTATCTATTTTAACGGTTTTATATATTATAAGAGCATTACCATTTTTTGTCAATCTGCAATTTAAAAAAATTGGTATTGTAATTTTTAAACTTTAATTTATCATTATGCAGTTTTCGGATTAAACCGTTTTAACGGTTTCTATATTTGAAACGGAATGGGAACATAACCGGATAAACAGGAAAAGCTATTAATCTTATGAAAAATATTTTTGCTGAAATTGCAAAAAAATTTTATGAGACGTCGCTAATAATTTATTTTATTAAGGAATTATTTTATGGAAAATTTAGACCGCAACCCTTTAATCGAACAAAGAATCTTGAAAACCGAAGAATTGAAAAATAACGGAATTAACCCTTACCCTTATAAATTTTCTAAACAGTTTGATATAAAGAGTTTACTCGAAGGATTCGACGCCCTTCAAAATCAGGAAAAAATCACGGTTGCCGGCAGAATCATGCTTATGCGATTAATGGGAAAAGCCGCTTTTGCTCATATCTCGGATAATACCGGTAAAATCCAGATTTACATTAGAGTCAACGATATCGGAAAGGATTCTTTCGAGATATTTAAAAAACTCGATATTGGAGATATTATCGGAATATCTGGAAAATTGTTCAAAACTCATTCCGACGAAAAAACCATTCACGCTTCCGAATTTATACTATTGTCAAAATCAATACGTCCTCTGCCCGAAAAGTTTCACGGACTCCGCGATACTGAAATGAGATACCGCCAGAGATACGTAGATTTGATTATGAATGAAAACGTTAAAGATATTTTTGTCAAACGCAGTAAAATTACGGGAAACATAAGGAAACAATTAAATGAAAAAGGATTTCTCGAAGTTGAAACTCCGATGATGCAGCCCATTCCCGGCGGAGCTGCCGCCCGTCCTTTCATTACTCATCACAATACGCTTGACCTTGACCTTTATTTAAGAATAGCTCCGGAACTTTATCTTAAACGTCTTGTAGTCGGCGGATTGGAAAAGGTTTATGAAATAAACCGCAATTTCAGAAACGAAGGAATTTCAACTCAGCATAATCCTGAATTCACTATGCTTGAATTATATTCGGCTTACGACGATTATAACGATATGATGAATATTGCCGAAGAATTAATCTTCAACGCCGCCCTCGAAGCGAACGGATGCGATACTGTGATTTTCGGCGCTAAAGAAATTTCATTGAAACCTCCGTTCAAACGCATTCCTTATTTCACGGCGCTTAATGAAATTCTGAAACTCGACGTCCGAACTCTCAATATTGACGAATTAAAAAAAATAGCGGCGTCCCATAAAATCGAAATTGATAAAAATGCCGATAAAATCGGAGTTGTGAACGACTTGTTTGAAACCCTTGTCGAGCCGAATCTATTCCAACCGACTTTTATTTACGATTATCCGGTAGAAATTTCTCCGTTGACAAAACGCCATAGAACCGACGCGTCGCTCGTTGAACGTTTTGAACTTTTTATCGCTAATTTTGAAATCGCTAACGCTTATTCCGAACTCAACGACCCTGTCGAACAATATAGCAGATTTACCGACCAATTAAAAATTAAAGAGGTTACGAAAAACGAGGAAATTTCCGATAAGATTGATTTTGATTATATAAGAGCGCTTGAATACGGTATGCCTCCGGCGGGCGGACTCGGAATCGGTATCGACCGTCTCGTTATGGTTTTAACCGGAGCCGAATCTATAAGAGAAGTTATTTTGTTTCCTCAACTGAGAAACGAACAATTGTAAAATATTTTACGGCGCCGCATATTTTTAAACCCGGATAATGCAATAAAAAAAATGAAGTTTTTCAAAACATATATACGCGCTTGTTAAAACTTCTAAAAACCTGAAAACTGCCAAGTAAAAATTAATGCTTTTGAAAAAGCGCTCAAAATCAATGTTTTTCCTTACTTTCAGAGCTTTTTCAAAATTCTAATGCAGTTTTCAGATTAAAGCTTTTTGAAATCTATATAAATTACAATGTCTTGGCGCTCTTTTAATCCTCAACTTATAAAAAGTTGAGGAAATCGTGAAACGATTTTCGAATATTCTATTAAGCCGAATTTTCGGAAAAGGGCTATGAATAAATTATACGGTTATCCTTTTCCAATGAAATTCGGCTTAGGAAAATTTATAATACATTGCCATTCAGCGTTGACGAAGCGCAAAAAGTAGCGGATATAAACTTAAGAAAATTGTAAAGTCATACCAGAGCATTTATTCTAAAAGACGAATTGCTTCATTACTCTAAAGATAAAAAAAATTTTTTTGAGAGCTCGGAACAAGAGAGAAAATACAAGAAAAGTTATCTTCTAATCTAAGAAATAGATTCGATATATTCGCGGTTTTTTTTACCGCGAATAAACCGAATAGTTCGAATAAAGAAATATAATAAAAATTAAATCTTGTAAAAAAAAAAAATTTAAAATATAATATTAAAAATTAAGGAGTTGTAAATGCGTAAAATTCAAATATTCGGAATAGTATGTCGTTTAATTTTATTAATAGTTTTATTTTTACCGGCTTGTTCTAATCGGAATAATTCAAACCCTGGTATAAATAAAATTAAAATAGCCGTAATTTATTATGCGCCCGAACCGGCTGTGGAAATTTTAATACAAGGGCTAATCAATGGTTTAAAAGAGTTTGGATATGAACAAAATAAAAATATCGATATAACTTTTAAACACTGCGCCGGAGATGTTACGGCGCTTCCGCCGATTATGCTGGAAACCGACGCCCTCGAATATGATTTGGCGGTTCCGCTGTCGACTCCCTGTCTGGTTTCGGCAATAAAAAATTTAAAAAAAACTCCAATTATTTTTTCATACGTATCTGATCCGCTCGCTGCTGGCGCGGGAAAAAGTTATACCGACCATCCGTCAAATATTACCGGAGTCGGGTCGTTTGATCCTTATAAAGAATCAATTGATTTGATATTATCTCTTTTCCCAAATACGCAATCAATAGGAACTATATATAATTCTTCCGAAATCAATTCTCAAAAAGTTATTGAAGCGGTTAGAAATTATTGCGCCGAAAAAAAAATAAAACTTGAAGAAATTACCGTAGTATCTTCAAATGACATATCGCAAGCTATCCAATCGCTTGTTATTAAAAAAATCGACGTTTTTTACGGATTTTCCGATAATACCTTAACAACCGGATTTGACGCGGTCATAAAAACGACTGAGAAATATAACATTCCGGTCGTTAGCAATGTGGCGGAATATATAGATTCCGGACCTTTAGCCGCAATAGGATTCGGCTGGTATAAAGTCGGAGTAAGAACCTCCGCTAAAATTCGTAGTTATTTGACAGGAACAAAAATCTCGGCGATTCCGATAGAAAATTATAGTGAACCGGTAATTTCAATCAACAAAAACCAAGCGGAAAGATTTAAAGTTAGACAAGGAGAATAATTGAACGTGAAAAAAAGTTTTGAAAAATTAATTAAAACCGCAAAAGAGTTTCTAAAAAATTCTAAAGGCAAATACGGAGAAATTAGAATCGAAGAATACTGCGGCTCCAATATTTCAATAATCGGCAAAGAAGTCGAAGACGTAAAGTCTTCGGAAAATCTTGGAGGCTGCTGCCGGGCTTTATACTCTAACGGCTGGGGATTTGTTTCTTTTAATGATATTAACGATACGGTTAAATATTTTATTGAAGCCGAAGAACAATCAAAATGCATACGATCAAAAAAAATCGAACTTGCCGACGCTCCGGTTGTAAAAGACTCCGATATTATTAAAACGGCTGATTCTCCGGATAAATATAACTTATCTGATAAATTCGATATATGCGCCAAATACAGTTCAATTCTGAAAAAAAACAAAAAACTCCAAACGAGTTCCGTGAGATACAGGGATACGATTAAAAAAACGTTGTTGTTAACGTCTAACGGTTCTGAAATATACTCTGAGACTGCGTTCTGCGGAATCGCTTGTTCTGCAATGGCAAGAGACGGGTCGAATATTCAATCCGGATATTTTACTCAAGGGGATTATCAGGGATTCAAAAAAAACATACTCGGTCTTGAAGACCGCTGTAAAATAATAGGGGAGCGGGCGGTCCGCCTTTTATCAGCGGAACCTGTCAAACCCGGAAAGTATGTTATTATAATAGATCCGGTATTGTGCGGAGTTTTTGCGCACGAAGCATTCGGGCATTTAAGCGAAGCGGATTTCATATATGAAAATCCTAATATGAAAAAAATAATGAAACTCGGCAGAAAATTCGGAGGGGACAATCTCAATATAATCGATGATCCGACAATGCCTAATCTTGCGGGAAGTTATAAATACGATTCCGAGGGAGTCAAATCAAAAAAAACTTTTTTAATCAAAAACGGAATATTAACCGGACGTCTCCACTCGCGGGAAACTGCGAGCAAACTTAAAGAAAAAACTACCGGAAATTCAAGAGCCATAAGTTTCGGTTTTCCGCCTATAGTAAGAATGTCCAATACTTATATTGATAACGGTAAAAATACGTTTAATGAAATGATTGAGAGCGCGGAATATGGAATTTACGCGAAAGGAGCTCTCGGAGGAATGACTAATACTGAAATGTTCACGTTTTCTTCCGAAGAGGCGTTTTTAATTGAAAACGGAAAAATAACAAAACCCCTGAGAGACGTTATTCTTTCAGGCAACGTTTTTGAAACATTGAAAAATATTGATATGATTGGAGATGATTTGAAACATCACGGCGGGCTCGGCGGATGCGGCAAAGGCGGACAATCCCCGTTGCCTGTTACGGACGGCGGCCCTCATATTAGAATAAAGGATGTGATTATAGGTGGAAAATAAATACTGTTTGGAATCTCTTGAAAAAGAGTTAAGAAAAAAATGCGACGCGTTTGAAATATGTTATTCGGACAGTCATAACAGCGGAATTGGATTTGAAAATAATAAATTGTTCTCAATGGAAAATAATTATTCGTCCGGTCTTGGAATACGTCTTGTTAAAAATGGAAAAATAGGATTTTCTTTTACAACAAACCCTGAAAAAATAAAAGAAACCGTAGGTTATGCGATAGAAAGTTCAAAATACGGAGAACGAGCTCTTTTTGAATTGCCGTGTCGAAGAAATAAAAAAAGAGAGGTAAAAACCTATGATGAAAACGTTGAAAAAATAGATTTAAAAAAGCGGATAAGTTTTGGCAAACAAATTATCAGACAGATTAATTCTGAAATACCTGATTTAAACATTTCGCTCGGTTTTTCAAAAACCATAGATAATTTCGTTTTAATTAATTCAAACGGCGTCCGGCTTGAAGACAAATCATCGGAATATTCTTTCGGAATAACTTTATTGTCAGTAAATGAAAAAAAAGGGCTTCTTGATATTAGCGAATCCAAATCAAGAGCAAATATCATAACAGACGAAGAAATCGGCGGTATGATAAAAACATTAAAAACGAGATATAATAAAGCGAATAAAACGGCGAAAATCAAACAGGGCGCTTATCCGGCTATATTCAACAAATATTCGGTTGGCATATTGTATTCTTGTTTTCTCGCAGCTATAAACGGCAAAACATTTCAAAAAGGGATTTCTCCGTTATCCGATAAAATAAACAAAAAAATAATTGATTCGCGGATAACAATGCGCGATAATCCGTTTATAGATTATATGTCGGGTTCGGCGGAATTTGACGCGGAAGGATTGCCGGCGTATGAAAAACCGCTTATTGAAAAAGGAGTTTTTAAAAATTTTATATTTGATTTAAAAACAGCTTCGCTTGTCAATAAAAAATCAACCGCCAACGCGGCGAGATCCTTTGCAAGCCAGCCGCAACCATCGTTCACAAATATTACGGTTGACGCGGGCGAGACCGATTATTCAAAGATGATAAGCGATATAGACGAAGGAATTTTAATTGAACAGGCGATTGGCGCGGGACAGAGCAACACGCTCGCAGGCGATTTTTCGGTTAACATTGATTTGGGATATTTAATCAAAAACGGGAAAATATCAGGGCGCGTAAAGGATTGTATGATTGCGGGAAACGTTTATGATTTGTTCAACGATATAAAATGCTTAAGCAAAGATTTATTTTATAAAAGTTCAATGATTACTCCGGCGGTTTGCTTTAACAAAATAAACGTCGCTGTGTAAAAGAAATTAATTGCCCTATATGAAAGATTTAAAAAAAATTAGCTATAATGGGAATTGCCGTTTTTTTAATGCCGGCGGCGTTATAGCCGGGTTCACAACAAGACGCGGCGGAGTTTCGGCTTCTCCTTTTAACGAGTGGAATTTCGGATTTCATACTGGAGACAGTAAAAATTCAGTAATAAAAAATAGAACCGTTCTCGCTAATCAACTGCATATAAATCCTCTTAATATGGCGTTTATGAATCAAACGCATTCTTCAAATATCAAATTTATTTCTGAGAAAGATTGCAGTCCTGCGGACGGCATGGGGTTTTACGGGATTGAATCCGCTTTTGACGATACAGACGCTCTAATTACAAATAATAAAAATATTTTGTTATGCGTAATGACGGCCGATTGCTGTCCGGTTCTTATTTTTGACGGGTATAACAATACCGCGGCGGCAATTCACGGCGGCTGGAAAGGAACCGCCGATAGAATAACCGAAACCGTATTAAAAAAAATGGACGTTTTATTTAAGACAGTTAAATACGATAAATTAAAAGCGTTCTTAGGTCCCTGTATTTGTTCCGAATGTTACGAGGTTGATTCCGGTTTCATAAAAAATATCGAGTTAAATTATCGGGATTTAATTGATTATTTGGCAAAAAAAAACGGTTGTTATTATTTTGATATAAAAAAAATTATAATAGACGGACTAAAAAAATTCGGCGTCGGCGAATCAAATATTATTGATTCTGAAATTTGTTCTTTTGAATCTTCGGAGGAATATTATTCTTATAGAAAGAATAAAATAACCGGCAGATTTGTCAGTTTTATAAAAATTGACGGGAAATAATTCTATGAGGAGAAAAATTTATGTTTAATAAATTCGCTTTAATCAGCGTTACGGATAAAACGGGAATAATTGATATTTCAAAATTCTTAGCTGATGCGGGATATTCGCTGATAACGACTTCCGGAACCTCAAGATATCTTTCCGAGAACAATATTAAAAACACTGAAATTTCAGATTTCACAGGGTTTCCTGAAATACTCGACGGCAGAGTAAAAACCTTGCATCATAAAGTTTTTTCCGGACTCTTGGCGGACAGAAACAATACGGCTCACATTGATGAAATAAAAAAACACGGATTTCCGTCGATAGACGTCGTTATTTGTAATTTTTACGATTTTAATTCCGCTTCGAAGAAGAAAGGGAACGAAGCAGAAGCTATAAAAAATATTGACGTTGGAGGCGTTGCAATCACGCGCGCCGCCGCAAAAAATTTCAACAGCGTATCAATACTTACTTCGCCGGAGCAATATTTAAGTTTTAAAACCAATCTATCAAACGGCAGTTTAACCTACGAATACCGGAAACGACTTGCGATAGAAGCTTTCAGAAAAACCGCGTTATACGATTTTCAAATTTCGAATTATTTTCTTGAAGCTCCGGAATTTCCTTATAAAATGTTGAAATTCGACGGCGTCTATAATCTTTCTTACGGAGAGAATCCGCATCAATCCGCTATTTTATATCCAACCGGGTTTGATAAATATTTTATCGAACAGTTAAGCGGAGCTCCTATTTCCTACAACAATATTCTTGATATAAATGCCGCATTAAAACTTTCGGAATCTTTTGAAGGAGAAAATTTTTGCGCTATATTTAAACATACGAATCCCTGCGGCGCGGCGGTCGGCGTTAATCCTTGCGAAGCTTACCTGAAAGCGTTCAGATGCGATACGGTTTCAGCTTACGGCGGAGTGGCGGTTTTTAATAAAAGAGTCGATATAAATGCGGCGCGCGCCGTGATAAAAAATTTTACGGAAGCCGTAGCGGCTCCGGAATTCGACGAAGACGCTCAAAAAATATTCGCCGAAAAAAAAAGAATCCGTTTAATTGCGTATTCAAAAAAAAATATTAACGCCGCTTCAGAATTAAAATCGACATATGTCGGAATGCTTGTTCAAGACTCTGATTTGATAACAGAAAAAGATATGAATTTTAATTCTGTAACTTCCGTTAAAGCCGAAGAAAATCTGTATGCGGACATAAAACTTGGAATTAAAATCTGTAAATCTTTAAAATCAAACGCTATTGTTCTTACAAAAAGTAATATGTCAATAGGATTGTGCGGCGGTCAGCCGAACCGGATAGAATCAATAGAAATTTCAATTAATAACGCGCGAAAATTCGGGTTTGAACTTGAAAATTCCGTTTTAGTCTCAGACGGTTTTTTCCCCTTCACTGATAGCGTTGAAATTGTAAAAAATCAAGGGATTAAAACTATAGTTCAGCCCGGCGGTTCAAAACGAGACAAAGAAGTTATTGACGCTTGCGAAAAATACGGCATAGCCCTGATACTTACCGGCAGAAGACATTTTCTTCATTAAAGTAATTTTCTGTTTTTTAAACTACGGAGAAAAAAATGGCAAAAAAACCCTCGAATTTAATTTTTGGCGTCGATGATAAAATTCCTTTTTTTACATTAGTTTTATTAGGATTGCAGCACACTTTTATTTTTTTCATTTCCCTGATTTTTCCTTTAATAATTATTAAAGAACTCGGCGGTTCGATTACCCAAGAAATAGGCAGAAGTTATATAAGTATGTCTCTGATTGCCGGAGGCGTAGTTACAATACTACAGGCGCGAAAAGGAATCGTTGGTTCCGGATATTTATGTCCGGGTCTCAGCGGTCCTTCTTATTTTGACTCGTCAAAACAAGCCGCCGCCCTCGGCGGTCTGCCTTTAGTTTTCGGAATGACAATGCTGGCCGGCGTTATCGAAACAATATTTTCCCGCATAATGCATAAATTCAAATATCTTTTTCCGACTGAAGTAACCGGAGTAATTGTAACAATGGTTGGAATTGTAGTAATTCCCATCTCAATAAAAAATTTTTTCGGCATTAGCGAATCCAATAATATTCTTGATCCGGTTTCCGTAAAAGTCGCTTGTCTGACCTTAACGTTAATGGCTTTTTTAAGCGTATTTGGAAAAGGAAAATTAAAATTATACGGACCATTGATAGGAATGATTTCAGGGTATATGCTGTCATATTTTTTTGGTGTTTTAACAAAGGAAGATATTAAAACCGTATTCAACACTGAGTTTTTTTCATTACCGGCGATAAGTCATATAAAATGGTCTTTTGATTTTTCGTTAATAATTCCTTTTTTTGTCGCGACGTTATGTTCGACTTTTAAAACGATAGGCGACCTTGTAACATGCCAGAAAATTAACGATTCTGAATGGAAAAGACCTGATATGAAATCAGTATCAGGAGGAATTTTAGCGGACGGACTTGGCGGAATTATTCCGGGAATTATCGGAGGATTCGGTCAATCGACTTCTTCTACAAATATCGGATTGTCTTTAGGAACCGCGGCCACAAGCAGGCGCATAGCTTTTGCCCAGGGAAGCATATTAATTTTACTCGCTTTTTTTTCTCAATTTGCCCAGCTTTTTTTAATAATGCCTCAACCTGTTATGGGCGCGACTCTAATTTTTTCAATATCTTTTATGATAGTATCAGGATTGCAGATTATTACTTCAAGAATGCTTGATTCGCGAAAAATTTTTATAGTAGGAGTCTCCATAATTTTCGGGTTAAGCGTTGACGCTGTTCCTGAAATTTATCAAAGCATTCATTCGTGGATACGTCCGATATTCAGTTCGTCTTTATCGCTTGCGGCGGTTTCCGCTCTTATTCTTAATATTCTTTTCAGATTCGGCATTTCAAAAAATAAATCGATATCTATACTTTCAGGCGAAGATAATTCTGAAAAGCTCTCAAATTTTATGGAAGAACAAGGAAAGCATTGGGGAGCGAGAAGCGATGTTATAAAAAATGTTTCAGCCGCTCTGCAAGAATTTGCGGACGCATCGGATTTAATTGAACTTACGCAAAATGAAATAAACATCAGCGTGAGTTACGACGAATTTAATATCGCCGCAGCAATATCCTACAAAGGACCGAAATTTGAAGCGCCTGAAAAGAAACCAAATAAAGAAGAACTAAAAAAAGATTTAAACGCATCCCTCAAATTATCGGGTTATTTTATAAAAAATTACGCGGATAAAATTTGGTTTTCTGAAAATAACGGATACACGATTTTAAATCTTCATTTTGAACATTAATTTTTTTGATTTATGCTTAAAACTAAAATTATATTATTAATTATTCTAATCCTGCTTTTGAGCTCAATCGGAATAATGATATTTACCTCTTTAGAAATAAAAAATTCCATCCATACTCTTACGGAAACAAATTCGTTAAATAATATTAATTTGATTAAATTAAACATTGAGAACGAATATAAAAGCATTTTATTTCAAAAAGAATACGCGTTGAACCGATACAAAGAACAACTTAAAAATGTTACAAACCTTACAGTTCAGCATATAAACAGTTTTTGGGAATTATATAAAAAAGGCAAGTATTCCGAATCGACGGCAAAACAATTAGCCGCTGAATCTTTAAGAAATTTCAGATACGGAAACAACGATTATTTTTTTGTTTATGATTTAAATTTGGTAAATGTTTCGCATCCCGACAATAATATTTATAAACATAATTTGGAAAACTATCAGGATGTTAAAGGAAATTTTGTAATACGAGAGATGAAAAAATTGGCGATTAATTCCGATACCGGATATTTGTCTTTTTGGTATATAAAACTTGGCGATACAGAACCTGCGGAAAAATTAAGTTATATCGTATCGTATAAAAATTGGGGCTGGATTGTCGGAACCGGAGTCTATATTGACGATGTGAAAAAAGATTATGATAAACGCTTAAAAAGCGTAATGGAAGAATTGAAGGAAACTTTTTCAAATCTTAAAATCGGAAAAAACGGTTATTTCTTTCTGTTTGACGAAGCAAAAAATTTATTGATTCACCCTTACAATCAAGGAAAAAATTTCTCCGAATTTATCAATCCGGTTTCAGGGGAAAATCATATAAACGAACTTATTAAAGCGGCCGAAACAAATGGAAAACCGTATATCTATTTTTGGGACAAACCCGAACAACAGGGAAAATTCGAATATCTAAAAAAATCTTATGTTACAAAATTTAAACCTCTGAACTGGTATATAGCTTCATCGATTTATCAAGACGAACTTGACGAGCCAATTAAAAAAATTTTATATAAACAAATTGTTATCGCTTTAATTATTATCAGCGTAAGCTCTTTACTTTCAATATTATTGGCGGGCAGAGTTACCCGATCTTTAAATATTTTAACTAAATACGCCAAACAACTTTCATATTCCGAATTCAAAGCTCTTACTGAAATTGAAACAGGAATAACCGAACTGCTAAAAAAAATCGGGATGAAAGACGAAATCGGCAAATTATCAAACGCTTTTTCTTTTATGATAAATTCTTTAAAAACTCATATAGAAAAATTGAAAAAAACTACTGCCGCAAACGAGCGTATAAAAAGCGAATTAAAAATTGCGGCTGAAATTCAATCGGCTATGCTTCCGAATCCTCAAAACCTCATAACTAACGAATTTGAAGTGTCCGCTAAAATAATCCCGGCGGCTGAAATCGGAGGCGATCTTTTCGATTTCTTTTTTTTAGATAAAACCAATTTTTTCTTTTTAGTCGGCGATGTTTCCGATAAAGGAATTCCAGCGGCTTTATTTATGTCGAAAACAAAAACCGCGCTTAGACTCGTCGTTTCAGATATTTTTAAATATGATAATCAAATCTCTCCTTCGAAAATATTAAACAATCTTAATTGCGAACTCGTACGCAACAATGAAATGAAAATGTTTGTTACAATGTTTCTTGCGGTTTATAATTTGCAAACTCATAAACTTTCTTACGCTAACGCGGGACATAATTTGCCTTTGTTAATTTCCGACAAAATTAAATTTTTCCAAAAAACAAAAGGTATTCCGCTTGGAATAAAATCAACTTACCAATATGTGGAAGACGAAATAGAAATAAATAAAGGAGATACAATTTTGCTTTACACCGATGGAATTACAGAATCTATAAATAAAACCGAAAAATTGTTCGGCGATACAAAACTTATTGAAACCATAGAAAAATACGAATTAAAAAATAATTCTTTAAAATCATTAATTGATTATATTATAAAGTCGGTAAATCAGTATTCGGCAGAATGCAGTCAATCCGATGATATAACGGTTCTTGCTTTTAAAACAAATTAATTTATTAATTTTTTAATTATTGAAGAGGTATAAAAAAATGGAAATAACCGAATATGTTAAAGACGATATAAAAATTATGAGCGTATCTGGAAAACTTAACGCCGCTTCGGCGGAGGCTTTTGAATCTAAATTATTAAACAATATTGCAAACGGGGAAAAAAAAATAATATTGGATTTTAAAAAATTAGATTTTATAAGCAGCCGCGGAATAAGAATATTTTACAAAGCGTTTGAGAAGATGCAAGGTTCAGACGGAAAAATTGTTTTTGCAGGTATTAATCAGGATATAAAAAAAGTTTTTGAACTTGTCGAGCTGGAAAATGATTTTCCGATTTTTAAAGACGTTGATTTGGCGGTTCAATCGGCTTTTTAACCCACAAACTGCAATCACACAAAAAATACGAGCCTTCTTTTAAGACGAGAGAAGTTTTTGTTTTTTTGAAGTTTTTAGACCAAATATTGCATGATTTGAAAAACTTCATTTAATTCTGTTGCATTAATTGGGTTTAACCCGAAAACTGCATAAGGATTTTGAACAATTGTTCAGACAGCATAGAATACTTGTTTCAGACAATTTTTCAAAATCTTAAAAATATATGATTTACGGCTAAAGCCGTAAATTTAAAAAGTTTTCGGGTTTTTAGAAGTTTTAATAAGCATACATCTATGTTTTGAAAAACTTCACTTAACATTTAATGCGCTATCCGGGTTTAACTTTTATTATGAAAAAAATTATTGTTTATAAAACCGAATTAACTATTTTATTGTTTTGGTTTATTCTATCATATTTTAAAGCGTTTGGATTAAGCGCTTATTCTATTCTGAGCGTTTTAGGGGTCGATTCAATAACGATCTCAACTCTAATAAATTACGCAGTAATAATTATTATTTCATTAATTATTATTCAGACATATAAATATTTTTTTATAAAAAAATTTTCAACGGACGATATCGTTTCGAAAAACTCAGATTTAAACAAACACAATAAAAACAAAATAAAATTAAAAAAAAAAATACCAAATGAAAACAATTTTGACGGTTGCGTCTTAGATATTTGTTTATTGTTGACCGTTACTATAATTGGAATAACCTTAAACGTCAAAGAATCTTTAGTTATAAAAGAGTCTATGCTATTTTTTTTTGCCGCTTATATTTTGCTGAAATGCTTTTATTTAAAGATTCAATTAAATTTTAATTCATTAGCTTCATTTTTTTTAATTTATACTATTTATCTATTCTTTTTATCATTTTTTTCTCAATATCCTCATTACAGTTTTAGATTTTGTTTGAATTATTTATGTTTAACTCTTATCATTATATACGTTTCTTCTAATATTAATTGCGGCGCTCAAATAAGAAAAATCATGGATTACGCTTATTTTTCAGGAATAATTTTTGTTATAGTTTATTGTCTCCAATTTACGGATTTTTGGCAGTTCGAAAATATTTACGATTGTTTTACATTAGGCAATAAAAATTATTTTATTGATTACCTGACTATTATTGCAGCTTTGTCAATGTATAATTTGATAACTCATTATCATAATAAAATCTTGTTTGCTGTTAATATTCTGGCATTAACCGCGCTGATATTTATTTTCTTTTTTCTGAATTCGTATTTCGGTTTTTTAGCTTTGGGGATTCTTTTTTTAATATTTTTTATTAAACTCTTCTTAAAACTCAAATCTTTTAAAATCATAATTGTTTTCTGTTTTACAATTATAGCCGCTTGCATCTTTGTTTTTTTTTATATTCCAAATACCAAATTAAAAGTTTTAGAAAATGGTTTTTTTGAGTCTTCGAGCTTTAAAATTCGATCAAACATCTGGATTTCAACCGCGCGTTTGATTAATTCAAATTATATAAAAGGATGCGGTCCGGGTTTGTATTCGGTTTTTATCCCCGAATTTCTGACAGACGACTATAAAAAAAATTGGGGGAACACCGCAGAAATACTCCTTCATTCTCATAATGAAATATTGGAAACTACGGCGGAAACAGGTTATACGGGTTTGATTTTTTTCTTGATACCATTCCTTTTTTTAGTGTTACATCTTATAAAAAGTAAGTTTCTAAACGATGATAAAATATTCTGGTTATCAATTATTTTAGCGGTTATTGGTTTACATTCTTTAGTCGACGTCGCTTCGCGATATGCTTCCTCGCAAATTTTTGTTTCAATACTGATTGGACTTTTATTAACCAATACTAAAGAAAAATCAAACACCATAAATTTTTCGCCAAGCGGGTTTTCGGTTTTTTTCAAAATTTCAGCTTTCTTTATATTATTCGTATTGTTTATAGATAATTTGAAATTGATACGAACGCAATTTCTAAATGAAACAATGAATATTTCAAATATAAAAGAATCCGAAAAATTATTCGATAAAAATCCCGACGTTTATTACAGAAAAGCGTATCTGGAATTTATGGCTGAAGAATATGAAAATTCCATCAAGTCTTATAAAAAATGTCTCGAACTCCATAAAAATTTTGCCGATACAAGAAAAAATCTCAGTCTCGCGTATTATAAAGCAAGCGATATTAACGCGGCTTTAAAAACCATTGATGAAGATTTGCTCATTAATCAATATAATGAAAGAGCTCAAAAAATCAAATTGCTAATAAAGCCTTAATATTCGAAAATCGTTTTCGATTTCCTTAACTATTAAAAAGTTGAAGATTTAAAAAAATCGCTAAGACACTGTAATTTATATAGGTTTCAAAGAGTTTTAAAAAATATTATTGACATAAATGCGAGAAATTTATTGATAAGACACTAACGCAGTTTTCGGGTTTAATCGATATAATACCCAAACTCCCGCTAATTTTATGACTATGTTATGAAAAAACATTCCATCTATTAGAAAAACAAAGAAAAAAAATAAAAAATAACACTTGACTTTTTTTCATTAATAGTCCTAATTATGACTATTATGGCATTCAAAATAGAAAATAAAATTAAAGGCGCCATTTATGTTTATGAAGCTGAAAGTATTTGGGATAAAGATAAAAAACAATCGCGTTTAAAGCGAAAATACATTGGTAAGAAAAATCCTGAAACTAAAGAAATAATTCCGCCAAAACATAATGTGTCGCCGCAATTTGTCTGTAAAGATTACGGCAATTATAATTTTTTAAAATCAATATCAGACAAAATTGGTCTTACTTCAGTTCTGCAAAGAGCGTATCCTGAATCATCCGCTGAAATATTAACCAGCGCTCTGTTTGGTGTATCTGAAGATCGTCCGCTTTATTTATGTGATGCATGGACTGATATAACAGCTACAGATTGTACAAGTAATTTATCTTCACAAAGATTAAGTGAATTGATACGAGATATAGGAACGAGTGATAATCAAAGATTAAATTTTTTTAATGAATGGCGAGAGATTAACACAGACACAAAGCATATTGTATTCGATATTTCTTCAATATCTTCGTATAGTAAAAACATCGATTATATTGAATGGGAAAAAAACAAAGATGACGAACGATTGCCGCAACTAAATATTGGATTAGTATTAGGAGAACCCTCGGAATTACCATTATTTTACTCGACATATTCCGGAAGTATAAAGGATGTAAGTACTTTAAAAAATCTTACGGCATATAATGTATGGTTGAAATTAAAAAAAACAATATTCGTCCTTGACCGTGGTTTTTTCAGCGGGCCGAATGTTAAACAATTATCTATGGAAGGATTTACTTTCATAATGCCTTTACCTTTTTCAACAAATGTTTCAAAAGAACTAATAAAAAAACACAGTAAAAAAACAGCCCGTCATTCTAATTCATTTATATATAATGATTTGATATATTATCAAATTAAAGATACTGTGAAAATAAATGGAATTTCCTTAAATGCATATATTTATCATGATGAGCGGAGAAAATGCGATGAAATGCAAGTTTTTTTAAGTAAAGTTATAGAATGCGAAACATATATAACGAAAAATGAATGGCAATCAAAATCAGAAATAGAATCATATGTAAAAGAAATTTTTGGCAAAGAATGGAATGATTTATTTTCTATAAAGCATAATAAATCCGGATATTCATTAGAGCGTAACGACATCGGATTTAATACAATATTTGACAGAATGGGAAAAATGATTTTATTAACAAACAGCCAAAGCGTTAACGCCTTTGAAGCACTTAGTTTATATCGGCGTAAAGACAGAATAGAAAAATTATTTCAAATATTAAGAAAGGAATTAGACGGAAATCGATTGCGGGCGCATTCTAAAAAAAATTTTGAAGGAAGATTATTTATTTTTTTTATTTCGCTTATTGTATATGCCGCTATAGATGCAATTATGAGAAAAAATAATTTATATAAAAAATATTCTATGAATGAATTGATATATGAATTAAAAAAAATAAAGTTACTGGAACTTCCAGACGGACAAAAAATTATTTCTGAATTTTCAAAAAAACAAAAAGATATTTTTAAAATTTTTGATATTTCATTGCCAGAAATATGAACATAGTCATAATTTAGCGGGATTTTGGGTAATTAGAGGCGAAATGGAATGAATACTTTAACAATTGAAAGAATAGACGCAACCGCGTCAGACGTTGATTTTACCGATGATTTATTAATTGTTTATCTTGCAGATGACCGGATTATAAATGTTCCGTTGGAATGGTATCCGCGATTAGCAAAGGCAACAAAGATGCAATTAAAAAACTGGCGTTTCATCGGCGGTGGAATTGGTATTCATTGGAATGGATTGATGAAGATATTTCAGTAGAAGGACTAATGAAATACAATTAATTTTTTTTTTAATTAGTAAAAACTTAAAAGCCGGAGAATTTTTTTCGGCTTTTTTTATTTTAATCAGCCGAATTGAATTAAAGCAAGCGAATTATAAGCCGCGATGAATTACAATTATTTACTGCTATGAATTACAATTGCGATTTGGCGCAATTATTTTTTTGCGTTGCAAATCCCTCTCCGTTCGCGCTCTGAATAAAAATAAAACGCCGATACCGGACGGCTGATATATACAACGACAAAAAATAGTTGACAAAATTATAAATATTTTATACTATAATAGTATGAGAAAAACCAAGTTATGTATAAGTCATGCCGACATCAC